>Ga0255762_10002900_pt1 | contig 13737 bp, 8 predicted proteins | sample 101ome_16_FD_179962 | JGI IMG/M metagenome (GOLD analysis project Ga0255762, IMG submission 179962) | Coastal salt marsh microbial communities from the Groves Creek Marsh, Skidaway Island, Georgia - 101401AT metaG (version 2) | ecosystem: Environmental > Aquatic > Marine > Intertidal zone > Salt...
TTCATCGATCGCCGCCTCGCCTCCCCTCCCCTCGCCTCGCCCGCGCGTGTTCGCTCGACGTCACACGAGAGCCGCCGTTCGCCATGTTCGCGATGTCGGCCTCCGCCGCGATGAGCGGACGATGCTTGAAGGTGCGCGATGCGATGCGATGCGATGCGATGCGATGCGCGTCGGGGTCGGCGTCGGTGGACGCCGCGCGCGCGAACGCGGCGCGACGGATGGAGGCGACCCGCCGCGGCGGACGCGCGCGCGCGATGGGGGTGGGTGGATGGTGACGATGTGGCGCGGATGGAGGTGGACGCGGGCGGTGCGATGCGCCAGGTGTGATTGGAAAGAAATCGTGTCGTCGTTTGGTCGTGCTCGCGCGCGAGGAGGCGTCGCGAGAGGCGTGGGAACGCGCGCGATGATGCGTGGGCATGGGGGCGAAACCCTGAAAGAGGAGGAGGCTGTCAGAAGAAGACAAAAAAAAGAAGAAGAAGAGAGGGATGGAAGGACTGACGAATGCGATGGTGTGTGAACGCACGCGCAAATGAATAGGTTTCTGTTGCGAGCGCTCGCACGCAAAAGCGCGCGTCTGTGGTCGTTCGCGCTGAAGGCGACGCCGCGGCGGCGGATGAATTCACGGGTCTCAAGCCGACCTCGGTGAAGGACTTCAAGGATTTGTCCAACGAGCAAATTTTGGAGGAGGTGACGAAGAGTAAGAAGATGTTGTTCCAATTGCGCATGCGTCAAAGCACTCGCAAGGAGTTCAAGCCGAACCACTTCGGTATCTTGAAGACCAAGGTTGCGCAGTTGTACACGGTCAAGCGCGAGCGCGAGATTGCAGAGGGCGTCAACAAGCGCGACTCTCGCGAGATGAAGTTCAAGGAGCGTGCGGGCAACATTTACCTTTGATTGGTTTAATGGCTTAAACAACGATAGTGAACGATTAATTTTTAGTAGTAATGCAAAAAAAAAGCAAAGCAATTGCGTTGAACATACGTAGAGACTCGACGCGACGCGTTGGCGGGGCCTGGACGCGATGATTCGGAGCGTACGCGCAAGATGTTACATGCCTATTATACGACAGCGAGCCGTGCGAAACTAATGCGGGATCAAATTAATCGTGTCGCGAAGGATGAGTGACGCCCCCGAGACGAACAAAAACAACACACCCGCGCCCGTGATGCCCTGTTCAATCTCGACTGGAATCTTCTTACCGCCCCGCAACGCCTCGATGACAATGAAGAGTAAAAAGCCTCCATCCAAGGCGGGTAACGGAAGCAAGTTCACGATGGCGAGGTTGATGTTGATGATAGCGGCAAATTGGTAGAGACCGCTGACGTCGTTGCGCATCACCTCGGCGCCGGTGGCGACGATGGCAATCGGACCGCTCACTTGCTCCTTGTTCTCGTTAAAGTTGAAGAACAACCCCGCGAGACTGTTCCACACGAGCGCCGTGAGTCGAGAGAACTCTTTGCCGGATAAGAAAACGGCTTCGAAAGGATTGCTGGCGATGTGTTTCGCCACGCTCGAGTTCGATGCGAGCTTGACGCCCACCTTGCCGTCGCCTCCCGGACCGGCGCTCGGTCGCACCTCCACCACCTTCACCTCGGGAGCGCCGTCCGCATCGAGGTGCATGAGCTCAAACTTGACGAGCTTATCCGGACATTTTTTCACCGCATTCACCAATTTAATCACCGATTCACTCTTCGCCGGCAACGTGTCGCCATCCACGGATAATATGATGTCGCCGACTTCGATACCCGCCTCCTTCGCCACCGACCCGTTCGTGAACGCCTTGACGACGACTCCCGGCTCGTACGTTTGCTCGGCGAATCCAATCGTCGTCACTTGGTTGTATAAAATCCCGAAAGCGAAGATGACGTTCGCGATGATGCCCGCGGACACGACCAAGGCGCGGTCGCCGGTGGGCCTGTTGCGCAACAAATCCGGGTCGTCCTCCGGGTACGGACAATCCTCGTCGTCATCCGGAAACGCCACGTACCCCCCGAGCGGGATCGCTTTCAGACTATACTCAACCTCCGGTCCGCGATAGCTGAACAGATTAGGCCCGAACCCGACCGCGAACTGATTCACGTGTATCCCCTGCGCCCGCGCCGCGAAAAAGTGCCCGCACTCGTGCACGGTGATGATCACCGCCAACACCCCGATCGCCGTGAGCACGCTCTCGGGACCTTGCAGATCTATCCCCAGAGCGCTCCCTAACCCGTAACACGTCACCGACCCCCCCGCGAGCGTCCCGACCGCCCCGACGAACGATGACCCTTCCGCCTCCTTCGCCTCTTCCGCCCTCTCGAGCGTCGTCGCGCCTCGCGTCTCCGCCCTCGCCTCCGTCTCGTCCTCGTCCACCCACCGCTCGATCGACGACGACGACGACGACGACGACATCATCATCGTCTCGCGTCCGCGCCCATCGTTCACCACCGCCCTCGTCGCCGCCACCGCCCATCCCCTCGCCGCGCCCGTCGTCCGCATCATCGGTCCCATCGCGCGCGTCCTCGTCATCGTCCTCGTCATCGTCCTCGTCCTCCCCGCGTCCTCGCGACCGCGCGCGAGGACGAACGACGCCCCGCGCCACGCGCGCGTCGACGCCATCACCGTCGTCCCCATCGTCCGTCGTCGTCCACTCTCGTTCGTCCGCACCCGGCACCGAGAGGAATCTTTCAATCACTCGATCGTTCGTTCGTGCACGATCGATCGATCGATCGATCGTCTATCCCTATCACGCATCCATAGTGGAGTATACCTTGAGTCACACACCACCACGACCCCCACCCACGCACGACGTCGATGGAGCACGCGTCCATCGTCGTACGTACAATCTATGAAAGCCTCGTAAAGCCTCGTGTACGTACTCGTCATACGTACACTGGGACGCGTCGACCGATCACGACCGGTACGTCACGACTCGGACGACGCGCCCCGTCGACCGTCGTCGTCGCGCTCGGCACCACTTCGAAGTCCGAGGCGACGACGACGACGACGACGCGAGGGGGGGGAGACGAGGGGCGAACTCGCGCGCGAACCGTCCGTCCGTCGGTCCGTCGGTCGTCGTCGTCGTCGGATTCGGATTCGGATTCGGATTCGAATCGGATTCGTCATCCATCGACCCGTTCGTCGGTCGGTCGGTCGACGTGTCAACGACCGGATTGGATTTCGAATCGAATCTGTCGGTGCGCGGGGGCGCGAGCGCGCGCACGGGGGGTGGTGAGCGCGTACCGGGGTGTGCGTGAGGCGTGGACGGAGGGTGTGCGTGGACGCGGGATTCCGTCGGAGGAGGCGCGCGGAGGCGCGATGGCGCCGACGTCGTGGTTGACGAGGGGGACGCGCGAACGCGCGGACGCCCGGGCGGCGCCGCGTCGACGAGACGACGAGACGACGACGAGGCGAGCGATGGTCGGTGGACGATGGACGCTGGGAGGAAAGTTAGGGAGAGGGTCGTTCGCGACCGTGTGGCGAGGGACGTGCGCGAAGACTGGGGTGGAGGTGGCGGTGAAGGAGATCGATTGCGAGCGGTTGAGTAAAAAGCTGCGGGAGAGTCTCAAGTTGGAGGTGGAGGTGATGCGAAAGATGCGAGACGATCACATTTTGAGGTTCATCGACATGGAGACGTCGAAGGATACGGTGTACATCGTGTTGGAGTACTGCGGAGGGGGGGATCTGAGTCAGTTCATCAAGAGACGCGGACGCGTGGACGAGAGCGCGGCGAAGCGATTCATGCGGCAACTCGCGAGAGGTTTGCGGGCGATGCGCAAGGCGCAGCTCGTGCATCGTGACTTGAAACCGCAAAATTTACTCCTGACGTCGGACGATTTGAACGCGGAACTGAAGATTGCTGATTTTGGGTTCGCGAGATACATCAGAGAGAGCGAAGGCATGGCGGACACGGTGTGCGGAAGTCCCCTGTACATGGCTCCCGAAGTTTTAAACTACCAAAAATACGACGCCAAGGCTGATTTATGGAGCGTGGGCGCCATCTTATTCGAAATGCTCGTGGGCACGGTGCCGTTCACGGGCCAAAATCAAGTGCAGCTGTTGCGAAACATTCAAAAGACGGAGTTCAAAATTCCCATGCACATCGCTCGAGAGTTGTCGCCAGAGTGCATCGCGTTGCTTCGAGGCTTGCTTCATCGCGACGCGAAGGATCGAATCTCGTTTGAAGAGTTTTTCAATCATCCGTTCTTAAAAGCGGACATCGGAGTCGGGATTCCGACGATGACGCGGGGTAATCCGAACTCGACAAAGTCTCCGAGCGGTTGCAGCGACGACAGCGAGACGATGCCGTTCGACATGGACGTCGAAGGGAGCCCGTCGCCGACGTCCACGCGGCTGGCGGATGGGGTTCAAAACGAAAAGATGTGGCACGAACACGAACGACGACGAGAAACGAGTCGTCCCTCGCCGATATCCAGCGCACGAGCCGATGCGAGTGAAAAGATGAACATCGGCGCGGATTACGTGCTCGTCTCGTCGCCGGGCGCGAGCACTCCGAGAACGGCGTCGCGGCCGCCGTCTCTCGGATCTTCTCCCTTGTCCCGAATGTCTCTCAGTCCGAGCGATGGTGTCGGTGGGACTTTCGGTGGTCGCGCGCGTCTGTCAAGAGGCACGTCTCCTTCGAGCCAACCGATGACACTCGCGGGAAGAGGCCAAGCGCAGTCGCAAGTCTCGCACCTCGGCGTGCGCGTCGGCGTGCTGGAGAAGGCCGCCGCCGTATTGCGCGATACATCGATGGAACACTGGACCGAGGGTGGGAAACTCGAAGCCCTCTCGTTAGCCTTGGTGTCGTTGGCGGCGTTGCGTTCGGCGCACAGATTCGCGTCTGACATCCTCGCGGTTGAACAAAACGGAACGAGTACCAGTACGTCTTCAGGAAACAGCTCACCGAGCGGCGGGAGCTCGATGGCCGTGAGCGCGAAAAGAGCAACCGTGCGGATTAAGGAAGCGTTCCAAGCCGCCCACACCCGCGCTGAAAAAGCGGCGGAGGCGTGCCGAGCGTCCGGCTTTGACTCCGAGGCGGCCCTTCCGGATGGCATGGAGCTCGTCTACCAAAAAATCTGCAAGCTCGCAAAGGACGGTGTTCGAGAGGAACTCGCCGAGAACAAACAAGTCGCGCTTGACATTTACGGTCGAGCGCAAACTTTGTTACAATTTCTCATCGGCGAGGGACCGGGATTACACGTCCAACCTCCGCTCGTCATCGACGGCAGCGCCCACGCGCGTCTCTCGCAGCTCTCCGCCACTCTTGCGTCGAGACAGAGTTCGCTCAGTCGTCGACAGCGAATGTAAAAGTGCACAATGTACAACACGAAACGACTTAAATCACTTATCTCTACTATTGCTTACTGCCGCATCAGATGATGTAAAAAAAACCAATTTGTTGTAACGCCGCCTCCCGCCCCGAGGCGCCCCGCCTGAGAGAGACCAGACGGATGGAGACGCGCATCACCCGACGTCACACTCCATCGAGCGTGCGTCGCCCGAGCCGTGCGACGCGACCGAACGCGCGTGAGAGACTCGACCGCGCGCACACGCCCGCGCGCGTCGCGCACATCGCGTCGAGGACGCGCTCAACGCCGGCGAACTCGCCGCCGCCGCCGCTATGAAGTTCGACGTGAACGTTCTGCGATACCTCGATAAGGACGCGTGGCGCGTCCTGGTGGCGACGGAGATGGGGATGAAGAATCATGAGATCGTTCCTGTGCAGCTCATCAACGCCATCGCCGGATTGAAGCGTGGCGGTGGCTTTAAACACATCAAAGAGCTCCTCAAGCACAAGTTGGTGCACCACGAAAACCGAGAATATGATGGCTATCGATTGACGCCGCTCGGATATGATTTCTTAGCGCTCAAGGCGTTCGTCAATCGTGGGTCCGTGACCGGGGTGGGGAGAAAGATCGGGGTCGGGAAGGAGTCGGACGTGTACGAAGTCATCGACGGGGAGGGCAGACAGATGGCGCTCAAGTTGCATCGACTCGGACGCACGTCGTTCAGAGACGTCAAGAGTAAGAGAGATTACCTCGGTAAGCGCACGCAGTACAATTGGTTATATTTGTCTCGACTCGCAGCGATGAAGGAGTATCAGTTCATGGTGGCTCTGCACGAGTACGGGTTCCCGGTGCCCGAGCCGATTGACGCCAACAGACACGCCGTTCTAATGTCCATCGTTCGAGGTAAACCTTTGCGACAGATTCACAAGCCAGAGAACACGAGTGAAGTGTACCGAGAGTGTATGCAAAACATCTGCAAACTGGCGCGACACGGCCTGGTGCACTGTGATTACAACGAATTCAACTTGATGTTGAATCATAAAAACAAGCTAGTCATCATCGATTTTCCACAGATGATTTCAATTAATCACACGAACGCGGATGATTTCTTCTGGCGAGACGTCAAATGTTTACATAAGTTCTTTCTTCGTCACTGGGATTATCGCGCTGAAGAAGATCCCATGGGCGAGCCGGATCCCGACTTTAAAGCTCTGGTGGCGGAGGCGAAACCAAACGAAGCCATCGACGTGCAGCTCCGCGCGAGTGGCTTCACGAAGAAGCAAGTCAAGGAGCTCGAAGAGTACACTAGTCAAATGTTTGAAGATGGTCGTTCAGAGAGTTCTGAACGTGACTTAGACTTGGTGAGCGACGATGAAGACTCTGAAGCAGAGGAAGTGGAAGAGGAGGTCGAGGTTGCGGCTTCGTCCGACGCGTACAACTTGGATCTCAACGAGGACGAAATCGCGGAGCTCGCCGCACAAGTTAAAGCCACCATGCTCGAGGAGGACGGTATCAATGAGCGTGGTACGTACGACAAAGAGGTCGTTCCCATGCAGCAATTCAATCATCGCTCATTGGAGGAACCTTCAGTCACGGACTCTGACGAAAGCGCCGATAAGTGCCGAGCTCCGCAGTCACCGAGCGTGGCTCCCAGCAAGGCTGAGTTGAGGAAGGAGCGCAAGGCGGCAAAGAAAAAGCTCGCTTTAGAAACGGCGTCGATGATCTCCGTGGATCCCGCCGGCGCTGCCGAAGCGATCAGACAACGTTTAAAGTTGGAGAAGCAACGTAAGAATTCTCGACACAGCAATTTTGGTGCTCCAAAGGTGAATCACTCGAAGGAGAAGCACGGTCGCGGTCACAAGGAGAAGCTTTCAAAATCGGTAGATCCATTTTGGGGATGATTGTGTATTCATCAATAGGTTTTTAGCTAATCACTCTGACCCCGCCTTCCACCTGAGGTAACCGTTCATGTACTCATCGAGAGCCCCGTTCAGAACTTTGTTCGCGTCGCTCGACTCAACTCCCGTTCGGACGTCTTTAACCATTTTGTACGGGTGGAGAACGTAATTACGAATTTGCTGGCCCCATTCAGCCTTGACGATATCTCCTCTAAGCTCTGCGATGTCCGCGACTCTCGCTTCTTCGGCGAGAGCTGTGAGTTTCGCTTTGATTCGCAACATTGCCGCTTGTCTATTCATTTGTTGCGTGCGGTGCTCTTCGGCCTTGACGGTGATCCCGGTCGGAATGTGTTTGATTCTGACCGCAGTTTCCACTTTATTCACATTCTGCCCACCCGCTCCGCCCGAACGCATGGTGGAGATTTCCAAGTCACTATCGGGCACTTTCACTTCGTCCTCCATGTCCTCCTCAAAGAGCGGAATGACGTCCACAGCGGCAAAGCTGGTTTGTCTCGCGGCGTCTTTATTGAAAGGACTCTGTCTCACGAGTCTGTGCGTCCCTTTTTCCGCACTCAGGTATCCGTACGCGTACCTACCCTCCACCTCGAGAGTCGCCGTCTTCAAACCGCCGCCCTCCCCCTCTAATCGCTCCATGACGCGAACGACGAAACCTCTCTTTTCACACCAATTAATGTACATTCTCTCCAACATCTCCGTCCAATCTTGAGCGTCCAATCCCCCCGCACCTGCGTAGATGGACACGACGGCGCCGAAAGCGTCGTATTTCCCTCCTAACAACCGTCGCAGTTCCCACGCATCCAACGCCTTGTCCAACGCCTCCACGCTCGCCATCGCCTCCGCCAACATCTCTTCCATTTCGCTCTCGACGTCTCCGCTCTCGGCGAGCTCCAAAGCCGTCTTCGCATCGTCCACGTGCGTTTCAAAGTTGCTCGCCGCCTGCAGTTCCTCCTTCACGCTCCCCAACTCCGCCATGAGCGCCTTCGCCCGTCGCACGTCGTCCCACAGATCGCTCGCCGCGCTCGCCTCGTCCAACGTCTTAAACTTTTCTCGCAACCCTCGCACGTCGGCGATCTCCAGCGCGGCGTCCACGCGCGTCTCGAGCTCGCCCAGTCGACGCCTGACGACGCCCACCGTCTCAAACTCGTTCGCGCTCGCCGCCGCGCGTCCGACGAAGAGACCCCGCGACGACGACGACGACGACGACGACGACGACGACCGTCGCCAGCTCGCCTCGGACGTTCGCGCGAGCGCGCCTCGAACCGCGCGCGGCACACCGCGCAGCATTCCCACCGACCGAGACGAAGTGACGCCACTCACCCGCGCTCCCGCGCGCGCGACCGCGTCTGGGCGCATGTTCGGTCGCGCTCGCTCGCAATCGACGTCACCGCTCACGCCGAACGCGACCGCGCGCGCGAGTTCCCCGGCGACGCTCGACCTCGACGCCCTCGTGTCCCGCGCGTCCAATTGCCTCGCGGACGCATCCTCGTCGACGACAGGGACCGATGACGACGACGGGGCGCGCTTCGCCGGCATCAACGAGGCGCGTCGGTTGATCGAGACGATACGCGCGCTCTCGCGCGATGCGACGATGCCGACGTCGAAACGAGAGGCGGCGACGGCGGCGCTGGGAATGCTGGAGGAGATGGCGAACGACGCGGTGGAGCGCGCGGCGCGGGGACGGTTTCGTCGCGTCGTCGAGACGCCGGAGACGCCGATGACCCCGGCGAGCGGTGGATTGGATTTATTCAGTGGATTGACGCTCGCGGACGCGCCGTCGGTGTCGACGTCGTCGCCGAGCGAATTGTTCGCGCTCGACGCCGACGCGCCGACGCCGACGCCCGATAGTTCCTGGCGACGGGAAAAACCGAAAAGGCTTGGATACGGACGGCGCGGCGAGGAGGACGACGGGACGCGCGCGATGACACCGATGGCGTCGTTATCGTCGTTGATGCCGTCTCCGTCGTCCATCGCGCCGACGATGGTTGAGACGGAACCGCCGTCGCCGCCGCCGTCGATTTTCGAAGAGGCGGCGCTCGTCGCGTCGGCGGCGACGGAGACATTTGAGTTCGACCGCGTCGCGCCCTCCTCGCCCGCGAGCGACGACGCGGTCGCGTTGACCCCCGTCGTCGGTGGCGGAGGCGGCGACGACGACGATCGCGTCGAATTCGAACGATTGATGCGCGCGTGCGACGTGAGGTTCAAGCCGGCCAAGCTCGCGTTCGAGTCCGCCGAGGCGAGACGCGAGGCGGCGCTTCTCAAGCGGCGGCGGCTCGCCGCGGAGTGCGCGCGATTGATCGGCGCGATGAACGATTTGAAGAGAGACCAAGAGCGTGCGATCGGTGAGGACGATTACGAAGCCGCGGGAAGGCTTGAAGAATCGATCGAGGGTGCGAAAGAGACGCTCGACGCGACGGAGACGCGCCTTCGAGACGTCGAACACGATTTCGTCGCCGCCGTCGAAGAGGCGATTCGAGCGAAGAAGACGTGGATCGACGCGCATCGAGAGAGCGTGTCCGACGTGACGTCGTTCTGTGAGGCCAAGAAGACACGGAGAGACGACGCGAGATCGTTTCGAGAGCGAGATGCTCGCGACGCCGCGGCGCGAAAGGAGGCGCGCAGGGAGGCGCTCGAGCGGGCCAAGGCGGAGGCGGACGCCGAGGCGACGGCGTCGGCGGAGGGCGCGGAGACTCTGCGTCGAGAGAAGGAGGCGTTGGAGGCACCGATTCGTGCGTTGATGGATGAAGTCGCCGCCCTGCGCGCGTCTTTGGAGGCGAAAGAGAGGGAGCTCGAGAAGAAGGAGGCGGAGAGACGACGACTCGCGGACGCCGAGGACGATTCGAGGCGGCGCGTCGAAGAGGCGCGCGCATCCGTGGATGCTGCAGAGAGTGAGTTACGTCGGTTCGACGACGACGACGCGATGAATGAAGAGTCGTCGCGGCGAACGCCCGATGCGAGCGAAGACGCCGCGCAGAGAGTGATCGATGAGGCTGAATCGGCGACAACGCGATTCGCCGAGTCGCTCGAGCGACACCAGAGCGAACTGGAGACGCGCGAGCGTTTACTCGACGACTTATCGACGTTCATCGAGCGTGAGACTTCGGCGCGGGAGGAGATGTGCGAGGCATCATCGGCGTTAGAGCGCGCGAGAGAAGATAAAGCATCCGCCGAAGCCGCCGGAAAACGTCTCTCCGAGCTCGAATCGAGGCTGCAAACGCTCGAGGCGAGCAAAGCCGACGCCGTCTCGCGCAAGCGTTTCTCCGACGCTCAAGACGCGGCGACGGAGATCAAAACCGTCCTCGAACAGATCGACGCCGCTCGCGCGTCCACACAGACAGACGTCATCGTCGCCCTCGACGACGCCATCGCCCTCGCGTCTCGCCGTCTCGCCGACGCGCGCGCGGCGGCGGCGAAGGCGCGTCTCGCCAGACTCCGCGCCGAGTCCTCCACTGACACCGCCGACGCCATCGCCCTCGTGCGTCTCCTCCACGGAGACGTCTTAGAAGATTTAGCCGACGACGACGACGCGTCGTAGATCTAGCATGTGATTCGAGCCCGCGCGATTAAAAAGCGCGTCCCTCCGTTCAGTCTCCGGCGTCGACGTCGCGGCCGATTGGTGTCAGACGGAGGATTAAGATGAATGGCGTCAGTACGAGCCGCGAGCGAGCGTCATGCGCGCGGTGGAGCCGATGAGAATGTTTGGACGACGCGCGTCGGCGTCGCGCGCGCTCGTGGGACGCGCGAGCGTGGGCGTGGGAGGAAGACGCGCGGGGGCATCGGTGCGCATCGCGCGCGTTCGGGCAACGGCGCGCGGTGCGGAGTCGCGCGGTGCGAGAGAGGACGACGACGAGGCGCGGCGGCGACGGCGGCGAGAGGGGTTGGCGGAGGGTGTCATGGCCATCATGCTCGGGAAGAAGATCGATGATCGCGGTGAGGAGACGGAGACGCGATCGGCGGTTCGCGCCGGGCGGTTCAAGGCGGCGGTGGGCGCGTGCGTTCTCGCGGGGGCGGTGGGGGGTGGATTCGTCCGGGTCGGACGGATGCCGTCGATACCGGAACCCGCACTCGCGGTGAGCGCGGCAATCGGGGATAGGATAGACGATGCGAAATCGAACGGGACGTACATCGCGCAGCGCGTTTTCGGTTGGCCGCTCTATGGGAAAGTGTTCATCATCATGAGCGCCATGGTACCTCTGGTGCTCGCGGCAGCGAGTCTGTATAGGTCCGTGAGCGGTGAAGAGTGGGGAGAATCCATTGCGAAGACTTTTTATTGGTTAAACGACGTTCCAGGAGCCGACAGTACGGCGGAGGAGAATTGGAAGAGCATCATTGTGGCGCAACTCATCGTCTTCTGCGGTATGTTTACCTTTGCGATTCTCATCGGTGTGGTGTCGGACGAGATCGCTAGTAAAGTCGATGAGGTAAAGACGGGTAACAGCAAGGTGTACGAGAGGAATCACACGGTAATCTTAAACTGGAACAATCAGCTCATTCCGCTGTTGAAGCAAGTGGCTGTGGCGAAGAGTGAGGGCATCGGATTCAAAAAACCCGTGGTGGTGCTGGCCGACAGAGATAAGGAGGAGATGGACGCTGTGATCGAGGATGAGTTGTCGGATAGTCCACCGCTCTCCGTCGTCACTCGTCAAGGGCGCGGTTACAACCCGGAAGATTTGCAGCGCGTCAACGCGTGGGCCGCTGAACGGGTGGTCGTCTTGCATGACGCAGATGAAGAAGATTTGAAAAGCGTCGAGAGCCACAAGGCGTCATCTATCTTAAACTTACGATCGAACGTGAACAACCCCAGTGTGACTGGTCCGAACGTCATCATCCAAGTACCGCAGCGGTTGGCGCGCGACGAAGACTTTGTTCGGCTCGCCGTCGACTTGACTGAAAATTCAGATGTCAATAATGGAAAATGCTGCTTCGTCAATGGTACCTCTGAACTGACAAAACTCAAGGCTTTCTCTATCATGCAACCCGGTGGGTCAAAGGTTTTTGCAGACCTCATGCTACAATCTGCCGAAAGCTCAGAGTTCTACACATACGGGCACAAGTCGCTCGCCGGAAAGACATTTCGAGAGGTGTGGAGGATGTTTAGTCATGGAACAGTGGTTGGGTTGACTGATGATAAAGGTACTATGGTCCTCGGTCCGCGAGATGATGACGTCGTCGGCCCCGAGGGAGAAATTACCGTCATCGCCAACGATCTTCAGACAGTCCGCGCAGACATTGAAAACAGAAAAGGTATGGTTGCTGAAGGCATCATTCCTCCGCCGGGCTCGCAGCACATGACGATGCGTCGATGTCCACTTAAAATGCCGGCTCCTCGCAAAATTTACATGCTTGGATGGAACGATGAAAGCCCGTCTGCACTCTCCGACATGCTCGAGCTAGCGCCTCCAGGCTCGAGCGTCACCATCATATCTGATCGTGATATCGACAAGAGCGCAATCAAGGGCTCCAAGAATTGTTCGGTGAGATTGGAGCACTTAGATGCGATGAAAAGGCTGTCGCTTGAGCGTGCACGCGTGCACAACGCAGACGCTGTCTTGATCATGCCTCCAAGCAACGAAAATGAATCTTCGCGCGACTCTCAAGCCCTCGCCACCATCATGCAAATTGCGCACCTGGCATCCAATTCAAACACTGGCAGAGCTCCGCACATAGTCACTGAACTGTCCAACGAAGTTTCAAAGAGCGTAGCAGAAGATGTGTACGGAAATGTTGGGACGATTGACGTCATTTTGCACGACAATTTGATCGGCGGGGCGCTTCTCCAGGTGTCGGCGAATCTTAAGCTCGCCGGCTTATTCGACTTTCTCCTGGAAAAGGACGGAAAAGAATTATACATGCGTCCGTACGATGAGTTCGTGACGGTAAACGATGCTGAATTACACTGGGGAGTCATTTGCGAACGAGCGCGAGAGCGCGACGAAATCGCCATCGGCGTTATGCGCGCAGACGGAGAACTCAGCGTGTCGCCCAGTAAGGACACCAAATTCCGACTCTACGAGGGCGATCAAGTCATCGTGCTTGCAGAAGAATGGTGGACGTACAAGAGTTTGAAGGTTAAACGTAGATGAAGCGCCAATCTAAGTTTTGTAAAATACAACATGTCACTCCGTCGCTCTACTCCTCGAACTCGCGCGTTCGCCTCTCCGGCAAACCCAACGCGTGTCGCACAAGCGGACTCCTCGCCTGTTTCCTCTCCCCTGCGTTCGTGCGCACGAGTCCAACGCCCACAAGCACCACCCCGGTCGCCACCACGAACGATTTAAAGTGTCTCGGCAGCGCGTTTTCGCTCGCCCTCCTCGCGGCGCGCTCCGCCGGAGTCGCGACCCGCCACGTCCCTCCACCCCCGCCGACGCCGCAATCTCGTAGCAACAGATCTCGCGCGCGCATCACCGCTCGAAACCTCGCCCCGCTCGCCGCGGCGCCGTCCCTCGCGAGATCTGGGTGCGAATCCATCGCGCGCGCTCTCGCCGCGGCTCTGATTCTGTCCCCGCTGTTCTCATCCCCCCGCTCGAGTCCGAGCACGCGCCTCGCCTCCT
>Ga0255762_10002921_pt1 | contig 13665 bp, 10 predicted proteins | sample 101ome_16_FD_179962 | JGI IMG/M metagenome (GOLD analysis project Ga0255762, IMG submission 179962) | Coastal salt marsh microbial communities from the Groves Creek Marsh, Skidaway Island, Georgia - 101401AT metaG (version 2) | ecosystem: Environmental > Aquatic > Marine > Intertidal zone >...
AATATCTTGATTATCAATTGAGATTGACCCACTCCCAACATCGTAAAATCGGTATAGCAATCTCCCTAATGTCGATTTTCCAGAGCCAGACGGGCCAACTATAGCTACAGTTTTTCCAGCCCTAACGGTGAAAGAAATCCCTTTAATAATTGGGCGCCGTTCGTCATATCCAAAAACGACGTTATCAAATCGCACCTCTCCTGCGGAAACACTGAGCGGCTTTGCTGTTGGACTATCCTGAACCTCTTGCGGCACATCCAAGAGCGAGAACATCTTTTCCATATCAATGAGGCTTTGCATAATCTCGCGATAAACAAATCCAAACATATTCAATGGTTGATACAGTTGGATTAAATATGCATTGACCATAACAAATTCACCGATGGTCATATTACCATTTTTTACACCCAAGCCCGCCATAACCATTACGGCAACGAGCCCAACAGAAATAATGGCTGCCTGTCCAACATTCAAAGTTGAAAGGGAGATGGTGCTCTTAATGGCTGCCTTTTCATAAGCAGCTAAGGCCTGATCGAAGCGCTTGCTTTCGTGCGCCTCTGCATTGAAATACTTAACCGTTTCATAGTTAAGAAGGCTGTCAATCGCTTTAGAGTGCGCTCGGCTATCTTCCTCATTCATCTGACGGCGAATACCCAGACGCCAGGTAGTTACCTCCTTTGTATAGAGCACGTAGATTACGATGGTTACCAACGTCACCGCAGCAAACCGCCAATCCAACAGCACCCACAAGATGATTAAAACAACAATAATTTCAAATATCGTTGGAAAAATATTGAAAACTGCAAAACGTAAAAGAGTTTCTATTGCTTTAACGCCCCGTTCTATGGCGCGGGATAAACCGCCTGTGCGACGTTCCAAATGAAAACGTAGGGAAAGAGCATGCAAGTGCTCAAATACTCGGCAACCAACCTGTCGAACTACATTTTGCGCAACGGCTGCGAATAACGCTTCGCGAATCTCGCCAAAGAGCGTCGCACCAATGCGAGCCAGCCCATAAGCAACAATAACTCCCACCAAAAGGGCTGCACTTAGGTTCTCAGCAACACCCAAACTGTCGATAGCATCTTTATAAAAAAGAGGTGCGTATACATTACAGACCTTTGCCAGAACTAGGCAGATGGCGGCTAATAAAATTCGCAACTTAAAGACTGGGCGGTCCTTCGGCCAAATGTAAGGCCAAAGCATCTTCAAAACACCAACCCGCGCCTTCCGGTTTTCCTCCACACCCCTAGACATTGTCTTCATCTTGTAATGATGCTCCGATATGTAACAATATATTGTGATACGGAAATGCAATCCGTGGAGAATAAGTCGAGTGATTAAATGAACGCTACGATGCTAGACGAACGCTCCGCTCTAGTGCTGAACGCCGACTTTCGGCCTCTAAGCTATTTCCCATTATCATTGTGGTCCTGGCGTGACGCCATCAAGGCCGTGTTTTTAGATCGTGTCAACGTCCTGGCCGAGTATGAAGATGTTACCGTTCGTTCTCCTAATTTTGAGATGCAAGCGCCCAGTGTTATATCTTTGAAAGAATATATTGCTCCAGCAAAACGGCCTGCCTTCACACGATTTAACGTTTTTCTCAGAGATCGCTTTCATTGTGTTTATTGTGGCAGCAAATTCGCTCCTTCAGATCTTACATTTGATCATGTGATACCTAGATCGAAAGGTGGCGTAACCTCGTGGGAAAATGTTGTTGCGGCCTGCTCCCGTTGCAATGTGGCAAAAGCCAATCTAACACCTGACCGAGCCCGCATGCCTTTGCTTTGGACACCTCGAGAGCCGTCTGTTTTCGAATTGCAAGAAAGAGGGCGTAGCTTCCCTCCCAACTACCTCCATGAAAGTTGGGGAGATTTTTTATACTGGGATAGCGAACTTGAAGAGGGTTGACAGGTCTTAGACCGTCACTTGGCAACAACTCGTCGACCTGGCCTCAAAAGAAATGCAGGAGTGTTATCTTTTCCAAAAGATTGCGGACCAGGTATATCAGCTGGATGCTCGACCCAAGGGGTGCGGCGATTTCCATCGTCACCGAAGTCGCGATGTCTTCGTCTGCTGGAATCTGAGCGGTTATTTACCCTCGGTTCAGATGTAAAATCTCGCTTTGTCTCATGATTTTGTCGCTGAGAAGAAGCTTGGTTTTTATCAGACCTGACGGTTTGGTCGTTACGGCGACTTTTGTGTGATCGCGAAGAAGTCTCAGAGGAGGCCTCTTTATCTGGCACTTCCGTCGACTTGATTTTCAGCTCGGGGATTTCCTTTGCCATCAATCGTTCAATGGCGGCAACCGACTTGTCGTCTTCCTCTGTTACTAAGGTGAAGGATTTTCCTGAACGACCTGCCCGCCCCGTGCGGCCTATACGGTGGACGTAGTCGTCAGGATGATTGGGCACATCAAAATTGAAAACATGAGAAACAGTAACAATGTCCAGTCCTCTGGCTGCTACATCACTGGCAACAAGAATATCTACCTGCCCTTTCTTGAATTCATCAAGAGTTTCCATCCTTTTGAACTGAGCCATGTCTCCATGAAGGGCTGCAACACTAAACTTATGTTGTTTCAGTGAACGGACGAGAATATCTACATCACGCTTTCGGTTGCAAAATATTATTGCATTCTGAATATCTTCTCCACGAATTATATCGCGAAGAATTCGTCTTTTATCCCTGGGGCCACAGCGCACTTTTTTCTGATCTACAGTTTCAGCAGGAGACGCAGGAGGAGCTACAGTAATTGACTTTGGATTCATCAAAAACTGATCCGCAAGCCTTTTAATCTCTGGCGGCATTGTGGCAGAAAACAGCATAGTCTGACGTAAACGAGGCAAAAGTCCTGCTATTCGCTCAACATCTGGAATGAACCCCATATCGAGCATTCGGTCAGCTTCATCTATGACAAAAATCTTTACGTCACTCATCATGATTTTGCCGCGCTCAAACATATCCATCAATCGGCCAGGCGTCGCAATTAGAACGTCGACACCACGCTCTAAGGTTTTCATTTGCTCGGCCATGAATTCGCCGCCGATTAAAAGTGCGTGACTGAGTTTTAGGTGAGTTCCATACTTCTCAAAATTTTCAGCCACCTGAGCCGCTAACTCCCGTGTGGGCTCTAGGATAAGAGCTCGCGGCATTCGCGCCTTCGCTCTCCCATTGTGCAGAGCTTCTATCATTGGAAGAGTAAAAGAAGCCGTTTTTCCAGTGCCAGTTTGAGCACAACCAAGTATATCACGCCCCATAAGAGCGACAGGAATGGCTTCTGCCTGAATAGGGGTAGGTGTTTCGTAACCGGCCTCGGTTAAAGCCTTAAGGATCGGATCACTGAGTCCGAAATCATCAAATTTCATGCGGGTTTAATCAATCACTAATCAATTATTGGAAAAATAGGTCTATCGCGTAAAAACACTGAGACTGAATTATCGCTGCTGAGCAATAACTTATCGCGGCCAAATAATTAAAATTTAAGTTTTTGTCAATGTAATCGTTAATTTGAAAGCTCCCGCAAGCACGATGTAAGGGTATTCTCGGGAATATAATGATACTTGCCGAGCATATATTTATTTCCAACGTAATAATCAAATAAGATTATATTTAGACTTTAGACCTGACGCCCGAGCATTTTATTAGACAGCTGCGCGTATATTTATTGTAATAAAACATAAACACCGGAGAGGCATCTAATGAACATCGCCCACCTCCTGCTTCGGGCAGCCCGTGCCAGGCCAAATACAATCGCGATAAAGCGGGGCACCACTTCCGTAGCTTCTTATGCAAAATTCGCACAGCGTTCCGGCTCTATTGCACGCTGGTTAACGGAAACCGTTAATCTTAAGCCGGGAGATCGGGTTGGTCTTGCAATGACAAATTGCGTAGAATTTTTAGAAGTTCTGTTTGGATGTTGGTTCGCCGGTCTAGTTGCTGTTCCCATAAATGCCAAACTGCATCCTAGGGAAATCCAATATATCCTAGAAAATTCAGGAGCAAAAATCTGTTTTACGACAGATGACTTGCTCAACGGGTTGAGTGGTATAATGGGCGATTTACCTCTTTGCGAAAGATTAATGCTCGCGAACTCTGTCGAGTACTCCAAAATTTTCCAAGAAGATCCTCTAGGTATTGTTTCGCGTCGAGCCGAAGACCCTGCTTGGCTTTTCTACACTTCTGGCACTACAGGAAGACCGAAAGGAGCAACTCTTACAAATCGAAATCTTTTGGGGTGTTCACTAGCATACTTTTCAGATGTGGATGTACCTGCTGAAGGAGAGCATTGGCTTCACGCAGCTCCCATGTCTCATGGAGGGGGCCTTTATGGACTACCCTTCGTTGCGGGAATGGGTTCTCAAGTAGTGCCGGAAAGCGGTAAGTTCGATCCGCCAGAGATATTTGATCTTCTCCCAGAACTCCCAAAAGCTGGAATGTTTGCGGCGCCGACTATGGTAAAGCGCCTTATTGAACACCCAAGCCTTGCAACCGCCGACAGCAGAAACTGGAAAACGATCGTATATGGTGGTGGTCCAATGTACGTAGAGGATTGTAAGGCAGCCAAATCTGCGTTTGGTGACGTTCTTGTGCAAATTTATGGCCAAGGTGAGTGCCCAATGACAATCACCTGCCTGCCTCGGGCAGACATTTCTGATGTGAATCACCCGAGTTACGAAACACATATAGCATCGGTGGGCAGAGCTTTCACAAATGTGGAGGTAATGGTTGCTGACGAAAATGATCAGCCCGCGTCCATAGGAGAGGTTGGGGAAATTTGCGTTCGAAGCGACGTAGTGATGTCGGGTTACTGGGAAAATCCAGCGGCATCTGCTGAAACTCTCAGAAATGGCTGGTTGCATACTGGTGATGTCGGATTCTTAGATTCTGAGGGTTATCTGACACTAAGAGATCGTTCAAAGGACATGATAATTTCAGGCGGTACCAATATATATCCCAGAGAAGTAGAAGAAGCGCTTTTAGCCCATCCTGGCGTAAATGAAGTATCAGTTATTGGTGAGCCAGATGAAGAGTGGGGCGAAAATGTTTTAGCGTACATTGTAGCCCGCCCAAATATGGGAGTTGACGATAAGTCGCTGGATTTACATTGCCAGGATCTTATCGCGAGGTTCAAAAGACCCAAAAGTTATCGTTTTGTTCAAAGCTTGCCTAAAAATAATTACGGCAAGGTTTTAAAAACAGAGTTACGAAATCTGTTAGCCAGGGAAAAAGAGAATTAGCCATTTCTAGCCCAAAAACTCCCCTGATTTTTTTACTGAACAGTCCTTTTAAACCGACATAATTCCTAAATAGTCGGACCAGTAAAAATATTTCAGATTGAATTGCTGCCGATTTTTGTTGTTGGTTTCCACTTCTACCTATACATATTGGAATGGATTTATTTCGACGCGCCACTTGGCTCTTCACATCGCAAGTGCCCCAGTGAGACGACGAAGGTCGATCAGCATCGCGCTGACAAGGCTAAAACCTTAGCGCGGCTGAACGATTCCGAACGCAGAATTAACTTTGCGCGCACACCTGGAGCCCGCATGACCGAAACGTATTGCCAAATAGATAGTAAAGGCACTCGTCACGTTCTTTTTCGAACGCAGAGAGTTTGCCAATTGGCAGAGCCTGGTCGGAAACTTGGCTTCAGCATCGCGCTGGAGAAAAAATTAGATGTCCAAATCAATGCTGATAGACGCTGCGCACAGCGAAGAAACGCGCGTCGTCGTAATTGGCCCCAACGGGCTGGAAGAATTTGACTTTGAGAGTGCATCCCTTCGGACACTCAAAGGCAACATTTATCTCGCAAAAGTAACGCGAGTAGAACCATCTCTGCAGGCCGCCTTCGTAAGCTACGGTGGTAATCGTCATGGGTTCTTGCCATTCAGTGAAATTCATCCCGATTATTACCGCATTCCCATAGCTGATCGAGAAGCTCTGCTTGCGGAAACCGCTGCTGAACAGCACGATCAAATCGTCCCAGATGATGAGGTTTCTGATGAAGATGATGTTGAAAGCCCGACAGGGGCAGCAGACGATGACAATGTAACGGAAGCGCCATCCCAAGAAATATCTGAGGGTCAAAATTCAGAACAAGTTGATGAAAGTGAGTCCGACACAGAGCTGCTGGACGCCAGCCAAGTTGAGCACAATGAAAGCCAGGAAGAAGTAGAAGAGGAAGATACGGAAGACGGTGAGTTAGACGAAGGTAGAGATCATGACCGCAATCGAGGCAGGTCTCGCCGCAGACAACAACGCCGCCGCTACCCATCCAATAACCGATATAAAATCCAGGAAGTTATTAAACGTGGTCAGATAATGCTCGTCCAAGTTGGCAAGGAAGAGCGTGGTGGCAAGGGTGCTGCAATGACTACATTTATATCTCTAGCCGGCCGCTATTGTGTTTTGATGCCAAACACAGGTAATGGCGGTGGCATATCCCGAAAAATCACAGACGCAAACGATAGAAAGCGTCTGAAAAGCTTGATTGATGACCTCGATTTACCAGAAGGGATGGCAACCATTGTCAGAACAGCTGGAGTACAACGCACCAAGGCAGAGTTAAAAAGGGATCATGAATTTCTCCTTCGGCTATGGGACGAAATAAGGGAGCGTACTCTCACCTCTTCTGCACCCGCACTAATTTATGAAGAAGCAAGTTTAGTAAAACGTGCAATTCGTGATTTATATGGCCGAGATGTCGATGAGGTTCTCGTAGAGGGTGATGACTGTTATCGCGAAGCTAAAGACTTCATGCGATCTCTCATGCCGAGCCATGCTAAGCGAGTACAACCATACAAAGACCCAGTGCCACTTTTCCAGGCAAGGGGCGTTGAAGGTCGCCTAGAGAGTCTTTTTCACCCAATCGTTCGGTTGCCCTCTGGGGGATATCTTGTAATCAATCAGACAGAAGCATTAGTCGCAATCGATGTTAACTCTGGCCGTTCGACTCGGGAAAGAAATATTGAAGAGACTGCTCTCAAAACAAATCTAGAGGCGGCCGTCGAAGCTGCACGTCAACTGCGTTTGCGCGAGCTGGCGGGCATAGTTGTTATAGATTTCATTGATATGGACGAACGGCGCAATAATGCTGCCGTGGAACGCAAGCTTAAGGAATCAATAAAGGCTGACCGAGCTCGTGTTCATGTTGGCAGAATGAGTCCTTTAGGACTCGTTGAATTATCGCGGCAGCGGCTGCGTCCTTCCATGTTTGAAACCAACTTCCACGAGTGTGAAATGTGCGCTGGCCTTGGAAGGGTTCGAAGTGTTGAGTCTAATGCACTTGGCTTACTTCGAGCGGCGGAGGATTGCGCGTTTCATGAAGGCGGTGGTGTTGATATTGCCGTCAAAACAGCAACAGAGACCATTGTTTACCTACTTAATCATAAGCGAGACGGGGTGCGGCGTATCGAAGAGGTTTACGGGGTGCGCTTGTTGTTCACCCCAGATGATACTCTAGCAGCGCATGAGCGTATTGTAGAAGTTATTGGGCGTAGTAGCGTAAAAAATGACGTTTCCGACAGGAAACAAGATAACGCTTACGATAGTAGACACGACCAGAAAGATGATGCAGGAGACGACCGCTCACCTCGAAATCGAAGACGTGGTCGCAAACGTGTCGACGAAAGAAATATAGAAGAGTCTCAAGAAACCGAAGAAGTCAGAATTAGAGACGAGCAGCATTCACAAGAAACGGCCCAAGAAGATGATGATGAGAACGGTAATCGTCGTCGTCGTCGTGGACGCCGCGGCGGACGCCGCCGCAAAAGCGCCGAGAGCGATACTCCAGAAATTTCTGATGGAAGCTCTGAAAATGAGCCAGGCAATGCCGTTGCTGAAGATGTTGAGAAAAAAAATCGACGTCCACGCCGCCGCAAAAGTGCCGAGAGCGATACTCCAGAAATTTCTGATGGAAGCTCTGAAAATGAGCCAGGCAATGCCGTTGCTGAAGATAGTGAGACAGAGCAAAGAAGCCCGCGCCGTCGCCGGCGTCGTAGAAGCGGGGTCAATGATTCCCACAAGGATATCAACGAGAATATTGATGGCGTAGAATTAAAATCCGAGCCTGCTTCCAATAACGATGTACAAGAAATTCCTGCGATGACTTCAGGGGGCGTAGTAGATAAGCAGGTAGGACCTGCAAGTGAGGTCGAGCATAGTTCATCGGAAATTAGCTCAGATACACCACCTGAAACACCTGCTATGCAGCAAGAGCCAGAATCCAAACCTTCTGGACCACCTCGCACTGGATGGTGGCGCCGACTACGTTCATAGCGACATCCTTGACTTGGGCGACAGTTCTTCTGTCGCCCTTTCCATTTTCTTAAAAACAATCACTGAGAGTTTGTAATGCCAGGTCGAATGTTTCTACACACCCCAGGCCCAACCAACATCCCAGAAGATGTGCTTAACGCGATGCATCGACCTGCGGAAGATTTCTCTGCTCCTGAGTTTATGGAAACAATGCTTAGGATGTTCGAGGAACTTAAAGACCTTTTTCGCACAAAAGGTGAAGTATTTGCCTATATCGCCAATGGTCATGGAGCGTGGGAGGCCTCAATTGTCAATTTGCTGTCACCGGGCGACAAAGTTTTGATGCCAGATACCGGTCGGTTCTCTCTCGTTTGGGATGATATGGTAAAGGCATTCGGCATTTCGACAGTCCGATTGAATAATGATTGGCGCTCGCCAATCGATCCCCAAGCTGTTGAAGACGCATTGAGACAAGATTCAGAAAAAAAAATTAAAGCTGTCTTGGCCGTGCACGTGGAGACTGCGACCGGCGCTGTGAGTAATTTGGAAGCTATTCGAGAGGCTATCAATGCCTCTGGCCACCCGGCACTCTTTGTTGTCGACGCAATTGCATCTTTCGGTTGCCATAAATTGAATATGGATGAGAGTGGAATTGATTGCGTGATAGCAGCCTCACAAAAAGGCTTGATGATGCCCATTGGTATTTCGTTTACTGCCGCAGGACCTAAGGCGCTTGCAGCTTCTGAAGCTTGCACTTCTCACAGAGAATATTGGTCCTGGAAAAGCCGAATGGCGATGGAGACCTACAGACGCTTCTGCGGAACAGCGCCGATGCACATGGTTTGGGGCCTAATGAAGGTGATGGAGAAAGTCCGAGTAGAAGGACTTGATAACATTATTGCGCGCCACGCACGGCTTGCTGAAGCCACGAGAACTGCCGTGGCGCGCTGGGCAGAAGGTGGCGCACTTGAATTCAATACTGTCGACCCAAAATCGCGCTCAAATTCTATCACGTGTGTTCGCCAGGTAGGGCAAACGGACATGAACACTATCCGCCAAGTAGCTAGAGAGCGTTTCAACGTAAGCCTCGGCGGGGGGCTACACGTGCTGGCTGATAAAGCCTTCAGAATTGGCCACATGGGTGACCTTAATGAACCAATGATAATGGGCGCCCTTGCTGGCATTGATTTAACGTTGAAGCATCTAAAGGTGCCCCACGGCGCCGGTGCGCTTGACGCGGCTGCTTCATTTTTGGCGGAGACTGCTTAACATGGCACGCTTACCTTACCTTGATGCTAAAGATCTTGCTGAAAACGACCAAGAGATATTGAAAAGGCCTATTAACCTCCACAGAGCTCTGGCCCACTCACCAGAGGGCGCCAAAGCCTTTGGTAAAGTTGGGAGTTGGATTAGATTTGGCTCACGTCTAGATCCCAAACTGCGCGAACTTGCCATACTCCAAGTAGGTTGGTTGTCCAAAAGTCCATATGAGTGGTCTCATCATGTGAAAATTGGTAAGGATTTTGGTCTCTCAGATGCTGAGATAGAAGCTGTCAAACTCGAGACCGCAGGAGAAAAAACCCAGCTTCCAAAGCTTTACCGATTAGCCCTACAGGCTGCTCGAGAAATGGCTACCAACGGTGAGATGGCGGAAACCACTTATAGCCAACTGTCTGAAGACCTTACTAATGAACTGATGGTCGATTTAGTGATTGTGATAGCTTTTTATTGCGGCGTCGTTAGGCTTTTGGCCTCACTTGGAGTGGACGTAGAACCAAGCTATCAGCCGCACTTAGATGCGCACCCACTACCTAGATAACTCTTAGTGAATCTTTAGAAACTGGCCCCAGTCAAAGTAACTGGAGCCAGTTTACGAGGCAAAGGCTGCCCCTACGGTATGAAGATGGTCGAACCAGTTGTTTTACGACCTTCCAAATCACGGTGAGCTTGTGGTGCTTCTTTCAATGGATAAGTCTGGTTCACTTCAATTTTTACTGCACCTGATGTTACCATCTTGAAGAGAGCTCTTGCTGATTTTTCGAGCTCCTGGCGAGTAGAGGTATAAGCCACAAGAGATGGTCGGGTAACGTACAAAGACCCTCGACTTGCGAGTTCCCCAAGACCAAACTCTGGCACAGGACCAGAAGCATTACCGAAACTGACCATCAGCCCGCGCGGGGCTAAGCTATTCAGCGATTGCGCCCAAGTATCTTTACCCACACTATCAAAAACGACCGGCACTCCTGCACCCTTCGTTATCTTCTTTACTCGGTCAGCAATATTTTGCGTTTTCTTGTAATCGATAACTTGCTCAAAGCCATGCTCCTTGGCGAGTTTCACCTTTTTGGGGCCACCAGCAGTGCCAATCCCATGAGCCCCAACTGCAGCCAACCACTGACCAGCGATAAGACCAACTCCTCCAGCTGCGGCTTGGAACAATACCCACTCATCCTTTTTAACCTTGTAAGTCCGATTAAAGAGGTACTCTACAGTCATCCCCTTCAGCATCATGGCAGCACCTTCTTCATCAGAAATGCCATTTGGCAATTTCAAAAGGTGCTGAGCTGGCATTATTCTGGCTTCAGAATAGGCTCCTAGCGTTCCCGTCCCATAAGCTACGCGGTCGCCTTTTTTTACGTGAGTTACGCCCTTACCAACGGCCTCAACAACTCCAGCCGCCTCGAGACCGAGACCGCTTGGAAACTGCAGCGGATAGAGCCCAGAACGATGATAAATATCAATGTAATTCAGACCGATAGCGGTGTGACGCACTAATGCTTCGCCAGGACCAGGATCACCTAGCTCAAGGGTACGCCATTTCATAACACCAGCAGCACCAGGTTTCTCGAAGACGAACGCGTTCACTTTCATTTAATCAGTCCCCTAACTTAACGCATGAAATTTTATCAACACGCGTTTCTATAAATTTAGCGCGCTGATCTCTAAACTAACGGAATACGGTCGCTTTACGCAATAATTTAGGCTGCCCAGCACACGCAGAGGCGGTATGTAGTTTTTGCAATACAGCTATCAGAAAATTGCGGGGGAATAAGCAAATGGCTCGACTATCCGATATGCCGGAGGCACTAAGGCAGCACGTCGAAACCTTACCGTTACCGGTATTTGAAGACACTCCATCTGCAAACGGCCCCTCCCTTTCAGAACGTCGTGTGGCACTTATCTCCACGGCAGGCCTATCTATGCGCGGAGAAAGCCCATTTGGTATGGGAGCGGCAGATTACAGGATAATTCCTGGAAATGCTGAAGCTGATGATATCGTCATGAGCCACATCTCCGTAAATTACGATAGAACCGGGTATCAGCGCGATTGGAATGTTGTTCTTCCTCTGGAGCGGCTTCGCGAGATGGCCGAAGACGGCACGATCGGCACAGTTGCTGATCACCATTACAGCTTTATGGGCGCTTCTGATCCTGAAACGATGAAGCCTGGGATCGATATGATTGCCAAGTCGATGAAGCAAGAAAAAGTCGACGCTGTTTTACTTTTACCTGTTTGACCAAATTGCACTCGCGCCGTGTGCGCAATTGCTCATCAACTGGAGGCTGCTGGGTTACCAACAACCCTCATCGCGCTTGTAAAGCCGCATGCTGAAAAAATTCGCCCTCCACGCGCACTTTGGGTGCCATTTGAGCTGGGCCGGCCGTTAGGTGCTCCAGAAGACTCGAGGTTTCAACGCCGAGTCATTAAAGCTGCACTAAAGCTTCTTGGAAACCAAGCAACTCCAGTTCTCAATGACTTTCCCGAAGATGCACCACCAGACAACAATATATCCAACTATGATGAAAACTGGGTATGTCCTGTTAGCTTTAATAGCCCTTCAGTCAGCGACCATGACACCCATGCAACAAGGCTAGCTGCGGAGGTATCACTTCTTGTTCCATGGCATGAAGCGTGGAAGCGCAAGCACGGCAGAACAGGATTTGGATTAACTGGGTTAGAACCCGAAAAACTTGCAGACTTCTTTGGAAGCTTTGCCGATGGACACGAGCCTGGGGCGCTTTTGCCTGGTAGCGAAACTGCAAATACTTTTAAGTTGGGCGTGAACGACCTTCTAACTTTTTATCAGGAAGCGGCTAACGCTCAGCCAGGAGCAGTTGGCAATACGGCAGAAATCAACTCATGGTTTTGGAATGAAACTGAAGCGGGACAAACTCTGCTTGCGATCCGCAAAATTGGTGGTGGAAAGGATCCCAAGCTTGATTTTGTTATAAAGCGTTTAACAGTGCCTCACGTTGCGGAAGCCATAATTAACAAAAAACTCTAACAGCCAGGTAAGCCTATATCGAATAAGATTAGCTGCTTTGCTGAGATGCAGCAGAGACTTGGGATAATGTCTGATTGATCGCTTACATCCGTCTTTGAAATTTGGGGTTAAGTACTGTTTACTTTCCTTTAAAATTAGCCTTTCGCTTCCCCAAAAATGCGCTAACTCCCTCTGCATGATCCTCAGAGGCCATGCTGTCAGCTATCCTCTCTGCCTCCATCTGTAGATGACTTTCCATAGACAGATGGTTGCTTGCATTGAACAGAGCCTTGGCATTGGCGTATGCACGTGTAGGACCACTTGCAAGTCGAGAAGCAAGTTTCTCTGTTTCAAATTTCAAATCGACGGATGGCACCACCCAGTTCACAATGCCTAACTCTTTAGCCTTGTGAGCCTCAAAGCGCTCACCAAGAAAAGCTAACTCCATCTGCTGTTTCATTCCGAGCGTTCGGCCTAAAAAGTAAGAAGCTCCACCATCAGGACTTGCGCCAATATGACAGTAGGCAAGGGTGAAAAATGCATCTTCTGCCGCAATCGCCAAGTCTGCAGCGCCAACCAAGCTTAAGCCAAATCCAGCCGCTGCGCCTCTAACACTTGCAATTACAGGCTTTGGCATTCGGCGAAGGGCGAATATTGCGTGATTGATATCATGGAGGCCCGCAATGATGCGCTGTGATCTCTCCTCGCTGGACCACTCCAAGCGCTCTTTCATTACCCGGATGTCTCCCCCAGCCATAAAATGATCACCTGCCCCCCGCAAAACCACGCAGCGCACTGCGGAATTAAATTCTAGCTGCGGAATGCGCTCGCAAAACTGTGCCCGCAGCTCTGGAGATAGTGCATTTCTGACAGCTGGTTCATTAAGAGTTACCCAAGCAACGCCTTGAGAATCAATTTCCACTGCTACCTTATCTATGTTGGGGCTCATTTCTGGATCCTTTATTTTTTTCCAACTGTTGGCCTTTCATGGAGAACCTTCCTAGAATCTTATTAAAGAAGCAATCTCAAGGAGCCATTCGTATGCTCATTCGCCAAACCCCTCGATGGGCAATTCCCGAACGCGACGCTACGCCCGAAACGATATTTATGAGTAGGCGCCAACTCCTAGGGACTACTG
>Ga0255762_10002944_pt1 | contig 13604 bp, 5 predicted proteins | sample 101ome_16_FD_179962 | JGI IMG/M metagenome (GOLD analysis project Ga0255762, IMG submission 179962) | Coastal salt marsh microbial communities from the Groves Creek Marsh, Skidaway Island, Georgia - 101401AT metaG (version 2) | ecosystem: Environmental > Aquatic > Marine > Intertidal zone > Salt...
AGAATGCTGAGTTGTACCCACCGATAAGAGTCGGTTTAAGGTGATTGATAATATCAAAGAAACGGATGATTAGTTCTCTTTCTTCATCGGCATTTTCGGCAGAAATCACTTTCTCATAACCTTTGTTATCCTTCATTCCGATAAGGAATATCTGACTGTCCTCAGGTGAAAGACCTGTGGTCTCGATATCGAATACAAATCTATGAACCTCATCGTATTCATCAAAACCCTTAAATAGTCGTTTACCCTTCTGACAAAGGTATTGTTCTGTTGGTGGAAGAATCATAATGTCGTTGGAGTTATCTCTACCCCATGGGTCCAATCCTCCACCTTTGAAGAAGTTTACCAAATTTGAATATGTTTTGGTGGTCTTCACCAAATATTTTAATCCCTTTTCCATTCTCTCGTCACCATGAGTTTCTAATCTCTCAATGAGAATTCCGTGAGTGGACATAGCTTGTTTCTGTGCCGCCTTAGAACCACCATAGAATTTCTTACCATGAAGGTCTCCAACCCAAGCGAATGGAATAAATGTGTCTGATTTAATTTGTTTGCCCTGAATAGGGTCTTGAATTACTTTGAATATTTTTCCTGAACGGTAGTCGTATTCTAACGCTACAATATATTTTTCAGGGTCCTCCCCTAATAGGAATTCTTCAATTACTTCTTGTGATACCATAATATTTTGTTTTCGTCTGAGACATTATACTCACATCGTAATGATGTGATTACTCTTTGACATTTATACTACGGAAATAATAAGAAGGAATCTTAATCTTGTCAAATGATATTGATGTAAAGATTTTCTCTGATTGGGGCGATTAGTTCACCCATTGAATTGATGATTGAAAACTCACCGATGAAACGACCTCTTCTTTTTGTATCCCTCAAAGACCACTTATAATATATGTAATATTCTTTTGGGGAGTCAGGATTTTCTTGTAACTTTTCTGTGATGAATGCATTATTCATTACAATCTTTGGAATACCTGTGGATTCTTCCTTCATAGAAAAACGGATGGTTGCATTGTCTAAGTCTGAGTCAAACAGTTTCCACGAATCTGTCCTTCCATCTCTTACAACACCCATCTTAAGGATTGGTAGTTCACTATTTTGTTTTATGAAGAATTCCATGTCTATAAATATCCATATAAAGAAAAACCCCTCCGAAGAGGGGTTTTATATTTTAAGTTATTATTTCTATAATGCTTGTGGTACAAAGTCGTAACTAATTGTGATGTTACTACTACCGAGTGTGAATGACTGAGAATCACTTGGTGGTGTAAATCCACTGTTTGCCGAGATTGAAGATACGCTCTGTCCTGTGACACTTCCCACACCTTGAGTTTCTCCATAAATCTGACATCCTGAACCCAATACCCCTTGACTCTCAATGTAGTAAAGGATTGTATCACCTGGATATGCTTGGATTGATTGTGAGGAGTCATTACCATTACCCAATGCCGTGTATGATGACTGAAGGGTTCCGTTCACGTATACATTAGCAAAACCTCTTGCACATGTCGCACTTGTGTAGTTAATACTTATCGTCACCGGTGATAAGGACTGTGAAGGTGTTGGTGTTGGTGTCTTAGTTGGTGTACGTGTTGGTGTAGACGTTCTCGTAGGTGTTGGTGTTCTTGTTGGAGAAACTGGTGGTGGTGTGTTTGTTGGTGTTCTCGTCGGTGTCGGTGATGGTGTTGGTGTTGGTAATGCACAGAATGAACATGTAGGTCCAACAACATCAATTTCGTAAGTGGCTGGTTCAGGACTTTCATCTAAACCGATAATCTGCCAACAAGCAGGTGCATCACCACCCTTGGATGTTATTGAACAGTATTCACCAATACTTGGTACTGATGGGAATCCTGAAACTAACGTTGCTGAGGCTTGAGTACCACCAGGGGTACAGTTACCGTCAAAGTAAGTTATTTCTTGAATTATAAATTTATATTCAACACATGGATATGCTTGTTCACAAATAGAACATCTTGCAAATAATGGGTCTGTAGTTGTCCATGGTTGTCCTCCGTCAGCTAAGAAGTCTCCATCTTTATTACCTAAGTCTGTAACGCTACCTTCGTATGATGGACCAATAAATCCGATACAACCATCAATAAAGTTTGTTTGATTTTCTAAGTATAATGATGGGTTACCCTCTTCCATAGCATTCATAATAGCATCCCACTCAGCACCGGTCAAGTAGATTCTATAAACATGCGAGTCACAACAAGCTGAGAAGTACATTGGGAGGTACACCGTTGAAGGTGTCACCGATGGCGTTACTGAAGGTGTTACCGACGTAGATGGTGTTGGTGTCACCGCTGGTGTACTCGATGGTGTTACCGTGTTAGTCGGTGTTGATGTTTGTGTAGGTTGTGGTGTCGATGTGGCTTGTGCTGTTGGTGTTACTGATGATGTAGGTGTCACAGGTGGTGTACCCGTTGGTGATGGTGTTATTGTTGCTTGTGGCGTATTAGAAGGTGTTACTGACGATGTCGGAGTAACACTTGCAGTTGGAGTAACAGACGCAGTAGGTGTTACAGATGCAGTAGGAGTATTAGTCGGTGTCTTCGTTGGTGACGGAGTCACTGAAGATGTTGGAGTCACAGATGCAGTTGGAGTTACAGATGCCGTAGGTGTTACCGATGCAGTAGGAGTAACTGTCGCAGTTCTCGTTGGTGACGGAGTCACTGAAGATGTTGGAGTCACAGATGCAGTTGGAGTTACAGTTCTTGTAGGTGTGTTAGTCGGTGTAACTGATTGAGTCGGTGTATTTGTTGGAGTTCTTGACAACGATACTGTTGGTGTCACCGAACTTGTTTGTGTATTTGTTGGAGTAACCGTAGGTGTTACTGATGAAGTTACGGATGGAGTTGGTGTACTTGTTGGTGTCTTTGTTGGTGTTACCGTAGGAGTAACTGATGAAGTTACCGTTGGCGTAATAGTAGCTGTCGGTGTCAACGTAGCCTGAGGTGTGGTTGACGGAGTTACTGACTGAGTTGGAGTATTTGTTGGTGTAGATGTTGCTGTATTTGTAGGTGTGTTTGTTGGACTTACCGAAATAGATGGTGTCACTGTAGATGTAGTTGTCGGTGTAAACGATACTGTTGGTGTTGGAGTTTGAGATACTCCAGGTGTATCCGACACTGTTGGTGAAGGAGTATTTGTTGGTGTAAATGATATTGTTGGGGTTACTGACGCAGTTGGTGTTACCGTTGAAGTCGCAGTTTTTGTTGGGGTCGGAGTACTTGTTGAAGTTGATTGTGGAGTGGCCGTTGGTGTAGGTGTTGAAGTTGACTCCGGTGTTTGTGTTGGAGTAACAGTTGATGTAACTGTCGATGTTGGAGTTGGAGTTGAAGTACCTCCAGGTGTTTGAGTTGGAGTACTTGTTGATGTTGCCTGTGGTGTTGACGAAGGTGTTACCGAGCTCGTTGGAGTCGGAGTAGAAGTACCTTCTGGCGTTTGTGTTGGAGTCACAGGTGGAGTTGACGTTGCTGTTACTGATGCAGTTGGAGTTGGAGTAGAACTTGAACCTGGTGTTTTTGAAACTGATACCGATGGGGTTACTGTTGGTGTTACCGTAGCAGTCACTGACTGAGTTGGAGTGTTTGTCGGTGTAGACTGTGGTGTTGATGATGCAGTTACCGATGCTGTTGGAGTTGGTGTTGAAGTACCACCTGGAGTTCCTGTCGGTGTACTCGTGGCTGTTGCCTCTGGTGTTACTGATACACTCGCAGTTACTGATGGTGTTGGAGTAGCAGTACCACCTGGTGTTTGAGTTGGGGTGTTAGTCGGAGTAGATGTTGCAGTATTAGATGGTGTAACTGAACTACTTGGCGTATTTGTTGGAGTAACATCAGGAGTTGTAGAAATAGTTGGTGTTGGTGTTGCACTTGCACCTGGTGTATCAGATACTGAAACTGTTGGCGTCGGAGAAGATGTGATACTTGGAGTTGGGGTAACCGCTGCGGTGCCTGTAGGTGTTGGTGTAGAAGTAGTCTGAGGTGTTGATGTTGGTGTAGAGGTTATTGTTGAAGTAATCGTTGCGGTTGGTGTTGAAGTTCCAACTGGTGTACCCGTTGGTGTACTTGTTGATGTTGCAACTGGAGTACCTGTTGGTGTAGATGTAATCGTGACTGTTGGTGTTGAAGTAACAGAAGCAGTCACCGTGGCTGTTGGTGTACTCGTTGATTGAGGTGTTGATGTTGGTGTTCTTGATAAAGAAACTGTAGGTGTAACCGATTGAGTAGGTGTTGGTGTGGATGTTGCAGTTGTTGATGGTGTTACAGTGACAGTAGCCTGAGGTGTAGAAGACGGTGTAACCGATGCGGTAACACTTGGTGTTATAGTGACCGTAGGTGTCGGTGTCTGTGTTTGTGTAGGAGTAGGTGTTGGGTGGTCAATTACATAAACGTAAGTGGCTTCATAAGTTTGTGCTGAGATAGTGTAAGTACCGTAGAAATAGTCGGTAGTCAAATCGGCAGGAAGGGTAACCACACCAAAGTCCGTTACTGTCGAACCTGTGTCCGCAGTAAATGTGATGTGTACCGTTTCACCACTTAAATTATCACTTGTAAACCTAATCCCGTTTGCCATCTATAATAAATACCTTAATACCTCAATTAATTACCAATTAGAATCTAAAAAAATTCTTTTCCACGAATTTGTATCTATACAAACATACATATGTGTTTCATCAAAGACAACATCACCTTTCTTACCTTCTGAATTTGAAGATGAAGGGATTAAAATATTTTTGATTTCCATACTGTCATCAATGTTGGTTTCACTTAAGGTTTGGTCACCTACATGAATGGAGTTACTACTCAAGTACAAGTCTCTGAATTTATACTCAGCAGAACCTAAGTCATATTGACTATTCACTGTAGGAATGATATGACCAGTCAAATTAAACTGTGAACCATCTGCTTGTAATTCTGTGGAACCTGATATGATTTTATTGAATAACTCACCATAAGTTATTTTTTTGGCGTTAGTACCATCGTGAATGATAATTAAATCAGTACTTTGTGGGGTACCTGTAAACGATGTAAGTTGTTCTATTGTTAAGTTTGCCATTTCTTTTTTATTTTATAAATAGTTTTTATCCTATTAATGTCACAGTCACATAACCGTTACCATTATTATATGAACCTAAATCAGTGATTGGTAATCCGTTGAAATCAGGTTCCGAATTATATTGCCCATCAGTGGTAGCGACATCGGTGGCGTTACTATTGATGAAAGAACCACCTCCACCACCACCATCTGCACGAGGGTTAGCGTTACGGTATGAACCACCACCTCCGGTGTATCCGCCACCACCTCCACCACAAATAGGGGAACCACCGCCGGCACCACCAAATCCACCGTCTGAACTTTGTTGGTATTGTGTTGAACGACCTCCACCTAATAGGTTAGTGTTAAATCCATTACCTCCACCACCGTCAAACGTTGTTGGGTTGTTTGATATAGTACCGTCACCATTTTCACCACCACTCAAGAAACCACCACCGGCACCTGAATCATATGAATTAGCAGAAGTTGTAGTTCCATTTGTATGTGATTCCCCACCATTACCTACTGAACCTGCAGGTGCTCCGAATACCGATGTAGTACCACTTACATTTGTTACCGCATCTAAACCGTTATATAGTGTTCCTGATTCTGAACCTGAATAGGCGCCGTCACCACCACCTCCACCGGCAACAAATAAAGCAGTCCCACTCAACGCAACAAATGAACCACCACCTCCACCGGCACCATTAAATGAAGTCACACTAACGACAGGTGCTCCTGTTTGTCCAACAGCAATTGTTACAACTTCACCACGTGTCAAATTATATCTACCTCTAACAATTACCCCTCTACCACCTGCAGATGATGATGGATATGTTACCGAGGCCGCTTGTGCACCCGCTACTTCAAATTCGTAAGTACCTGTTTGAGGTACCGTCCAAAGTTGATAACCTTGAGTTACGACATTTAAGAAGTTGGTATCTTGAGTCCAAGGTTCTGAGTTATATTCTGTCTGTAATTGTTCTAATGTTGGACCTGTTCTACCGTTTGTTACTCCACCAGTATTGAAAGTAAACGTACTAAATGAATATAAATTAGTTGGGGTCGTTGTTGGTGTTGGACTATATGTTGGTGTCACCGTATTAGATGGTGTGATAGATGCAGTTACTGTTTGTGTCGGTGTAACTGCTGGTGTATCAGATATTGTAGGGGTTACTGTCTGTGTAGGTGTTGGAGTCGGTGTTGGTGGTATATAACTTGGTGACGTGGAATTGTAATTAGTTAAAATTTGAGTGCCGGTTAATGCAGTATTATACAACCTAATAACTCCATATTCTCCCCTGAAATTACCTGTATTGTCAGCACCTGGATTTTCTTGACCGAAGAATATGTAATTATCATTTCCACTTGAAGTGTATGAAACACCCGTTTGAGAATCATTTAATACACCATCGATATAAATGCTCTGTGTTTGATTAGTGTGGTCCCAAACCAATACTACTTGATACCATTGTCCTTGAACAAAAGGATTTGTTGAGTATAAGTAATTATTCTGCCATATCTTACCCCTGAATCTACCAGCCTCTGCTGCGATTGGTGGCATGTTCCAATTCGTTTGAGGATTAGACTCTGACATTGACATGATGTTACCATCAGAATCGTCAGGATTTACCCACAACTCATATGTAAATGATTGTGTTGCAGTACCAGTACCCGCCACTCTACTAAGTAATATATAATCGTCTACACCATCAGTTACAATTGATTTGTCTGTCGAGTTGTAAGTTGGCCCATTTACCAATGTACCATTATAGTTACCTTGTAAATCTACCCAATTTGTTCCCGTACCGGCATATGACGAAGTATTACGGGCATCTAAATTAACAAGTAAATTAGATGTAATAATATTATTCGGTGTAGAAGACGGAGTTACTGTTTGAGTATTTGTCGGAGTTGGTGTACTTGTTTTTGTTACCGATGGTGTAACCGTCGGAGTTGGCGAAGAAGATGGTGTTACTGTAGTAGTAACCGTTGGAGTAACCGCAGGTGTTGATGACGGAGTTACTGTCGCAGTAGCAGTTGGTGTCGGTGAAGGTACAGGACCCGTAGACATCACCAAGAAGTCTGTATCGTCAGTTACAATATAATTACCTAAATCGTCCACCAATAAGTTTTGTTGTACCGGTGTGTTAGAAGGTGTTGGTGTTACAGAAGCAGTTGGTGTGTTTGTAGGAGTTTCAGCTATCGGTGTTGCAGTAATATCCATTGTCGGTGCTGGTGTATCTGTTGGTGTGATAGATTGTGTAATTGTCGGTGTAACTGTTGATTGAGGTGTTGATGTTGGAGTAACAGACTGAGTAACCGTCGGAGTTACCGATGCCGTCACTGATGCAGTTGGAGTAACTGTTGATGTGTTCGTTGGCGTATTTGTTGGTGTAGAACCTGGTGTACTACTTGGAGTTACTGAAGAAGTCGGTGTAACCGTATTCGTTACGCTTGGCGTTACAGAAGAAGTCACTGATGGAGTTGGTGTACTCGTCGCAGTATTAGAAGGGGTAACAGACGGAGTTACCGATAATGTGATTGACGGTGTAGGTGTATTGGTATTTGTTACAGTAGGTGTAACCGAAGAAGTAACCGATGGTGTTACAGTATTCGTAGGAGTATTAGAAGGTGTTAAGGTCTGAGTCACAGATGCCGTTACAGTCTGAGTAGGTGTATTTGTATTCGTAACCGTCGGTGTTACCGTACTTGTCACTGAAGGAGTTACTGTATTCGTAGGAGTATTAGATGGAGTTAATGTCTGAGTAACAGATGGACTCACAGTTTGTGTTGGAGTATTCGTAGGAGTTACCGTTGCAGTTCTTGTTGGTGTAGCCGTTGGTGTTACACTACTTGTCGGAGTGACAGAGGCTGTAATTGTTGGGGTCACCGTAGATGTTGGTGTTGAAGTCGGACTTGAAGGTGGTGTAACAGATACAGATACCGTCGGAGTTACCGAAGCAGTATTAGTAGGTGTCATCGTCAATGTCTGAGTAGGTGTAGATGTCAATGTTTGGGTTGGTGTTGATGTTGGAGTTGCCGACGGACTAACAGTCTGAGTTGGTGTATTTGTATTTGTAACCGTCGGTGTTACCGTGCTGGTGACAGAAGGAGTGACTGTTGATGTTGGCGTATTTGTAGGAGTCACAGATGAAGTAACAGAGGCAGTCACTGTCTGAGTCGGAGTATTAGTATTTGTAACTGTTGGAGTCACTGTACTCGTTACTGATGGTGTGATAGATTGTGTTGGAGTATTTGTTGGGGTTACTGATGAAGTGACAGATGCAGTCACCGTCTGAGTAGGGGTGTTAGTGTTAGTAACTGTTGGTGTAACCGTACTCGTCACAGAAGGGGTTACAGATTGTGTTGGTGTGTTCGTAGGTGTCAATGTTTGAGTAACAGATGCGGTTACAGTCTGAGTTGGAGTATTCGTATTTGTGACCGTCGGAGTCACAGAAGATGTTACAGATGGAGTCAAACTTGGACTCACAGAAACCGATGGAGTAACACTAACAGAAACTGTAGGTGTTGGAGTATTTGTGGCTGTTTTAGATATGGTAACAGTAGGTTGTGGTGTGTTAGTGACTGACGGTGTAACAGATACTGAAGGGGTAATAGTAGGTGTCGCACTACCAACAGGAGTCGCGGTAATATCATTTGTAGGGGCTGGAGTGTCTGTTGGTGTTATAGAAGCAGTAATGGTCGGAGTTATTGTTGGGGTGACAGTACCTACAGGTGTTGCTGTCAAATCATTAGTTGGAGCTGGCGTATCTGTTGGTTGTGGTGTGTTAGTAACTGAAGGAGTAACTGTTTGTGTAATTGTTGGTGTACTCGTGATTGTTTGAGTAGGAGTAACAGTTGAAGTTACCGAAACTGAAGGAGTAACAGTGTTGGTTTGAGTCACCGATGGACTTATAGTTTGAGTTGGAGTTGATGTAACACCAGCAGTACTTGTTGGTGTCGAAGTGACAGTTACTGTTGCAGTCGGTGTTATTGTTGGAGTAACAGAAGGTGTCTTACTTACCGATATAGTTGGAGTACTCGTCAATGTTTGAGTAACTGACGGTGTTGGGGTATTTGAAGCCAACGGAGTTGTAGTAGGTGTAGGTGTCGGACTTGATGTTGGTGTTGGTGTTAATGTGGTTTCAAACTCAAACTTAGGTTCAACCACAAATCTAAAGTCAGGTGACACTGTTGTAGTAGAAACTGAGATATCTTTGTAGAAACTTTCACCAGTGACTAAATTATAATTTCTGTTGACTCTTGAACTGTAGGTACCGACTCTTTGTCCTTTTTCTATGATTACTAATATGTTATTGACAATATTGTTACCGTCAGACATTACTATGGTGTTAGTGAATGAAATTTCAACTTGAGTATCAACAGGTAATTCCGCAGTTGCAGTATACAATGAAACGACAGAACCACTTGTGTAATCGGCAGTTAGAGAAATGAAGTTTGTTCTCTTGTTTCTTCTACAACACATTTCTGAGTCTGCGAAGGATTCTGCAATTGTAATAAAAATTTGATTTTCTAAAGGAATTCTATAAGTACCTTCACTATTTGTTACAGTAAAAAATCCACTAAACCTACCAATCTTTTTTGTAAACTTTTTAGAGAATTGATACGAAACAACATAACCTGACCCATCACCCTTTTCTTTTACTGTTGCAGGAGAATTGGCGATTCTGTACATCCCCGTCTCAACATCATACATTGAGAAGGTTACCGTTGAAGCAGAAATAAGAGAATCGAGTTGGTTATACCCGTTCCTTGATTCTTTAATAACCTCAACTTGTAGCTTTGGTAATGTACTATTCTTTTTTATAAAAAACTCCACAGTCTATAAATACTCTTTTCTATATTGATTATTGGGTACAAACTACAAAGCTTTCATATCTTGTTACCACACCATTTGAGTCGGTCTCAATAATGTACTCCGTATCCCCATCAGTCCATAAATTGTTTGACGGGTACCTACTATTAGTTACCATACATTGACTAAGACCTGTGGTACCAATAAATTGAGTACCAACAGATATAGTTGTTCCATAATACGTTTTAGTTTGATAGCTGGCTGATACCGCATCACAAGTAGCATCTGTTAATTGACTTAAACTCTTACCACACCAATCAATTGAACCCATACCTAAACTATAGTTGTAACTTATAGTTATCTGACTAATAGGTGTGGTCGGTGTTGGGGTAGGTGTTTTTGTTTGCGTTATTGTTGGGGTTGGTGTCTGAGTGGTGGTACAATTATTCATTTGTTGGTACGTAATTACATACCCATCATTATCTGTCTGTACGAACCAATAATCACTACCAACAGGCGTAGGTCCTTGTTGTACTTGATAAATTAAAATTGAATTCTGTACTAAATTATTATCGGTAAATCTACGTACTTGTGAACCCACCTGTAATGATAATGTATTAATCTTATGTAATGAACCACCAAATGTGTAATCACTCGGGTCATTTACAAACAGACAAATAGAAGAATTAACTGTGGTTATATCCCCCATACTTGTAAACCCTGAAGACGAACCACCATTACGTCTTATTGAAGTACTTAAACTAATAACCGTCTCAATAGGTTGGGATTCAGTCGGTGTCTGTGTTGGTGTATAAGTTTGTGTCTGTGTGATTGTAGGTGTCTGAGTCACTGTAGGTGATTGTGTTTGTGTTATTGTTGGAGTTTGAGTTACGGTAGGTGTTTGTGTTGGTGTTGTAGTAATTGTTTGAGTTAAAGTTGGTGTTACTGATAAGGTTGGGGTCACTGAGGGAGTCACAGATATTGATGGGGTAACAGAAGGTGTTGGTGATGGACTTGCAGGTAAAACATTGAAGTATGCTTCACAGTCAATATCAACAACATTGAACCCGAAACTACATGCAATATCATTGGCAATGAAGTCAAAGTCACAACTTTCCAAATCAACATTGAAATCAAAGTAACACTGAGTAAGTATTTCCAAACAGTTTGGACACCAGAAATCAAACAAATTATAAACATCTCTTTCGATTCTAAAATTGTGTTGGACTTGAGGAGAACTTAACGGCTCAGTGTAGAATCTCATCTTTGAGATACCACCCATAAATGTTCCACCGAACGCAGGTTCCATTTCTATATTTGTCTGTAACTCATTCATCGAAGTTGCAGATAGTGTCTCATTTGGCATACATTCAGGGTCTTGAATATACGGACCATCAAATGCCGTACACCCTGAAGGAATTAAACTTTCTCTCAAACCTTGTGTACCACCACCCCATGAGATTGTATAAGGTACACCGATTTGTTTTTCCTTTTCTGTGTTTAATTCATGAGGTATAATTTCTTCAAAATCTTCGATGACCATGAAAAGGTAACCATTCACATATAATTTTAACACCCCTCTACGGTCATCAACTTGATTCAACCATTTCTGTGTCCATTGAATCTCTGATACTTTCAAATCGTTCAAACCACCTGGTTGAATAAGGTTAGTGGAAACTCCATAAGTAGTGGCCGTATAAACCTCCTTACGGATATCTCCTAACCCACCGACATTCAATAAATCACAATCCTCAAGATATTTGTATCTTTCGAATACTGCGGATAACATTACCCATCTTTCCAAGGTTCTTTCAGACTCACTGATAGGGTATCCACAAACATCATAGATACCAGCAGTTGAACATATCTCGTTGATACAATACCCTGATGTATATGTTAAACCAGTCGTTTCACATGTTCCTGTGGTAACACAATCACCAGTGTACTTGATGTACTTAACACATAGTTTTGGGTTTTTAGGGTCACCACTTAATCTCAATGACATCCCATTAGACAGAATATCAAAACGAGGGTCTTCAGTTTCCCCTGTCCATTTTACATCACAACCTCTACATTGTAGTCCATTATTACGGGTGACAGTCGTTGCGGTTGTCGGATAAATTTTGAAACAATTAGATGACGTAACACCTGTATCTGCACATTTACAAGTCTTAAAACAGTTGGTTAATCCACTCGTTACTCTTTTATACTCCTCAACTGTGGCACCACTAATAGTCACACCGAAGTCACATGAAAAATCATTGTAGGTTTCAACTGAACCACTGGCAGGGTGATAAAATTTGTTTTCGGCTCTTGCACCAAAGAAGAAGAATGTACCCGCGTTGTTAGGATACACATCATTGAGGTATTGTTGACGGTCCATCAAAGTATACTCATCAACCTGACGTGGTTTGATAAGTGTTTCCATCGTCCAACCCTTATTTACTCTTTCAGGAAAAATTTCATAATCGTAACCATGTAATTTATAAAAACCTTGGAAGAATCCACCATATAATTCTTGGTGATATCCAACAGCACTATCAGTTTTGTTTACGATATTATATACTGTCTCACCTGTGTTACCTGAAAATCTATGATTAGGTTGGTTTGTGAATGACCCCACAGGGTGTAGTTTCATCCTTCTATCATGGTATAGTGGGTCGTGTGTTTTTCCTGAGAAAACACCCATTGAATAGTATAGGGTATTACCTGTAATTTTGTCAAACATACCCACATCAATCATGGTAAGTCCAGCGTCACATAAACCTGTGAATCCTGTGTAACAACTCAAGTCTTCATTATTGGGGTTGTAGTAGTTTGTAGAGGTAAAAGTATTACCTGTATTAGGTAATCCCCAATACAAATTTGGCTGTGTTGTAGTACCTGTATTTGTTAGGTCAAAATTGATTGGAAGACGGTTACCATCGTCAATACCAATAACCTTTTTTGAAAAGATTACTTCGTCGTCATAATCACGTTCGTCAGATGCCAAAGTAATATCAAAATACTCGCTTGTATCTAATCTCACCTTGAACCTTTTGAAATTATAATTATTGATGTTCTGACCTGCCATTCCCTTTTTTATGATAAATACTTTCTTTGTTGTATTTATAGTAAAAATGAATATGATTAAGTCTAACAACTTCAGAAAAGAATCCGCAGCCTTATCGAAGGCTAAAGAAATAGGTTGTGAGGGCACTCACAAATACGATGGTGGTTTTATGCCTTGTAAATCTCACGAAGAGTGGGAAGAACTAACGTCAAAAACTGAAGGAGAGATTGATGAATTGGTTGATTTTGACGGAACGATGAACAGTTCTAAAATTCCAATTATTGACCCTCATGTTTCACCGAAAAAAACAACTGACCAAACCGTTGCTGCTACGAGAACGGCACAAGACCCATATGCCTTAGGTTTCAGAAGATATGTTGGTGAAGAAGATATGTCAGGTGCTTTCGGTTGGGAAGAGACTGAAAACATGGGATTTGAAGATACCATCAAATATTTGGAAGATAAGTTAGGTGTAGACAATGCTGAAGAAAGAGCAGAAGAAATGGGTAAGGATGAAAAATTAGAAAAGAATAAATTACCTGGTTCATTCACAAGACAGAGACTTTATGAAAAAGAAAGAGTCTTTACCAAAGAACAAATCATGAAAATGAGAGAAGATTTATTGGTTGATAAGGACGCAGATAACGATATTAGACCTTCAGATGAAACGGT
>Ga0255762_10002962_pt1 | contig 13560 bp, 10 predicted proteins | sample 101ome_16_FD_179962 | JGI IMG/M metagenome (GOLD analysis project Ga0255762, IMG submission 179962) | Coastal salt marsh microbial communities from the Groves Creek Marsh, Skidaway Island, Georgia - 101401AT metaG (version 2) | ecosystem: Environmental > Aquatic > Marine > Intertidal zone >...
GTATAGTTTATATCGATGAAGTAGATAAAATTAGTAGAAAATCTGAAAACCCTTCGATTACGAGAGATGTTTCTGGGGAGGGAGTACAACAAGCATTATTAAAAATAATGGAAGGAACTGTTGCTAGTGTTCCCCCTCAAGGTGGAAGAAAACATCCTCAGCAAGAATTTTTACAAGTAGACACTACTAATATTTTATTTATTTGTGGTGGTGCTTTTGCAGGTTTAGACAAAATAATATCGCAAAGAGACAAAGGATCATCAATTGGTTTTGGCGCAGAGGTAAAAAGTTTAGAAGATAAAAAAACTGGTGAGTGGATGAAAAATTTAGAACCTGAAGATTTATTAAAATATGGTCTGATACCTGAATTTATTGGAAGACTTCCAATTACAGCAACTCTTGAAGATCTTGATGAAAAATCATTGGTAAAAATATTATTGGAACCAAAAAATTCACTTATCAAACAATATCAAGAATTGTTTAAGTTAGAGGGGGTAAAACTTACCTTTAAAGATCAAGCAGTTAAAGATATTGCAAATAAAGCAATTAGTAAAAAAACAGGCGCAAGAGGTCTGAGATCAATACTTGAAAATATTTTGTTGAAGACTATGTTTGATTTACCTGGTGAAGACAACATAGAAGAAGTTATCGTTGATTCTGGTGCGGCGAAAGGTGTATCGCAGCCAGTAATTGTCCATTCTAAGAACAAATCTAAATCTGATAAGACTTCAGCCGCTTAAAAAGTCGTTAATAAAGAACTATTTTCTATTGCAATATAATATTTAATATCCATATTTGCTGTATGGAAGTTAAAGTTACTCAACCTTTATTGCCTCTAAGAGACATAGTTGTCTTTCCAAGTATGGTAATACCTTTATTTGTTGGAAGAGATAAATCTATTACAGCATTAAATGAAGTAATGAAGGGTGATAAAAAAATTGTTTTAGTTACCCAAAAAAATTCTGAAGTAGACGATCCAAAAAAAAATGATGTATTTTCTTATGGATGTGAGAGCAACATTCTTCAATTATTAAAATTACCAGACGGTACTGTTAAAGTACTTGTAGAAGGTATTAAAAGAGTAAAACTAGTTGATTTTAAAGACGATGAGAAATTTATTTCATGCACTTTTGAGTACCAAAAAGACATTCTTACTAAAGATGAAGACCTTCTTCCACTTGCATTAACTGCTGTTAGAAGATTAGAAAAATTAACTTCAATTAATAAAAAAGTATCTACAGAAACTATAAACAATATTAAGCAATTAAAGGATCCATCAAAAATTGCTGACAATATAGCTTCTCACCTAAATGCAACAATTTCTGAAAAACAACAAATCTTTGAAACATTGGATGTCAAAAAGAGATTAAACGGTGTTATCAAAATTATGGAGAACGAAACTAGCATCATTGGTGTTGAAAAAAGAATTAGAGGAAGAGTTAAAACTCAAATGGAGAAAACTCAAAGAGAGTACTATTTAAATGAGCAGCTAAAAGCTATTCAAAAAGAATTAGGTGAAATTGAAGACGGCAAAGATGAGACTACAAATTTAAAGAAATCCATACAAAAAGCTAAAATGCCAAAAGAAGTTGAGAAGAAGTGTATGGCAGAATTAAAAAAATTAAAAAATATGAGTCCAATGTCCGCTGAGGCAACAGTTGTAAGAAACTACTTGGATTGGATGATAGATATACCTTGGTTTAAAAAAGATAAAGTAGATATTGATTTAAACAAAGCACTCAAAATATTAGATGAAGACCATTTTGGATTAGAAAAAGTTAAAGAAAGAATAATCGAATTTTTAGCTGTTCAAAAAAGAATGGAAAAAATTAAAGGCCCAATTCTATGTTTAGTAGGACCTCCAGGTGTAGGCAAAACTTCATTAGGTAAATCAATTGCAAAAGCAACTAACAGACAGTTCGTAAGAATGTCTTTGGGTGGTGTAAGAGATGAAGCTGAAGTAAGAGGTCATAGAAGAACTTATATTGGATCTTTGCCTGGTAAAATAATTCAGATGATGAAAAAAGCTGGAACTAAAAATCCATTATTTTTATTAGACGAAATAGATAAAATTGGAAACGATTATAGAGGCGATCCTTCATCAGCATTGCTAGAAGCTTTAGACCCTGAACAAAATACTACTTTTAATGATCATTATTTAGAAGTTGATTATGATTTGTCAGATGTAATGTTTGTTACTACGGCAAATACATTAAATATTTTACCTCCGCTCTTAGATAGAATGGAAGTAATTAGAATTCCTGGTTACACAGAAGATGAAAAAATAAATATTGCAAACAAATATCTTCTACCAAAACAAATAAAAGACAATGGTGTTAAAGAAGGTGAGATGGATTTAGAGGATGGAACAGTTAAAGAAATTATTAGAAGCTATACACGAGAGTCTGGTGTTAGAAATCTAGAGAGAGAAATTTCGAAAGTAACAAGAAAAGTTGTTAAAAAAGTTGTTAACGGTGAAGAGAAAAAAGTAGGGATTAATTCAAAAAATATTTCTGATTTCTTAGGAATTAAGAAATTTAAATTCGGTGAGCTAGAATCTGAAAACAAAACTGGAATTGTAATTGGACTTGCATGGACTGAGTTTGGTGGTGAAATTTTAAAAATTGAAACTGTAAACATGCCAGGCAAAGGTAGAATGCAAATAACAGGTAAACTTGGAGATGTGATGCAAGAGTCTGTAAAAGCAGCAAAATCTTTTGTTAGATCAAAAAGTTTAGAATATGGAATAATTCCTCCAACATTTGAAAAGAAAGATTTTCATATACACGTACCTGAGGGAGCAACGCCAAAAGATGGTCCATCCGCAGGTATTGCAATGGTTACATCAATTGTATCTTCAATAACAAATATCCCAGTTAATAGAGAGATTGCTATGACAGGCGAGGTAACAGTTACTGGTCAAGTATTACCAATTGGGGGATTAAAAGAAAAACTATTAGCTGCTCATAGAGCTGGTGTGAAAAAAGTTCTTATACCAAAAGAAAATGAAAAAGATCTAGTAGATGTGCCACAAAAAGTTAAAGATGATATTAACATAATAGCAGTAGAGTCTGCTGACGAAGTATTAAAATTAGCTTTAACTAAAGAGTTAAAACCTATCCAATGGACTGAGGTTGATAAATTGTCAGAATCAAAAAAAGACGACAAATCACAAGCCAGCATTCAGTAATAAACAATTTACATTATTATATTGTTGATGTATTAGTACCAAGATTTTGGGCGGTTAGCTCAGTTGGTAGAGCATCTCGTTTACACCGTCACGGTCTTTGGTTTATTTCCCTTGTAAATACTTACTTTGTAAAAATACAACTTAACTTTAGCACTCTCTGAGCACACTTTGTTCTAATAACGAAAGGAAAAAGCTATGAGCACAATTGTAAAACAACATAAAAAATGGAAAGGGATTATCCGAGTTCAAGGGCATCCATATACCTCAAAAACATTTACATCAAAAACAGATGCCAATCGTTGGGCAATCATTACAGAAACCAAGTTGAGAAGAGAGGATGCAGGAATAGAAAAAGTAATTTTTCCAAAGTTTGATGATCTTGCTAAACGTTATATTGAGGAAATATCTATCCTTAAGAAATCATACAAAGATGAAAGGTCAAAAATCTTACAATTCATTAACGAACCTTTTGGATCTTACCCAATAAATCGGATTATGCCTGAGCATATAAATAAATGGAAGGATTGTTATTCAAAGACTTTGACGGGTGGATCTATAAACAGAAAACTGGATGTTATAAGTTCAATGTTTACAACATTTAAAAGAGAGTGGGGTTATCCTGTCGACAATCCTGTTCTAAGAATAAGAAGACCTAAGAAAGCAGAACCAAGAGATAGAAGATTAACAGATAGAGAGATCAACAAGTTGCTTATGGGGAATAGAACTTCGCCTATAATGAGATCTATAATTGAAATATCTTTAGAAACAGGAATGAGATTGTCGGAAATTTTAAGAGCAGAACATTCTAATATCGAAGGATTAACGTTGGTTATTCCAATAACTAAAACTAAACCTCGTGTTATTCCTCTTACAAAAAGAGCTCTTGGATTGTTAAAAAATGCAGAGCTACCTTTTAAAATAAGCAAATGGCAGGTCAGCAAACAATTCAAAAAACTTTGTGAGGGTTATGGAATTAAAAATGCTGTGTTTCATGATTGCAGAAGAAATGCACTAACGGATTTTATGAGAAAACATGGGCTCAATGTTCCTGAAACAATGAAGATTGCAGGTCATTCAGATCCTCGTATGTTACTAAGAATATATAATAATTTAGAAGCACATCACGTTGCTGAAAAACTAAATAAAAAATAGCTGAAAGACTAAATAGAATGAAAGTTATATGATTAGAGAACAACTAGAATTTGATTTCTGGGATTGGCATTTATGCGGTACTTGGAAATCATGGATACTAGCTGAGTATTTTCCAGCATCATTCCACTAACGCCCATTTTGAACTGGTAAAGTATTTTCCAAATAATTTTTTTTGTTAATATTTTATTATGCGTGATTTCCTAAATTTAATAATAAATTTAATTGTAGTTCTAATTGGAATAATAGCTGTTTTTGTTTGGATATTTTGGGATGATACTATTTCATTTCTAGAAATCTTAATTGGAATAATTATAATTGGTGGTTTAATAATTTATTATATCCGTTCACATCAAAAGAAAATAAAAAAGAAATTTTCTAACCTTAAAGATTTCACACCAACTCATGAATATATTAGTATTTATAGTGATAGCGCAATTGCTATCGATTCTAACTCTAAACAACTATGCTTTCATGCACTTGGACAATTAACTAAAATTAATTTTTCTGAGTTACTATCAGTTGAAATAGCTGTAAATGGAGACACTCTTAGTAAAACAAATAGAGGTAGTCAAGTTTTAGGAGGAGCAGTTGGAGGGTTGTTATTAGGTCCTGCAGGTCTTTTGGTTGGGGCATTATCAGGATCTAAAACGTCAGTTGAGAGAGTAAGCAAAATCAGTATTAAAATATTAATTTCAAATATCGATAATCCTTCATTTGAAATAATTTTTTACAGTGGACCTCCAATTAAATCTGAGTCTTTCTCCCACAATACTGTTATAAGTGAAGCTGATGAGTGGATTGCTAGATTAAATGCTATAATTGCAATGAAATAATCGATGATTAAAAACTTATTAATTAATCTAGTTTCAGGAATATTTTTTTTAATAATTGGTGCAGTTTTTTTTGGTATATCAGTATTTCTTACTGCGGTATTAAGTAAGGCTACGGTACAAAGTGATATATTTTTATTTATAACATTTATCATCTATATTCTTTTTTCTTCAGTGTTAGCATTTGACATAGTTAGAGTGATTAGGTCTTTTTTAATCAAAGATAACGAAGAATTAAGCAAGTATTCCTCAAAAGAAAATTATATTGCTATAGTTATCAAGATATTAATCTATGTTGGAATAATTTATGTTTTAACAATTGCCAATGATTATTTTGGTGAAAAAAAAGTTAAAAAAATTAAACTTGATGAACAAAAAAAAATAACTGAAAATTTAAAGAAAAAAGAGCAAGAGTATTATGATAATAGATATTTCAAATGTTATGGTGAGATGACTGCAGCACATAAAGCAAGAGGACTTCATCAATCAAATCGAGAAATGTCTATTAAAATCAAAGAAAGTATTTGTACAGCTTATGCTGAAGGAGAAGAGCTAAATTACGAAGGAAAAAGATAATTTTCAATATTATCCAAATCATTGCACTGTTAATTTGATAGAAAAATCAAGTCGCAAAGGTTTATCTCTACGTAATTGAGACTTTGAGAATTTAAAATTATTATTATTAGTCTCGTAGTCTCACATGCATAGGAAGACACTTGCGAGATTTAAACAAGCCTTATAAGTCACGGGCATTTCATAGTTCCTGATGCTTGTCGCTTGCAGCCAGCATCTAGAAACGTGTGTAATGACTCATTTAATTTATCTTGCGTCATATTTGAGTTCATCAATTTATCAGTGAAGGACTCATTTTGTTCGCTTTACTTCTGACTCTAATATTGTAAATAGAATCCACTAAACGAAGAATTTGAAGAGTCTTTTGATATTATAGAAATCAATAAAAAATTTATTAAAGCTAGATCTTATGCTGAACCCAATAGTGAAAATAAAGGTATGTCATTAAGCAATACAAAAGGCACAGCCACGATAGTTTACGAAGTTATTTGGGAATTAGATAGAGAGACTGGAAAAATAAAAGCATATTTTTCTGATTATGGCGGTAAAATCAACGATGATGGTGAATGTAGAAAAATTAACAGGAAAGATTTACCTGTTACAAAAGTAGAACAGAAATTTTAAAATGAAAAAAATTCTCTCAATCTTGGCTTTTAGCTTCCTGTTTAGTGGGAGTGCTTATGCAGATAATACAATTACATATAAGTGTAAATTTGATCGTAAAGATTATGATTATACAATTAATTGGTATCAAAGTGACATTAATGACTTAATTTTACAAAACAGAAAATCAAAAAATTACTATTATATAGACTCAATGAAATATTCTGTGGATATCACAGTAATAAACAAAGATGAATCATATAATTTTAAAGGTTTTAAAAATAACATGAGTCACTTGGAGCATTATCTAGTTTTTATAGATGGTGCTAATTTTTTATATGCTTACATCCAGGCTACAAAGTTTGATACTGGTAAACCGATATATTGGGAAATAACATCATTTGACAATGCTATAGATAAAGTTACCAAAGGAAATTGCAAAGAATTTAAATGAAAAAACTTCTATCTATTTTAGTTCTTAGTTTTCTGTTTAATGCGAGTATTAGTGCTGAAGAAACAAAGAATGAATATGATGATATTATATTAGATGAAGCGCAAACTTACGTTTTAAATAACCTGCAAGAAGATTTTACTACTTGTTATAGTTACTACAAAATTGCTGAAGAAGGTATTTCAAGAGGAAGAGAGGTTGACGAAAAAACCCTAGCTGGATTTAAAAGATCATCAGACATTAGTCTAGAGTCCGCCTATTTAATTGGACAACAACTAGGGATGAAAACTGAAGCAATGTCAGCAAGAGTTAAAATGTCATTTGCTAGAATGCAAGATGAGATGGGTTCTGACTTTATTAATTTCTCAATTATTTTAGATAAGTATGGAATTTTTTGTAGAGATTTAATTGAAAAAACTGGTGAAAGAATGAAATACTGGGAAGATAAATTTAAATGAAAAAACTTGGATTAATCCCAAAATGAACATTAACAACATATTAAAAAATTAAAAAAATATTATTATTTAATAATGAAATCAAAAGGATTCACACTAATTGAGTTGTTAGTTGTTGTTGCAATTATAGGAATTTTAGCTGTAGTGGGTGTTTTAGCTTATAGTGGGTATACTACCGCAGCAAAAAAAAATGTAAGTAAAATAAATTACAAAAGAACAGTAAATTTATTTCGTGAAGAAATAAAAAAATGCGATATTGATTCCTCCGCCACTGTGTTCAGTTTACCATGTCCTGTACAAGTGAATAATAGTTATAGACGTTGTGCTGCTATTTGGTTGTCCTTTAAATACAAAATACAAAATCCTTCAAGCACAGCACTCACTAGAGGTGGAAGCACATCTACAGATTGTGGCATTACAGTTCAAGATGGTCAATTTAGGGGTGGCATTAGAGATGGTGATAGCAATGTTGATGGTGATGTCGGAATTGTTGATTGTCCAAGATCTCCTTACTGCGGAAATGAGGCAGCAGGAAAATATGTTGTGTATTGGATTTGGGACAATGCAACTATCCAAGATAAAACGATTGTCAGTGTAGATTAATGAAAAAACTATTTTTAAAGATTTTAGTTCTAAGCTTCCTGTTTAGTGGGAGTGCTTTTGGTGATTTTCATGAGATACCCAACAAATTTATAATTGAATGTAAATCTACGATCTCAAAAAAACACGGAAAAATTTACTATGTTATTGAAAATGGAGAGGTAATAAGAGCTGGGAGTTCAACTTTGTTTAGACCTATTGAATTCTCATCGGTGGCACTACATCCAGATAGATCAGGAAATTTATTAATTAAAGGTATATTTGAAAAATATTCTATTTATGTTTTTGATATATATTTAGATCTAACCAAGAAAAATCCTACTGGATACTTTAGTCAAACTATTTATCAAGGTGTAACAGGACAAAATCCACTTCATAAATATAATGATGCAGTAGAATATTGGAAAAAAAATAACCCACCTTTACTAAGTCAATTTTTAATTTGGGTTGGAGAGTATAGAGCACTAGCTGGCATGTATGCTTTAACAGATACCGAGACAGACAGTATACAGAAATCTATGGATAAAAAATATTTATATACACCTTTTAAATACGTGCAATTTAGAAGTGGAAAATGTAAATTATTAAAAGAGTTGCCTAAAGAATTAAAATAACTAAATGCTCGAAGTATTAATAGCGATAGAACTATTAGCGATTGCTTATGCAATTTATACAACTAACCAATAGGGAGAAAAAAGTTTTTTAAATGTCCACGGAAAAATCTAGATCTTTATTTATAGAAGAACTCTGTAAATATTTCATGGATTTTCTTCAAAGTGGATTTAAATCTACACGTTTTCCAAAAAGATATATTCGACTTAACAATGAGAAGAATTTCAAAATAGGTATTGATTTATCTAAATATGAAAATTTTAACGAGTCTATTAGAAAAACTTTAAATAAACCTGAGCCTTTTCAAACAGATATATCTGTAAAAAAAGGAACTCATACAGTTAAACTAAATAATACATCTTTAGATTTACTAAAAAAATTAACCAAACAAATCAAAGATAAAGACATTGATAAAATTGTGCTTTTATCAACTAACGTAATTAAAGAGTTTGCAGTATCTCACAGGAATAAACCCGATGAAGCTTATGATAAAATAAATGATAAAATTAAAGAAGAGCTAATTAAAATAATTATCAAACCTATTTCAGAAAAAATGGATCCATTAATTGGAAGCCAGAGCAACTTCCAATTAGAGTCGCTTTATACCCTTGAACAAGGTTTAACTGAATTGATCTTAGACCCATTAGTTGAACAAATACCTTCTATATTTAACAATATTCTTGCCAATCAAAAATATAAACCAAAGGAGGATGTTGCCAGTCTATTTAATAAATCTGATATTGCAGCAAGCTTATTAAATTACTTTTCCAATTTTGAAGTAAAAGATTTTTATTATGATTTACAAGAAATAGTTAATTCACAAAAAAATTTAGATAAGAAAGAAATTTATTTATACTTTGGTGATATTGAAATTGAAAAGAAGAGATTTCCTTTATTTTATACACAAGTAAATATTAAAGAATATTCAACAGAGAGCCATTTCAAAATTAATTTTTCAAATGAAATGTTTGTTAATAAAAAAGCTATTCAATATGCTTTCCAGGTTCTTTTTAAAGAGGATAAAAAAGTCGAGACCTTTGATGAAGAAAGAAAACTTTATATATCAGAGGAGGAAAACTTATCTGAAAGGCTGACAGGTATAATTGAAAACCTTATTTCTAAACTTAGAACTGAAGGATCCATTGATCTTAAAAATTCAGCAAAACAAATATCCAAAAGTATAGATTTTGTAATTTCTAATAATTGTTATTTTTGTGTGTTTGATAAATCCGATGAAGCTTTAGTAAATGACTATGAAGATATATTAACAAAGTTATTGGCGGGAGACAGCGAAGTTGCAAGCATGTTCAAACAATTAATTACTGATTTTTTATTAAACGAGCCAGAAGTAATAAATGAAAATATTGAAGATGAATGGGATGGTTTAGAGGTAAATGATAGACTCAACTACGAAAGCCCAATTCCTGTAAATCCCGAACAACAAAAAATACTTCGAGCGTTAAATAATGAAAAATGCAAATACGTTGTTGTAGAAGGTCCTCCAGGAACAGGTAAATCACATACTATCTCTTCCATAGCATTTGATTATATTCTTAAGTTTAAATCTATATTGATCCTTTCAGATACAAGAGAAGCACTAGACGTTGTTGAAAATAAAATTAACTCAACTCTAAATCAGGTTAGAGGAAAACATAATATTCAAAATCCAATTTTACGTTTAGGTAAAATGGGAAATACATATAATAAAATATTAGCAAAAACATCAGTTGATAATTTGCGAACATTTCATAGAGCTCAAAAAACTCACAGAAAAGATGTGGAGAAAGAAATTAATGAAATATCAGGAGTAGTAAATGATAGATTAAAAATTTTATCAGACCATTATCAGGGGATAGATAAAGAGAAATTTCAAGAGTTTGCTGAAATATCTAAACAATGCTCAAGAGAGGATCTGGTAATAAACGTTAAGGATTTGAATCTATATTTACAAAAAAACTCCCTCACATCTGAAGAATTGCCTTTAGATAAGTTTATAGATAATTTACATCAAATTTCTGAGTATGAATTTGTTATTGATAATTTTAAAGACATTTACAAATCAAAAAAATTAACCGATTTTAAAAATTACTCAGACAATTTAAATCTCATCAATCAATATGTTGGTGACAATGTTAAATCTGCAGAGTTATTCTATTTAATAAAAAATATTAATCCTGAAACAGTAAAATTTCTTAATCAAAAGGTTGCAGAATACAGAGAGCTAACAGGTGGATTGCTTGGTAGTTTTATGAAGACTGGAAAAATAAAAGCTATAGAGGATGCGATAGTTAAAAAAATAGGTTTTAAAGGAAAGATGATCCTTAAAAAGGATGATGTTTTTCTAGAAGCTGTTGGAAAATATTTTCAAAATTATTTTAATTTCTGTGAAAAAAATAAAATTAAGCATGATGTTTTAACAAAGATAATTCAAGAAAATCAAAAATATTCCTCAATAAAAGATCAAATCGAATTTTTTCATAAATACAAACATACACTGCAAATTATCTATGAGAACCAAGAACAGGCAAAAAAATTAGGTATTAAAGAAACCGACATTGATACTTTATTTGAGAATAAAATAGCTATTATTGATGAAGACACAATTCAATCAATAAAGAAATATTATAATTTAGAAAATTTCTTCTCAGGCATTTTTGATAATTCTGAAAATTTTGATTATGCAACCCTCATGAAAAGAGCTCAGTCCTTGTACACAACAAGGATGACAGACATTATTGATGAAAAAATTATTAATTTTTACGATACAAACAAAAATACAGCAAAAAGCCTTTCAAAAATAATTAGAGCAAAGCAAAAATTTCCAAAAACACAATTTTCTAAACTTAAAAATACATTTCCATGTATAATTTCAAGCGTTAGAGATTTTGCAGAATATATTGATTTAGATATTGGAATGTTTGACCTCATAATTATTGATGAGGCATCGCAGGTTAGTATTGCACAAGCATTTCCAGCAATAATAAGAGCTAGAAAAATATTAGTATTAGGTGACAAAAAACAATTTAGCAACTTACAATCTTATCAAGCAACATCCATTAAGAACAATGCTCTTCTAAATAATTTAAGAAAGGTCTTTAAAAGCAATATTTCTAAAGATCCAGTTCAGCTAGAGAGGCTTGAAAGTTTTAACGTAAAGACTTCAATTTTAGATTTCTTTGAAAGAATTGCAAATTATGCAGCTATGCTAAAAAAACATTTCAGAGGATATCCTGAGCATATTGCTTATTGTTCAAAAACTTTTTATAGCAATGATCTTCAGGCAATTAGACTAAGATCTAAATCAATAAAAGATATCATTCATTTTGAAGTACTAGATTACGAAATTGATAAAGAAACTGACAATACCAATGATGGTGAAGCTAAATACATAATAAAACAATTAGAAAAAATTAAAGAGAAAGATCAAGAAACTACTGTAGGAATTATTACGCCATTTTCTGACCAACAGAAACATCTTACAAATTTAATAACTAAACATAAAGATAAAGACTATTTCTTTGATAAGCTTAATCTTAAAATTATGACTTTTGATACATGCCAAGGTGAAGAAAGAGAAATTGTATTTTACTCAATGGTAGCAACGAAGAAAAAAGACAAACTCAATTGGATTTTTCCAACAGATTTAACAAGAACTGATCTTGAAGAATTAGGTGATAAAAAAGCACAGAGACTAAACGTAGGTTTAAGCAGGGTACAAGAGAGAATGGTTTTTGTTCTTAGTAAAAAACCAGATGATTTTAACTATGAAGTTGGTAATGCAATAAGATTTATTCACAATATTTATGATAGTGAAGAGAAGCTTCCTAAAAAATCACAACTTGATCCAAGTTCACCTATGGAGGCAAAAGTTCTTGATTGGTTTAAACAAACTTCTTTCTATCTAGAGAATAAAGATAAGATTGAATTAAAACCACAGTTTCCAATTGGTAAATATTTTAAACAATTATATTCAGATTATAATCATCCAAAATTTGTCGTAGATTTTCTAGTCATTTATAGCTCTAACGGAAAAACTAAACAAAGTGTAATTGAATATGACGGATTAAAAGAACATTTTGAAAATACAGATTTAATTACAGATGGAAATTATGAAGATTATTATACGATTGAACATGAAGAGAGACAGAAAGCTTTGGAGACTTATGGAGTTAATTTTATTCGTTTAAACAAATTTAATATTACTGATAATCCAGTTAAATATTTAGATCAAAAGTTAAAAGAAACATTTAAAAAAGATGGTAAAATAAATGTTTCCCAATACAAAATTCAAGAATCTATCCAAAAAACAAATGATGGTGAAAAAAAATATTGTGACCGATGCAAAAAACTTAAAGATTTAAAATCATTTAAAGATAGCAGCCTAAGTTCAGGTATAGGGATTGTTTGCATGAGTTGCAAAAAGAACCCAGGTAGAAAAAGAAAAAAATCTGCTGTGAGACAAATTTATAAGTCTTCAAACGTTAAGTTTAATTGGAATGTAGATAAAACTTACGAAATAGAATACTCAAGTGCTAGTGGTTATAATTCATCAAGAAAAATTAAAATTCTATCAATAGAAAACAAATATTTAAAAACTCATGATTATAAAACTGGAGAGAGCAGAACTTTTAGAAAAGATAGAATTTTGAATTCTGTAGAGGTGAATTAGTGGAACTTATTTTTTAACTAAAATTTTTTTGCAAAATTTTTTTCAAATTTAATTTAATCAATGTCTAAAACTTAGACTAAAGGTAGATCTGTAAGTACCTAATCTCAAATCATTACAGGTACCCTAAACGTTAAGATCAAAAATCAGGTTCAAAAGAGACTCCTTTTTTGAGCACAATATAAGCACAGTTGACACACAAGATTCTTGAATTGTTCTCATTTTTATTAGATAATTATTAATTGACGTAAGTCGCTTAGAAAGTATAAAGCACACTGTATTTTGGTGAGTATTTTTACAAGGGCGGTTAGCTCAGTTGGTAGAGCATCTCGTTTACACCGAGGGGGTCAAAGGTTCGAGTCCTTTACTGCCCACCAAAATTAATATGGGGGTGTAGCTCAGTTGGTTAGAGCACGTGCCTGTCACGC
>Ga0255762_10002964_pt1 | contig 13558 bp, 14 predicted proteins | sample 101ome_16_FD_179962 | JGI IMG/M metagenome (GOLD analysis project Ga0255762, IMG submission 179962) | Coastal salt marsh microbial communities from the Groves Creek Marsh, Skidaway Island, Georgia - 101401AT metaG (version 2) | ecosystem: Environmental > Aquatic > Marine > Intertidal zone >...
CCACCGTTAGAATAAAAACCCATAAAACGGTGCCATCGTGAGAATGTTTTTAATGATTTTGGATCATTTTGGGGATGTTTTTGTTGTATGATGGGATATTTTGATTTTATATTGAGCAACTTTTTTAAGACGGGTAACGATAATTAGATAAAAATGATAGATTTAATAAATAATTGTTTTGGTTGTTTGGGAGTTTTTAGAAATGCAACTACAAGAAGTGGTATCATAAAAAAAACTGAACTTTCAGAGAGAATAGTGAGTAAACGTAAAGAGTTTAATTCTACTGAGCGTCATTGGGGAGTTTTAAGTGAAGAAATTAAGTTACCCATAATTCCTTCTAGTGCTAAAGTTTTAGATGTTGGTTCCGGAAGTGGCATTATCTCAAATCGGATGCATAACGAGTTAGGATGTGATGTATATGCTATAGAACCTGGAATTGAAGCTTGTAATTCAGGAAACATAGACCCTTTTGAAGAATCAAGAAAGAACTTAGGCGTTGAAAAAGTAGAAAAGCTTACTTTGCAAGAAGCCGTGAAAAGGGAAAAATATATACAAAATTTTGATGTTGTTACAGTTTACAAATATAATGTTCCACTGAATCATAAAGAAGAATTTTGTGCAGGGTTGGCTCAATCTGTAAAGCCTGATGGAGTTGTATATGTTCATTCTGTGGAGAAAGAAAGGCTTTTTTTAAGTGAAGAATATAGGGTTATGTATTTAGTAGATGAACTTAAAAAACATTTTCATAGCGTCACTTTTACAAAAAGAGAATATGGCCGCTTTAATGATATTAATGATGGAATGATAACCTGCAGAATCCCAAAAACTAAATGGGACAACAATCACTTGAAAACCTTGTTTCGCAAACGATCGTTTATGACACACATTTTTTAGAGGATAGGTTATGAGGTAATTTATATTATCAGAAAAAAATATTTATTATCGCTCAAAACCATCTAAATTATCATGAATGTTTTTCTTTCGATGTTTAAATGTACCTCTTGTTGAGGTATTATAACCCTATAAAGGGGTTTTATAAATGTAAAAGAGGGTTTTATATGTTAGAGCGATTATTTGGAAATGAAGCGATAGAAAAAGTGATTTTTTATTTATTAAAAAACGATTCCTGCTTTGGAAAAGAGCTTGCAGAAAATTTTGATATTTCTTTAGGATATGTACAACGTACGCTATATAAGCTTGAACGAGCTAATGTTATTGTATCGTTTCAAGTTGGGCGTACACGGGTTTTTAAGTTAAATCCTCGTTATGCTTTAATTAAAGAACTAACACTATTTTTTGAAAAAGCTTATGAATTTTTGCCTGATGATATTAAAAATAGATATTATGAAAAAACGGCTAGAAAACGACCAAGACGGACAGGGAAAAAATTATGAAAAAAGATATTTCAACAAAAGAATTAGCGAGTTTGATTGGAAAATCATTAGAAACAGCAGGCATTGAAGCTGTTTTAGTTGGGGGAAGCTGTGTTTCTATTTATTCATCAAATAAATATCAGTCGTATGATTTAGATTATATTACTTATGAAAACGAAAAAAAGGCGACTGATGTCTTAAATAAACTAGGATTTATATATGATTCTAAAAAATATTATGTGCATCCAAAATGTCCTTATTTTATAGAGTTTTTAGCTCCTCCTATAGCAATTGGAAATGAATTAATAAAAAATGTTAACACTATTAAATCGCGTTCAGGTGTTATTAAGCTTTTAAGTCCTACAGACTGTGTAAAAGATCGACTATCTGCTTATTTCTATTGGAATGATACCCAATCATTAGAACAAGCATTGTTAGTAGCAAATGATCAAAAAATTCATCTAAAAAATATTGAGAAGTGGGCTATTAAAGAAGATAATATAGAAAAATTTAAAATTTTTTTAAAAGGGTTAAAATCATGATGAAACCCTTTATAATAATCAAAGAAAAACAACCAAACAAGAATAATCGTAACCACTATATTTGGTTGGTGATAGATTTGATAGAGCTATGTGGTTGTAGACATAAAGCAATATTCTTATCTTTTGTCTGAGAGGATACATAATCACCTTCCTTACAGTTATGAGAATTAAAAATTATTTGCATAGTATTTGGCTCCTTGGATTTCGATACCTATAACAAGTATGTTTCGTACCAAGTTTTAAAATGGATGTAAATTTGAGTTCAAAGGTGTCAACGTGGGACGATTTTTAGCGATTTTGGTGCCAACGCGAGAATGTTTTTTGAAAAAGGTCTCAACAAACGATCTAGTTTCTCATGTCTTCTTTTTATTCTACACTTTTTGCACCGCTACCCTTAGTGGATTGCTCCTTAGATCTAGCCACTGTAACGAAGTGAGCTTATGTAAGAATTTGACCGTTAGGGCCTACTTGATTATCATCTAAGCACAAACTTATTCGAAGTGGACCCATCTAAGCATCCGTATGGTAGGGCGCTTAGTTTATTGCACCATAGGTATAAACTTTCCAAAGGGAGCTCAGATAAGCATCCTTCCCATAGGTTCCTTATTTTATTGTCATATAAATATAGGTCCTTTAACGATTTGAGCTCACTGAAGCATCCCTCATATAGGTACTCTAGTTTATTGTTTGTTAGATATAAAAACTTCAAATTAGGTAAATTAATTGGTGGTACATCGGTTAAGCCTAAATGTGATAAAATGAGTGTTATAGCCTTAGTATCTTTAGCTTTTATATTTTATGCTTTGCCTCAATTCTTTTTATTTTTTCAAACTCATCAGCACTGTTAACCCAATTATCAAGTCTATCTTCGAATGAAATATCGTTTATTTCTAACCGATCAATCCCAATTTCTAAAAATTCATTTGCCCTGTTTTGGTTTTTTCTATTTATTAAGCCTTTTGGGTATGGTTGAGCTATTGGAGATTTCACTACTTCTGCTCTATCCTTGGATGTCTGTTTTGTTTCTATAGAATAGTCTGCGGGTAATAATCTTATTGGGGGGGTGATTGAGTGCTTCGGGTCATTGTTTAATTTTTCTTAATGTTTATTTAAGATATAACGATTAAATTTATTCTTTTGATAAAATAATCTTATTTTTTTTATTTTGTCTTTTATGTAAAGACTTTACTTAATTATCGTGTTTTAGAGACAAAAAATTTTAGTAATTTCTAATCCCCCCTTTTTTTTTCTGTCCCATAAACGATCGTTAGTAACGATGAATGAAAAAAAGCCTATATGGATTATTCGGAGTCGGTGTTTTAAATTAGTGTGAGTTTTTTTGAAAATAAAAAGTAAACTTTTTGTGTAAAAAAACGATAAATAAATATAAAAAGGAGTTTTTTATGTTAAGTTTAAGTTATGCTAGCGTTTTAACTATTGAAAAAGATATAGTAATTAAAAATCCACCACCAATGAAAAGTCAATTTTGTCCAGAAGATTATCTTACTAATGATCAACGTTCACAGAGCGAGCAAACATCTAAATGTGAAATATTTTCTAATATAGATAGATATAGAATTTTTATGAAGGCAGTGAAATTCTCAAAATTACATAAAAAGGATGATGAATCTAATCGTTTGATGGAAATATCCCGTTTCATTAAAAAGAGAAAAACTGATGCCACGATATTGGTTAAATTTAAAAGAGGGATAAGTAAAGAATTTATTGCATTAAATCATAAGATGAGTATACAAGACGTAGATGATATCTTAACAAATTTTCTTTAAGTTAGTACTATCATCGTCAACAGCACGAAAAGCATAACGGATTTGCTTTTTTCCAGCTTTCGTTTCACGTTCATAAGTTTTCTTTTCAATATCAGATTCATCAATAGAAACTTTCTTTTTCTTTTTCAGATTATAAAATTCAATAGCCATGAGTCCACCTTTTTTTTATATAGATAGTATACCTATAGTTAAGGTAAAAATTAAGTTCATACAAACCTTTTTTGCTACACCTCAAACTGTCAAAAGCCGTTGTTTTTGACAGAACGTCTTCGTTACACATAATTCCTTTTTATAAAAATAAAACAGTGTTTAATATATTGATAACAGGAGGGTGTGATGGTTTAATTAAACGCTGATTAATATTTTTGGCTAAAAAAAATTATGGTAGGGATTATTTTATGAAAGAAAATAAGTATATTTTAAAATCAAAGCGGTTTTTGCCGCTGTTTGTTACACAATTTTTAGGAGCGTTTAATGATAATGTTTTTAAAAATGCCATTGTTATATTAATAACCTATGTTACAGCAGAAAAATTAGGTTTAAATGCTCAGATTATGGTTACTCTTGCTGCGGGAATATTTATTTTACCGTTTTTTTTGTTTTCTTCAATGGCAGGTCAGATTGCAGATAAATTTGAAAAATCGAGACTTATTCGTATTATCAAGACTGTAGAAATTATGCTAATGCTTGTTGCAGGTGTAGGATTTTTTACAGAAAATGTGTATTTATTAATGACTGTTTTATTTTTTATGGGAGCTCAGTCGGCTTTTTTTGGCCCCCTTAAATATTCTATATTACCGGATCATCTTGCTGATGAAGAGCTTGTTTCAGGAAATGCCTTGATTGAAATGGGAACATTTCTTACTATTTTACTTGAAACTAGTGTTGGGAGTCTTTTAATCTTAAAAGATAATGGCATAGGTATTATTACATTATGCGTTATTATAGTTTCAGTTCTTGGATATATTTCAGCTCGATTTATTCCTCACTCTCAGGCAGTGGATCCATCATTAAAAATTAATCCTAATATTATTGCTGAAACGTGGAATATTATTACTTATGCAGCTAACAAGAAGGATGTGTTTCTTTCCATTTTAGGTATTTCATGGTTTTGGTTAATTGGAGCTATGTTTCTATCTCAATTTCCAACATTTGCTAAAGATGTTGTTGGTGGTAATGAAGAAATTGTAACGTTGTTTATTACTCTGTTTTCTATTGGTATTGGGATAGGTTCGTTGCTATGTAATCGCTTATTAAAAGGTCAGATTAATGCATCATATGTTCCTCTAGGTGTTATTGGAATAACATTATTTACGGTTGATCTTTATTGGGCCAGTTCTGTGATTGTTAAATCTTAATCACTTATGGGGGTATCTGAGTTTTTAGTTCATTTGCCACATTTGAGAGTGCTATTTGATTTATTGATGATTGCTATTTCTGCAGGAATTTATATAGTGCCCTTATATGCAATAATGCAACATCGCTCGGAGGCCTCGCATCGCTCTCGAGTTATAGCCAGTAATAATGTTCTTAATGCTCTTTTTATGGTGGTTTCTGCTCTTGGGGTTTCTTGGATGCTAGCTATGAAATTTAATGTAACAGATGTTTTTTTGTTTGCAGCAATTTTAAATACGTTTATTGCTTTGTATATATGTAAGTTACTACCTGATGCGGTTATACTAGGTATTTTTCGAGTAGTGTTAAGATTATTATTTCGAGTTGAAGTTAAAGGGTTTGAAAACTATAAAAAGGCAGGGGATAGGGTTATTATTGTTGCGAATCATATATCAATGATTGATGCCATCATTATTGCTTCGTTTTTACCTGAAAAGATAACTTTTACTATTAATTCAAATCAAGCTAAGCGTTGGTTTGTAAAGCCATTTTTATTTCTTGTTGATGCATTTCCAATCGATCCAACAAATCCGATGGCTACAAAATCACTTATTGAGCAAGCAAAAGAAAATAGAAAAATATTAATTTTTCCTGAAGGCCGATTAACTGTAACAGGTGCGTTAATGAAAATTTATGAAGGAACAGGAATGATTGTTGATAAATCAGGTTCGACACTTTTGCCTATTCGTATTGATGGGGCACAGTATACAGTTTTTTCTCGCTTAAAAGGGAAGGTAAGAGGTCGTTTATTTCCAAAAATAACGTTAACTATTTTAGAACCACAAAAATTTTGTGTTAATGATAATGTAAAAGGACGCGATCGTCGTAATAGTGTTGGTGAAAAACTTTATGATGTGATGTCTTCAATGATGTTTTCAAGTAGTAATTATAAGCGATCTTTATTTCAAGCATTGCTTGATGCTAAGGCTATTCATGGTGGAAATCATCGTATTATAGAAGATATTAATCGTAATCCATTAAGTTATAATCAGTTAATTACCCGATGTTTGATTTTGGGAAAAAAGTTAGCAAAGCAGACCCAGAAGGGAGATGCTGTTGGTGTTTTATTACCTAATATGTCAACAACTATTATTACATTTTTTGCATTACAGGCTTATGATAGAGTTCCTGCAATGTTGAATTTTTCTACAGGTGCAGCAAATGTTGCATCTGCATGTAAAACGGCTCAGCTTAAAATCGTTTATACATCACGAAATTTTATAAAGATGGCTGAGCTTGATGCTATGGTTGATGCTATCAAAAAAGAAAATGTGTCTGTAGTTTTTATTGAAGATATAGGAAAGTCGATTTCTATTTTTGATAAATTCGAAGGGCTAGTTCGAGGAAGATTATCGTCGTTCACTAAAATTACAACGGATTCTAATGAGGCAGCTGTAATTTTATTTACTTCTGGATCTGAAGGGACTCCAAAAGGGGTTGTTTTGAGTCATCAAAATTTAATGGCAAATATCAATCAAATCTCCTCTACAATTGATTTTGGACCTAAAGATCGTGTGTTTAATGCCTTGCCGGTGTTTCATTCTTTTGGACTTACAGGAGGTACGTTATTACCAATTTTATCTGGAATTAACTCTTTCTTTTATCCTTCGCCTTTACATTATCGTATTATTCCTGAACTAGTTTATGATACAAATGCAACAATTATGTTTGGAACAGATACTTTTTTATCTGGCTATGCTAACTATGCACATGCGTATGATTTTTATAGTGTACGCTATGTTTTTGCGGGTGCTGAAAAACTAAAAGAAGAGACCCGAAAATTATATTCAGAAAAATTTGGTGTTCGTATTTTTGAAGGGTATGGTGCAACAGAGACAGCGCCGGTGTTATCAACCAATACCCCTATGCATAGTAAATCTGGTATGGTGGGTCGTTTGGTGCCTGGCATTGATTATCGTTTAGAGCCTGTTTCGGGTATTTTTGAAGGGGGTAAGTTGATTGTTAAGGGGCCTAATATTATGAAAGGGTATCTCCTTTTAGATAATCCAGGCATAGTAGTTCCAACAGATAATGGGTGGTATGATACGGGAGATATTGTTGATATAGATGATAATGGTTTTATTACAATAAAAGGACGCGTTAAGCGGTTTGCAAAAATTGCTGGTGAAATGGTTTCTCTTACTGCAGTAGAAACCTATTTATCATCATTATGGCCAGAATTTTATCATGCAATTGTTAGTATTTCTGATAATAAAAAGGGCGAGCAATTAGTCTTGGTTACAGATTGTAAAGAGGCGGAGCGTAGATTAATTGTAAGTTATGTAAAAGATCATGGGATTTCAGAATTAAGTATCCCAAACAAATCATTAAAGTAGATGAAATCCCACTATTAGGTACAGGTAAAACGGATTATGTGGCTATTAAAGATCTTGTAACAACGTAACCTAGTTAGAGGGGGCTTTTAATCCAGATAAATAATTTTTTATGAAATTCTGAATTAGTATTTCTTCTGATTCTGATTTGGTTGGTTTTAATTTTCCACTGATTGATAAGGTACAGATCCCATGCAGGCCGGCCCATAATACCCGAGTAGTTCGGTTTATGCTTTTGGTAGTTAGTGTTGGAACTTCTTTTTTTACTGCTGTTTCAATAATATTAAATATTGTTATTATTTTTTTTTCATACCAATCTGGAAATGATTGGTTTTCTGGTAATCGATGAACAAATAAAGCATTCCATTGATTAAAATGTGTTCGATAATATTCCAGATAACAGGTTGCCATGGATTGAATTGGGTTTGGGGTATTTAAAGCCAGAGATAGTTTCTGGGTTAGTTCATCTAATGTAAGGGCATTTACATGTAAAATAAGGTCGTCTAAATTATTAAATAGTTGATAAAGGGTTCCGACGGTGTAGCCAATTTTTTTTGTTACATTTCTTACCGATAAAGAGTTGATTCCTTTTGTTTTTATAATAGTTTGAGCTGCGTTTAATGCGATGTTTTTAAGCTCTTCTCTTGAATGATCACTACGTCTTGCCATGTTCGGTCTCCTTAATTAAACGTTGTTTTATTTTAAGTTGATATATAATTTTGATCAAGCCATTTTTAAGCTTAAGCTTTTAATTTTAATTAATAACTTTTATAGTAATGCGTATGAAAAAAAAGGATAAGCGTGGTATGCCATCATTAACAGTGGATGGAAAGCGAAAAATTATTGCTGATGCTGTTGATGTTTTGGGAAAAAATCAGATTGAGCTATGGTTGAAAGAAAAAAATATTGCTTCATTACACTATTTTAATGAACATGTTCGAAAGTTTGGTGCAAAATACTTTCGAGAATTATTTGATCTTTCCAAAAATTTATAAAAACGTTAGTCTAAAATTAATAGAAATTTAAAAAAGAGGAAAAATTATGGAAATTTCAAAAGATAAAGTTGTTTCAATGCATTACAGTGTTACGGATAGTGAAGGGATTGCGATTGATGCATCAAAAGAGGGCGATCCTTTACAATTTATTTTTGGTCGTGGAATGATAATTAAAGGTCTTGAAAAGGCTTTGGAGAATAAAAAAGCTGGCGATGAGTTTCATGTTTCAGTTTCACCGGAAGATGCTTATGGTGTTGAGACGCTAGAAAATATTCAATCAGCTCCGCTATCTAAGTTTCAAGAGCCTGAAAAAATTGTTGTTGATGTGCAGTTGCAGCTTAATGATGGAAGCATTGCACGTGTAACCAATGTTGAAAATGATGTTGTGACAATGGATTTCAATCATCCCTTAGCTGGAAAAACATTGGAGTTTACTGTAGTGATTGATGATGTAAGAGATGCTACAAAAGAAGAATTAGATCATGGACATGTTCATGGGCCTGATTCTCATTGTCATTAAGCTAATTTAACAAAAATTTTAATAAAGCTTTCGGTTCATTAATTATATTTTTAATCATAGTGGTTGTATAAGTTTTCTACTTATGTATAATGAATGTATGAGTGTATTAAATTTAGATAAAAAAAATACCGCTTCTATTTGGACTTCAACAGTAGATGTTTATGATTTTTTTTCTATTTTTTTAGAACGTCATGTGATAAATATTTCTCATGTCGATTTGAGTTTTATTCCTGTGGAATATTTTGATCAATTACTTAATTGTGAAAATACTGATGATGGGCAAGGCTACTTAAATTTGTTAATGATGCTATTTACAGAATTTTATCAGGAAAAAGTAACAGGAAAGCATAAAATAATGTTACCAGAAGAAAAATATCAAAGTATATCAGCACAATTTTTGCTGTATGCTAAATGTGAGTTACTAAGAAGAGATAAGAAGATTTCATATTTAAGTGAAGAAAATTTATTTAATCCGAATCTTAAAACTATTTTTACTGTTGATAGCGCAGAAAATTTAAAAGAATTTCATGATTCTTTTGTAAGTAATCATATTATTTTAAAAGAATTAAGAGCTTAAATTAAAAGTAAAACTTCTTAGATTTATAAGGATTTCCATATAATGCTGTTGCATCTGGATCATCATCATCCATGGGAATACTAAAGTTGCTTTTTCTTTTTGGAGGTTTACATGTTTCATGATCGGTAAATGTTGCAATCATATTCTGATCAATAAACCGTGTGATATTTGAAAATTGCATGCCAGAAAATTTGTAATGATTTGATGAGGATAAGTCTAAATTAGGTTTCATGATAAATAATTCTCTTTCTGCACGTGTTAGTGCAACATATAGCAATCGTCTTTCTTCCTCAATTTGATCGGTATCACCTAACGATTGAAAGGAGGGAATATATCCATCAATAGCGGATAAAATAAAAACAGTATCCCATTCTAAGCCTTTGGAAGAATGAATGGTTGATAAACATAGCTTTTCTTCATCAGAATCTGCTTTTTCTGCACTAGATTGCGTTGTGTTTGGTGGGTCTAAGCTAAGTTCTGTAAGCATAGTTTCAAGTGTTTTAAACCGATCTATAATGGTTGCTAATGAATCGATATCACTTTGTCGTTTATGAAAATCATCATATTTAAGTTTAAATAATGGATTATATAAATTAAGAGCTTTATCTAGAATTAGGGATGGTTTTAATGTCTTTGTTGATGGATCTCCAACTAATTTTAATAATGTTAAAAGATCCCCTGCATATTTTTTAGATTGATGATTAGCAATAATTGATTCAAGGTTATTTATATTTGCAGGAATCGCTGAGGTTATTTTTTTTGCAGCAGCTGCCCCACATCCATCAAGTAATAATAGCAAGCGAGTCCAAGAAATAAGATCTAGAGGATTATAAATAATTTGGCAATAACTTAAAACATCTTTAATATGAGAAGTTTCAACAAATTTAAAGCCACCCATTTTCTGAAATGGGATATTATGTGCTTTTAACTCTAATTCCAGATCATTTGAATGCCATCCAGAACGAATTAATACAGCAATTTTTGATAAAGCAATATCTTGTTCTCTTAATTCTAAGATTTTTTTGCAAATAAATTTGGATTGTTCGTTATCACTTGTTGTTTCAATGATTTTAGGTTTTATAGAACTTTCATTTTCTGAAAATAATTTTTTACTAAAATGTTGAGCTGCATTTGATATCATTGCATTGGTTAAATCTAATATAGGTTGGGTAGATCGATAATTTTGTTCTAATTTTACAACTGTAGCATTTGGGAAATGATCTGGAAATTTAATAATATTTTCAAAATGAGCACCACGAAATGAATAAATACTTTGAGCATCATCGCCAACAACAGTTATATTTTGATGGGTGTCATTTAAAATGCTTTTAACTAAATTTGCTTGAATTGTATTTGTATCTTGATATTCATCTACTAATATATATTTATAATAGGATTTGAATGTTTTCTGCACCTCAGGATTTAGTGTTAAACATTCTAAAAAGCGTGTTAGTAAATCATCGTAATCCATAACTTGCATTAGTTTTTTTTGTCGATGATATTCGGTTTCGATTAGTTGAATTTCTTCTGTGAAATCTAGAAATTGTGGATAATCACTAGCTACTATTGTTTTTATTTCTGTTGAGGTGTTGGTAGATTTTGAAAATAATGATGCTAATGTGCTTTTTTTAGGAAAACGTTTATCTGTGGATGATAGCCCTTTGTCCTTACGAATGGTTTGAATTAAATCTTCAGAATCTCCTCGATCTAAAATTGTGAAATTTGGTTCAAAGCCTATGGTATGGGCATAATGCCTTAGCGCTGTATTGGCAAAGCCATGAAAGGTTCCGCCTGAAATATTTTCGCAACGATGATCTAGAATTAATGCTGCACGTTTCAACATCTCTTCTGCAGCTTTACGGGTAAATGTAAGTAATAAAATTTGTTCTGCAGGGATTCCTTTATCTACAAGATTTGCTACACGATATACTAAGGTTTTCGTTTTTCCTGAACCAGCACCTGCAATAATTAGTAAGGGCCCCTCTCCAAAAAACGCAGCTTGTTGTTGTGCTTCATTTAATTCATTTTTTATGGTTTCTTGGATAGACATGGTTTTCATAGTATACAAACTATTTAGGTTTTTTTCGATGGTGGATACTAGATTTGCTGTTTTTAAAAATGACTTGGTAGATTAACGATAGTTTGTTGCTTTGGAGTTTTCGCTTGATTGATTTTGATATGTTTGAGAGTAGGGTGGTTTGGTTGATTTTTTCTTTACAGGATTAGAATTTTTTAAGACCAGCCAAATGGAGGTTGCGATCACAGCAATAGTAGCGATAATTTGTTTTTTATGTTTAATTAATTTATGATAATTTCTTCGTTTCATAATTTTTTTTTACAAAAACTTTTTAACAACTATTTCAAAGCATATATAGTTGGATTTTATTTTTTTGTATTAAGTCCCCTTTTTTATAAAACTATGTAGCTTTTTGTGCTGTTAATTCTTGCATTAACTCATTAGATCTTATAATAAATGTTTGCGTTTCTTCACCTGTTAAAGGTTGTTTTGACATTTTTGCAAGATCGTATATATGATGACATACTTTTGTAACAAGGTCTTGTTTATCTGCTGAATTATTTAGCGTTAAGATATCTTTTACAAGGGTGTTATTGTTATTTACAACAAGTGTGAAATCATCAAAGATTCCAGCACCTTTATCTTGCATAAAATGACTCATTGTTTTCATCCGTTTGATTTGTTCTGATTCTAAAATCATTCCAGAAATAGACTCCGATTTTAAGGCTTTAACATCAATTTTAATTTTATCGTTATTTAATGCCTTTTTAAAAATTTCAGCTAATTTATCATCAGTTGTTTTATTATCCTGATCTACAAGATCTGTTTTTTTAGAGTCATCTAAAAGTAAATCAGATAATTCTGAATCAACAGAACAATATTTAATCGTATTATCTTTGGATTCTAAAAATTGTAAAAAATGTGTATCTATTAAGGCATGAGTAAATAAAACCTCAACATTTTCATCTTTACATAAGTTTACATAGGTTGCTTGGGTGTCTTTATCACTACAATAAATGACTTTGTTTTTAAGCTTTTCTTTGTTTCTTTCGCAATATTCTGGAATACTTGTTTTGTACCCCAGTGATGATTCAAAAATAATAATATCTTTTACTTTGTTATAAAAATCATCGTTTTGCATCATTCCATATTTAATAAATGGACTAATATCATTCCAAATTGATTCAAAGTGATTTTTATCTTTTTTTGCCAAATCATTAAGTTTATCTGCAACTTTTTTAATAATATGTTTCGATATTTTTTGAACATAAGGATCATTTTGAAGATAACTTCGAGATACATTCAAAGGAATATCCGGGCAGTCAATAGTACCTTGTAATAAGGTTAAGAATTCAGGAATTATTGCATTGGCATTATCAGAAACAAAAATTTGTTTACAAAATAATTTTACTTGGCCTTTGTTTGCATCAAGTTCATGCATTACTTTTGGAAAATATAAAATTCCTTGTAAATTAAATGGATAATCAACATTTAAATGTATCCAAAATAAAGGGTCTCCATTATAAGGAAATAATTTTTGATAAAATTCTTTATATTCTTCTTCTTTTACATCTTTAGGTGTTTTAACCCAAAGAGGATTTTTATCATTAACTGTCGTCCCATTGACTTGGATTGTTACTGGAATGAAATTTGTATATTTTTTAACTAATTCTTTAATTTTAGCTTCATTTAAGTAGTCTTTGTTGTCATCGTTAATATGTAAAATAATATCTGTTCCAATATCACTTTTGTCGCTGTTAGTTAATGTGTACTCAGTACTCCCTGTGCAAGACCATAAGATAGCTTCTGCATCAGCTTTATACGACTTTGATTTAATTTCTACATGATCTGCAACCATGAATGATGAATAAAATCCAAGACCAAAATGGCCAATGATTTCATTTTTGTCGGCATTTTCAGTTTCTTTAAGTTTTTGAACAAACTCTTCTGCTCCAGAAAACGCAATTTGAGTAATATACTTTTCTACTTCTTCTGCATCCATTCCAAGGCCAGTATCTG
>Ga0255762_10002967_pt1 | contig 13546 bp, 9 predicted proteins | sample 101ome_16_FD_179962 | JGI IMG/M metagenome (GOLD analysis project Ga0255762, IMG submission 179962) | Coastal salt marsh microbial communities from the Groves Creek Marsh, Skidaway Island, Georgia - 101401AT metaG (version 2) | ecosystem: Environmental > Aquatic > Marine > Intertidal zone > Salt...
CCGGCCGATAATTTTTATCATCCACTGGCCGGTGTGACACCCGACGTTGTGGGGTTGACGAAACACCCACCCAGAAAAATTGCTATTGTTGGCTTTGAGAGCAAGTGGGCGCTTACTCTCTGCGTTTCCAACCGCGCTGGCCTGGGGTCTTGCCGATCGGGAACGCACATATTAACCCAAAGTTGTAAACAGGTTATTCACAGACGCAGAAAAATTTTTCTTGCATCCGTGGGGATTGTTCTGTACGCGCCTTGAATCAAAAAAAGCAGTTGATTTCACTAATAAAAATACTTGTTGATAACATTTTCTCGGTGTGGATAACTACGCTCCGCGGTAGAGATGTCAGGGTCCGTTTACGCGCACCGCGCTCCTAAAGCGCGTCGCGCCACCGTCACTGCGCCAACACCCCAAAAACCGGAAAAAGACCATAAAAACAGAGATGAGATAAAGGAGCGATTGCGTTGGCAGCCCCTCAGCCGATTACGAATCCCTGGCAGCATTGCTTGCGCCGACTGGGTGGCGATATCCCCCAGCAACAATTCAACACCTGGATAAGACCTCTGCAAGCACAGTGGTGCGAGTCTGGGTTGACCTTGGCCGCGCCCAATCGGTTTATCCGTGACTTTGTTGTGGAGCGATATGTACCCATGATCTCGGCGTATCTCATGGATGTGGTATCGCCTGCTGTTGCCCAGGTATCGGTCATTGTGGCCGGGGATGCCGCGTCCCCGCCCAAACCGCTGCAACCTGTGGAGCGGCCCTCTCAGGGGGCGGCTCCGAAGATTCAGACGGCTGTCCCTTCGTCATCTCGGGCGCCCGCGGCTGCGTTAGTGAGCTCGTCCAGGCTTGTTGAGGGCTATACCTTCGAGCGCTTTGTAGAAGGAAAAAGTAATCAGCTGGCTTTGGCCGCAGCTCAGCAGGTGGCCGAGCACCCTGGCGCGTCTTACAACCCCCTGTTTCTTTATGGTGGTGTGGGCCTGGGTAAAACCCATCTGATGCATGCGGTGGGGAATGCTATGCGGCGACAAAACCCCGATGCAAAAATTGTTTATTTGCACTCTGAACGATTTGTCGCCGATATGGTCAAGGCCCTGCAGTTGAATGCCATTAATGATTTCAAACGATTTTATCGGTCGGTCGATGCTTTGCTGATTGACGACATCCAGTTCTTTGCTAACAAAGACCGGTCTCAGGAGGAGTTTTTTCACACCTTCAATGCGCTGCTTGAGGGCGGGCAGCAAATGATTCTGACCTGCGATCGTTACCCGAAAGAGATGGAAGGTGTAGAGGAGCGTCTAAAATCGCGGTTCGGCTGGGGGCTGACCGTGGCAGTGGAGCCCCCTGACTTGGAGACTCGGGTTGCTATATTGATGAAAAAGGCTGAACAGAGCCACATTGCGCTCGCCCCTGATGCGGCGTTTTTTATAGCCCAGCGGATTCGGTCTAACGTGAGAGAATTAGAGGGCGCCCTTAAGCGGGTCATAGCCAGCGCCAACTTTACGGGTCGCCCATTTGATATTGAGCTGATTAAAGACAGTCTTAAAGATTTATTAGCGCTTCAAGACAAGCAGGTCTCCCTTGATAACATCAAGCGAAAAGCGGCTGAATATTACAAAATCAAGGTCGCTGACCTGATGTCAAAACGCCGCAACAGGAGCGTTGCCAGGCCGCGGCAGGTTGCCATGGCGCTGGCCAAGGAGCTGACGCAGCACAGCCTGCCCGAGATAGGAGACGCTTTTGGCGGTAGAGATCATACGACAGTGCTCCACGCATGCCGTAAGATAAAGGAGTTGCGCGACACCAACTCCGACATCAGTGAGGACTATCAGAACCTGTTGCGTTCGCTGACGACATAATGGTGCGCTGGAGACCTTGCGCTATCTGTGCCCTTTTATTGCCCCATAACCTGAGCTCAAAGACATGAAATTCTCGATTGCCCGCGACACGCTGATCAAACCACTCAATTTAGTAGCGGGAGTGGTAGAAAGGCGCCAGACGTTGCCGATTCTCTCCAATGTGCTGATCGCGCTTGAAGGCTCCAAGCTATCCTTAACGGGCACGGACTTGGAGGTCGAGCTTGTTGGCCGCTTGGATCTAGAGGCGCCCGGTGTGGATGGCGACGTGACCGTGCCAGCTCGCAAGCTGGTGGATATTTGTAAGTCCTTGCCAGAGGGTTCTAATATAGAATTTTCCATTGAGGGGGGCAAGGCAACGGTGAAGGCGGGACGCAGCCGCTTTACCCTGTCGACGTTGCCGGCGGCAGATTTTCCTGCTGTGGAGGCGAACGCGGGTGATATCTCTCTGGAGATGGAGCAAGCGCTGGTTAAGCAGCTGATAGACGGCACCGCGTTTGCCATGGCACAGCAAGACGTTCGTTACTATCTTAACGGCCTTTATTTTGAGGTGCTGGGTGGTCGGCTGCGGGTGGTTGCAACGGATGGTCACCGGCTGGCGCTAGCGACGGCGCCGCAACGTGTCGAAGCGACGGACCTAGGCGTTATCATTCCTCGCAAAGGCGTGCTGGAGCTTTCGCGTCTTTTGGAGGGTACTACGCCCATCGCATTGTCCATTGGGACCAATCATATTCGCGCCACCACAGAACAGTTTACCTTCACTTCCAAGCTCGTTGACGGCAAGTTCCCCGATTATGAGCGCGTAATACCGAAAAATCCCGACAAGTTGGTGGTGGGAGATCGAGCCGAACTCAAGCAAGCTTTTACGCGCACGGCGATTCTTTCTAACGAGAAATACCGTGGTGTGCGGCTGAGATTGTCGCAAAATAGCCTTGATATTACTGCCAATAACCCCGAGCAGGAGCAGGCAGAAGAGGTTGTCGCTGTGGAGTATAGCGGCGCAGAGATGGAAATCGGCTTCAATGTTAGCTACCTGCTGGACGTGCTCTCGGTGCTGAGCCAGGCCCAGGTGCGACTCTGCCTTTCTGACGAAGCCAGCTCAGCCCTGCTGGAGCATGCGCAGCCACCCTCCGACCAAGAGCCTGAGCGACTATATGTTGTAATGCCCATGCGCCTCTAAGCAACCTGATTGCATTGAATGCTTGAGCATGTAGAGATCAAGTGTGTGCGCAATCTAGCCACGTTGGAGGTTAGCCTTGCGAGGGGCGCGACCGCGCTGTTCGGCCCCAATGGCTCAGGCAAAACCAGTTTTCTCGAAGCCGTGCACTTACTGGGCGTGGGAAGGTCTTTTCGCACCCATCAGTCTAAGCCCGTCATACAGCACGATGCGCCCTCATGCCGGGTTGTTGGGCGCGTAAATAGGGGCGATCGCCCATTTGTGATGGGCATAGAAAAACATCGCGATGGCCTCGTGCGCGCCAGGGTCGATGGCGAGCCGGTCCCCTCTTTGTCCGAGCTTGCCCAGCAGCTTCCTCTTGTATTGCTCGATACCGAGGGTCTCGCATTGCTAACGGGCGCCCCGGAGGGCCGCCGTCGCCTCCTCGACGGCACTTTGTTCCACGTGGAACACGCCTTTCTGTCGCTATGGAAGCGCTATGCACACGCACTTAAACAGCGAAATAGCGGGCTACGCCGTGGTATACTGGTCACCGATAGGGCCTGGCGCAAAGAGCTGGCCGAAACAGGCGAAAAGCTGACCGAAGTGCGGTCAAGTGCGGTAGAGCGATACGTAGAAAAGTTGGGGCAATTGGCCCCGGCGATATCGCCTGATTTGTCCAAAGTTGAGATGGTATTCCGCGCGGGCTGGGATCGACGGGAGTCGCTTCAAGTGGCGCTAGAGAAGAACGCTCAAAGCGACGCCACGCAGGGCTTTACGCAGGTTGGCCCGCATCGGGCAGACTTGCGCTTTAGCGCGGATGGCGTTGCTGCCGCTGAGGTGTTGTCGCGCGGGCAGATGAAGTTGCTGCTGGTGGCACTGAAGTTATCCCAGGGGCAAATTATTGAAGAGGCGTCGGAGATGCCGCCGTTGTACTTGATCGACGACTTACCTGCGGAGCTCGATGAGTTCCACTGTGCCAGTGTGTGCGAGCAGTTGCGGGGCGGGCGCCAGGTCATTATGACGGCGGTGGACCGCGGGTCTCTGGAGAGGGCTTGGGGTTCGGCGCCAATGAATTTGTTCCACGTGGAACATGGCGCGTTCACCGCCATGGACTAAGTTTCACTCGCGTTGGCGCATGTTGCGTGGGCGTCGGGTGATAATGCGAGTGACGGCCGTGACCCTTGCGGTCTAGATAAAAGACGAAAAAAGCAGCTCGAATGACAAAAAGGTTGAAACCCTATGGTTGAAGACAAGCAAGACGATACACCCGCAAGGGATTACGATTCCTCAAGCATCACCGTGTTGAAAGGGCTTGACGCGGTGAGGAAGCGGCCTGGCATGTATATCGGGGATACCGACGATGGTACGGGGCTGCACCACATGGTTTTTGAGCTTGTCGATAATAGTATTGACGAGGCCCTTGCGGGGCACTGCAGCCAAATCGATATCGTGATCCACCCAGATGAATCGGTGTCGGTCTCCGACAATGGTCGGGGAATCCCTACTGAGCAGCACGAAGAGGGGGTCTCTGCTGCCGAGGTGATTATGACGGTACTTCACGCTGGGGGTAAGTTTGATGACAACACCTACAAGGTTTCGGGAGGGTTACATGGCGTGGGTGTATCCGTCGTTAACGCCCTCTCCTCGAGTTTACAGCTAACGATCCGTCGAAAAGGGCAGTTATTCGAGCAGACCTATGCCCATGGCGTGCCTCAGGCGCCGTTGTCGGTTGTGGGTGAGACGTCTGAGACAGGCACGGCCGTGCGCTTTACACCCTCCCCCGAGACTTTCAGCAACATCGCTTTCCATTACGACGTGTTGGGAAAACGACTCAGGGAGCTTGCTTTTTTAAACAGCGGCGTAAGAATTTTCCTCAAGGATGAACGCACAGGGGAGGAGGAGCTATTTTCCTACGAGGGCGGGCTTCGCGCGTTTGTTGAGTTTCTCAATCAAACCAAGACCCCCATTGCCAAAGTGTGCCATTTTCAGGCCCAGGCCGAGGAAGGGGTTGAGGTAGAGGTCGCACTGCAGTGGAACGATGGATTTCAGGAAGGCCTCTACTGCTATACCAACAATATTCCGCAACGCGACGGCGGCACCCATCTTGCTGGTTTCAGGGCGGGCCTGACCCGATGCCTGAATAATTATATTGAAAAAGAAGGGCTTGCGAAAAAAGCGAAGGTCTCCACTACGGGAGATGACGCGCGGGAGGGTCTGATTGCCATCGTTTCTGTAAAAGTCCCGGATCCGAAGTTTTCCTCCCAAACCAAGGACAAATTGGTGTCCAGCGAGGTTAAAGGCGCGGTTGAGCAAGCGATGAATCAATTTTTCAATGATTTCCTCTTGGAAAACCCGGCTGATGCCAAATTGGTAGTGGGTAAGATGATTGATGCTGCCAGGGCCCGCGAGGCAGCCCGCAAAGCTCGAGAAATGACGCGGCGGAAAGGGGCGCTGGATATCGCAGGGCTACCTGGCAAGCTCGCCGATTGTCAGGAGCGCGACCCCGCGATGAGCGAACTCTACTTGGTAGAGGGTGATTCTGCGGGTGGTTCTGCAAAACAGGGCAGAGACCGCCGCTTCCAGGCGATCTTGCCCCTCAAAGGCAAAATATTGAATGTAGAAAAGGCGCGGTTTGACAAGATGCTGGGGTCAGCCGAAGTGGGGACACTGGTGACAGCACTGGGATGCGGCATCGGAAAAGACGAATTTGATCCCGAAAAACTACGCTACCACCGCATCATTATCATGACCGACGCAGACGTGGACGGCTCTCATATCAGAACTCTATTGCTCACATTTTTCTTCCGGCAGATGCCAGAGTTGATTGAGCGGGGGTACGTGTACATAGCACAGCCGCCCCTTTACAAATTAGCGCGCGGAAAACAGAGCCGCTATTTGAAAGATGAAGCGGCCTTCGCTGAGTACCTCACGCAGTCTGCACTAGAGGATGCCGCGTTGTTTGCCAATGCCAGCGCACCGCCTCTCGCCGGCATTGCGTTAGCGGAGCTGGTGTCCGCTTATCAGGGCGTCGAGTCAGATATTGAGCGCCTGGCGCGGGTTTACCCTCGAGAGGTGTTGTGGACGCTACTTCAGGTGCCTACATTAGACGTGGCATCTCTCAATAGTGAAGATGCCGCCAGTGCCTTTGCTGCTGAAGTAAGTGAGCGCTTACTGGCCCTAAAAGACAAGTCAGTCCATTATGAGCTCTTTGTCCGACAAGACCCCGAGAGAGGGACGTATTACCCGGTCGTCAGGCGAACGGCGCACAGCGTGGCCACTGACACTGTTCTGGGGAGAGGGTTTTTTGGCTCCTCGGAGTATTTGGCACTGAGGTCTTTAGGTGAACAATTGCAGGGGTTGATAGAGCCGGACGGGTTTTTTCAAAGGGGAGAGAAGCGTTTTGAAACCCAGGATTTTGCTGATGGCCTCAATTGGCTTTTGGCGGAGGCCCGTAAAGGGTGCACCATCCAGCGCTACAAGGGCTTGGGCGAGATGAACCCGAGCCAGCTCTGGGAGACCACGATGGATCCGGGCGCTCGTCGTATGTTGCAGGTTACGGTTGAAGATGCGTTTTTGGCTGACCAGATGTTCTCTACGCTGATGGGAGACGATGTGGAGCCCCGACGAGAATTCATCGAACAAAATGCACTGGCTGTTGCTAATTTGGATATTTGATCGCTTAATTAATAGACTCGATATAATTAATCGTTAGGATCGAAGTTTGTCTCGTCACGGTTCTCGAAGGCTAGGTGCTCGATCTCTGGATCTATGGGCGCCAGATTCTTTGGAAACGTCTTGTTGGCTTTTTTTGACAGCGTTTTAAAGCGAGCGACTTTTCCGACTAACCCCTGCCGGCCCTGTACAGCCCGCACCGCTTCGTTGTATCTCTGAGTCGCCGTGGTCATTGATGACCCCAGCGCCTGTAGCCGATCACCCAGCAGGCATACCGTGTTGTAAATATCCCCCGCGCGATCACTAATTTCCCTGGCCTCCCGATTGCTGTGCTCAACCATCCACAGGTTAGCGACTGTTCGCAGAATGGGCATCAACGTCGTATGCGATACCAGAACCACATTCTTTTGGTATCCGTAGTTGAACAATTCTCGTTGGCTACGCATAACTTCGATGTACGCAGGTTCCACCGGCATGAACATCAGCACAAAGTCGGGGCTGTCCATCCCAGGAAGATTGGCGTAATCCTTGGCCGACAAGGCGTCGATATGGTTGCGGACGGCTTTTGCGTGGCCCTCCAAGGCGGTTACTCGCTCGGGCTCTGACTCTGCCGTAACGGCGCGTTCGTAGTCGACCAGCGAAACCTTGCTATCAATAACCAGATTCTTTCCTTCTGGCAGGCGGATGACAAAATCCGGTACATGTCGACCGCCTTGGGAATCCTTGACTACGACCTGCGCATCGTAGTGCTCCTCCCGACGCAGCCCCGCCAGCTCCAGGGTTTTCTCGAGTTGCGCTTCGCCCCAATTGCCCACTAGCTTCTTGTCGCCTTTTAGCGCGCGGGTCAGGTTGTGGGCCTCGTCTGACATGGAGACGCCCACTAATTCGAGATGTTTGATTTGCTCGGACAAAGACGCGCTGTTGCGCACCATGTCGGTATGTACCTGATTGACCCTTGTCTGGAACTGATCAATCTTTTCCGCCAGTGGCTTTAGCAAGCTGTCGAGGCTTTTTTGGTTGGTGCTCTCAAGCGCCTTTCCGGAGGACGCGAGAAGCTTTTGACCCACGACTTCGAGCTCGGATCGCAGCGCGGTGCGCGACTCCTCCAGCCACTTCATCTGATTTTGGTGGCCCGCTTCGCGCTCCGCGAGGGTCGCACTCTGGGCACTTAATTGCGCGGCTAATGACGCGAGCTCCTTGTTGAGCGACAACACCTCGGTTTCCAAGGCTCTGGCGCGGCTTTCTGCGAGCGTGGCGGTTGTCTTATGCTGGGTTGTCGCTTCACGAAGCGAGACCAGTTCTTTTCTGCCTCGACTCAGTACCGCAACGATACATAGCAGGGCGACATTGCCTGCGACAAGCAGGCCCACCAAAAACTGAGGATCCGCACTCATTCAGCGCCTGATGAGAGGAGCGCGATATCGGCAATTTGTGTGAATAGCTCGCGCAGCATGTTGAGAAGTGCAAGTCGATTCACTCGCACGTCAGGGTCGTCTGCGTTCACCATCACCGCGTTGAAGAAGTCATCAACCGGTTGTCGTAATGTCGCCAGTGAGTCCAGTGCTGACGCATATTCTCGTTGTGCGATGAGCGGCGAGAGGGCGTCTTGGGCCGACAACACCCTCTCGTGTAGCGCGTGCTCCGCCGCTTCAACAAACTTTGCCGTCTCCGGCGCTGGAAAGTCGCCCCTGTCTGCTTTTGCCAGCAAATTGGCAACGCGCTTATTGGCTGCGGCGAGCTGTTGTGCCGTTTCGGTGGAAGAAAATGCCGCCAGAGCGTTGATTCGCAAATCAATATCCCAAAGGTCTGTGTCGCTTGACGCCAGTACCGCGCGAACCACATCCACAGATACGCCCTGATCGGCATACCAGCTGTCGAGCCGTTCGAAGACGTAGTGCAGCACTGTGCTCGCGGTATCCTCCCTTAGCGATGCCGCGTGTTGTAACTGGGCAAAATTCAATAAGTCCCGCAGTGATACCGGCTGCCCAAGTTCAATCAGAATGCGGATGACGGCCAAGGAAGCGCGACGCAGTGCAAACGGATCCTTGGACCCTGTGGGGGGCTCACCGATACCAAAAATGCCCACCAGCGTATCTAGCCGGTCCGCGAGAGCGAGGGCGCTGCCTTCGGCAGATGTTGGTAAATCGTCACCAGCAAATCGTGGCAGATAGTGCTCCTCGATAGCCTGCGCTACCACTGTAGGTTCGCCGTCGTTCAGTGCATATTGCGCTCCCGCGCTGCCCTGTAGCTCCGGAAATTCGAGCACCATTTCCGAAACGAGATCACACTTGGCGAGAGCGGCTGCCCGGGAGGTTACGTCTACATTGGCGCCGATCGATTCCGCAAGCCGCGCTGCCAAATTCACCATCCTCTCGGTTTTATCCAGCAAGCTGCCCAGCTTCTGCTGGAAAACGACACTGGCCAAGCGTGCCTGTCTGGACGCCAGCGCAACGCGCTTATCATTAGCAAAGAAAAACGCAGCGTCAGCCAGACGAGGGCGGATGACCCGCTCGTTACCGGCGATCACGCGCTCAGGTGCGTTACTGTCAATATTGGCCACGGTGATAAAGGCGGGGAGTAACGCACCGGTAGAGGCATCATTAAGGTGAAAGTATTTTTGATGATTTTTCATTGCAGAAATGAGCGCTTTTTCCGGTACCTCTAGAAACGCGGGGTCAAAGCTGCCGCGCAAGGCAATGGGCCACTCGACCAGACCGGTGACTTCGTCGAGCAGCGCTTCAGAGAGCGCGACTGTCTCTCCCGGGCCCACAAGGGCAGACACTTGCTCCGTGATGATGCGTCGCCGTTCTGCCTCATCAACGATGACGCGGGCGTCACGGAGCAGCCCTTCATAATCCCCGGGGCTGGGCAGCGAAACCGCTTCGTCATGGTGAAAGCGATGTCCGCGACTGTCTCTGCCACTGCTGAGCCCAAACTGCTCGTAAGGCAGTATTTCGTCTCCGAACAGTAGCACCAGCCATTGCACTGGCCGCAGAAATTCTTCCCGCGACCGACCCCACCGCATGCGCTTTGACACCGGTATCGCACTGACCGCATTTTTAATGATGTCAGGGATCACTTCCCGCGCGATGACACCCGTTTGAATCACATGGGCGGCGATGCGCTCTATGCCATTCTCTTCTGCAATCTGGAGTGCTGCTGTATCGATGCCTTGTTTACGGGCAAAGCCTTCGGCGGCAGTGGTCCAACGACCTTGATCATCACGCGCTGCGCTAACCGGTGGGCCTATCACATGCCGCTCTTGATCTGGTCCCTTGACGGCGACGTCCCGCACCAATACGGCGAGGCGCCTAGGGGTCGAAAATTGTTCCGCCCGCGAATAACTCAGGGAGTAATTTTTGAGATCCTGGGTGAGGGCGTTGACCAAAGCGCGGGCCATGGCCGAAATCTCGCCGGCAGGAAGCTCTTCCGTGCCGAGCTCAAACAGCAGGTCCCGGGTGCTCATGCTGATGGCCCCCCCTGTGGCTCAAGTTCCGCTAAGGCGGCGGCGGCCAGATCGGGGTCGGCCATAGGAAAACCCAAGGCGCCGCGGGCTGCCACATAGGCTTTGGCGGCCGCTCGCGCCAGCGTGCGCACTCTGAGGATGTAGCGTTGACGCTCAGTGACCCCGATTGCGTGGCGCGCGTCGAGCAAATTGAACGTGTGGGAGGCCTTCATTACGTATTCGTAAGCGGGCAGAGGGAGTTTTTTCTCCGCCAGTCGATTCGCCTCTCCTTCATAGAACTCAAACTGAGCAAACAAGTTATCGACGTCCGCTTCCAAGAAGTTATAGGTCGACATTTCCACTTCGTTCTGATGATAGACGTCGCCATAGGTCACTGCGCCCGAGGGTGTCTCAGCCCATACGAGGTCGTAAACAGACTCGACGTCCTGCAGGTACATGGCGATGCGCTCAAGGCCATAAGTGAGCTCACCGGTAACGGGGTAACACTCCAGACCACCGGCTTGCTGGAAGTAGGTAAATTGGCTGACTTCCATACCGTTGAGCCAGACCTCCCAACCAAGGCCCCAGGCGCCAAGCGTGGGCGATTCCCAGTTGTCCTCAACAAAGCGAATATCGTGCTCCAGAGGGTCGATGCCGAGTGCATAAAGGCTGCCCAGATAAAGCGCCTGAAAGTCGCTGGGAGACGGCTTCATCACTACCTGGAACTGATAGTAATGTTGTAGGCGATTGGGGTTCTCACCGTACCGGCCGTCTGCGGGTCTGCGGCTGGGCTGAACATACGCTGCATTCCAGTTTTCCGGTCCTAGCGCCCGCAAGAAAGTCGCCGGGTGGAAGGTGCCCGCCCCGACCTCCATGTCCAGTGGCTGCAGCACAACGCATCCATGGCCTGCCCAATAGTCCTGCAATCGCAGGATTACGTCTTGAAATGTCGCGGGAACCAAGGAAACAGCCCAAAATGTGTGTGAGGGGTTAGTATAACTGCCAAGCCCTTTTCATAATCACTTTTCCGGAAGATTACCTTTAGAAAACGCGCTTCTATGGTTGCCTCACAAAAACCCATCTGGCTGGAATGGACCGTTTTCCTGCTGATTCACCTGATGATGGCGGTCACCCGTCGTCTTCCGCTGTCGTGGGCGCGTGGATTCGGCAGGTCGGTAGGTGCGCTACTTTATTACCTGAACTCCCGATGGCGACGTGTGGCCGTCAGGAATCTTGAGCTCGCTTATCCGTCGTGGACGCCGACTGAAAGGCGCACGGTTGCTAAACAAAGTGTGCAGTCGACGGCAGAGCTGATGGCGGAGATGGGCCGACTATGGATCCACCCCTGGTCGGATATCACGCCGTTGATCGAGGTCGAGGGTTCCGCCTGCATTACCAAGCCGCTGGCCTCGGGTCAGGGGGTGATTGTGCTGGGCCCCCATTTGGGTAATTGGGAGCTGCTCGGGCTGCATGTTGCAACGCTGGGTGATTTGGTTGCCCTTTACGAACCTCTGTCGTTGAAAAAACTGGACCAGCTGGTTTATGAGGGAAGACAGCGTACCGGCGGCAAGTTAGTTCCTACCACCGCCAGAGGGCTCGCTGAGTTGGTGCGGGCCGTTCGTGGTGGCGGTATTACCGGGATCTTGCCCGATCAGGTACCCCGCGAGGCCAGCGGCGGCTTGGATGCGCCTTTTTTTGGTGTTGAGTGCTTTACCGCGACTCTAGCCCATAACCTGATAAAGCGTTCTGGGGCGGCTGCGGTCATGGGCACGGTATTGAGAACGCCCCAAGGTTTCCGGGCGGTTTACCGTGAAGCGGAGCCAGGGGTCTATAGTGATGACCCTCAAGAAGCCCTCGCTGCCATCAACCGCGGCGTGGAAAAACTGATTATGGGAAATGAGCGGCAGTATCAGTGGCAGTACAAGCGGTTCCGCATTCAGCCACCCGGGCAAGCGGATCACTACAATTGGTCAGTGCAACCGCTGCTGGATGAAGGGGGCGCTCCCCGGTGAGACAGGTAACGGGTAAGCTCCTGGCCGGTGCCATCGGGTTTCTGGCGTTTGGTCCCGTTGGCTTGTTATTCGGCCTGGTACTGGGCCACGCGTTTGATCGGGGGCTGTGGCGCGCCCTGCAATTGTCGGGCCCCGATGCAGTCAATCTGATGCGGGCGCAGTTCTTTGAGACGACCTTTACCTTGCTTGGTTATGTCGCAAAGGCCGATGGCCGTGTATCAGAGGCAGAAATAGCACAAACCGAAACCCTGTTTGTCCAGCTCAGGCTCAATGCCGAGCAGCGCCGAACAGCGATCTCGCATTTCAAGGCAGGGTCTGCGGCGGGGTTTGACCCGTCGTTAACCGTTGCTCGGTTCAAGGAATGCCTCGGTGGTCGCCGGCAGGCGCAGCACACGCTGCTGGTTTTCCTCGCAGGTATTGCGCTTGCCGATGGCACATTATCTTCTGCCGAGCGCAAAGCGCTCAATCAGATAGCGGGGTTGCTCTCGGTCCCTCAGCGTGAAATTGATCAGCTATTGTCGATGATCAACGCGCAGGCGCAATTTCAACAGCGCGCCTACCAGCAACAGGGTGGGCGTCAGCGCGGAGCGACCCACGAACCCTCTGGACTGGATACGGCCTACGCCGCACTGGGGTTGTCGCCAGATGTATCCAATAGTGAGCTGAAGCGACGTTATCGGAAGCTCATGAGCGAAAACCACCCGGACAAACTGATTGCAGAGGGCGTTCCCGACGAGCTGCTTAAGGTCGCAACCGGGCGTGCCCAGGAAATTACCGCAGCCTACGAGGTGATTCAGCAATCTCGCGGTTTGAAGTGACCCGCCGTTTTCGGCCCGCGTAAATGCTCGGCTCAATGACGCCAGAATGCCGGGGTGAATAGCACCAGTAAGGTAAAGACTTCGAGCCGGCCCATCAGCATAGCCAGACAGAGGATCAGCTTTCCTGCCTCGCTGACACCGGCATAGTTGCTGGCCACTTCGCCTAACCCCGGGCCCAAATTATTCAGTGTGGCCGCAACTGCAGAGAAGGCAGACGTGAAGTCCAAACCCGTCGCGAGCAGCGCGAGCCATATGGACACAAAGCAGAACATGTAGACCGCGAAAAAACTCCAGACCGCACTGATGATTTCTGTTTGCACCCGACGCGAATCAATTTTGAGGGGGATGACAGCGTTCGGATGTAGCAATTGCCGGAGTTCGCGAACTCCCTGACGAAAAATCAGCAGGATTCTCATCGCCTTCATGCCGCCGCCGGTGGAGCCTACGCATCCCCCCATGAAGCTCAGCATAAGAAGCAGAACAGGCAAAAATAGAGGCCAGACAGAGAAGTCCTGCGTGGTAAATCCAGTAGTCGTGGCGATCGAGATCGTCTGAAACAGACCATGAATCAAACTATCTTCGACGCT
>Ga0255762_10002968_pt1 | contig 13544 bp, 12 predicted proteins | sample 101ome_16_FD_179962 | JGI IMG/M metagenome (GOLD analysis project Ga0255762, IMG submission 179962) | Coastal salt marsh microbial communities from the Groves Creek Marsh, Skidaway Island, Georgia - 101401AT metaG (version 2) | ecosystem: Environmental > Aquatic > Marine > Intertidal zone >...
CCAAGAGGATCCGGCAACGGAAGCCATCGTGATGGTGGGGGAGATTGGGGGGACCGCTGAGGAAGATGCGGCCGCCTTCATCAAGGCCAACGTCACCAAGCCCGTGGTGGGCTATATCGCTGGGGTCACGGCCCCTCCCGGTAAGCGCATGGGCCATGCCGGGGCGATCATTGCCGGCGGCAAGGGCACGGCGGAGGAAAAGTTCGCGGCCCTGGAAGACGCCGGGGTGAAGACCGTGAAAAGCCTCGCCGATATTGGCGATGCCCTCGCGGAGCTCACGGGCTGGGGCTGAGGCCCCGGGCCTAGGCAAGCGCCTTCCGGCGTAAGCCCAAGTAAAAGCCGCGCGGGGCAGCTCGCGCGGCTTTTTTTATGGCGCCGTTTTCTGGCCATTTATGTTGCGAAGGCCCTTGAAGGGGCGGCGCCCCATCCCCATTTCTGGAGCATCACGAAATGGAGGCGCCCCATGAGCGAACAGCAGGACCAAACCCCCACCGGAACGGAAACCCGCGGTTTCGAGGCCGAGGCCAAACAGCTCCTTAAGCTGATGATCCACTCCCTTTACTCAAATCGGGAGGTGTTTCTTCGGGAGCTGGTCTCCAACGCCTCCGATGCGGTGGATAAGCTCCGCTTTGAGGCCCTAAGCCACCCCGAGTGGCTTGGGGAAGACAGCGATCTGCGCATTCGCTTGGCCTTCGACAAGGACGCCCGCACCCTCACCGTCGAGGACAACGGGATCGGCATGAATCGGCAGGAACTCATTGAGAACTTGGGCACCATTGCTCGCTCCGGTACGGCCCGGTTCCTTGAGCAGCTCACCGGTGATCAGCAAAAGGACTCCCAGCTGATTGGCCAGTTCGGGGTAGGTTTCTACGCCTCCTTCATCGTGGCCGATCGCGTTGAAGTTGAAACGCGCCGTGCTGGGGAGAGCGATGCCTGGTGCTGGCGCTCCGCCGGCGAGGCGGATTATGAGCTTTCCCCGGGCACCCGCACCCACCGGGGCACCACCATCACCCTGCACCTAAAGGCCGACGCCGAGGAGTTCCTCGAGCCCTATCGAGTTCGGAGCGTCATCAAGAAGTACGCCGATCACATCGCCATTCCCGTGCAGCTGCCGGAGATGGACGGGGATAAGCCCAAGGAGAAGAAGGGTGAACTCCAGTGGGAGACGGTGAACGAGGCGAAAGCGCTCTGGACCCGGCCCCGCAAGGACATTGAAGAAGGGGAATACCACGCCTTCTACCAGCATCTGGCCCACGATTTCGAGGATCCCCTGTGCTACAGCCACAACCGGGTGGAAGGGAAGCACGAGTACACCTCGCTGCTTTACGTGCCCAAGCGCGCGCCTTTCGATCTCTATCACCGAGAAAGTCCCCGGGGCCTGAAGCTTTACGTGCGCCGCGTATTCATCATGGACGATGCGGAGCAGTTCCTACCGCTGTATCTGCGCTTTGTGCGGGGGGTGATTGATTCCGCGGACCTGCCTCTGAACGTTAGCCGGGAGATCCTCCAGCAGGATGAGCGGGTGGAAGCGATTCGCGGGGCCCTCACCAAGCGGGTTCTCGATATGCTCGAGAAGCTCGCGAGGAATGATGAGGCGGCTTACCAGACCTTCTGGAATGAGCTCGGGCCCGTGCTGAAGGAGGGGCCAGCGGAGGACTTCGCGAACAGGGAGCGGGTGGCGTCCCTGCTGCGCTTTGCCTCCACGAAGGACGACAGTCCGGCGGAAACTCACAGCCTAGATGCCTACCTGGAGCGCTGCCCGGAAGGGCAGAAGGCGATCTACTACGTCACCGGCGATAGCTTTGCCGCTGCGAAGGGGTCGCCCCACATTGAGGCCCTGCGCAAGCGTGGGGTGGAAGTCCTTCTTCTCTCCCATCGCCTCGATGAGTGGCTCATGAGCCATCTTTCCGAGTACAAGGGCACGCCCCTGAAGGACGTAGCGCGTGGCGCCATTGATCTGAAGGAACTCCCCGAGGTGGAGGGTGCGGACAGCGACGCGCCGGAGCCCCCGGTGGCCCTCGCTGAGGATGTGCTTGAGGGGCTGAAGAAGGCCCTCGGGGAGCGGGTCAAGACCGTCCGCGTCAGCGATCGGCTGACCGACTCCCCGGCCTGCTTGGTGGTGGAAGAGGATGAAATGGGCAGCCAAATGCGGCGGCTCCTCAAATCCGCGGGGCAAGCGGTGCCGGAGGCGGCGCCGATCCTTGAGGTCAACGGCAATCACGTGCTTCTCCGCCGCTTTGAGCAGGAGCAGGATGGGGAGCGCCGCCAGGATCTAGCCGAGGTGCTTCTGGCCCAGGCCAAGTTGGCCGAGGGCGACCCCCTAGACGATCCCGCCGCCTACCTGCGCTGCATGAATCGTCTGCTTGCTGAGCTGGCCTGATAGACTAGGGAACCGCGCCCCCTGGGCGCGGTCTTTCTTCTTGGGGGTCAGGCCTTTATGGGCGATGAGGGAGTCAAAATCGCGGTCCTTGGTGCGGGAAACTTTGGCACCGTCATCGCCAACATCGTCGCCGCCCGAGGCCATGAGGTGGCCCTCTGGCTTCGGGATCCGTCCCAATGCGCAGCCCTGGCCCGCGATCGGGAAAACGTTCGCTATTTGCCGGGGCATCCTCTAGCCGACGGCGTGGAACCCACCACCGATCTTCCGGGCGCCGTGGCGGGGGCGCGGCTGGTTTTTGTCGCCGTCCCTAGCGCAGGGCTCCCCGCCGTGGCCGAGAGACTGGGTGCGCTGCTTGAACCCGGTACGGGCCTCATCAGTACGACGAAGGGCTTAGCCCGGGACGGCTTCACGCTTATGAGCGAAGTGCTCGCGGCGGCCTGTCCCCAGGCCCGCATTGGCGTTCTGTCCGGGCCGAACCTCGCCGAGGAAATCGCCCAGGGCCATTTCACGGGAACGGTCATCGCTTCCGCCGAAGCAGCGCTCTGTGAAGAGGTGCAGCGGCGCGTGCACTCCCGATCCTTCCGGGTCTACTCCAACAGCGACCGCTATGGCGTCGAGCTTGCCGGCGCGCTGAAGAATATCTATGCCCTTGCTTCGGGCATGGCGGCGGCCCTGGGTGCCGGGCAGAACTCTCGGGCCATGCTCCTAACCCGGGGGCTTGCGGAGATGAGTCAATTTGCCGTGGCTAAGGGGGCCAATCCCCTCACGCTTTTGGGCCTCGCCGGGGTAGGGGATCTCATGGTGACCTGCAGTTCCCCCCTGTCTCGGAACTTTCAGCTCGGGCGGGCCATTGGGGAAGGGCGAAGCCTCGAAGACGCGGCGGCGCACCTCGGCAAGCTTGCGGAGGGGGTCAATACGGTGCGCAGCACCTGGCAGGAGGCCCAGCGCCTCGCCGTACCCATGCCCATCTGCCAGGGCCTCCACGCCATTCTCTTCGAGGGCCGCCAGCTTCCCGAGGTGCTCGTGCGCCTTATGCTCGCGGAACAGCGCGACGATGTGGCCGTGGTTTGGCGGCAGCCGTGAGGGATGTGCTCCTCTTGCGCCACGGGCAGGCAGCGGGGATCCATCCCGCGGCGGCCTTACTTCCGGAAGGGGAGGCCCAGGTTCAGCAGGTGGCGGAGCATCTTGCCCCCTGGGTTTCCCGGGGCCTGCAGGTGGTGAGCTCTCCCTACCACCGCGCCCAGGAAACGACTCGAATTATTGCGGCGCGCTGGGCGCTAACGCCCCTTTCCCCCTTGTCAGCGCTCATGCCCGACGGTGATGAGCGGGCCGCCCGGGAGGCGCTCGAGGGGCTTGGCATTGAAGCGCCGCTCCTGGTGGTGTCCCATCGCCCCTTGCTCCCACGCCTGGCTCAGCGCCTAGCGGGGGTGCTCGCCCCTTTCCCCACCGCCGGAGGATTGGTGCTCGAGCTCGACGATTGGGCGCCCCAGGGCGCGCGCTTGACCTATTGGCTTGATCCCACGGGCGTTCAGCGGTGAAAAACCCAGGGAGGGTTGGTGTGGGAACGGTAACGGGAAAGGCTATGGCGTTGCTTGCCGTAATGGGTCTGCTCAGTGGAGCGGGGCAGGCCGCCCCAGCGCCAGATTCGGCGCTCCGGGCTGAGCTGATTGAGAGGCAGGAGCGGGGCTCGGCGCGTGCCTGGCGCCTACCCCAGGCCCGGGTCACCCAGGAGGAGGCGCTTCTTGACGGCCAGGCCGCGCTCACCGTGACTGGCCCCTGGCAGGGCATGCGCTGGGCCTTCCCCCGGGGCACGGAGCCTGGCCGCGCTTTCGAGGACCTTCGGGCGCAGCTCCCGGGAACGGCGCGGTTCATTTGCGCCGGGCGGGATTGCGGCTCGAGTGCGCTGTACGCCCACGAGGTCTTCGGTGTTGCGGATCTTTACGGCCGGGATGGGGAGCAGCACTACGCGCTCTTTGAAGCCTCCGACGGGGTGCGGGCGCTTTACGTGAGCCAGCGCGGTACTCGGGAGGTCTTCGCGCAGCTCATTGAAGTTCAGGGGGAGGGTCCTACCTTGCCCATGGCTGCGGCGGCGCGAACAGCCCTTATGGAGACGGGGCGCCTTCGGCTTCAAGCGTCCGAGGACGCCCTTCGAAGGTGGTTCACTGCGCCGGAGCAGGCGTGGTTGGCAGCACTTCCAGGGCGCTGGTTGTTGCTCGTTCATTTGCAGTCGGAGGACGGGCGCCGAACTGAAGCGCTGGCGACCAGCCAAGCGCTGGCGGCGACCCTCGCGGAATCGCTAGGGGCGGCAGAGGTCCGAGCCCTTGGCCTTGGTGGCGCCGTAGCGGGGCGGGGCGCCCAGGCGCCGGAGGTGGAACTGTGGCGTATGGAGGAGGGGGCGCGGTGAGCGCAGTGGATGAGCTCAAAACGGTCCGGGACTGGCTGCGCTATGCCGTGAGCGCTCTGGGGCGGGGTGATTTGTATCTGGGGCAGGGGCAGGAGACGCTCTGGGATGAGGCCTTGGCGCTGGTCCTAGGGGCACTCGCCCTTCCCCAGGATCGGGCGGAATGGGTACTCGATAGCGTGCTGCTGCTCGAGGAGCGCCGGCGCCTCGCCGCCGCGGTGCAAAGCCGCCTTCAGGGCCGCCCCACCGCCTACATCACCGGACGGGCCCCCTATTGCGGCCTCGAGTTTTTTGTCGACGAGCGCGTGCTGATCCCGCGCTCCCCCCTGGGCATGATGCTGACCGAGGGGCTCCAGCCTTGGCTCGGCACGGAGGAACCCCAGCGCATCGTGGATCTGTGCACGGGCTCCGGATGCCTGGGCATTGTGGCGGCCCTGGCCTTTCCCGAGGCGGAGGTGGTGCTCACGGACATCGACCCCCGGGCTTTGGCCGTGGCCCAGCGTAACGTGGCGAAGTTTCACCTCGAGCATCGTATCGAGCTGCGCGCCGGGGATGGGCTTGCCGCGCTGGAGGGCGAAGACCCCTTTGATTTGGTCCTGGCCAATCCCCCTTACGTGGATCAAGCGGCCATGGATGCCTTGCCCAAGGAGTTTCGCTTTGAGCCGCGCCATGCGCTGGCTGCCGGGGAGGACGGGCTCGCCTTCGTCACCCCGTTCCTTCGGGGGCTGAGTGCCTATCTAGCGCCGGAGGGGCTCCTGGCCCTTGAGGTAGGCTACAGCGCGCCAGCGCTGGACGCGCGCTATCCCGAGGTGCCCTGGCTTTGGCCCGACCTTCCCCAGGGCGGCGCGGGCCTGGCCCTCCTCAGCGGGAGCGCCCTTCAGGCCGCCGAAGCCGCCGGGGCTCTCGCCTAGGAAAGGTCATGCTAGAATCCGCGCCCGCGAGGGGCATTGGATCGTAGGCATGGCTGGCAATAGCTTCGGAACCCTATTCACCGTTTCTACCTTTGGGGAGAGCCACGGGCCCGCCCTCGGGTGCGTTGTGGACGGCTGCCCCCCCGGCTTACCCCTCGATGAAGCGCTCATTCAGCGCGATCTCGATCGCCGCCGCCCGGGCCAATCGCGCTACACCACCCAGCGCCGGGAACCGGACCAGGTCCGCATTCTGTCGGGGGTCTTTGAAGGACGCACCACAGGCACGCCCATTGGCCTTCTGATCGAAAACGAGGACCAGCGCAGCCGGGATTACGGCGATATCAAGGATCAGTATCGTCCGGCCCACGCCGACTTCACTTACGACGCCAAGTATGGCGTCCGTGATTACCGCGGGGGCGGCCGCTCCTCCGCGCGCGAAACCGTAGCGCGGGTCGCCGCCGGGGCCATCGCCCGGGCCTACCTCGCCCAGTACGGCGTGCAGATTCAGGGCTATCTCGCGCAGCTCGGGACTCACGTCCCCACGGCTTTCGAGGCCAGCGCCATTGAGGAGAACGCCTTCTTTTGGCCCGATGCGAGCACGGTGCCCGCGCTGGAGGCGGAAATCGACGCGCTCCGCCGGGCCGGCGACTCCATCGGGGCCAAGGTCACCGTGGAAGCCACGGGGGTCCCGCCTGGGCTCGGCGATCCGGTTTTTGACAAGCTTGATGCCACCCTCGCGTCGGCGCTCATGGGCATTAATGCCGTGCGCGCCGTCGAGCTCGGCGATGGCATGGCCGTGGTCACGCAAAAAGGCAGTGAGCACCGGGATGAAATGACCCCTGATGGGTTCCTGTCTAACCACGCCGGCGGCACCCTCGGAGGGATCTCCTCGGGGCAGACGCTGCGCGCGAGCTTAGCCCTCAAGCCGACCTCGAGCATCCGCATTCCCGGCCAAAGCATCGATCGCACCGGTGCACCGGTATCCGTGGTGACCAACGGCCGCCACGACCCCTGCGTGGGGATTCGCGCCGTGCCCATCGCCGAGGCCATGGTGGCCCTGGTGTTGATGGATCATTGGCTGCGCCAGCGGGCTCAAAACCCGACCCGCATCCCCGCACCCAAGCCTGCCTAGGGAGAGTTTCACCATGAGCGGACGGACCCTATACGACAAATTGTGGGACGCACATTTGGTCGCCGAGCGCGAGGACGGCAGCGCGCTGCTGTACATTGATCGCCACCTGCTGCATGAAGTGACGTCCCCCCAGGCCTTTGAAGGGCTCCGCCTTGCCGGGCGCAGCCCCTGGCGCATTGATGCCAACCTGGCCACCCCCGATCACAACGTGCCCACCACCGATCGGGCCGCAGGAATCGACGGTATTACCGATCCCATCTCCAGGATCCAGGTGGAAACGCTGGATGCGAACTGCGATGAATTTGGGATCCTAGAGTTCCGCATGCGCGATCCTCGCCAGGGCATTGTCCACGTGGTGGGTCCGGAGCAGGGGGCTACGCTGCCGGGCATGACCGTGGTCTGCGGCGATTCCCACACCTCCACCCACGGCGCCTTTGCGGCCCTGGCCCATGGCATTGGCACCTCCGAAGTGGAGCACGTGCTGGCCACCCAGTGCCTCACGGCGAAGAAGGCCAAGAATTTTCGGGTTTGGGTTGATGGAACGCTCGGAGTGGGGGTGACGGCGAAGGACCTCGCCCTGGCCATTATCGGCGCCATGGGCACCGCCGGGGGCACGGGCTACACCCTCGAGTATGCGGGGCCGGCCATTCGGGCGCTCTCCATGGAAGGGCGCATGACGCTGTGCAATATGGCGATCGAGGCCGGCGCGCGCGCAGGGCTGGTCGCTTTCGACGAGGTCACCGCCGCCTATGTTGAGGGGCGTCCCTATGCGCCCGCGGGCGCGCTCTGGGGCCGGGCGCTGGAGGCTTGGAGCGATCTCGTGAGCGATCCTGACGCCACCTTCGACCGGGAATTGGTGCTCGATGCCAGCGTGCTGGAGCCGCAGGTCAGCTGGGGGACCTCCCCGGAGATGGTGGCACCCATTACGGGCCAGGTGCCCGATCCCGCGCAGTGCGACGATCCCGTGCGGGCAGAAAGCTGGGCCGGAGCCCTGCGCTACATGGATCTGGCCGCGGGACAGGCCCTGACCTCCATCGCCCTCGATCGAGTGTTTATCGGGTCCTGCACCAATTCTCGCATCGAGGACCTGCGCTCCGCCGCCGCGGTGGCTCGGGGGCGCAAGGTAGCGAGCACCATTAAGCAGGCCCTCGTGGTGCCGGGGTCCGGACTCGTGAAGCGTCAGGCCGAGGAGGAGGGGCTCGACGAGATCTTCCGAGCCGCGGGCTTTGAGTGGCGTGATCCCGGCTGCTCCATGTGCCTTGCCATGAATGCCGATCGCCTAGGCCCGGGAGAGCACTGTGCTTCCACGTCTAACCGAAACTTTGAGGGGCGCCAGGGCCACGGGGGGCGTACCCATCTCGTGAGCCCCGCCATGGCGGCCGCGGCGGCCATCGCCGGCCACTTTACCGATGTGCGCGCCCTCTTAAGCGAGCAGGGAGACCAAGCATGAAGGCCTTTCGCAGCGTTTCCGGCGTGGTTGCGCCCCTCGATCGGGCCCATGTGGACACGGACCAAATCATTCCCAAGCAGTTTTTGAAGTCCATCCGCCGCTCCGGCTTTGGACCGAACCTGTTTGATGGCTGGCGCTACCTCGACGAAGGGTCGCCGGAAAAGACCGAGAACGAGCGGCAAATCAATCCCGATTTCGTGCTGAACAAGGCCCGCTACCAGGATGCCAAGGTGCTCCTGGCCCGGGAAAACTTTGGCTGCGGCTCAAGCCGGGAGCATGCCGTTTGGGCCCTGGAGGAGTTTGGGCTGCGCTGCGTCATTGCCCCGAGCTTCGCGGATATTTTCTACAACAACTGCTTTAAAAATGGCGTATTGCCCGTCGCCCTGCCTGCGGAGGCAGTGGATGCGCTCTTTGCCGCGGCCGATCCCGGGCCCCTGACTCTGACCGTGGACCTTGAAGCGCAGGAAGTGCGCACCGAGGCCGCCACCTACGGGTTTGAGATCGACCCCCATCGTCGCCACTGCCTTCTCGAGGGCCTCGACGATATCGGTCTTTCCCTGCAGTACGGGGAGCAGATCCGTGAGTATGAACGCCGGCGCCGCAGTGAGGCGCCTTGGCTCTTTGATGCCCTTCGCTAGCCTGAGCGCTTAGGAACCCCACCATGGCACATTCGATTCTTCTTCTTCCCGGCGACGGTATTGGCCCCGAAATCATGGGCCCCGTGGGTGCGCTGCTTGAGCGCCTTGGGACGGTGACGGGGACGCCCCTGACCCTGGAGACGGCACTGGTGGGGGGCTGCGCCATTGACGCCGAGGGCACGCCCTTGCCCGCGTCCACGCTGGAAGCAGCTCGGAAAGCCGACGCCATCCTCCTGGGCGCCGTGGGCGGGCCGAAGTGGGACGCACTGCCGACGGCGCAACGTCCGGAGCGGGGGCTCCTAGGGCTGCGCTCGGGGCTTGAGCTCTTTGCGAATCTGCGCCCGGCGATTCTCTTTCCCCAGCTGGCGTCGGCTTCGTCCCTTAAGCCCGAGCTGGTAGCAGGCCTCGATATCCTGATCATCCGAGAGCTTACGGGAGGGATTTACTTCGGCGAGCCGCGGGGCATCGAGGGTGCGCCGGGACAGCGCCGGGGCTTCAACACCTATGTCTACTCGGAAGACGAGATCATCCGTATCGCGCGCAAGGGCTTCGAAGCCGCTCAAGCTCGGAACGGGCGCCTCTGCTCGGTCGATAAGGCAAACGTCCTTGAGGTGACGGCCCTTTGGCGGGAGGTCGTTTCCGATCTGGCCTCCGAGTACCCCGACGTCGAGCTTTCCCACATGTACGTGGATAACGCGGGTATGCAGCTCGTTCGGGCGCCGAAGCAGTTCGACGTGCTCGTCACGGGGAACATGTTTGGAGACATCCTCTCCGATGTGGCGGCCATGCTGACCGGCTCCCTCGGCATGCTGCCTTCGGCATCGCTCAATGCGGCGAGCCAGGGGCTTTACGAGCCGGTGCACGGCTCGGCGCCGGATATTGCGGGGCAGGACCTCGCCAACCCCCTCGCCACCATTCAGTCGGCAGCCATGATGTTCCGCTACTCCCTTGGGGCTCCGGCCATCGCTGAAGCGCTGGAAGGCGCCGTGAGCGACGTGCTGGACGCGGGCCTTCGTACCCGCGATATCGCGGGCCCGGAGACGGCGGAAGCCGCCCTGGTTGGGACGGTCGCCATGACGCAGGCGGTTACGGACGCCTTTGAAGCTCGGTGGGGTGCCTCGTTATGAGCGAAGGATTCTCCGTTGCGGTCGTCGGCGCTACGGGCGCCGTCGGCGAGGCCATGATCGAGATTCTCGAATCGCGCGCTTTCCCCGTGGCGAAGCTGTATGCCCTGGCCAGTGCGCGGTCCGAGGGCAAAACGGTCATGTTTAAGGGACGCCCCGTGCTGGTGGAGCGTTTGGACACCTTTGACTTCTCCAAGGTCTCCCTTGCGCTCTTCTCCGCCGGCGGCAGCATTAGCGCCGAGTTTGCGCCGAAGGCGGCCGCGGCGGGGGCCGTGGTGGTGGATAACACCTCCCATTTCCGCCGCGACGCGGACATCCCCCTCGTGGTGCCGGAGGTGAACGGGGCCGTGCTGGGGCGCCTGCCGGAGCGTCGCATTATCGCCAACCCGAACTGCTCGACGATTCAGATGCTCGTGGCGCTGAAGCCCCTCCACGACCTGGCGCGGATCCGACGCATTGAGGTGGCCACCTATCAGGCGGTTTCCGGTGCGGGCAGCAGTGGCGTCGAAGAACTCGCCCGGCAAACGGCGGAGCTGCTAAACGCTCGGAGCTATGACCCCTCCGTCTTCACGAAGCAGATCGCTTTCAACGTGATTCCCCACATTGATAGCTTTCAGGACAACGGCTTTACCCGGGAAGAGATGAAGATGGTCTGGGAGACCCGCAAGATCCTCGATGATGAAAGCATTCTGGTGAATCCCACCTGCGTGCGCGTCCCGGTGTTTTTCGGTCACTCCGAGGCGGTCAGCATCGAAACGGAGACGCCCCTTACCGTTGAGGCGGCCCGGGCGGCCCTTAGGGGCGCGCCAGGGGTCACGTTGATGGATGGGCAGAAGGATGGGGCCTATCCCACGCCGGTGCCCAATGCGGCGGGGGAAGATGCGGTGTTCGTGGGGCGCCTCCGCGAGTCCCTGACCGTGCCCGGGGGCTTAAACCTTTGGGTCGTGAGCGACAATGTGCGTAAGGGGGCCGCCCTAAATAGCGTTCAGATCGCTGAAGTACTGCAAGATCTTCTACCTGCACGCTAGGACGGCGGGGAGGGGAAGGCCTTGCCGCAGTATTAGGAGAGGCTAGGGGCCGTGGTGACGCGTGCAAAAGGGCTTGTGCTGCTGCTCGGGCTGTTCGGAGGGATCCCAGCGGGTGCCTCCGAGCGCCTGGCCGTAAACGTCCTCTCCGCGCTCGGAGAGCCCCTCCTTGCCACTTTAGCGCTGCCCCCTGACACACCCCCGGGCCCCCTGAGCCTCGAGCTTCAGGGCGCGCCCTTCGCAATCGCTGTTCAAAGCGATTCGACGCAGCCGCGCCGCGTTTTCCTGCGCGGCGAGGGCGCGCTGTACGCGCCCATCGTCCAGGGCCTATTGCGGGTAGGGCAGGGGGTAGGGGCTGAGGGGTATCCCTTCACGCTTTTCCTCGATCAGCGCACCGCACCGGCGACCCTAACGGTCCCCGCAGGGGCAACGCTATGGCGCTTGGCCAACCAATGGCCGGGCCCCCCGGGGAGCACGCAAGCCCAACGCGTGGCGGCGCTGTTCCATCGCAATCCCCAGGCCTTCGCCGCCGGGGACCCAAACCGTCTTCTCGCCGGGGCCGAGCTTCAGCTGCCCTCCGCCGAGGCGGTGCTCGAGGGGCCAGGGCTTGCATCCAAACCTCGCCTTGAGGTCCGCCCCCCTGCGCCGCAGGCAGCGCCCAGGGCGCCGGATCCCCTCCAGATCGAGCTTGAAGAAGAACGGGCCGCTCTGGCCGCTGCCCTTGCCCGGGCAGAAGCCGATCGTCAGGCCTGGGAAGATGAGCGCGCGGCCCAGGCCGCTCAATTGGCGGCCTTAAAGGCTGAGCTTGCGCGTCAGCAGGAAGCTCTGGAGGCCATGCAGCAGGCTTCGGCGACCCCGCCACCCCCCGGGTCTCCTTGGGACGGGCGCCTCGGTCTTCTTGTGGGCGCGGCCCTGGCGGGCCTAGCGGGGCTCGCGGGCCTTGGGGGCCTTATGCTGCGCCGCCGGGAGTCACCTGCGGAGCCCTCCACCACCGCAGCTGCGGTTCCCGAAGCGGTTCCCGAAGCGGTTCCCGAAGCGGTTTCCGGTCTTCGAGCTTACGAACCCAGTCCGCTAGTCCAGCGCTTCGGGGCTCAGTCCCTTTTAAGCCAGCGAGATTGGAGCGCCGTGCTGGATCAGGTGGAGATGGCGCTTGCTTACGGACGGCTTGAGGAAGCGGAGGCCACGCTTGGCGCAGCTTTGGAGGAGGACCCCCATTCCGTGGCGCTGCGCCTTCAGAGCCTTGCCCTGGCGGTGGAGCGGGGGGATCGATCCCGCTTCGAGCTGGAGGCCGCGAGCTTGGCTCGGGGCGCAGACGCCGCCCTGGCGGCAAAGCTTGGAGAGTTAGCGGAGCGATTGCCGCCGCCCGTCCTCGGGCCCGAGGTACCCACCTTGGATGCGAGCTTTGTGTTGGAAACCCCGGGCGGCGACGGAACGGCGCTAGCCCCGGAAGAACCATGGACCGTAGAGCCTGCTCGGGATGAGGACCCTGGGCTGGCGCCGCTCGGTGCGGGCCTCGCCTTGGCGCCGGAAGGCGAGGGCTTAGACAGTCCGATACCGCCTCCCGAGGATGCGCGTCGTGGGTGAAACGGGCCCCCTGGCGCAGCGTTGGGCGCTAGCCGTGGAATACGACGGTAGCGGTTTTGCCGGCTTCCAACGCCAACCCACCCCGGGCCTGGCCACGGTGCAGGGGGCTCTCGAGGCGGCGCTCAGCCAAGTGGGCGCCGCGCCGATCCAATGCGCCGTCGCCGGGCGCACGGACGCCGGGGTCCATGCCACGGGGCAGGTGGTTCATTTCGATGCCCCCCAGCCCCGGCCGGCCACGGCTTGGGTGCGAGGCGCAAACAGCTTGGCGGGGGTCGGTATTACGGTTCACTGGGCTCACCCGGTCCCCGACCATTTCCATGCCCGTTTTTCCGCGCAGTGGCGTCGCTACCGTTACTGGTTGAGCGATGCTCAGCCGGCTCGGGCTCTGCTCCGGGACCGGGTCACCTTTGTTCCCGGGGCCCTGGATGCCGGCGCCATGCACGAAGCCGCTCAGGTTCTGCTTGGGGAGCGGGACTTTTCCAGCTTCCGTGCCTCGGGATGCCAGGCTCGCCATGGGCGCCGCTTCATGCGTCAGCTCAGCGTTCGGCGGGCGGGGGCTCTGGTCTCCGTAGAGGTAGAGGCTAATGCCTTCGTATTGCACATGGTTCGGAATATCGTGGGCGCCCTGATCGAGGTGGGGCGGGGCCGGGGGGACGGTGCCTGGCTCGATGCGCTTCGGGCTGCAGAGGACCGGCGCCTGGCGCCCCCTACCGCGCCGCCTCAGGGGCTTTATCTCGAGGCCGTGGGCTATGACGAGGCCTTTGGCTTACCGTCCTTTCCCGCCAGCCTGCCTTTTTGGGCGGAAGCGTTCTGCTAGACTGAGCGGCTAACGAGTTACGCTAGGGGACGGGCCCATGGTCCGGGTGAAAATCTGTGGCTTAACGCAACCCGCGGATGTC
>Ga0255762_10002985_pt1 | contig 13513 bp, 15 predicted proteins | sample 101ome_16_FD_179962 | JGI IMG/M metagenome (GOLD analysis project Ga0255762, IMG submission 179962) | Coastal salt marsh microbial communities from the Groves Creek Marsh, Skidaway Island, Georgia - 101401AT metaG (version 2) | ecosystem: Environmental > Aquatic > Marine > Intertidal zone >...
TTTCATTAATTCCATAATCGCATTCTTTCCTGTAGCTTCATCTTTGCCTTCAACAGCATTTAACGCTGAACCTTTTATTATTGGAATTTTGTCACCTGGAAATTTGTAAGAAGTTAACAGTTCTCTTATTTCTTCTTCTACAAGATCAACTAATTCTTTATCTTTAACTGTATCAATCTTATTTAGAAATACAACAATTGCTGGTACACCAACTTGACGAGCTAAAAGAATATGTTCTCTAGTTTGTGGCATTGGACCGTCAGCAGCATTCACTACTAAAATTGCTCCATCCATTTGTGCTGCTCCTGTAATCATATTTTTTACATAGTCGGCGTGACCTGGACAGTCTACGTGAGCATAGTGTCTTTTTTCAGTTTCATATTCAACGTGCGCAGTTGAAATTGTAATTCCTCTTTCTTTTTCTTCTGGAGCTTTATCAATTTGATCATAAGCAACGAAGTTTGCTGAACTTGAACCACCTGCTTCAGATAACACTTTTGTTATCGCAGCGGTTAAAGTTGTTTTACCATGGTCTACGTGTCCGATTGTACCGATATTACAATGCGGTTTATTTCGGTTAAACTTTTCTTTTGACATCTATTTTTTCCTCACTTTAAATTTTATTTTTAATTTTGGAGCGGGTAAAGGGAATCGAACCCTTACATCCAGCTTGGAAGGCTAGCGTTCTACCATTGAACTACACCCGCAATATCCAAACTTATCGCGCTCTTTATTGTTAAAGCTCTTAGTTTGGTGGAGGGGGAAAGATTCGAACTTTCGAAGACCGAAGTCAACGGGTTTACAGCCCGCCCCATTTGACCGCTCTGGAACCCCTCCTTTAATTTAGGGGTTATCCACTAACTTAAAAAGCGTTTAACAACAAGCGTTTTATAAGCATTTATGTAACAATTGCAATAAATCATTTTACCTTAAAATATGCTAAAAATTTAAGTAAATAGCCATAAAAACCATGAAAAAAAGCACCTTTTTAATTGTCGGGAAACATGCTGTTCTAGAAGCATTAAAAAATCCTAATAGAAAAATTGAGAGAATTTTTTTAACTGAAGATGCTCAGAAAAAACTTAATAGACAAAATCAAAGCTTAAATTTATTTAGAAAAACTTCTGTATTTTATAAATCTAGACGAGAGTTGGATAACCTTTGTGGAAGAGATGAAACCGCTCACCAAGGTTTAGTTGCTGAAGTAGAGCAATTAGAGGATATTACTTTGAAGGAATTTATCTTAGAAAACAAAAAAAAGAATGTTAACTTAATTGCGCTCGAGGAAGTCACAGATCCAAGAAATATCGGTTCTATAATAAGAAGTGCTGTGGCTTTTAATATTGATGGAATTATTGTTAAGGAAAGATCATACCCTTCAAAAAGTAAACTTTTATACAAAAGTGCGAGTGGAGGAACAGAACATATCAAAATTTTTAAAGTCTCTAACATAAACACTGCATTAAAATTTTTAAAAACAAAAGAATTTTGGGTAAGTGCTTTTGATATAAGTGCAAAAAAAGACTTTACAAAACACACTTGGCAAGGAAAAAATGTTTTACTTTTTGGATCTGAGGGTTTTGGAATAAAAGCAAAAACTTTAGAAAATTCTGATTTTACTTTTAAAGTAAATATGAATAGCAAAATTGAAAGTCTTAATATATCAAATACGGTATCAGTTGTTTGTCATCATATATTTGAAGCAATAAAATAATAATTTTCTGTAAAATTAGATTGTTTTTTAGTAATATTTATTTTAAAGAAATATTAAGCCCTCATAGCTCAATTGGTAGAGCAATTGATTTGTAATCAATAGGTTCGCGGTTCGAGTCCGTGTGAGGGCACCAATTTAAATTACTTCTCTTCTTAATTGTTCAAGTTTAATTTTTTTATGTAGGCTGCTATTTTTATCATAAAGTAAATTAAATTTAATTTTGCTTTGAACTCTTACTGTAACACTTTTTATATTTCTTACTTCAAAATTATCTGCTACGGCACTTACAGGTCTTTTTTTAGGATCAAGATTTTTGATAGTGACTTTTGATTTATCACTAACAATTTTTCCTGCCCATCTCCTTGGTCTAAAAGCGCTTATAGGAGATATAGAAATTTTTTTTGAATTTAAATTTAATATTGGACCGTGAACAGAAAGATTATATGCTGTACTACCAGCTGGAGTAGAAACTAGAACACCATCTGAAACTAACTTCTTAATAATATTTTTAGAATTATTTTTTATTGAAAGATTTGCAGCTTGCCTACTCTGTCTTAAAATTGAAACTTCGTTAATAGCTATACTTTTAATATTTTTGCCTCCAACATTAGCAATCATTTCTAGAGGAGAAATATTTATAGACTTTGACTTAGATATAAATTTTGTCAAATTTTTTTCTGAAAACTTATTCATAAGAAAACCATAGTTTCCAGAGTTTATGCCATAAAAAGATTTTTTAATATTTTTGCTTTTTTTTAAAGTCTGAAGCATGAATCCATCACCGCCAATAACAATTACAACGTTAGATTTTTTTAATTTTTTCCCACTTAAAATCTTGTTAACCTTTTTTTTAATATATAAAGATTTTTTATTTTTATCTGAAATGATATGTGTTTTACTCATTTTTTAAGATGGTGCCCTCGGCCAGACTCGAACTGGCACTCCCAAAAGGGCAAGGATTTTAAGTCCTTTGTGTCTACCAATTTCACCACGAGGGCACGTCGTTATTTTTATTGTTATTGTTAGTATATTAATACACAAGAGTTTTAAATAAGTAAAAATAATTTATTTTCCGTCTCTATCTTCCAGTCTGCTTCCAGTTCTCCCAGATTATCCTATTCATTTAATTAAGTTTAACAATAACCTCCGTACTCAGATATATCTATCTGATCAGTAAGTTTATCTTTATTATCATTATAAACATTTTCTATATGAATTATTGGTTTTGAGTTTGTGCATCTATTATAAAATTCAACAGAGCCTTTTATCCCTCTTGGGCCAAAATTTATTGCGGGATATGTTGGATCATTAAAAGGATGATCTTTTATAACGCATCTCAAATGATAAACCATATTATTCATAACTGTGCTTACAGATGCGGGAAAAGTTTTAATATTTTGTGATCTACCACAGTTAAAATCTTTTGTTGAGAGTCTATTATTAAAATAACCACCATTAATATTAGCTTGTAAAAATGTTGAATGTAAAAATTTAACTGACATATTGTGATTTGCCTTAGCAGCATTTATTTTTGCAGACTTTGTATACCCATTATAAGCTACCACTCCTACTGCAGCAAGAATACCGATGATGGCTACTACGACTAAGAGCTCTATTAGAGTGAAGGCTTTCATTTGAAGGATCTAAATTAACTCTTTTTTGCTACTGTAAACTTAAGTTTTTTATTTTTATAATCTCTACCTTTTCCAGTTACACCACCGCTACCATCCCATTTAAGTGTACCTGATGCCCCCTTATTGTTAGTGCATGTCATTTGCCATACACCATTGCCGCCTTCTTGTAACGTGTATGATCCATTACAAGTTCCATCATTGTTTGGTAAAGGTAATTTTAATGTTCCTTGATAGTTTTTTTCATCAAAGTTAATTGTGCCTGCAATTAAATCGCTATAACCTTCCCATTGTAATGCAATTGATCTTTCTCCTTTTAGGCTATATTTTTTTTTGTTTGTTGATGTGTTTTTTTTAATTTTATCAACATTACTTGATCCATAAAAACCTAGCTGTGTTAATTTATCTTTTATCTCTTGAATAGAGTCTTTAGATTTAAATTTTATTTTTAAAGCTTTTTTGTCAACGCCATTATCCCATTTGATAGATCTTCCTACTGCAAATGTCTTGCATTCGACCCCAGCTCTTTTTGTACATTTTTTTGCCTCTTGAGTATCACCCATTGGCGCACATTGTGAAAAAGGACAATACCACCAGTGGGTAGTTTTTCCGTCTAAAGAGATGAAAAATCTCTCAGGTTTTCCCTTTTTGCCCTCGATATATTGTTGAAATGCATAAACTGCATTATCTGAAAATTTGAGTTCACCTGATCCATAACCAGCATGAGTGTTAAAAGATATTAAAAAAAATATTGAAGATGAAATTATCAAATAGAATTTTTTAAACATATTCAATTTTACCTTTCTATCTTCCAGTTTGTCTACTAGTTTGCTCAAATTAATTTGCCTTGATTTCTAATGTTAATTGAAGAGTTTAATAAGAAAGTTAGGATTTATAATGTTTTGAGACTACCTGAGACTGACTGAGACTCTAAACTTTCTGAAACCTCGGGCTTTTAAGTCCTTTGTGTCTACCAATTTCACCACGAGGGCACATTTATTAAAGTATTATATATGACATTTTTATTAATATTTAAATCTTATAAAGTATATTTATTTTATGAAGAAAATATTAATTTATAATTCAGGGGGTGGTCTAGGTGACTCGATCCAGATAATACCCTTAATTTTAAGTCTTAAAAACCACTACAGAAGATCAAAAATTTATTACTTGGGGGCTCATCAAAATCACTTTGAGGGAAAGTTAAAGGAGTACAATATTAATATTGAAACCTTAAATTTGAATTTAAAATATTTTGGTTTTAGATGGTGGCATTATCTATACGCTAAAAAAAATTTTTATACTAAAAGTGCTACTAAATTTGACTTAATAATTGATTTACAAACCAAGTTTAGAAATTCTTTAATATTAAAAAGAATTCCACACAATAATTTCTATTCTACTACTTTTAACAATTTATTTTCCTCAAAAAAAGTTAATTATAAATCAAAAAATATCATTGAAAATTTAAGTGTTTTTTTAAATGAAAAAATTAAAAATATTAAATTTAATATAAACAAACTTCCAAAAAGTTTTTTAGCTGAAGCTAAAAAGTTACTACCAAAAACTAATTACGTAGGGTTTTCAATTACTCAAGGAAATATATATAGAAAAAAAAGTTGGTCTATTTATAAATTCATTTCTTTAGCTAATAAATGTTTGATTAAAAATAAAATACCAGTTTTTTTTGTTGAAAAAAATCAAGAACAAATAATTGAAAAAATTAAAAACCAGGTCCCTTCTGCTCTATTTCCAGAAATTAAATCTGAAATGTCCTGTCCTGCCTTAGTAACTGCATTAGCTTCAAGATTAGATCAAGCAGTATCAATTGATAATGGGGTTATGCATATGATGGGGCTCGCAGAAGTTCCAATGATTGTTTTATTTGGTCCTACTAACTCAGAAAAATTCGCACCCAAAAATAATTATGTAAAAATTCTTGATAGTAAAAAAATTTATAATACTTCTGATATAGATTCTATAAGTGTCGATGAAGTATATGATTTAATCTAAATTTTTAAGATTTGAATTTTTTTTAATTTTACCAGTTGCATTAATTCTTTATTAACATTTTTAAGTTTTAATAAAGAAGTTGATCTTGTAACAACTGCGACCCCGATTTTTCCTAGCCTAAAAAAAGGATAGCTTCCAATATCAACAAACTTTTTGTATTTTTTTTGAATTTGTCCCAAATTTTTGGCAATATTACTTTCAACTGTATAAAGGCTGACAGTTTTGCTGTGAACTTTTAATCCTTTGATTAAATATCTTTTACAATTTTCAATCATTGAATTTAATATTGATGGAACACCAGGTAGTGATAAAACATTTTTAGTCATGAAGCCCGGTGCTGCGCTAGAAGGATTATAAATAAGTTTTGCTCCTCTTGGCATTTTAGCCATTTTTTTTCTTCCATCGTTAAATTTTTTTTTACCATAGTATTTTTCTAAAATTATGTATGCTTCTTGGTGAAACTCGTATTTTAACCTGAATGCTTTTGAAATTGATTGAGCTGTGATATCATCATGAGTAGGTCCAATTCCGCCTGTGGTAAATAGATAATTAAACTTTTTAGATAGCAAAAGTACATTTTCAATAATTATTTTTTCTTTATCCGGAATTATTCTTACTTCATTTACTGAAATTCCACATTTTGTATTAAGCCATTTTGAAATAAATGCTATATTTTTATCTTGTGTTCTGCCAGAAAGTATCTCATTTCCAATAATTAAAATTGCGGCATTTACTTTTTTTTTCATAAAGTTAATAAATATATATGGACTTTGAAAATAAATTAATATCAGGACTATTTATAAAAAGATATAAGCGTTTTTTTGTTGATTTAAAAATAAATAATCAAACAATCACAGCACATTGTCCTAATACTGGCTCGATGTATGGTCTTTTAAAAATGGGCAACAAAGTCTGGGTAAGTAAGTCTAATAACCCCAATCGTAAACTTAAATATACATTAGAAATAATTGAAGATCGAAAAGCGAAGGTAGGAGTTAATACTCATTCAACAAATAAAATTGTTCATCATGCTTTGAAAAATAATCTTATAAAAGAACTTAAAAACTCTATTGAAATAAAACCAGAAACAAAATTTGGAATAAATACTAGATTTGATTTTTTAATTATAAACAAAGATTTTAAAGCTTTTGTCGAAGTTAAAAATGTTACTTTGTCTAGAAATAAAAAAAAGGCTGAATTTCCAGATGCTGTTACATCTAGAGGTTTAAAACATATTAATGAATTAATAAGTGCTAACAAAAAAGGTTACAAAATTTTTATTCTTTATCTGGTTCAAAGAGAAGATTGTAACTCTTTTTCGATAGCTAAAGACATTGATGCTGATTATGAAAAAGCTCTAGTAAAAGCTGTTAAAAACAATTTAAATATACTCTGCTATGATTGTAAATTTTCCTCAAAAGGAATAAAACTCAATAAGAAAATTAAGATTAAAATTTAATGAGTGTTGATTATAAAGAGGCCTTTGAAAAAACAAAAGTAGCTGGTTCTATCGCAGCTGGTGCTTTAGATGAAGTAAAAAAAATTGTAAAACCTGGTGTTTCTACTGCACAAATAGATAAGCTCTGTTATGAATATATAAATGATCATGGCGCTTATTCTGCACCTTTATTTTATAGAGGGTTTCCTAAATCTTGTTGCACATCAACTAATCATGTTGTTTGTCACGGTATACCATCTAAAAAAATTTTAAAAGAAGGAGATATTGTAAATGTTGATGTCACTGCTTTCAAAAATGGCTGGCACGGTGACACAAGTCGAACTTTCAAAGTTGGAAATGTTTCTGTTAAAGCTGAAAAACTAATTAAAGCAACTTATGGGTCTATGATGAAGGCTATTGAGATTGTTAGGGATGGCATACATCTAGGTGATATAGGGTCGACAATACAAACTTATGTAGAGAAAGAAGGATTTTCTGTAGTTCAAGACTTTTGTGGTCATGGAATCGGAGAAACTTTTCATAAAGAACCTAATGTTTTGCATTATGGAGAGAAAGGTTCTGGGGAAAAAATTAAAGCGGGAATGATTTTTACGATTGAGCCAATGATCAATTATGGAAATTATAAAACAAAAACGTTAAATGATGGATGGACAGCTGTGACCAAAGATAAATCTTTATCAGCACAATTTGAACATACAATTGGAGTAACAAAAGATGGTTGTGAAATTTTTACTAAGTCAGAAAAAACTAATTAAATGATTGAAAGATATTCAAGAAAAGAAATTAAAAGTATTTGGGAAGATTACAATAGATATTCAATTTGGTTAAAAATTGAACTGGCTGCAGCAGAGGCTATGGAAAAATTAAAGATAATTCCAAAAGGTGTTGTTAAAAAAGTTAAGTCTAAAGCAAAAATTAATCCAAAAAGAATTTTACAAATAGAAAATAAAGTTAAACACGATATTATTGCATTCTTAACCTCAATTACTGAAAGAGCTGGTAAAGAAGCAAGATATTTACACAAAGGTATGACATCATCTGATGTTTTAGATACTTGTTTTAATCTTCAGCTTAAGCAATCAGGAGAAATTTTATTAAAAGATATTAATCAGCTATTACAATCAATTAAAAAACAAGCCTTTAAACATAAATTTACATTATGCATAGGTAGAAGCCACGGAATTCATGCTGAACCAATAACGTTTGGCTTAAAGATGCTAACTTTTTATCAAGAGTTTTTAAGAAATAAAAGACGTTTAGAAAATTCTATAAAAGAAATATCAACCTGTGCTATTTCGGGTGCTGTAGGAACGTTTGCAAATATTGATCCAAGAGTAGAAAGTTATGTTGCAAAAAAATTAAAACTTAGTGTTGAACCAATTTCTACTCAAATTATACCTAGAGATAGACATGCACAATTTTTTTCAACCTTAGGAATTATTGCTAGTTCAATTGAAAGATTTGCAATAGAAATTAGACACTTACAAAGAACAGAGGTTTTAGAAGTAGAGGAATTTTTTGGTAAAAAACAAAAAGGTTCATCTGCGATGCCACATAAAAAAAATCCAATTTTAAGTGAAAATTTAACGGGTTTAGCAAGACTAATTAGATCAAGCGTTACGCCTGCTCTAGAAAATGTTGCCTTATGGCATGAACGAGATATTTCCCATTCTGCTGTTGAAAGAAATATTGGACCTGATGCTACAATAGCTTTAGACTTTGCGCTTAACAGATTAAGTAACGTTGTTAAAAATTTAAATATTTATCCTAAAAACATGAAACGAAACTTAGATATAACAAATGGAATTTTTTTCTCTCAGAGAGTTCTTTTAGAATTGACTACTGGTGGTTTTACAAGAGAGCAGTCTTATAAAATTGTTCAAAGAAATGCTATGCAAGCTTGGAAGGAAAATTCTTCATTTTATGATAAAATTATATCTGATAGCCAGATCACCAAAAAAATACCTGTTAATAAGATCAAAAAGTTATTTGATTTTGGTTATCATACAAAAAAAATTAATATAATTTTTAAAAGAAGCCTTAAAAATTAATCACATGAATAAAGGTAAAAAACTATACGAAGGTAAAGCTAAAATTATCTATGAAACAAAAGATAAAGATTTAGTTATTCAGCATTTTAAAGATGATGCTACAGCCTTTAATAATTTGAAGAAAGCAAGTGTTGAAGGCAAAGGTGTTTTAAATAATAGAATTTCAGAATACATTCTGACCAACCTTTCACAATGTGGAATTAAAACACACTTTATCAAACGACTTAATATGAGAGAGCAACTCATTAAAAAAGCAGAAATATTTCCAATAGAATTTATTGTGAGAAATATAGCTACTGGTTCATTAACAAAGAGACTTGGAATACCTGAGGGAACAATTTTAGATAGACCACTTCTAGAGTACTGCTTTAAGAAAGATGAATTAAATGACCCTTTAATTTCAAAAGAACATATTTATTCATTTGGATGGGCTACTGAACAAGAAATAAAAATTATAGATAAAACTACTTTAAGAATTAATGACCTTTTGGCTGGTTTGTTTAGAGCTATTGGTATCAAACTTGTAGATTTTAAAATTGAATATGGGAAGGCTTGGAATAAAGAAAATAAGGAAAAAGAAATAGTTTTAGCAGACGAAATAAGTCCAGACACATGTCGTTTATGGGATTCAAAAACAGAAAAAAAATTAGATAAAGACAGATTTAGAAAAGACTTAGGTAACATTATACAAGGTTATCAAGAAGTAGCGCGAAGATTAGGAATTATGCCTGAAGAAACAAATATAAGTGAAGTTAACTTTGGAAAAACAATTCCAATTAAATTTAAAAAAAAATAAATTGAAATTTTCAGTTACAGTTACTCTTAAGAAAGATGTTTTAGATCCTCAGGGTAAAGTTGTACAGAATACTCTGATTAATATGGGAATGAGTAATCTTAAAAATATAAGACAAGGTAAACATTTTGAAATTGAAGTTGATGAAAATGATATAAAAATTGCACAAAAAAAAATTGATGAAATGTGTAAAAAACTTTTAGTTAATCTTATCATTGAAGACTATAAAATAAATAAAATTTAATGAAATCATCAGTAATCGTTTTTCCTGGCTCCAACTGTGACAGAGATATTGCTGTAGCTTTAGAAAAAATGCAGTTTAAAAACAAAATGGTTTGGCATAAGGAAACAAATTTGCCAAAATCTGATTTAATAGTAATTCCTGGTGGTTTTTCTTATGGAGATTATCTTAGATCTGGGGCTATAGCTGGAAAATCTCTTATTATAGATGAGGTAATTAAGGCGGCAAATTCAGGTTGTTTGGTACTAGGTATTTGTAATGGATTTCAGATTTTGACTGAAACAGGATTATTAAAAGGAACATTACTAAGAAATAAAAACCTGAAATTCATAAATAAAGATGTGAATATTAAAGTAATCAATAACAACACAAAATTTTCTAATAAATTTAAAAAAGATGAGATTTTAAAGATTAATATTGCACATAATGAGGGAAATTATTTTACAGATAAAAATCATTTAGAAGAATTAAACAAAGAAAACTTAGTTGCATTTAAATATTGTGATGAAAAAGGAAATATTAATGAAGAAGCTAATCCTAATGGCTCTCTAGAAAATATTGCAGGAATTTTTAGTCAAAAGAAAAATATTTTAGGAATGATGCCTCATCCTGAAAGAATGGTTGACGAGATCATATCTAACAGAGATGGGATAAATTTATTTTCAAGTTTGCTTAACTAAAATGAAAATAACTAATGACATTGTTGAGAAACATGGATTAAGTTTAGATGAATTCAGTAAAATTAAAAAGATTTTAAAAAGAGAACCTAATTTATTAGAACTTGGAATTTTTTCGGCAATGTGGAATGAGCATTGCTCTTATAAATCTTCACGAATACATCTTAAGAAGCTGCCTACAAAAGGAAAACAAGTTATTCAAGGACCTGGGGAAAATGCAGGTGTTATAGATATAGGAGATGATGATGCAATCATATTTAAAATAGAAAGTCATAATCATCCATCTTATATTGAGCCTTACCAAGGTGCTGCTACTGGTGTCGGTGGTATTTTAAGAGATGTTTTTACTATGGGAGCTAGGCCTATAGCTTTATTAAACTCAATTCATTTTGGTGAACCTAAACATCCTAAAACTAAGAGCTTATTGAATGGTGTGGTTTCAGGAATTGGTGGATATGGTAATTGTATTGGAATACCAACTGTAGCAGGTGAAACAAAATTTGATGAAACTTATAATGAAAATATTTTAGTTAATGCAATGGCTGTAGGCCATGCAAAAAAGAATAAGATTTTTTATTCAAAAGCTAAAGGTCTAAATAAATCTGTTGTTTATGTAGGTTCAAAAACTGGTCGTGATGGCATTCATGGTGCTTCAATGGCGTCAGCAGAATTTGATGAAAATTCTGAAGAAAAAAAACCAACTGTTCAAGTTGGAGATCCATTTACAGAAAAACTTTTAATGGAAGCTTGTCTTGAATTGATGAAGGATAACTCAATCATATCTATACAAGACATGGGAGCTGCTGGATTAACTTCTTCAAGTGTAGAGATGGCTTCTAAAGGATCATTGGGTATTGAACTTGATTTAGAAAAAGTTCCTTGCAGAGAAGAAAATATGACACCTTATGAAATGATGCTATCAGAAAGTCAGGAGAGAATGTTAATCATACTTGAAGATGGTAAAGAAAAAGCTGCAAAAAAAATATTTGATAAATGGGATCTAGATTTTGTTATTATTGGAAAAACTACAGACACCAACAATCTTACATTAAAATATAATAATAAGATTGAAGGAGAGATACCTATAGATGCTCTTGCATCAAAAGCTCCAATCTATGATAGGAAATGGATTAGAAAAAAACCTCAAAAAGATAAAGTTAATTTAAAAAAATTAAAAAAAGTAAAAATTGAGGATTCTTTAGTAAAAATTTTATCAAGCCCTAACCACTCAAATAAAAGTTGGATCACAAACCAGTATGATCAGATGGTAATGTGTGATACAGCTCAAAAATCTGGTTCAGACGCAGCAATTATTAGGATACATAATAAAGACAAAGCTATAGCGGTATCCGTAGATTCATCAGCAAACTATTGTAAATCATTTCCGTTAACTGGAGGTAAACAGATTGTTTGTGAAAACTGGAGAAATTTAATTTCAGTAGGAGCAAAACCATTGGCTATTACTAATTGTTTAAACTTTGGAAATCCTGAAAATAAAGAAATTATGGGAGAATTTGCAGAATGCTTAGAGGGCATTAAGGAAGCTTGTGAATTTTTAGATTATCCAGTGGTTTCTGGAAATGTATCTTTTTACAACGGTACAAATAAAAAAAATATATCCCCCACTCCAGTTATTGGCGGTGTAGGTTTGATTAAAAAACTATCGAGGCCATTAAGTCATAACTTTATAAATACTGATAGCACTTTACTTGTTATAGGAAAAACATTCGGTCATTTAGAACAAAGCGTTTTTTTAAAAGAAATTTACTCTATTACTAAAGGTATGCCTCCAGAAGTAAATTTGCGAAATGAAAAAAATAATGGTGAATGTTTGCTTAAATTAATTAATAAAAATTTGATCTTATCTTCTCATGATATTTCAACAGGTGGTTTGATTATTGCTCTTGCTGAAATGTCAATAGGTTCAAATATTGGTGTCAAAATACATAAGCCAAAAAGACTAACTAATTCGATAAATTATTTTTTTGGTGAAGATCAAGCTCGTTATCTAATTGAAATTAATAATAAAGACATACCAAAAGTTGATAAAATTTTAAAAGACAATAACGTTTTTTACGAAAATATAGGTATTACACAATCTGACTTTTTTGAAATTGAAGATGAGTTAAAGATTAATATTAAAGATTTGTTTAAAATAAACAATGAATGGTATAATAATTATTAATGCCTTTACCTATTGAGGAAATAAAAAGACTTATTAAAGAAGATTTACCTGATGCTTCAATTGAAATTAAAGATTTAATGGGTGATAACAATCATTATTCTGCAATAATTAAATCATCAAAATTTAACAATTTGAATAAAATTGAACAACACAAACTTGTTTATAAATCTTTAAAAGGTAAAATGGGTAATGAATTACACGCTCTATCAATAACTACAGAAGGTAAATAATGGAAATAAAAGAAAAAATAAAAAATTTAATTGATGATAATCAAGTTTGTTTATTCATGAAAGGAACACCTGATGCTCCGCAATGTGGATTCTCAATGGCAGTATCAAATGTGCTTAAGCATTTAAATGTAAATTTTAAAGGAATTAATGTTTTAGAAGATGAAAATTTAAGACAAGGAATAAAAGATTACAGTGATTGGCCTACAATACCACAGCTTTATGTTAAACAAGAATTTATTGGAGGCTGTGATATAGTTAAAGAAATGTTTGAAAAAGGTGAACTAAAAAAACTTCTTGAAGAAAAAAAAGTAATTTGATTTATGCTTTTGTTATAAAGCAAATGTCTGAGTCTTTTAAATTTCCTTTAAATGTTTCTATCATTTTAATCGAGTTAATTAATTCTTTTTGATCATCATCCTTAAAAATACTTGAAGTAAAAGATTTTTTATTATTTAGGTTTACAAAAATTTGGTCAACTAGTAGGTGATCAATATTTCTATTGTATATATAATAATTTGG
>Ga0255762_10003039_pt1 | contig 13386 bp, 9 predicted proteins | sample 101ome_16_FD_179962 | JGI IMG/M metagenome (GOLD analysis project Ga0255762, IMG submission 179962) | Coastal salt marsh microbial communities from the Groves Creek Marsh, Skidaway Island, Georgia - 101401AT metaG (version 2) | ecosystem: Environmental > Aquatic > Marine > Intertidal zone > Salt...
GTGGACGTGGTGGATGAACCCACGAGAGGAAAAGCGATGGCGTTTTCTAAGGAAGACGGACGATTGAGCGGAACGATTTCGATCGAGGATGTCGCCGTGTGCGCAGTAAGAGCTTTAGCACAACCGCCAAAGAAAGGCGCCGACGCGATTGCTTTCGAAATCGCGACGTCGAACGAGACCGGTAAGACAGATTGGAAAGCGCAGTTTGCGATGTTGAAAGCTTAAGAAAAAATCGCGCATGTATTATTTATCAAGTCATTTCTTCGCGCTGTACTAGCTTTAGATCGAGTTGTTACTACAAATGTTTACTATTGCCTAATTAATCTAAACGTCTATGGATTCGCTATCGTTATCAGTTCTTGCGGTTTACAAGGCGCGCGGCACAACGGACACTCTGGTTTCTGTTGGCAACACTCCACCGCGCACTCCCAACACAAACAGTGTCCGCACTTCAACGCGGTTGGGTATTTCGTGGGATTCAAACACAACGGACACGGTATATCGTGCCAAGTGTATCGTTTGGCATCTTCGTCGTTAGCTTGATCAAAGTCGTTCGACAATCCGCCGCCAACACCGAAACTTGGAAGCATATTTGCATCGTCCATGACGGAAACTGGATTCACACTTCCTTTCTGTCTCTCCTCGCTCGATCTGTCCCCACATCTCGTCACGCCGTCCGCCTCGAAGAAGCCAAATTCCTCCGCCGCTTTGGGACGATTTCCTTTCGCCGCTTTCCCGCTCAAGTGTAATCTATATCTGCGCTGTCCTTCGTTAAATATTGCGTACGCGATTTGTAACGCGATTAGTTTCGACAACAAAGAATACTTCGCCCTCGGCTCTCCTGGATTCGGGTTCACAAACACCCTCTCCATCCCGGTCGCCCAGTTCGTCCACGAAACGTACTTCCCGAACGCGTAAAAGAGCATCAACTGAGTCAAAGGACCGAATCCCCCTCGATCGTTGACTCGCTTTAGCGCTGGATTACTCGAGGTTGCAGTCTGCGGCGCGTTTCCAAACATCCACGCATACGCTTGCAAGAACTGTTTTTTCAGAGCTTCGCTTTTGTTCCTCTTCTTCTCCTTATCATCGCCCCCATCTCTCTTTCTATCGCTACTTCTACCACTAATCGACGCACCTCGTCGCTCCATCGACCCAATCCCAGAAACTGCGTTCCTGGACGCATTTCTCAACCGTCTCCCGATCGGTTTCGCCAACGCCTCCAACGCCACCAACGCCCACCTTCGCGAGGCGCTCGGGATGTCCCCTCTCGCGTCCGCGGTGAAAAGATCCGTGTATTCTGTGCACGCGCAGAAACGCGAAAATAAATAGAAAGTGTCAGCGAGCAATCAAAATAAATCGTTAAATTTGTGCACGTGTGAGTGTATGAAATAGACAGAGAGAGAAGAAACCCGTCCTACCTTCTCCGAGCGTTTGCGAGTTGCTCCCGGTGGTGGCTGCAAAGTACAAAAAGTCACCGAGAGATTCAATCGCATCCAGTTTATCGTTCCAAAATTGCGGTCCGAACACGAGCCGGACGGTATCAGAGACGGATTCAGATACGAGCTGTGTGTTGTCACGTGATGTTTAAGGGAGAGAGAGAAGAGAGAAGAGTGTCAGTCTCATGAAGATTACAATACACCGCGCGCGCGCTCGAAGAGAAAATTCCCCCAACAGTCTTAGGGGATTTCTTTTTTCCCAATTTTCACCTTTCTGTAGTAGTCGTCCTTCTGTTGCGCTCGAACTAAATCCGGTTGCGCCGCCGATGGAAGATGCGGAACGACGACCGGTGCGTCCGAGGCGCTTCGGTCGTCGCCGCTCATCGTTCTTGGTTTTTTTGGCCACGGACGATGCTTGTTTTTGCGTTCGCTTTTGTGTTAAAATGGAGGATTTTTTCCCCTACTTCGAAAAGGGAAAATCAACAAAAAAAAAAGGCGTTGGAGCGCCCGCTCCCAAAATGTCGGATGCCGACGCCCCAAAACCGCGCAAACTCAACTCTTCGGTAAACCTAGACGTCGGCGAGACGCTCGAGAGTACCAAAATATCCCTCTCGGAGCGTTGCACGACGTGTTACGCGCACTATTCCGTGTACTTGTACGAAAATGGAACGAAGAAATCTTCGTTACGGTTTAGCACGAGAGACGAGGGCGAGGACGAGCAACTCCCGCTGGCGTTGTTTATCGGACAACCGAACGCGAGGCACGTGGCGAGCGAAGGCGTGGATGCGTGCTTGAGGATGATGGAAAACGTCGGCGAGCGCGCGTCTTTCGTTCTGCCTCCGTCGCTTGGGTACGGGGACGCCGGGAACGTCTCCTTCCCTTCGATACCGCCGAAGAGCGAGTTACTGGTCGAGATTGAACTGTTGCACGCGGAAGGGACGGCGGAGCGTCCAGATACCGTTCGGACGGAATTGACGTTTGAGAAACGGATGGAACGGTGCGAGAATTTGAAGCAGAAAGGGAACGAGAAGTTTCGGGGAGGATCGAAGAAAGCGGCGACGCGTTTGTACGAGAGCGGTTTGTCGTACATCACGGAGGATTTGATGCAACAGTTAATGTTGCCGAAACACGTAGATTTAGCGGAAGGTTTAAGAGCGACGTTGAGATTGAACATGGCTGGGTGTTATTTAGGTTTGAAAGAGTACGCGTTGTGCATCAAGTATTGCGATTTGGCGAGAGGCGAAGGCGTTTGGGGAGACGCCGCGAAGCGGTGTTGCGATTTTCGTAAGAAGGAGGAAGATTCGTGTTGGCTGACGAAACCGCAACAGGTAAAGGCGATGTTTAGGAAAGCGCAAGCGTTGGAGCATATGCCTGGTGAAAGATACGAAGAGGCGATGGACGTGTTGAGGGAAGTGAAGGAGAGTTTGGGCGCAGAGTTGGAGAGGTTGTACATCAAAGCCAACGGTCGCAACCCCGAAGAAGGCGTGGCGTTGGGGGATTTACGCTTCGAGGCCACGGATCCCGAGGAAGCAAAATTGATTGAAATGTTTCGGAACGATTATTTACTTTCCGCAGAGAAAGTCAACCGATTGATTAAATTGATCGAGAAGCGAGAGAAGATGTCTATGGCTGATTTTTGTGGAGTGTTCGAGAAGAAGATTTGAGAGGCAAACCTAAGCGATGGTTTCGAGGCGTAACTGACGAATACAAAAAAAGGAGAATATAAAAATATTTCTCGTCACAAAATGGGCGGAAAAGAAAACATCAAAGAAGAAACCATCACGGGCGCGGCGGCGGTATGGAAAGTCGCGGAAAGTTACGGCGTCACGCATGTGTTTGCCAATCCAGGCACGACCGAGATGCATTTTGTCGGCGCGTTTGAGTCGGTTCGTAAAATCGAGCCAATTCTGACTTTGCACGAGACCGTTGCCTCGGGAGCTGCAGATGGGTATGCTAGAATGAAGAAAAGCTCGAATACGATAGTTCCTGGCGTTACGTTGCTGCACCTCGGTCCTGGATTGATGAACGCTTCGGCGAATCTTCACAACGCCCGTCGCGCTGGCTCATCGCTGGTAAATGTCGTCGGCGACATGTCCACGTGGCATTCCGGAACCGATCCGATTCTCGAGAGCAACATCGCTGATATCGCAAAGATCAACGGCTTGGTTGTTTCGTCCAAAGTTCCTGGAGCTATTGCGTCGGATGCAAACGACGCATTTGTGACCGCGACGAGAAATTCGACTTCTCCAGGGGAGTCGAGAGTAGTCACCTTGGTTGTGCCGCACGATCGAAGTTGGGAACGCATTTCAAAAATATCCATCGATGATGCACTTCGTGGAAACGTCTCCTCAGAGACGCAAGGATGCGAAGATGAGAAAAGTCGTCATGTGCAGTCGGCTGAACAAGCAAAGACGAAAGAAAATGTCGTCGCCGAGCGCATGCACGCAAAACTCGCGGAGCTGCTCGATGAAAATGATATTCCACCACCATTTACGACCGAGACTACGTTCCGTTCCATCGGATTAACATCTCAATCGAGCATACGCTACGCGGCGATGTTGCGCGAAGAATTTCAATTGGAAATACAACCAACGGTCATGTATGACTACAGTTTGGTTTGGGACTTGGTTTTATTCATAGAAGATCGCTTGGGGATTAAGGACAAAAACATCGGGGAGGGTGGTTTCTCTCCTGCGTCTTTTTCACCACCGCGTGAGAACTTGGATGTGGTAAAAAGTGCTTCTCCTCCTTCTCATGAGTTAAGTGAACCGGTGCAAAAAGCCATCAACGCGTTTGGTAAGTCGTTCGTAAAGACGATTTTGAAGTCCGAACCCGGCAAAGTTGGCGTTTACTTGGGAGGTGACGCTGGAATCCGCGAAAATTTGCAACGCGTCTGTGACATCTGTCGCAAACTTGGCATCTCCGAAGACTCGATTTACGTTGAAAACGCATTTTCACGCATAGATCGTGGTGGTGATCTTATGGTGAAAAGATGTCCGTACTTTCCCCGCGATGCGATCGCAACGCTGGCTGGGTTTGAAACGCTCGTTCTCGTGGATGCGAAGAAACCAGTCGCGATGTTTGGTTACAAAGACCAAAACTTCTCCTCGCTCATTCGCCAAAGCGAGGACGATGTTTGGGAAATCGAAGCACCGCCGGGTGGTAAACTGACCGACGCGTTTGAAGCGATAGAAGCCGCGCTAGAGAAAAAAACGAACGCGTGGAAAACGGATATCGCAGACGCTAAGAACGAGAAGCATCACGAAAGAGTCAAACGCACGGCGAAAGAAAATACGTCGCGTGAAAAGAGCGGCAAATTGACTCCAGCTGCAATGTGCGGAGCAATCGCGAAATCGCAACCTGCGAACTGCGTTGTTGTTGATGAAAGCCTCACCTCAGGTACTTCTTATTGGGAGGCAACCGATGCCTTTTCTCCTCAATTTACCCACTTGACGCTCACCGGTGGAGCGATTGGTTTCGGTCTTTCAGCCGCGGTCGGTGCGGCGGTTGCGGATCGTTCGCGAAAAGTAATCGCGTTTCAAGCCGATGGATCGGGCTTGTACGATTGCCAAGCGCTTTGGTCGATGGCTCGTTACAACTTAAACGTATGCGTGGTTATTTGCAACAACGCGAGTTACAACATTTTGAACATAGAGAACGCGGTCCAAGGAGTCGAAGATGCGAACAAGACAAACGTGTCGAAATCACTGACGAGTCTCGGGGAACCAACCATCGATTGGGTCGCCATGGCGAAATCGTTCGGTTTCCGCCTGGCAACTCGATGCGACACGATTGAAAATTTCGAAATGGTCTTCCAAGAAGCAATGGAAAAGAATGGCGAAGGCCCGATACTCGTGGAGGCTATTTTATAATGTATTTGCGCCGTGCGTTTGCGTCTCTCTCTCTCCGCTCTCTTCTTTGTCTATTACAAAAAAAAAGAATCTACTAATGTCTACTTTAAAACATTGCTATGTCTTCATCTCCGCCACCTTCAATGGGAGTCGCCGTCGCCATTCCCGTCATTAATGCAGATAACGGCGCCCTTCGTCCACCTCTTTCGCCACCTTTTGCCGACCCGTTCCTTTTGTGCTGCATCTGCCTTTCGTAAAACTTGGCAAAGTACTTCTCGTCTGTTAACATCGATTCGTCAAACTCCTTGATCAAATTCGTCATTTTTTCGACGTCCGCCATCGTCGTCTCCAACTTTTTTTGCTTCGTCGCCGCGTCTTCGACTTGATCGTGAAATGTCACCATGTTTTGGTCGTCAATTTCCGCCGAAACGCCGCCGCGGATATTCGAGCGAGCAACCATTTCGTTCACCAACATTTTCGCTTCGCTTTCACCACCTTCCAATTGCATCTCGCGCGCGATAGCTTCCAAGCTTAACGAGGAATATGTTTCCGCCACTTTGCGAACTTGGGCGAGTTGGACGGATTTGTGCGCCAGCAAGACCAAGTCTGCGTTTTTGTCGTTTTCAAAAATGGCGGAGTACTTCTTCATCGTCTCCGTGAAACGTTGTAATGGCGTTGACGATTGTTTGTCACCTCGAACACTCTTGCTCGATAGCGCATCCACGAGTAGCTGATAGGGGCTTTTGTTCTGTTGTTGCTGTTGCTTTTCCGCGTCTTCTATCGCATCTTCTTCGCCTTCGCCTCTCAGTGCCGGCGGCAGCGATGAATCAATGTCGTCGTCGAAAGCGCCTTCTTCCACTTCAAACTTCATCTTCATCTTCTCCGGCGTTTCATCCCTTTTTCTTTCGCGTTGTTGTCGATGATGTTCATCTTCGTCTTCGTTTTTCATCTCGTCGTCCTGAGATGAATCGTTCGATTGATGTTTTCTGTTTGGATCTTCCGCGCCGTCTCCAAAATCACCGGAGGCTAAAATGTCCTCCAAACCCGCGTCCGCCAACTCGTTTCCAAAACTTCTACCCACTCGTTTACCGCCGACGCCCATGAATGGCGTTTGTGACATTAACATCTGTCTCACCGCGTGCGACGTCTTCGCGGGAATCCCGTTCTTTTCAGACAAAAACGTCGACGTTTCTCCCGTTCGAATGATCGATGCCAAGAGCAATTTTTTATAACTCTCGATCTGGACTTGTCCGCACTTTTCTTTCGTCGGCATCGAAACGCAGTTCGAAAAGAACGAAATCGCTCGGTCGTACTTCTCCGCGCTCAAACACGATAAACCGGCGTAGTAGCAATAGTTTGCAAAATCTTTCGCCATGAATCCAGTATCCGACGGATCTTCCACGGCGAAGAGAAGTTCTCCCTCGTACGCCTCCTGCTCTCTGTTCAGTTCCGCGCACGTTTCGTAACACAACGCGTGCAAAAACGTCACCTTACCTCTCGACACCGCGGTCGAATACGCTCTCAGAGCGTACTTCAACGGCTCAAACGCTCGTTCTAAACCTTTCACCTCGCGCAGCGTCTTCACGTACGACCGCGCGACCACCGCGAAGGCTTTCTTCGCTCGCGCCGAAGCGTTGGCCAGATGCGCGTCGTACTCCTCCTCCTTCGCAAAAAGCACGCACTTCTCCGCCAACTCGAGAAATTTTACCGCGTCCTTCTCCGGAATCTCCCGCGTCACCAACGACGCGCTCCCGTCGTCCTCATCTTCGCCGCTCTTTCTTTCTCGGCCGAAAAAATCCGTCGCCTTCTTTCTGGTGCTAATTTTCTTCTTGTTCGTCGCGGTCGTCGCGCCAAAGGCGCGTTCGCTTTTTTTCTTCTTCTCGTCCTCCACGTCCTCCTCCACTTCCTCCTCCTCGTCGTTGTCTTTCTCCTCGTCGTCCTCGTCTTCCGCGACGCCGCCTCTGGCAAAATCGACCGCGCACTTCAGCAACATCGCGCGTTCATTCATTCGCAATCGCTCGAAAACCGTTGACGATTCGTCGTCTAAAATCAGATCCAATCGCGAGGCGAAGTGCTTACGAACGGAAAGTTTGGAGAGCGCGACTTCGTTCTCCTCGAACGAGTTCGAAAGGAGCGCTTCGAGCGAAGGAGGAGGAGGAGACGGTGGTGGTGGGTATTCTTTCATGTTTTGGTTTATGTGCGTTTTCTTTCCTTTTAGGAAGAGAGTGCGCGTAGAAATGTGAAGAAATGTATGTCTGCTGTTGTGTGATGTCTCTCTCTGATTTATGTGTGATATTACAAGGACGCGCGCGCTTTCAAAGTCCATCTGTTTGTGTGTTTATGATTATTCTGATTCTGAATCTGAATGCATAAACCCTTCTGGTAGATGTAACTCTCCGTCTTCGTACCGCCAGCCTTCTGGTAGAGGACAGCCGTTATCGAGGAGGTATTGTAAACATTCCGAATGGTTGTACTTGTGCGCTTCTTTTACGTCTAAAGAAGCCCAACCGCCTTGGGCGGTGTCGCATAAAAACTTCAAACAGTCCAAGTGACCATTGGTGGCTGCCGAAGTAACCGCCCAGAGGAATTCATCATATCCACGCTCAAAAAGATATTCGAGTATACGAAGATGGCCATTTCTAGCTGCCCATTCGCTAGTACTCCCATCCCATGGCGCTTTGGCTGTTTCGTGTAAGTATTTGAGACACTCGAGCTGATCGTTTTCAGCAGCATATGCACAAGCATACTCATTCATAGGACATTGATTTGCCACGCAATACTTTACCATTTCCAGATCACCATCTTTTGCAGCCGCGTTAATAGTCGCTTCACCAAACAAAGTTCCATCTTCGTCGTACCACCAACCTACCGGCAGAGGACAGTCGTTGTCGCGAAGGTATTGTAAACATTCGGGGTGGTTGTGCTCGCGCGCTTCTCGTACGGCATCAGAACCCCACGGCGCTTTGGCGGTTTCGTGTAAGTACTTCAAACAGTCTAAGTGACCATCGATGGCTGCACAACTACACGCTCTTGTGTTATACTCATCAAATTTACGCTCAACAAGATACTCGAGGATATGAAGATGACCACTATAAGCTGCTTCTTCGGCAGTTTCATAATCCCAAGGCGCTTTGGCAGTTTCGTGTAAGTATTTGAGGCACTCGAGAGAACCGTTAGAGGCAGCGATTGCACACGCATATTCATCCACTGGACACTCATTTGCAACGCAATACTTTAACATTTCCATGTTACCTTTAGCAGCGACCGTAATAATCGTCCCTGTATCCCACTCACATTTTTTCTCTTCTCGCGCCCACCTGAGCAACTCGAGTTTATTCTTTTTGGCAACTTCCATGCAGAATATTTTTTCGTTCAACCGATCCCCCCAAAACGATTGATTCTCCCAAGCAATTTCCAAAGTAGATATCGACGACATCTGTTTGACTTTGAACTTCTTTTTCAAAACATATTTCCGAGAAGATCTCTTAATCAACGCTCTCGTCTCCGAGTTCACCTCGTACAAGAATTTTATATCATTTCGATTCAATCTCGGCAAAATGTGTTTGAAACAAATATCGTCGTTGTTGACGATCATATCCCACAAATCTCTCTCCCCCATTCTTCTTTTCAGCGCTCGCGTCAAAATTTTCTCCTCGAAACGTCTCGCGAAACGACGACGACGCTCGCGAAGAAGTGTTGATGAATGAAGGGAACAAAAAAAAGCGCGCGAATTTGAACAAAATGTGCAGAGATCCAGAGAATTTGATGAAAAAAAACGAGGCGTTTTACGACATGCGGCACACACACACACAACGCGAAGAAAAGACTTTTGGAAAAAATATACAATGTCCTCCTTTTCTCTGGCATCCTCGAGAGCGATCGCGCCTAAGAAGATCGCCGCCGCTACCCTCGGCAGGAAATGCGCGAAGAACAAGAGCCTCGGCGCCAAAATCGTCGTCGTTCGCGCGCAGCAGCAGAGCGATGACGATGGGGAAAAAAACATATCTGCTGCCGACGTCGACGCTCCGGAGGAAACGACGAGCATTACGACCATCGAGAAGACTACGGGAGACGAAAGCGGTCGCGAAGAGTACGAATTAATCGGTCCGAAACCGGAGAGATTTAAAGTCGCGGAAGGGCAGCTCGTGAGTTTGCTCACCGCGGCGACTCCTGCGTCGACGAGATTAATCAGCGGCGTCTTGACGAGTGGGTGGAAAGTCTCGCTGGAGAACGGTCCGGTGCCAGATGGCGAGTATTCGTTCGGTAGCTTTGGCGGAAGATATTTGAAAGAAACGAGCGACACGGAATCGTTCAAACGTCCGGAAAAACCGCTAAAATTGTACGAGTTTGAGGGTTGCCCGTTCTGCAGAAAGGTTCGCGAGGCTGTCGTATGGCTCGACTTGGATCCGATAGTGTACCCGTGTCCTCAAGGAGGGAAAAGATATCGCGAGTTTGTCAAGGAAACTGGAGGGAAAGCGCAGTTCCCGTACTTGATTGATGAAAACACCGGAGTGAAGATGTACGAATCCGACGATATCATAGAGTATTTGTACGAAAACTACGGGCCGGGCAAGGATAAAGTGCCTTCGTTGCTTTCTCGCTCGCCAGTCGTCACCGTCGCCGCGGGTCTCGGCATGTTAGGCAGAATGGGAAAAGGGAGCAAATTAGATGCAAACTCCAAAGCGAACGAGAAAGAGTTGGAACCCATCGTTTTTTACGGGTACGAGACGTCCCCTTTTTGCAAAATCGTCCGCGAACGATTGGTCGAGTTGGAAATTCCGCACCAAATCAAAAGCACCGGAAGAGGCTCGTACAAAAGAAAAGAGTTGTTGAAGAAACGCGGGACGTTCCAAGTCCCATACATTGAAGATCCAAACACGAAGAAAGCAATGTTTGAAAGTAAAGACATTTTGGATTATTTGAACAGAGAGTATGCGTCGTAAGTTGGCTCATGCGCGAGCGCGCTTGTTTGAAAACAAACTAATAGTAAAACTGTACATCAATCAAAACTTATACCACGTCGAACGACTCATCCTTCGTCTTCTCGCGAATCCGTTTGCGCAACTCCACGAACTTCTTCGCGCTCGCAAATCCGTTCAAATCTTCGTATTCTATTTCGTTCTCGTCTGCAATTTTCATCGCTTCCGCCCACCGGATGCGGTACTTGATCTCCTCTTTCGTTCTACCGTCCCCAAACTTCAAATCCCCCTTCTTTGGAGGACGCCAATCGCCAATCAAATACCAAGCGTCCTCGCCCTGGTCTTCGGTGTAATACAAGTCGGCGATATCAATGTTTCTCTCTTTAGCTCGCTCGATTTGTTCCTCCAGCTGTTTCGAAAGCGCAGCCTTTCCACCTCCAAGCGTTATGATTCTCACGAGCAGGATAATAACCCCGGCTTCGGCGGCAGAATCCAAATTGAAAATCGAAAGATCCAGCGAAGCTCGAACGGGGACCCTTCTTCTGGTCGATGTTTTACCGCCGCCTCTTCTCTCCTTCGCTGCCGAAAAGCAACGTTGCGACGATGGAACGTCGTTGGCAACCAGCAGCGCTTTACTACTCATCGACGACAACATCGATGATGGTGATGCTGATGTGTTTTGTTGTTTGCGCGCGCAAAAAGAAGAGAAAAAAAGTGACGCGCGCTTCAGCCTCAAACACAAAAATATCTTTTTCTTCTCAAAAATGTCGGCTCAGCAAAACATCATCCCTCCGGATGTCGTTCGAAAAGCCGAGATGCAAATGAAGAGGAAGGCGCCGGACGATTTGAATGGTGAGCAACAACAACACGAAACGAGGAGCAAAAAAGCGAACGCGGCTGCTTCGTCGCCGACTTTCTCTTTGCAATTTGACTACTCTTTGGAGAAGCAGTTTCGCGAGAACTCGGTGGCGGGCTTTGCGCTCACGTGCGTCATGCACAGAGAACGGTCGGCGATGAAAGAAGCTCTGAGTTTGTTGAGAGAGTGTCTGGACGACGACGATTTCACCAAAATCTCGCCTCTGAAGATGCCGTGCAAAGCGTTTGCTTTTTTGAGCGTGGCGGAAGAAAAATTACAGTTGGAGGTGGAGGGGCTGGTGACGAAAGTCGTGCGCCGGATAGTTTCGAATCGTCAGAACAAGGTGAGATTTTTAGAGCGCATGATTCCTATACAGACGACTTGCGAGTATACCGACGATGCGATAGAACGAGCGGTTGAGCGGTTAGGCATTACCAATGAGTCGAATGAATTCAAAACGTTCGCGGTTTGCCATCGAGACTGCTTCTCGAAAGCGCTCGTCGCGAAGGAGGATACGAAGGACGAAATGGAGAAATGGAAGTCGATAGCAGTCACGAACGCGGTAGCGGCAGCCGTATCGAAAAGAATCAATAAAGTTAGTTTGAAAGATCCGGATGTGGTCATCTTTGTCGTCGTCATGGCGGTGAACGACAACAGCATAAAAAATACAGACAACATCCCGACGCGTCGTCTCGGCTTGTCGTACGCGCCTAAAGCGTCGAAGATGTTCACGGTGAAAGGGAAAGGAATCGTAGCTACGAGTTTAAAAATATAGTCAGGAAGCGGGAGTCACCACTGCGCATAGCTGCTATAGGCTTAGTGTGTAATACTTGTGTACCTAAAAAATACGAACTACAAAAGCGTCACCATCAATGCGTGATTTCATCCTGCGCATTCCGCCGCGCGGTTACGTCCTGATGCTAGTTTACCAAAAAAAGAACGGTAATTCACCGTCGGTGAGTCATATGTCTCCACCGGAAATCGAATCCGGGTCTCTGCCGCGCTGCGTTGCATCGGTGGGAGCTGGGGCCGGGGCCGGAGCCGGGTACCGAGCTGCAACAACGAGTTCTCTTGAACTCGAGAGAGTACAGTGAATTTTCACTGCGGATTTGAGTTTGTTGCCATATAGGTGCCTTTAGTTTGGCAGGGCAATGTTCTACCACTTTGGGGTCGTTAGATTCGTGTAAGAAAACATGATGGAAATGTGCTTGCCTGAACCATGGAGACTAGTTGTAGAACAATACTGGTTTTCACCAGCACTGCTAGTTGGGTTTGAAGCACGAAATTACGTATATGTACTGTCAAAAAATAGACATCTAAAAATCTAATAAAGACACTAAATAAACATACAAGACGGTATAAACAGTACATGGTACATCATCCACCATGCAAAACTCAACAAGAGCAGCCTCCTGAACACAAAAGACCGTGCTCACATCCTAAAGATGTACCATTCAGTCCGGATTTTGGGCCAATCTGCGAAAGAAACCACGCGCTGCATATTCATGATCAAATTTCCAAAAACAGTGCATCATTACATCATATTCGCGTTCTCTACACACTCACTTGAAATTCGAGACGCGCTCCCGAGTTTTGTTCTCATCTTTCCTCAACAAAGGACTTGAACTTTTGAGTAAAACCATTTCAATTGACAGATTGTTAAATCCCTTCTCTTCATCCAGTCTGGTGATTCTCTCTCTCACTGTATCGCCATATTCGGGATCTTTATCATTCTTTTCGCATTGAAACCTTACAGTGTAACAAACATGGTGCGTGCTCGCGCTCTCGAAACCGTATCTTGTCATAATGCGCTACACTTGACCGAACCTAAAGATGCACAAAAATTTGCTTCAGATAGCTTCAACCCCAAGGGTTCGAGTCTTACCCTTCCACATCGAGCAAACCAAAAAGAGGTCGACCTGGCACGAAATAAACCATCTGCGTTAACCATCAGGTGGCATGAACTACCAAAAACAAGCTAAATTCACCTGATTCCTCTGAAACAACATGAAAGTAAAATTTTCATCATCTTGTCGCAGCGCCTTCGGCTTCGACTCGTCTTCTCGCTCGAGGACGAAGAGTCACGCGACAAGGCAACCACAAATATTAACCTTCTCAGCAGGAAGAAGAAACGTTAATTCGGTAGAGGAAAAAGTAACCCACAACATTCTCGAGTAAAGAGAAATTGAATTGTCCTTCCTCGTCGCATGTGCGCATCGTCCTCAAAACTGCGCCTCGCACCGGCGACTCGACGCAGCACTACTACTTACTCGCTCATCGCATCATGTGAGCACAAAATTCGCACAAAAACAAACAACTCAGCT
>Ga0255762_10003043_pt1 | contig 13373 bp, 13 predicted proteins | sample 101ome_16_FD_179962 | JGI IMG/M metagenome (GOLD analysis project Ga0255762, IMG submission 179962) | Coastal salt marsh microbial communities from the Groves Creek Marsh, Skidaway Island, Georgia - 101401AT metaG (version 2) | ecosystem: Environmental > Aquatic > Marine > Intertidal zone >...
ATTTTCCAATGCAGCCTCCAGTGTTGGACCTCCAACGTTGTCAAAATAGATATCGACACCCGAATCTGCCACACTAGCTATTGAGGAAATCAAATCTTCAGACGCTTTGTAATCTATGGCATCATCAATACCAATTTTTTCTCTCAGAAATGCACACTTAGCTGCTCCTCCAGCAATTCCTACAACCCTACAGTGCATTATCTTTGCTATCTGACAGGCAATTTGGCCCACGGCACCCGCCGCACCAGATACAAGAACCGTACTTCCTGGCTGGAGTTCACCGACGGACTTCATACCAAAATAAGCTGTCAGCGCACTCGTCCCTAGTGGGCCAATCCAGTCTTCTGCAGTCCCCAAAGATAGGTCGAGTTTTTGCAATGCAATAGCGGGCAAAGTGGGGAGACTTTGCCAGCCTAATCTGCCCTGAACTAAATCACCGGGCTCCAATCCACTGATCTCACTCTGCAAGACACGGGCAACTCCACCAGCTCGCATTACCGATCCAATAGAAACCGCAGGAACATAGCCAGGTTTTTCGGCAATCCATGTCCGCATTGCTGGGTCGATAGATAAATAAATCGATTCAACCAATGCTTCGCCCGGCCCAGGAGGACGAACAGAATCTAAAAATTCTTCAAAATGCTCAGGGCCCGCCAGACCATCGGGGCGTGCCCGAAGCAAGATCTGGCGGTTATAATCTAATTGCGTCATACACGCTCGATTACTGTGGCAATGCCTTGCCCTACTCCAATACACATCGTGCAAAGAGCGCGCTTTAACCCACGCTCTTCCATCTCGTACACTGCGGTTGAAATCAGTCTAGCCCCTGACATCCCTAAAGGATGCCCAAGTGCTATAGCACCGCCATTTGGATTCACGTGTTCTGCATCATCAGCCAAACCTAGATCGCGGGTGACAGCCAACCCTTGGGCAGCAAAAGCCTCATTAAGTTCTATAACATCAATGTCACTTATCTTTAGCCCAAGACGTGAGAGAAGCTTATGACTAGCTGGTGCAGGGCCAAATCCCATAATTCTTGGAGGTACACCGGCGGTAGCCATTCCAAGAATGCGAGCTCGTGGGGTTAGACCATGTTTCGAAGCGCCTTGTTCAGAGGCAAGGATAATGGCACACGCACCATCATTTACCCCGGAGGCATTTCCAGCTGTCACCGAACCACCTTCCCTAAAAGGTGCTGGCAGCTTGGCTAAACCTTCTAGCGTTGTTCCCTCGCGAGGGTGCTCGTCAGTATCTACTACTAATGCATCACCTCTACGCTGTGGGATAGTTACAGGCGTTATCTCCTTAGCAAGACGACCACTTTTTTGAGCTGCTACCGCGCGCATCTGAGAACGATAGGCAAAAGCGTCCTGATCCTCACGGTTAACTTGAAACTCTTCAGCAACATTCTCAGCAGTCTCTGGCATTGAATCGATGCCATACTGCTTTTTCATCATTGGATTAACGAAGCGCCACCCAATAGTGGTATCGTACATTTGATTGTCCGAACGAGAAAAAGCCGTCTGCGACTTCCCCATCACAAATGGGGCTCGGGTCATGCTCTCAACCCCACCAGAAATCATAAGGTCTGCTTCACCAGCCTTGATAGCCCTTGCCGCCGTTCCAGTTGCATCCATGCCAGAACCGCACAGGCGATTAATAGTTGAACCAGGGACAGTCGTAGGAAGACCTGCGAGAAGGGAGGACATACGAGCAACATTGCGGTTGTCCTCTCCAGCTTGATTAGCACAGCCGAAAATAACATCCTCAACAGCTTCCCAGTCTACGCCAGCATTTCTTTCCATTAATGCTTGGAGGGGTACTGCCCCGAGATTATCAGTACGAACTTGAGAGAGCGAACCTCCATAACGGCCGATTGGCGTGCGGGTTGCATCACAAATATAAGCTTCGGCCATGGAATGGGGCCTCCCTTTGGAATTTATTAATCTCACTATCGTAACGTCTGCGCCACTGGATCGCCAAGACCAAAAGCTCGGCTAATCTTGCTCAAAAACACAATTTCGTGTGAATTGCATCAAAGAAGCAGAATTCTAGGAATTAGTTAGACCAGTCAATGCCATCGGAAAATTCAAATGCTGCAAATCACTAAAGGCGATCTAGTTCATGTACACTACACAGGAAAATTGTCCGACGGAGAGGAATTTGACAGCTCCCGTGGTGAAGAACCGCTTAAGGTAGAAATTGGTGCTGGCCAACTGGTACAAGGCTTTGAAGATGGCCTTATGGGAATGTCCATTGGAGAAAGTAAGACGGTTATTATCCCCCCTGATCAAGCTTACGGGTTTCGACACGAAGAAATGGTGCGCGCCGTAACTCTTGATCAGCTTCCAGATGGTTTAGAAGTTCAGGAGGGCATGGTCTTAGAATCAAGTGATCAGCAAGGACATAGGGTGGAACTTAGAGTCACTGAAATTGACGGTGATAAGGTTGTGCTCGATATGAATCACCCACTTGCCGGAGAAACATTGACCTTTGACATTGAAGTTGTTGAAATAATTAAGAATGCAGATGAATTAAAAACCCGCTGAACCTCATCTAGCGAACTTCAGGCCCATTTAACTGGAAAACTTCCAACGATAAAATGCCATGCCAACGGTCATTGATATGACAAAAACGATAACCTGAGGTGAGCCTGTGGTGATCGCAGAAATAGCTGGCCCGGGGCACAAGCCGACTAGCCCCCAGCCAACACCAAAAATTGCCGCCCCACCAACTAGACGTCGATCAAAATTTTTCTTATCGGGCAACTGAAAATTGTTTGCTAGCAAGGGTTTTGTAAGCCGACGTGAAAGCCAAAAACCCGGGAGTGCAGAAAAAATTGCACCCCCCATCACAAAAATTAATGTTGGATCCCAATTCCCAAAAATATCGAGAAAACTCAATACTTTATTTGGGTTCATCATTCCGGAAATCATCAGACCCGCACCCATGAGCGTTCCCGCAATTAAGCTGGCTATGATTTGCAACATCCTACCACCCACCCAATAGACGACTGATTAAAACGACTGCTACCGCCACCCCCATAAAAGTCAGAGTGGCCACGAGGGAGCGCAGCGATCCTCTCGCCAAACCACAGACACCGTGACCACTGGTGCAACCGTTTCCCAAGCTGGCTCCAAATCCGACAAGCAGACCTGCAAAAATCAGAACGAACCAGTTGGTTGATATTTCAACTATGGGCACTATCCCCCCGAAACCACCGACTATAATTGGTCCCAACAACAAACCTGCGACGAAGGTGGCTCGCTCACCCCAACCAGCTCCAAATGCAATTAGGCCACGATAGATCCCTGCAATTCCTGCAATCCTACCATTGAGGACAGCTAAGACAGCAGCCGCTCCACCAATCATTAGACCTCCAACAAGGCCTTCTAAAGGGGTAAAATTTTCCATATTTGTCCTATCTTGAAATTTATAAACACCCTGTTTGGCTTAATCATTAACAACCAATGTTGATGGTTTCTACTAAAGACTGAGACCACAACCTAGCATAAGGTCTACCGCAAAAAATTAGAGGTTCTTCAATAAAGTAATAACCCACCCCCTGACCTGATCAGAGACTGTTTTGAATTAGATACCACAGCATCGAAGATATCCTGATTAAGAAAGTCGTTAGGACCCTTTAAATTTGGGAGATCGCTTCTCTACAAACGCACGAGCTGCTTCTTTATGATCTGCCGTACTTTGGGCGCGCAGCATCCGAGCTGCCTCGTGATCTATTGCAGTAGCGTGATCAATATCCAGCGCTTCGTCTAAATTATCCTTGATATATCTATAAGCAATGCGGGGACCAGAGGCCAATCCTACCGCAATCTCCCGCGAGTGCTGCGGTAAATCAGCTAACTTGACCACTCTATTGGCCAAGCCAAGTGATAAGGCCTCAACTGCGGTAGTACGAGGACAAAGTAACATCAATTCTCTCGCCTTACCTGGTCCAACAATACGGGTAAGAAGCCATGAAGCACCGTAATCTCCTGGTAAGCCAACTCGCGCGTAACCAGTCGTGAAAAAAGCTTCTTCAGCCATCACACGAAGATCACATGAGAGAGCCAACGCCATCCCAGCACCAGCTGCCGGACCTGGAATAGCAGCTATAGTTGGAATACGAAGTTTTCTTATGGCACCTGCGCTTTCTGAATGACGCGCCAACATTTCTTGAAATTTCGCTTCAGCCGTTTGCTCTCCATCTTTACGGACAGCCATCCTTTTAACGTCTCCTCCTGAGGAGAAAGCCCCTCCCGCACCAGTTAGCAAAAGGGCCCCAACATCAGCATGGTCTCCAAATTCCGAAATAAGTCGACGAAGGGCAAACATCATTTCCGGCGACAGAGCGTTCCTGGCTTCTGGTCTATTCAGGGTTAAGGTAAGGACCCGGTCACTCAAGTCTGCAAGTAACTCTTTAGTTCCTGTATCGATGGCTACCATGAACTTGTCCTTTTTCTTCTAAAATATTGAAACGCTATTGCATCGATTTTTCTGTCCTCTCGCAACCCACTGTAATGTGAATTTAAAATACAAATGTTCTAAGGGTTTAAGATCAAGGTTTCCGGAGGTGCATGACCAATGCAAGAATCGTTACGCCTAGCACTAGTAACAGACATACATCACGGCGAAGACAAGCTCACAAAAAGAGGAGCAAATGCACTTGAGCTCCTTGACAGCTTCCTTTCATTTGCTGGCGATTGGGGAGCTGACATGATTGTCGAACTAGGCGATCGAATTTCAGATGTTAACAAAGAAACTGACTTCCAATTACTTTCGGAAGTTGCATCTCGTTTTGAGGGGTTAAATACGCCTCATAACCACCTTCATGGTAACCATGACGTGGCATTCCTAGAGGAAAGCCTGAACTCAAAAACTTTCTCTCAGCCCAACTCCAGTTTTTCAGTCGAGATGAAAGGCTGGCGACTAATCTTTTGGCAAGCAGATACATTCATTCCGTGGCCAGAAACATTTCAGATCCAGCAATCAGATTTACAGTGGCTAGAGAGTGAGCTTCAAAAGAGCAACATACCCACTATCATTTTCACGCACGTGCCTATCAGCTCCGGGTCAATGCAGAGCAATTATTGGTTTCAAAACAATCCAGAAATTGGCGGCTACCCTAATGCTTCTGAAGCAAGAGAGATTATTGAAAATTCTGGCCACGTTGTGCTTTGTGTTTCCGGTCATGTTCACTGGAATTCGCTAAACCAAGTGAATGCTATCCCCCATATAACCCTGCAATCTTTAACTGAGAGCTTTACTTCCGAAGGAGACGCTGCTGGAGCTTGGGCAACGCTGGAGATTCACAAAGAAATATCCTGGCGCGTCTATGGGAATGACCCAATTGAGTTCCGCTTGCCTCTTCGCAAACCAGGACACAAATGGGCTACACCACTTCCAAAATTTAAAAAAAACCAATCAGCTCTGCATCCTTTCCATAGCTTGGAGAATGTTGAAGCACTGATTTTTGACCTTGATGGCGTCCTATATAGAGATGAAGAACCTATCGAACATGCCCGTGAGTTTGTTTCTTGGGCAATTTCTGAAGGCATAAAAATTAACGCCATTACAAACAATGCAGGTAAGACTTCTGACGAATACGCCCAGAAGCTTCAGCAGATGGGATACCTGATTCACCCACACCAAATCATAACAGCTGGCATGGCAACTGCCCAATGGTTGGCCGAGCATACTACCAAACCAAAAGTGCATGTCGTCGGCCCAAAAGCATTGCAGCAAGAACTACTCGCCGCAGGCGCACAACTTGCTGATGATTGCCCTGATTATGTTGTTGCTGGAATTTCTCCAGATATCACTGTTGCTGATTTATCTATAGCAACACGTTTTATTAGGCACGGGGCATTATTAGTTATTAGCAATCCAGACAGAACTCATCCCACCCCAAATGGATTGGCTCCTGAAGCAGGAGCTATTCGCGCCTTCCTTGAGGCCTCTGGAGGAAAACCTGGAATTACCGTAGGCAAGCCTGATCCCTATATTTTCAGGATGGCTCTCTCAAGACACAAACTTTCACCAGAACGCACATTGATGATTGGTGACACAATAGCCACGGATATTGCAGGTGGGTTAGCTGCAGGTCTGCTTACAGCATTAGTCGAGACTGGAAATCCAGTGGAAGAACTCTCAAATGATCATCCCGCTTTCAGGGTAAAAAACCTTGATGAGCTTAGGCAATTAATGATCTCTGCAAAAATTAAGGCTTGAGAAGCCAATTGTATTCAAAACCGGAGTAACCTTTGGGAATAAATTAGTGTTTAGAAACCTGTTTTCTCAAAAATATCCAAATTTTTGAATTCAATCATAAGCCGAGAACGAAGCATCAGATATTTGATCAGTTTGAGTAGCTTGCACAAAAATAGGAGGCCCAAAAAGACGCACGAATAATCTTAACAAAAGCGAACAGGTTGAAAAAAACAGCAGTGTAGGACCAAGCACTAGAAAAAACTTGATGGCCCAACGGTTATCTAAACCATTGGACATGCCAGCTCCCTCGTCAGCATTCCAAGAGCTCACGAAGAATTCCCACCCATAATTAAGAAGCACAGCCAAGAAGGGAAAAAGAATAATCAAACCTCCTAAAAGCTCCAGCCACAAACGGCCCCTATCAGAAAATTTATGGCGAAAAATATCCAATCGAACGTGTACATTTCGGCTGTAAGCAAAACCAAGGGCCGCCAAAAAAATCACGGCGTGAAGATGCCATTCCGCATCCTGTAAAACAGGTGAGTTCAGATACCCGTGCAAATTATTAGCAATAACGAAGTCCAGTTTTCGGAGATATTTACGACCTACAGCATCGAATACGATTATTAGTATCATAGGTAGGAACAACCAGGCCGCAGCTTTTCCGGCGAGGCGACCGGGAAAATCGAGCCAACGAGCAATTTTCAGTACTAATAACCAAGGCCCAGCAATGTCTCTGGAATTTTCTATCATTGGTTCATGGATCAAATAGGGTATGTGGCAGGTACAAGACAATATTGGGCCATGCAAGCATCAACCCAACACAGATCATCTGAAGGCAAACAAAAGGTGCAACTCCGCGATAAATTTCGCCCATCTTAATAGATGGAGGGGCTACTCCCTTGATGTGAAAGAGAGACAAACCCATCGGTGGAGTCAAAAAGGATGTTTGTAAGGTCACCGCAACCAACACAGCAAACCAGTAAACAACATCAGGCTGAGCGATGTGCTCCCCAAAATCTAGGGGTGCAATCAGTGGGCCAAAAAGTGGAACGACTATTAACAAAATCTCCAAAACATCGAAGAAAAAACCCATCACAAAAATGAGAAATATTGCGAAAAGTAACAACCCCCACGAACCTAGGTCTGCCCCATCAATAATCAGATGAATCAGGTCATCCCCGCCTAACACACGAAACACATATGCAAAACATGTTGCTCCAATATAAAGCAGAAAAATCATGCCCACGATCATTGTTGAACGCTCAAGCGCTAGCCGCAATTCTGTGATAGACATTCCTCCACGGGCAAACGCAAGGATCAAGGCACCAGCAGCACCTACAGCTGCTGATTCAGTGATTGTGACAAAGCCCGTGAGCACTGATCCCATAACAAGTCCAATGAGGATTGCTGGAGGCCCTACGCCTCGGATCAGAGCACTACCAAGCTTCCGCCAACCCACCGCCTGTTTGCTTTGTCTCGGTCCAGCATCTGGGGAAATAGTAGTTACGAGAACAATGTAGATGACATAAAGCAATGCCAAAAGTAATCCTGGCAGGATTGCACCGGCGAATAAAAAACCCACCGACATCGGCAGCATTTCAGCAAGAAATACAAGCAAAATGCTGGGGGGAATAAGAATACCAAGGGTCGCAGAAGATGCTATTACACCAACCGCTAGAGACGGTCGGTAACCAGCTTTAAGCATCGAGGGAAGCGCTATTAAGGTCAGCATTATAACCGATGCGCCTACAACTCCGGTTACTGCTGCGAAGATAACTCCCATCAAAGTAACGCCAAGTGCCATTCCTCCGGGGACACCCCGAAGCAGAAGTTGCAATGCCTCTAGAAGGTCACGAGCAATATTCGACCTCTCCAGCATCACTCCCATAAACACAAAAAGTGGAACTGCAATGATCTGTAAATTCTCTGCAACCAACCAAATTCGTGGCGCAAAATTATAGAATTCGACGATCGAAAATACGTTTAGCCAAGAACCTATGAGGCCAAAGGCAACAGCAGTACCCCCAAGTGCAAAAGCAATTGGATAGCTTGTAAACACCAAGCCCATGAGCGTTAGGAACATGAAAAGCGGCAGCAGGTCGACAATCAACATTTACTAAACTGCTGCCCCTTCAAGATCTCAACCCGTCTTATCAACACCAGATGAGGGCACTTGCTTCCGAACCACTAGTGAAACCGAGCCATCAGAAATTTTTAATAAGCGCTTCCGGGACCGGCTGGCTTTGCTTCGCTATTGTCACCCTTACAGGCTTTGACTGCCGCCGCTGCCGCTGCCGCCAAAATACGTCCATCGGATGCAATTGTAACCAGCTTCGCACCGCGTTGAATCATTTTGGAAGCATACTCGGGCGTCGCACAATGGATGCCAGCACCAAGACCACGCGCGTTAGCTGCATCTATGATACGCTCAATTGCTGCCACAACACCCTTATCAGTTGGGTCCAAGACTGGAGGAGCACCCATAGTCATGGCCAAATCAGTGGGACCAATGTAAACGCCATCAAGGCCAGGGGTATCTAGGATCGCGTCTAGATTATCCAATGCTTGCGTTGTCTCAATCATAGCAATAGCCAAAATTTCTTCATTGGCTTTTGAAAGGTAGTCGGATCCAGCATAAACAACTGCCCTTGTAGGACCACTCGACCGGTATCCTAACGGGGCATATTTACAAGCACCTACAAACTTTGCTGCATCTTCAGGAGTATTAATCATTGGGCAAATAATGCCCATTGCTCCTGCATCAAGCATCTTCATTATGATGCCCGGCTCTACCCAGGGCACCCGGGCTGTTGGGGGCACAGCTGTCGTTGAAATAGCCTGAAGCATCGTCACTGCGGCCTGATAATCAACCAGGCCATGCTGTAAATCTATCGTCAACGAATCCCAGCCTGCGTGCGCCATTAATTCAGCTGAAAAACTATTTGGAATTGCACACCAACCGTTCACACACGCTTCGCCAGCCTGCCAACGTCGCTTGATTTCGTTAGCTCTCATTTCAGGACTTCCTTGTTGATTACGTTTTCTGGATTTAGTCGACCATCAAATTGGTCAAGAATATTTTGAGCAGCAGCTGCACCCATTCGGAAAAGACTCTCTTTTGTGACACCAGCGGAGTGCGGCGAAACGATAATATTATCAAGCTCAAATAAAGGCTCATTTGGCCCAGCTGGCTCAACCACGAAGGGATCGATACCAGCACCCGCGATGCTTCCATTTTTTAGGGCATGATACAGAGCGCTTTCATCAACAATATTTCCCCGCGCTGTGTTAACCACAAAGGCGGTCTTTTTCATTGATGCTAATTCTGCAGTTCCTATCATACCGTTTGTCTCTTCATTTTTTGGACAATTTACGGAAACGAAATCCATGTCTGGCAATGCAGCACGCCAGTCTTCTACTGGGGTCGCGCCTGACGTAACGATCGTATCTTGCAGAACATATGGATCGTATACAAAGACCTTCATCCCCATCGCATTGAGCATAGGGACAAGTCGCCTACCAATCCGGCCAAGACCAAGCACCAATACCTTTTTATCCGCTATATCGTAGCCAATCTGGCTATATCGGATATCCCAATTGCCCTTTCGAACCTCGCGATCAAACAAAATTGCACGCTTCGCTAGCGCAAGTATGAAGAAGAGAGCATGTTCTGCCACCGTCGCGGAGTTTGCCGTACCCACAACCGCTAACGGGATTCCTTTTTTTGTTAGTGCTGGAACATCTACAGCGTCATAGCCAACACCATGGCGAGCAACAATCTGCATCTTATCCGCTTTATCAATAATTCGCGCCGTAAACGGAGTGATTGATAGAATGGCAGCGTCATACTCCCCAACATGCTGGAGAATATTGTCCTCTGACAATTGCGTGAATTGAACAGCTTCAACGTCTTTTCGAGCATCAAGAACTGAGCAGATACCATCCGTTAATGGCATCTGAACCATGATCCGCTTTTTCATTTCGCAATACGTCCTTCAGAGGCAGCTAATGGCGAAGACCCTAGACCAAATATTCGAAGCTGCAAACCACCTAAGTGCTTGTCATCGCTGGTGGTGCGAACCATAATTGTTCCTCATGGGAAAACAGCATTTTCAATCATTTGTGGCCTCAAAAAAAAGGGGTTCAGGCCAACAAGAAGTTCAACAGCAGTGCGACGCGCCAGGCTGTGAGGGTAAAGGGGAATTCCCTGCTCCTAGAACCCGTAATCGTCCCAGACCATATCTATATTTTTGCCTAGAACATGTACGCGCATACAACGCTGGGTGGGATTATTATAAAGGTATGTCATCAGCTCAGATTGATGCGGATCGTCGACTGGATGTGGTTTGGCGCCGCCAAACTTGGGCACTAGGGGGAAAGCAAAAATCGCGCGCAGATGCCACGTTTGAATTTGATGATCCATTAGATACCTTTTATGAAAGTGAGATTAAAAAACCTATTCGTCGCCGTTTTCGACCAGGCAGTTCTGAAGCGCTTGCACAATTGGAGCTTGGCCTAGAAGATGATTTCGACGTACAAGATCTAAAAGGTCGTTATAAGGTGCTCGTCAAACGGTGGCATCCAGATGCAAATGGTGGTGCACGTGAAGCTGAAGAGCGCTTAAAATCGATCAATGCCGCGTATAAAACTTTGAAGATAGCGATTAACGCATAGACTGACTCTAGCACCGGAAAACATTAATGACCGACTCACCAAGCACAATCATCCAGGCCGCAGGCGTAACCGCTGCACCCGACACAGAGGTATCAGTTCGAGATGTATTTGGCCTAGACACCGATCTCATAGTCCCAGCTTACAGCGAAACAAGTGACTATGTCCCAGACTTAGATCCTGACTATCACTTTGATTTTGAGACTACGATCGCGATTATCGCTGGATTTGCTTACAACCGACGAGTCATGATCCAGGGCTTTCACGGCACGGGTAAGTCTACTCATATCGAGCAGGTAGCAGCTCGCCTTAATTGGCCTTGTATACGGGTGAATTTAGATAGTCACATTAGTCGTATCGACCTAGTCGGGCGAGATGCAATCGTCTTGAAGGACGGCGTCCAGGTTACTGAATTTCGAGAGGGCATGCTGCCCTGGGCACTTCAGCATGCCGTCGCCCTCGTATTCGATGAATACGACGCAGGCCGCCCAGACGTAATGTTTGTCATCCAGCGGGTGCTGGAAGTTGAGGGCAAATTAACCTTGTTGGATCAAAACAGAGTTATCCGGCCACATCCTCACTTCCGCATGTTTGCTACTGCAAATACAGTGGGCCTCGGAGATACAACAGGTCTCTATCATGGGGTGCAACAGATCAACCAAGGTCAAATGGACCGTTGGAATCTTGTTGTCGCTCTTAACTATTTGCCTCATGAAGAGGAAGTTAAGATTATCCTCGCAAAATCGCCACACCTTAGAGATGGCGAGGGACCTGATCTTGGAAGTAAGATGGTCAGACTTGCCGAGCTTACCCGTAATGGTTTTATGGCGGGAGATCTTTCGACCGTGATGTCTCCTCGCACAGTAATAACCTGGGCGGAAAACTCTCGGATATTCAATGATCTCGCGCTGGGCTTCCGAATGACCTTCTTAAACAAGTGTGATGAAGCCGAGCGGTCAGTGGTAGCTGAGTACTACCAACGTGTCTTCGGTCAGGATTTGCCAGAAGTGGCAGCACCTGGCCTTAAGCAAAGCGCTTGATACTGAGACCAGCGTCACATGGCCGAAGCTGAGTCCCCCTCGGAGGTATTTAAGCGCAATACTGCCGCTACGATGCGAGCCGTGGCTGGCAGGCGTGAACTCGACGTAACCTTTGGTCCAGACAATGCGTCCACAGATGGGGTGTCTGCTAGGCTACCAACGCCATCACGTGACATGGCGGAGGGCGAAGTCTCTATTTTACGCGGCGAAGCGGACGCTCTAGCCCTTAAGCTACGACATCATGATGAAGCGGCGCACTCGCAAAATCGTCCACCCGGTGGAACAGCCCGAGCCGCATACGATGCTATCGAACAGGCAAGGGTGGAATCCATTGGCGCTCTTCAAATGGAGGGAGTATCCGCTAACTTAGACGAGGCTTTAGTAGAGCGGTGTCGGCGCCAAGGTTATTCAAGAGTTGTCGAGCGTGATGATGCGCCTCTAGCGGAAGTGTTAGCTCTTTTGACGCGCGAAGCTGTTACTGGAAAAGCTCCTCCTGCTGAGGCCACAGCAATGGTCGATATGTGGCGCGATGAATTCATGGAAAAAGCAGGTGATGCCTTCGAGCGCCTGAAAGAAAATATCTCAGACCAGTCAGCATTTGCCGATGTCATGCGCCAACTTCTCCAAGACATAGAGATGTTAGAAGAAGCTGAGAGCTCTGACAGTGAGGATGGAGAAAGCTCAGACGACAGTGAAGAGTCTGACGAAAATTCTGATACTGAAGCAGCTGATGCTGACAGCGCCGCAGCGATGGCCGCCCAAGGAGAATATGAAGAGAGTGCTTCTGACGCCACTGACGACATGTCAGGCGAAGAGGGCGATGCAGAAATGATGGCCGGCATGGGAGATGAGGAGGCCGGTGACGCGACACCGCAACAGCGCCCAAATTATGATCCCAGTCTCGACGCTGCCCGAATATATGCTCCATATACGCGAGAGTTTGATGAAGTAGTACCTGCAGAAGAACTATGCGACGCTGAGGAACTTTCGCGCCTTCGCCGTCACTTAGACCAACAACTAGCAAATTTACAGGGTGTCGTAACCAGGCTTGCAAATAGACTGCAACGTCGACTTATGGCGCAACAAACCCGGTCCTGGGATTTCGATCTGGAAGAAGGTTTACTGGATTCTGCTCGCCTTGCTCGAATAGTAGCCAATCCAACACACTCGCTTTCCTACAAACAGGAAAAGTCCACGGAATTCAGAGACACAGTGGTAACTCTTCTGATTGACAACTCAGGATCGATGAGAGGAAGGCCGATAACCGTTGCAGCAATGTGCGCTGATATTCTCGCTCGCACTCTTGAACGCTGCCAAGTTAAGACAGAGGTTCTGGGCTTTACGACACGTGCATGGAAAGGTGGCGAATCCCGAGAAAAATGGGCTGCAGATGGCAAACAGCCCTCACCTGGCCGTCTTAATGATCTCCGCCATATCATTTATAAAGAG
>Ga0255762_10003051_pt1 | contig 13353 bp, 16 predicted proteins | sample 101ome_16_FD_179962 | JGI IMG/M metagenome (GOLD analysis project Ga0255762, IMG submission 179962) | Coastal salt marsh microbial communities from the Groves Creek Marsh, Skidaway Island, Georgia - 101401AT metaG (version 2) | ecosystem: Environmental > Aquatic > Marine > Intertidal zone >...
GTAGCGATAATTTTTAAAATCTGACCTTTATCAATATTGCTTAAAGCTTTTTTTGTAGAAAGAAGAGGCATTGGGCATTTCTGCCCAATGGCATCTAATTCTACTTCATTGCGATTTTCACTCATTTATTAAATGGTTCCATATCACCAGGATTTCTTAACATCTTGTCAACTTCACCTAAATGCAATTCTTCATTGTAAATCATCTCTCTGGCATATTCCTCTAGCATCACCGAATGGCCCTCAACCAGTTTCAGTAACTCTTTATATGAGTTCAAAGCTGACATCTCATGGTCTAAAGATTCTCTTAAGATATCACCGATATCATGGTTCTCAGTTTCTAATAAAGGTCCAATTGCAAGAGATGGGTGTCCTCCAAGATTGGTAATTACCTCCCCAGCTTTATTTGCATGGTCAAGAGATTCAGTTGCTTGATCTCTTAGCCATGAAATGATTGGAATACGGCTATAACCATAAACCATAAGGCTGTAATGAGTATAACGAACCACACCAGCCAGTTCTAATTCTAGTATTTTGTTAAGTGCATCAATAATTTTTTTGTTATCCATAATAAATCCCTAAGATTAAATTTAAGATGATTTAAACATAAAATCAAAACGGTTGCAGAAACAAGAATGATTGTTATTTAGATTCTTATTAGAAAACTAACAATATTAAGAATAGCCATTGCGATCATGGTCCAAAAGGTAAACTTCATTCCTTGAACTCGCTGTTTTAGATCCATGGTTTTTTTCAAAAATGATTTTGCATGGACAATCCTGCCATAGGTAAAACAAATGCCAGCTATAAATATGAGTGAGAAGTGAATTTTATTTAATTCCATACATGCCATCATGATTAACCCAAGAGGGACATACTGACTAAAATTGGAGTGGGCTGCAATGGCTTGCTCAAGCTCTTTATTTTTTGCAAATCCTATCGCAATTTTATTTTTGCGTCGTATTTGTATAATATTTTTAGCTAAGTAGAAGTATAGGAAAAATAGTATTGAACTAAATAAGGCAGTTACAGGAATCATGTTAAGTCTCTAAAAGATAATGAGTAGATTATATTCAAATATGGTTTTATTACAACAGGGCTGCTCCGTAAACTCCAGCAGAGTCTCCAAGCTTATTCATGACAATTGGTGTTTTGAAAGATTCAGAAAATACATACTTTTGAATTTCATTAATACCGTCGTTATAAAGATTTTCTAAATTAGACAACCCACCGCCTAAGACAATAATATCTGGGTCAATGCTATTAACGATATTGGCAACAGATCTCCCAAAATTATTCATAAACTCATCAAAAATTTTTATTTCTATGCCATTCTTAGTTTTCTTATTAAGAAACTCTTTGGCAGAGTAATTAATGCCATGATTTTTTAATTGCGTTTCTAACCCGCCACCTGATATGTAGGTTTCTACACATCCTCTTTTACCGCAATAGCATTCATTACCATCTGGATAAAGAACAGAGTGGCCCCATTCGCCTGAAATTAAATTTGGACCCAGGCGAATTTGATTATTAAATACAAAGCCACCACCACAACCTGTCCCCATAATAATTCCAAATACCAGCTCATGGCCTTTGCCAGCTCCTAGGGTTGCTTCGGCTAGAGCGAAACAATTCGCATCATTTTCGATTTTGACAGAGCGATTAAGCTTTTCTTCAATCATTGAGTGCAAGGCGGTGCCATTTAGGCATGTGGTATTCGAATTCCTTAGGAGCTTTGTGTCAGGCGCAATGGAACCTGGCGTGCAAATACCGACTGTAAAATCATCTGATCCAACTTCATCCAATGCTTGAGTATAAATTTTTGATATTTGGCTAAGGATATGATCAGGACCCTTTTCGGCTTCAGTTGGAATACGATCTCTAAATATAGGTAATTGATCCTTTAGTACAATCGTTTCAATTTTTGTACCACCAAGATCAATCCCGATATTAAATTTTTCTCCCATCGAGAAAAATATATTTTTAAATTAAAGTTTGGTCAAGTTTTTGTTAGTATGGTTTTATGGATTATATTTACCAATTAATAGCTTTAATCTTTTTTTTCTTTATTTTCAAACACTCATGGGATGGCTACAAAGAATTTAAAGTTGCCAATGATGAGAGAAAATCTGAAATTAAAAGAATGTGGTTACTGTTTTTTGTAATCGGTGTAATTTTTGCGACGATTTTTATAAGTGATAAGTAACAAAGAGTGGTGGCCAGAGACAGAATCGAACTGTCGACACGAGGATTTTCAGTCCACTGCTCTACCAACTGAGCTATCTGGCCAAATTTGAACGTGAAATTATATCAAATAATGATAATGAAAGGCTAACTTCTTTGTATGAATTTTAAGAAATAGTTTTTAAGTTCAAGTTGATATAAAGAATAGACAATCGATCCGTATACTAGGTTGGGTATCAAATACGCAGGGAAATAATTCCAACCATACTTAATTGATGTGAAGAATGAAGGACTTCCAAACCTATCGGAGAACATGTAGTAAGTATTTGTTGAGATGATAAAAGCGAGTGTTGTGCTGACAAAAACTAACACAAAAAATATGTTGAATTTAATATCGTAATTTTTAATTATCTTACCAGCGAAAAACATTACAAGGTAAGTTGGAATCAGGCCCCAATATCCATCCGTTAAACAAAATGCCAAGCTGTTATCAAAAAAACCAGAACCAAAATCAATAATTGCAGCAAGAATAAAAAATACACAAAAAAGTAAGATGGAAGGTATCAATAGACCTAAACATAGAAAAATAATTAGACTAGCATCAGGAATTGAAAACTCAGTTAAAAAATGACTCCCTCTTGTGAGAAACATCAAAAAAATTAAGAAACTAACCAAAAGTAAATTATTTTTATTAAATACTTGCATCATATTTCAACTTCCATTCCGATAAACCATGTTCTTCTATAATTAAACGGGTATATTGCACCATATGTATCATCCGTATATGTTCTTATACCATTTTTTTGATTAAAAATATTATTAATCGAGGCAAAAATACTCATTGATGAAAATTGAGTAATGTTTTTCAAGCTATATTTAACGAATGCATTCGTTGACTCATAAGACGGAGACATCATATTGGCGTTGTTGTTAAAATCATCAAAAATATAACTCCTATCTCGCCATACATGATTAACTGAAGCGTTCCAATTATCATAATCATAGTGTATTGCTAAATTAATCGAGTTTTTTGGTACCCCTGGTAATAATTTTCCACTTGGGAATGTTGTGCTGTCTGTATCGTTTAAAATTTTAGCAATCGTATAGCTGTAGTTGAATTTAAAATTAAGTCTGTCATTAAGTTTGCGCATTAAAAAAACTTCATAACCATATTTATTAGTGCGGTCGATATTTTCATTCTGATAGCTTGTTGGGTTATAAACAATTTCATTATCCAGATCAGCATAAAATGTACTAATCTTTAATTTTTGTTTCGGATCAATATAATTTAAGCCCAAATTAATTGTCCTACTTTGCATCGGTTTAATATTTGGATTTAAGGTATCGTAGTTCCCGGTGCCAAAGTTATAAGGAAGCATGCGGTCAATATCTTGTGATTGCATGCTTTTGGAAAAATTAGAAAATAAGTTAACTTGATTATTCACAATATAATTTAACCCAGTTTCAAACATGGACAGACGGTCAGATTGATCAGTGTTGATACTAGTGTTATTGAATTTGGTGATTACTCTTTCTGTTCTTGCCCCATAAGTAACGGACAATTTATCATCATCATCAAGAGAATGTTTTGCTTGTAAATAGATTGCCTCATTTTGTTTGTTGGCCTGGTTAACTAGAGTTTGTGAGTTGCGATATGCGTTTAATTCTCTTTCGCCGATAGACATTCCGGATGTTAAATTAAAACCTTTACCGGAGTAATCAAGCTCAAGTCCATTAACAATTGCACTTGTTTTTCTTAAGTTAGTCGCGTAGTCCCTGGCATCATATTTTTTTCTTTGCCCTTGGTGATAGACTTTGACTGAAAAGTTATCTGAAAAATGGGTTATGTAATCTAATCCCCAGATATCATCGTTGTAATCGAACTCATTATACTGTCCTCCACTGCGAGACGGGTCTTTATTAAACTGAAGCCTGGTCAGGGCTGCTGGAAAAAGAGAGTTAGATTCCGTGTTGGAGTATTTGAAATTAATCTGAGAATAATTATCCGGTTCATAGCTTAACTTAATTGTTTGGTTGCTCGACTTACTCTTGTCTTTGTTACCTCTTGAATCTTTTTGACTATAACCGTCATTACTCTCGTAACTTGATGAAAAAGAAATAGAAAAATTATCAATTGTTTTTCCAGTATTAAAAGAGTGGTTTTTTTGACCGTAATTACCATACGCAGAAGAGATTCGTGTTCTGTTGTGATTTTTGGTATAGATATTTATTGATCCAGCATTAGAGCCATCTCCATGAACAACGGAGCCACTGCCTTTTAGAATTTCAATACGATCAATGTCGTTTGTATTAATGGTTCCTAAAAAACTAGGCGCCATATCAATGTTGTTGATTCGATATCCATCCACATTGATTACGATATTTTGGAATCCATTTTCTAATCCATATCCTCTCATATCTATTGATGGGGCAGCTTTATTCCCTGAATAGGATGAAACATTAAGCGAGGACTTATTAGATAAAAAATCAAATAAATTATTGGTTCCAGAATTAATAATTTCTTGGTGATCATAGACCTCAACATGATGAGCAGAGTTACTTTCTGAGGTATAGAATTTATTCGAGTAAACAATCACTTCATCTGTATTCAGGCTCTCAGAATAAATTAGTGAAGAGTAAAGGCTAAAACAGATAAAAGAGACAAGAATTCTAAAGTGGTACAAAAGCCCTCCCAGACTAAAATCATGATGATTAAGCGTCGATAGGAAGCTTAATACTCACCCGTATAAAAAAAGATTGGCCGGTATCCGGACTCAAGAGACAAAATATAACGTCTTCCCAAGAAAATCTCAGTGACTCGTTGTTATATCCACACTCTTTTACCGTTGCGGGGGCAGTATTGGATTTTCACCAATTTCCCGATTATGCCTAATGTTTAGGCCACCATCAAACTTGACTATATCATAAGAAAGACTACAATCGCTGCATGGTTTTAAGAAAAATTGCTATCTTTTCACTTATCTTTTTTGCATTCATGCAATGGACATCCTTGCAGCATGATATTGAGCATTTGCAAGAAGCTATTTATATGGCTCATTGCACGGATGAGTCAAAGGAAGATAGTAAGGAGCTTAACCATTGTGAAAATTGTAATATCTTTAATCATTTTGCCTATGTGATTTCAAATGATGATCACACTCTATTCAACAAACAGTTAAATTCAACTTTAAATGATAGCTATAGGATATTTGCTTTCACGCATTTCTACAGCATCAATTCCGTTAGGGGCCCGCCACAAATCTCTTAAATAAATTGTTTTAATTTTTTTAGGAGAATACAAATGCAACAACATTACAAACTTTTGACATTGTCATTACTAATGATAATCCAGTCATATACTTATGCAGATCAGGACATAGATTTACCTATTACGCCAGTTACAGCAAATCCTTTGGGCGTCAGTTCGGATGAGTTTATTGTGCCAATATCAGTGCTTAATGGACATGACCTGGATATCAAAAGAAACAATAGCTTTGCTGAGACACTTGATGGTACTCCAGGTGTTTCATTTTCAAATTGGGGACCTAACATTGGACGGCCTGTTGTTCGAGGAATGTCTGCTGATCGAATTCGTATTATGCAAAATGGTATAAATTCTTTAGATGTGTCCTCGTTCAGTTCAGATCATGCTGTGGCAATTGATCCATTGGTGATAGAGCAAATAGATATTATTCGCGGACCCGCAACTGTACTTTATGGAGGAGGAACCGTAGGTGGTGTCGTGAATGCGATAGACCATCGCATACCAAGGCAAAAAATTTCTGGGGCTACGGGTCGTGCAGTGACTCGATTCGGGGGAGCAAATAGTGAGCGCAGCTCAGCAGTGGTAGGTGATATTGGCTTTGGAAATTTTGTCATTCACCTGGATGCTTATTCCAGAAAAACAGGTAACTTAAATATTCCAGGGTATTCTGTCTCTGGAAAATTAGCTCGATCTGACAGCGAAATTAGTCGTAACCAGTACGGTAAAAAGGGGCAGTTAAGAAACTCTGGATCTGATACAGATGGTGGAGCAATTGGTGCTTCATACTTCTTTGAGAAGGGTTATGTAGGAATGTCATACGCGAAGCATGATAGCGAAACAGGTAATCCTCTGACTCCAACGGGATTCTTTGATTTAGAAACCAATCGATGGGACCTGCATTCTGAATTTCATGATTTGGATGGTTTTTTTAACCACTTTAAATTTAAGATGGCTCACACCGACTATAAGCATGACGAACACCATGAGCCGGGAGAAATTGAAAATACTTTTGAAAACCGAGGTTTAGATGGAACGCTTGAATTAGGTCACCACGCCATTGCTGGGATGAGTGGTGTGGTTGGACTACATTTTGAGAATTCAACTTTCAAACAACCGAATGGTGTGTTACTACCGAATGCAAACACCGATTCACAATCTGTATATATTTATGAAGAGTTACCAATCAATGAACATAAGCTTACCTTGGGATTTAGACGGGGTAATCATGATGTTAAAAGAAATACTTTCACAGGAGATGGTGGTTGTTCGCATACTTACAATGCCGTTTGTGGAGATGTTGGTGGCCTAGGAACAGAGGATGATCGATCTTTTGGGGAAACAGAAAAAACATTTCAGACTAATAATGCTGCCATCGGGGGTGTTTATAAAATTAACCAAAACTGGGCGATAAATTCTAACGTAGCACATTCTGAAAGAGCACCAGCATTCTTTGAATTGTTTCCTTATGGTGCCCACCATGCTACAGCCCAAGTTCATAAAGGTAATGAAAATTTAAATACCGAATTATCTAATACAATTGATTTTCAAATTAAATGGAAGGGCAATGGTCATTCTTTTAACATTGGCCCTTACTATACAAAATTTAATCGATTTATTAGCATATTTAATACGGGTAACGAACTCTACCATCTTCACGAAGGTGAAGCTGAAGCTGAAGGTATGAGCGTTTTTCAATATCGTTCTGTCGGCGCTACATTTAAAGGCTTAGAGTTTGATGGTAACTATCAAATCAATGACCAATTTGATTTTTCTTATAAGGGCGACTATGTCCGAGCAGAACAGGATAACGGAGATGATTTACCAAGAATTTCTCCACTTCGATTGGGCGCCGGTATAGCTTATGAAAAAAATAATTGGTACGCTAGGGTGGATGTTTTAAGAGCATTTGCTCAAGATAATATTGCAGCTCATGAGTTGAAAACAGATGCTTATACAAATGTGACTGCCTTCGCTTCTTATCAATTACCTGTTGAATATAATTTACAACTGTTCCTTAAAGGGTATAACTTACTGGATCAGGACATAAGGGATCATTCATCTTTTATGAAGGATAAGTTTTTAAGAGGAGGACGCTCTTTCCTAATGGGCCTACAAGGAGAGTTTTAGTAAATAATAATGATGAGCCAAACCGCAAAGAGATTAACTAGGCTAAGAAAAACAGCGGCACTACCAATATCTTTAGCTCTCTTTGCGAGTTTGTGTTGTTCTAAGCTAATCCGATCAACAGTGGCTTCAATGGCAGAATTTAATAGCTCAACAATGGGCACTAAGAGTGTAGAGAACAATAACAAAACAATTTCTAAAGAGCTATCAGCGATATAAAAAGCTAGGGGTACTAATACGATTGTAAGAAAAACTTCTTGGCGAAATGCATCTTCATTTTGAAATGCAGCCTTAAATCCTGAGAAAGAGTATCCAATAGCATTAATTAATCTTTTTATGCCTGTCTTTCCTTTAAAAGGACTTTCCATAGATACTTACCCTTGATAGAATTTTCATTCATTATAAATGATAGAGAGAAAATAATGGCAAGACTTGTAAACTGTGTAAAGTTGGGCAAAGAAGCAGAAGGATTAGATTTTCCTCCTTACCCTGGCGAATTAGGAAAAAAGATTTTCGAAAATGTGTCTAAAGAGGCGTGGGCCGAATGGTTAAAACATCAAACCATGCTGGTTAATGAAAACCGTCTAAGCTTAATTGATCCAGAGGCAAGAAAATATTTAACACAACAAACCGAAAATTATTTTTTTGGATCTGGCGCAGACCAAGCTGAGGGTTACGTCCCACCAAAAGAATAAGTTAGACTAAGATTTTAGTTCTTTTTTAATCTCTTTCGTTGAAAGATGACGCACGTCGGAACCTTTGACCCAGTAAACTATATGTTCTGAAATATTTTCTGCATGGTCCCCAATTCTTTCAACTGCTTTTGCAACGTAAACTATCTCAAGTGCAGTTGAAATATTTCTAGGATCTTCCATCATCAAGGTAAGTTGACTACGCATACAAGACTGGTAAATTTCGTCTACTGATTGATCATCTTTGATAATCGATAAGATCGCATCTGGATCCATCCTTGAAAAAGAATCTAGAGCAGTGTGCAGCATTTCTGAGACTAATTTCTGCATGGACTTAATATTAGTCAAGCTCGGTTTAGACAAACGATCGTTTTCAAAGATACGTTTCGCAGCCCTTGCAATTTTAGCTGCTTCATCACCAATACGTTCTAGATCAGTAGTTATTTTTTGTACAGTTAAAACAAACCTGAGATCTGCCGCCACCGGTGTTCTTTTTACTAAAACTAACTCACAGTTTTCATCAATGCTCGTTTGAAGATCGTTAACGTCTTCATCTCTTTCAATAATTTTATTGATTAATTTTGAATCAGCATCTTTTAAACATGTGATGGCATCTTTAATCTGCTCTTCAACAATTCCACCCATCTCCATGACTTGAGCACGAAGGTTTTCAAGCTCCTTGTCGAATTTTGAAAATGTATGAATTGCCATCTGTATTCCTTTAAAAATTTATTTTTAAAATTCAATAATACTATTTTTTTATCGTTTTCACACCCTCTGAAGTCGCTAACAGAAGGGTATTTGCTGGACGTGCTGCAAATAGTCCATTTGTCACCACGCCCACAATCTGGTTAATTTTTGCTTCCATTGCAATCGGATCTGAGATCACGAGATTATGCACATCAAGAATGACATTGCCATTGTCGGTTGTAAAATCTCTGAGCACTGGATTACCGCCAAGCTTGGCTAATTCTCTGGCAACATAGCTTCTTGCCATGGGGAGTACTTCAACTGGCAGAGGAAACTTGCCGAGCACATCCACATACTTTGATTCATCACAGATGCAAATAAAGTCTTTGGCATTTGCCGCAACAATTTTTTCTCTTGTTAATGCACCACCACCGCCTTTTAACATGTGCATGTGTTCAGTTATCTCATCAGCACCATCGACATATATTTCCATGCCATCTACACTATTTAAATCGAATACCTGAATGCCATGATCTTTTAATCTATTGGCAGTGGCCTCACTACTGGCAACTGCGCCATCAATTTTATGTTTAACCTTTGCTAGCTCATCAATAAAGAAATTTGCTGTTGATCCAGTACCTACACCAATAATTCCAGATTCAACATACTCTACTGCTGCCTTTGCCACTTGTTGCTTTAATTCATCTTGCGTGAACGCCATTCTCTTCCCTTCAATGTATCTTAAAGATTATATTAAAAATTTTGATTACAATGATACACCTCTGTAGAATGAAATTAAAATACTAAAGATATATGACAGTAGTATGAAAATAGATTTAAAACTTTTAAAAAAATCCATTGATCGTGTAAATAATTACAACGTGGTCAAAAAAACACCTCTTCAAAAGTTAGATCAACTTTCACAACGATTTGATAATAATATTTTTGTGAAACGAGAAGACCTGCAGCTAATCCATTCGTTTAAAATTCGTGGCGCTATGAATAGATTTTCTAAGTTAACTAAAAAAAATCTAAGTAATGGTGTCATTGCTGCTTCAGCAGGAAACCATGCTCAAGGCGTGGCATTAAGTGCAAAAAAAATTAAATGTCGTGCCGTGATTGTCATGCCAGAAATTACTCCCCAAATTAAGGTGGAGGCTGTCAAGAGTCATGGAGCTGAAGTGGTATTGCATGGTGATAATTTTGCTGCTGCAATGGCACATGCCTTTGAATTAGCAGAAGTAGAAAAATTAACATTTCTACATCCCTATGATGATCTGGACGTTATTGCCGGACAGGGCACCATTGGCAAAGAAATCCTTGATCAATTTAATAAACCGATTCATGCCATATTTTGTTGTGTTGGTGGAGGGGGCTTGGTATCTGGTATTGCGGCTTACATCAAATCAGTTAATCCAAAGATAAAGGTCATTGGAGTGGAAGCCAAGGGAGCTGAGGCAATGACCAAATCTCTAAAAGCAAACAAAAGAGTTAACTTAAAACAAGTAGCCTTGTTTGCAGAGGGCGCTGCTGTCAAGCAAGTGGGTGAATATAACTTTGAATTATGTAAACAACTTGTTGATGAAATGATTGTTGTAGACAACGATGCAATCTGTGCGGCAATAAAAGATATGTTTGAAGATACTCGTACTGTTCTTGAGCCAGCTGGCGCACTAGCTTTAGCAGGGATGAAACAGTACATAGAAAAAAATAAACTATCAAATGAGAATATGATTGGTATCGCCTCTGGGGCGAATATGAATTTTGATCGACTTCGTTTTGTTTCTGAACGAGCTGAGATCGGTGAGCAAAGGGAAGCGATCATTGCAGTGACAATCCCAGAAAAACCAGGTGCGTTTAAAAGTTTTTGCGAAAAGATTGGAAAAAGAAATATTACAGAGTTTAATTATCGTTATTCTAGTAAAAAAAATGCTCAAATTTTTACTGGCATCAGCATCAGTGACCCCTCTGAAGTAAAATCAATCATTAATTCTTTGGGTGCCGCTGGATTAGAAGCCATTGACTTGACTGCTAATGAAATGGCGAAATTACATTTGAGACACCTCGTGGGTGGACGTGCACCGCAAGCAAAAAATGAATTAATTTACCGTTTTGAGTTTCCTGAACAGCCTGGCGCCTTGATGAATTTTTTAGGTCACCTGAATAAGGGCTGGAACATTAGTTTATTTCATTACCGTAATCACGGAGCGGATACAGCTAGAGTGCTAGTGGGTATCCAAGTCCCTGCTAGACAAAAACAAACTTTTAAAAAGTTTTTGAGTCAATTAGGTTATCCTTATTGGGATGAATCAGAAAACCCTGGATATAGTCTTTTCTTAGGCAATTAACATATAGGAATATATCCTATTGAAATTTTTAATAATTTCACTAAAAATAATTTAATAATTAGATTAAATAAAGTTAGGAGATTGAATGAAGTATTTAGCAGCTTTTTTATTTGTAGCCTTAGTTTCATGTGGTGCACCTGAAGCTCCAAAGGCATATGTCACTTCTCAAAAAGGAGGCATATCCGTCATTGATATTGAATCCAAACAGGTGATACATGATATTGATATTCAATCTTCAGGTCCAAGAGGTATAGGTATATCTCAAGATGGAAAGTATTTGATTACAGCGAATAAAGGTGATGCCAATTTAAGTATCATCGACCGAGCAAGTGGCAAGCTTGTTTCTCATGTTGAGGTTGGTAAAAATCCTGAATTCATTCGAGTATTTGGGGATTTAGTATTTGTTTCTACGGAACCAGCATCATCCGGTAAACCACCAGCACAAAATGATCATGCAGCGAAAGATGACGATGACGATGATGATGACGATAAGACGCCAGCGCAAATTGCTGTCGTGGATATTAAGAGTGGAAAAAAGCTGAGAGAAATTGAAGGTGGGCCAGAGACTGAGGGAATTGAATTTAATAAGGATGGCACACAGATCATCGTCACCAATGAGGCTGATAATACGGTGACTATACATGACCTCCAATCAGGAGAGTTATTGAAAACTTTTGATGTGAAACCATATGGCGACAGACCGAGAGGGATCAAGATGTCACCGAAAGGTAATATTTTTGTGTCAACCTTAGAGCACAGTGATAACTTTATTGTTCTAGACCAAGAATACAATCACTTACAAACCGTTGATACAGGAAAGAACCCTTACGGTGTGGCGTTTGATGCAACCGGTGATCGATTATTTGTTGCCTCAAGTAAATCTAAGCTTCTCGAAGTGTTTGAAACAGAAGGATTCACTAAGCTTAAGGATATTCCTCTTGAGGGTAAAAGATGCTGGCACTTTTCTTTTACACCGAATAATAATGAATTACTTTTAGCCTGTGGTAGATCTGATGAGCTCATTGTCGTTGATACGAACAGCCTTGAGGTCACGGGTTCAATTCCAGTTTCTGGTATTCCATGGGGTGTGGTCACTTACCCTAAATCAATTGGAAGCCTTGACGACGTTAGATAGTATTAATTTGATTGATGTAGTTCCACTCATCTTCTGTTAAAGGGGTAATGGATAAACGGTTTCCCCTTTGCAGAATTTTTAACGTTTCTAATTGTTGATGCTGCCTCAATTCATTCAAGCTGACCAGTGGAATTTTTTTTACAAACGCAACATCCACATTGACCCACCTTGGATTATTTGGATCTGATTTAGGATCATGGTATTTGTGGCCTTCAATAAACTGCAATTTATCAGGATAGGCTAATTTGGACACCTTCATGATGCCAACAATGCCGGGTTCTTTACAGTTCGAGTGATAGAAAAAGGCAAGGTCCCCGATTTGCATATCGTCTCGCATGAAATTTCGTGCTTGATAATTCCTTATGCCATACCAATCTATACTGCCATCCCGTTCAAGATCGTCAATTGAGTAATCGGAAGGTTCTGATTTCATGAGCCAATATTTCATTTATACTAATCCTAATTAATCTAATAGTAATTTTAACGATGATACAAAAGAATGTAAAAGGGACCAATCTGCAAGTATGTAGCCTAAATCCAAAAACTGGTTTTTTAAGAAATGGTTTATGTGAACAGTGTGGCTCTGACCAAGGAAATCACACGGTCTGTGCAGAGGTAAGTGATGAATTTTTAATCTTCTCAAAAGCTTTAGGGAATGACTTATCTACCCCCCGACCAGAATTTCAATTTGCAGGCTTAAAGCCTGGTGACCGATGGTGTTTATGCGCAAGCCGATGGCTGGAAGCTGCAGAAGCCGGTATGGCTCCACCAGTGATATTGGAAGCCACGAATGAAAAATGTCTTGAAATAATTGATATTGCTGATTTGGAGTACCACAGCCTAAGATAAATTTGCTTTACTGTTGCCTAGACTAGCATCTAGAACCAAAGGTTCAGGTGGTAAAAGTCTATGATGC
>Ga0255762_10003052_pt1 | contig 13353 bp, 9 predicted proteins | sample 101ome_16_FD_179962 | JGI IMG/M metagenome (GOLD analysis project Ga0255762, IMG submission 179962) | Coastal salt marsh microbial communities from the Groves Creek Marsh, Skidaway Island, Georgia - 101401AT metaG (version 2) | ecosystem: Environmental > Aquatic > Marine > Intertidal zone > Salt...
AAACCCGAAGCGTACGCCCGCGCGACATCCACCGCCGCCCTCGGATCCGCCAGCATCGCGAACGTCACCTCGCACGTCCCCGCGATATCGCTCGGGCACCCAACCGTCGCGATCGACCCTCCGCGTTCCTCCGCGAGCGCGCGATCCTCCCGCTCGAACGCGTCGACGCACGCCTTCGCTTTATCGCTCGATCGGTTCCACGCCGCGACTCGCACCCCGCTTCGCGCGAGCGTCCTCGCCATCGCCGCGCCCATGATTCCCAGACCGAGAAACCCGACCGCGGGCGCGCGCGTCTTCGTCGCCATTCCCTCCGTCGTCGACGACGACCGAGTCGACGTGTGCGGGTCGGGTCGGGTCGGGTCGTCCGCACTTTGCGACGCTTCGAAAAAGTGACTCTTCGCGCCTCGTTCGCCATGTTCGCGCGTCGGTGCGCGTCCGTCCGCGCGTCCCTCGTCGCCGCGAAACGCGCGGCGCGTCGGAACGCGCGCGGAGGCGGCGGCGTTCGGTCGTCTCGCGCGGGACGTCGCGCGTCGTCGTCGACGAGAACGCTGTCGGCATCGGCATCATCATCATCATCGTCATCACCGGTAGCCGCCAGCGACGACGACGCGCCCGAGTACGTCCGACGCGCCTCCACCCCGAGCGCGTTCGAGGAAACGTCCTGGGGCGACGATTCGGACTTAGCCGAGACGTGCCTGCGGGCGATGCGCATCCAGTGGACCCACGGGTTCGCGTCCACGCCCAAGGGGTTCGCGCGCGCGACGCACGGCTTTGGAGAAATCCTCGCCGGTATGCAACCGGCGGCGTGCGAAGCGATATTCGCCGCGTTCGACGCGCCCGTTCGCTCCGTCATGGATCCGTTCATGGGCGGAGGGACGACTCTGATCGTGGCGCAGGGTTTGGGGTGTCGCGCGGTCGGGGTGGACGTGAGTCCGTTGGCGTGTTTCGTGAGCGCGAACCGAAATTGGCGAGCGTCGACGCGCGCGGCTGAGTCGTTGCGAACGAGCGCGAGGTCGGCGATGGCGGACGCGCGCGGTAGAGACGACGGCGACGACGGCGGCGGTGACGGTGACGGCGGTGACGCGGTGCCGAGGGCGTGGAGACGCGTTCGGAACGCGTTGGCGGCGCACGCGGAGAGCGCGCGTTTCGCGAGCGAAGTCGACGAATCGCATCGCGATCGAGTCGTCGAGGCGCTTTGGTTTTGTCTCTCCGTCGCGATTCAGCGCACGCAAAAGTCTCAGAATAAACGCCGGGGGAGAAGAGGGGGTAAACGCCGAAACGGTGACGGCGGCGGCGGCGACGAGAATGTCGAGGCGTTTCTTAAAATTGTCGACGAATACGTCGATCGCGTGCGCGAGTTTCAAGCCGCGTGCGAATCGGCGCCAAACGTAGCCCCGCCGGCGGAAATTTATAACGTCGACGTGCGGAAATTCAAGCTCGGCGACGACGAGAAAGTGGACGCGGTGCTCACGAGCTGTCCGTACCCAGCCGTGTACGATTATTTGAGCTTTGCGCGAAAGGTTCGCGCGGGAAGCGGCGCCGTGGTGAAGAAATCGACGTCTTCGGCTTCGGCTTCGGCTCGCGAGGCGACTTCGGCGTACGTAGACGTCGTCGTCCCGGGCGATAGAAACTGGCCCAAAACCTGGATGGAGGGCGAAATCGGCTCTCGTAAAGCCCTTCGTTCCAACCCGTACGAATTCGCCGCCGTGTGGCAGCGCGAACAGGAGGATTGGCTCGCCGTCGTCGCGGATTCCTTACGCCCCGGAGGCCGAGCCGCGATCATGGTGGGCGACGGCGCCAACATCGATACGCGTAAATCCATCGTAGCCGCCGCGACCAAGTCTGGGTTGCTCGAGCTCGGCGGGGCGACGATGAAACTCACCGCGACGATGGCGGACGGGCAGACGGTGTACAACCAGGCGAGGACCGAGCATCTCATCGTGTTTAGAAAACCGTAGCGAACCGACGGGCAGAGCGCGTTCGGACGTTGTAATCGCACCAGTTCCACGCGCGCCATATCGCTTGAGAAACCGCTTCATCGACCGACCGAACGCGAAATCACGGATCGATGCGGATCGGACCGCGCGCCGACGGCGCGCGCGGTGGACGCGCGTCGACGTCGTCGTCGAACGCGTCGACGAGGGTGAAGACGTGTCGGCATCAGCGGCCAAGTGTGGAAACGAAGGGAGGAGGAAGACGACGACGATTCGTCGGACTGGCGACGCCGCGGCGGGCGACGACGTCCGCGCGGGCGATGTCGTGGAGGGACGACGTCGAAGGGGTCGCGTCGTCGGACGACGACGCGGACGGTGACGCTCTCGGGGTCGGCGAGGACGCTCGGGCGGCGGAGACGTGGACGAGCGCGGACGCGAGCGCTTCGGAACCGGTTTTCGCGGGGAGAGGGTTCCCGAGCCTGTTGAACGGAATCCGAGCGATCCCTAGACACGCGGTGGGAAGATGGGACTCGAGACCCGGGCCGTTGCGTGGGTTGGAGGCGAGCGAGGTGCCCGAACACGTCGCCGTGATTATGGATGGAAACGCGCGTTGGGCGTCTCGTCGAGGACTTCCGAGATCCATGGGTCACGAGCGCGGTGTCAACGCGTTGAGGGTGGTGGTGCGGTGTTGCGCGAGTTGGAACATAAACACGCTCACGGTGTTTGCGTTTAGTCACGAGAATTGGGGTAGGGATCAGTCAGAGGTGGACGAACTCATGGAGCTCGTCGAGACGGCGATGGTTGAGGAGCTTCCGCTCTTAATCAAGGAGGGCGTGCGCGTCGAGGTCATCGGGGACCTGAGTCAGGCGAAGGAGAGCGTAAAGAGTGCGATTTCTCACGCGGTGGAGGCAACCAAGGATAACGACGCGCTCCGTCTCGTCATCGCTCTCAGTTACGGCGGCAGACAAGACATTGCCCAAGCGGCGAAATCGCTCGCGCGCAAAGCCCTCTCTGGCGAGATTACTATTGACGACATCGACGAAGAAGCCATCGGCGCCCATCTGAGCACCGGTATCGCTTCTGCCTCCGCATCCGCCTCATCGGAGCGCTCCTTCTCCCAGACCCCGGACCTCCTCATCCGCGCCGGCGGAGAGCAACGCCTGAGCAATTTTCTCCTCTGGGACCTCGCGTACACCGAGCTCTACTTTGCCCCGATGCATTGGCCCGAATTCGGCGAGGCCGAGTTCAGACGCGCCATTCACGCCTACGCGCGTCGAGACCGGCGCTACGGCGCGCGAAATCCCCCGAAATCTAATCGCCGCTGACAACTTTCAATCCGTAGAGACGCTACCGAGTAGCCGCTGTAACTGAATGCAGAGCAGAAGTATCATTCCTCATCCACGCGAACGAAACCGTCACTCCCCGACGCCCGCCATGCAGGCAACGGTGGTTGACTTTGAGCATCTCGAGCGACTTGCCTTGAGCGGGTGTCCGTGGGATGAGAGGACGTGTACAGTTGCGGCTGAAGGCGGCCACCTGGCGTGTTTGAAGTGGGCGCGCGAGAACGGGTGTCCACGGGATGAGAATACGTGTCGGGAAGCGGCTGAAGTCGGCCACCTGGAGTGTTTGAAGTACGCCCACGAGAACGGGTGTCCGTGGGATGAGTACGTGTGCGAATTCGCGGCTAGAGGCGGCCAACTGGAGTGTTTGAAGTGGGCGCGCGAGAATGGGTGTCCGTGGGACTGGGGCACGTGTAACGCGGCGGCTGAAGAAGGCCACCTGGAGTGTTTGAAGTACGCCCACGAGAACGGGTGTCCGTGGGATGCAACTACGTGTGAAAATGCGGCATGGCGTGGCCAACTGGAGTGTTTGAAGTACGCGCGCGAGAACGGGTGTCCGTGGGATGAGAATACGTGTTCGCGCGCCGCAGAAGGCCACCTGGCGTGTTTGAAGTACGCCCACGAGAACGGGTGTCCGTGGGATGAGGAAACGTGCACAAGCGCGGTTCTATGTGACGAACTGGAGTGTTTGAAGTACGCGCACGAGAATGGGTGCCCGATTGACGCTGGGTTCTTACTTGATAACGATTTCGACGGAGCCGACGTATACGCGTACTTGCAAACGGTAATCATCCCGTCGCGACGCGACGGTCCGCTCAAATCAGCTATGGCGGCGTTGGACGAAGTAAAAGAAACGATACCCGACGGCATCTACAAGCGAATCGCTGACGGACTCATGCACGCGCACCGAGCGGAAAAGGATGGCCGTTCAACCAGATGACGTTTCACGTACGCGTCGTCGAAACATCCGCCGTCGAAACGACCCGCGCGATGAAGAACCTTACGGCACAGAGACAAAAAGACCACGTCACGGTGAGTCATTGTAACACAACATGCACATCATTGTACCGAGTACTGTGCTTGCACCGCGTAAACGATAGCGGCGCGTCCCCACGACGGGCGTCGTTCCCTGCGCCCAGAAACGCACCACACCGAGGACCAATTCATATATTTAACTCCATTCAAACCCATTCGAACAATTGTTCATCGCTATTCACTACAAGTCGTAACGCAATCCATCATAATACAGATAAAAATACTACATAATACGTAACAAATGTCCGAGTTATATGAATAAAACGAGGCATCCACAAGACGGCTGCGCCGTGCGCACCTCGCGTCGCGGCGCGCGCACCCGCGTCAACGTCGCACACGTCGACGCCGACGCGACCGCTCACCGCGCGGGCACGCACGGCGAATCACCCCGCGAGTTTTTATCGTACGCGCTCGAGTTCGACTCGAACGCGAAACACGCACCGAGCGGCGACGCACGGACACGAATCCGACGACAGATCTCGCCGCGAGAGGGTGGAAAGATGGCGACGAAACACGCGGCGCGGGACCTGGCGCAGCTCAGCGGACACAGCGAGGCGGACTGCCGGGACGTGTTGGCGCAGTGCGACGGAGACATCGACAGGGCGGTGGATAAATTGCTCAACAGTGCGTCGCGACGACTCGACGACGCGACGACTCGACGCGATTAGATTAGAGCGCCGCCCAGCGCCGAAGACCGCCATCTTCGGGGTGGAGGCGCCGGCGCCGAGGTCGAAGGGTGGTGATGACTTCTTTGAGTCGTGAACCGTCGTTTTATGACCAGAAGAAGAACCCGGTTCTCGTGAAATTTGATTTCGAGTTGACCGAGACTTTGTTGGGCGCGGGCGCGGGAGGAAGGAAGGGTGAGGGAAGGAGCGAAGGAAGAGGGAAGGATGCGCGGGGGGACGAAGACTGACGAATTTGATTTTGCGATTTCTGTTTGCTCTCGCGCGCGCAGTGGATAAGTTTGAGACGATCGGGAAGAAGACTTCAAAGAAGAAGACGGGGGGCGAAGCCGCGAACGGGGGAGCGCGTCAGAACGGTCGGGCGAACGGGGAGAAGAATGGGCAAAATGGAAAGCGCGACGGGGTGAAGGGCGACAAACGGGTTGGTAAGGATGGTAAGCTTCCTATCCCGCGTGGGGAGAAGGGTGATAAGGCGGCGCGTGCGCCCAAGGCGGGACGCGTCGCGGCGGCGCCGGCGGCTCAAGGGGCGGCGCCGGCGGCCAAGCTCGAACCGGTTGCCAATCCGGCGCCGATTCGTCCGGGTGGTAAGACGCTCGCGGATTTGGTGCGCGGTGAACCGACTCCGGCGCCGGTGGCTCAAACTGTGCCCAAGCCTGCGAAGAATGGTGCGCCGAGACAACAAGCCAAGGCGGCGCCAAAGCAAAACGGCGCCTCTGCTCCGGCGACCGCCGTCGCCGCGGGCGAGACGATGAACTGGGCGAAGAAGGTGGCTGGTACGCCGGCGCCGGCGCCGGTGCCGCAACAAGCTGAACCAGCTCCCCAGCAACAACGCCCGGCGGCTCCCCAGCAACAGCGTCCGGCGGCGCAACAACAGCAGCAACAACAGCAGCAGCAGCAGCAGCAGCAGCAGCAGCAGCAAGCCGCGGACAACTTTGGATTTGGTTTCGATGCTTCCGCTCAAGCCGCTGCGGCTCCGCGTCCGCAACAGGTCGGTACAGAGCGCGCTCAAGCGCAGGATCAGTCTGCGCTCGGTCTTCAGTTTGGTAACTTCTCCACCACCGGGGGTGACTTTGGCTTCGGCGGCTTTGACTCGTCCGTTGCCAACGCCGGCGTTGCCGGATGGGGCGTGCAGCAGCAGCAACAGCAGCAACAACAGGCCAACAAGAAGCAACCTAGTAGAAACGCGGGTGTCACGACTAAGCTCCCGAACGCTGATGCCGTGACCGGTAGCTCCACGACTAGCGCTCAAGAGCAACAAGCTGCGTATCCGGCTTACTTTGGAGGCATGATGCCCAACGCGTATGCCAACTACATGATGCCGCCGGCGGTGCCCATGGCGGGTGGATACGCTGGGTACGAAGGTTACACACAACCGTCGCAGAACGGCGAGCAAAATGGTATGTATGCGGATTACTACAAGCAACAGGCGGCTGCGCAAGGTGCGAGCAACCAATCGGCGGCGAATGCGCAAAATGGCGACGCCAAGGCGCAACAGGCGCCCGCGTCGAGCTCTCAGCCGATGCAGGCGCAAGCCTATGCCAACATGCCGAATGCTTATGGTCACCCGATGTACTCATATCCTTATGCCATGCCGCACCAACCGGCGTACCCGTACGCGGTTCAGTCTCACTACCCGTACCCTCCGGCGGCGGGCGTTTACCCGGGCGCGCAGCCCGTCAGCGCGGGTGGCAAGCAAGGCGCCAACGCCCCGCCGGGATACAAGGCCCAAGACGCTCATCGCGGGTCCGAGCAAAACGGTGCTCGCCGCGACAATGCGCAACAGCAATACGCCGAACAAATGCAAGGCTACTACACCCAGTACGCGCAGTACGGCGCTTACCGACAACAGTGAGCGGTGGATGCTTTCGTCGGAACGTTTCCCACACCTGACAGATGGATTTGAAAACAGTCACACACACACACACACACAGAGTAGTAGAGCGGCGTCGAGAGGTTAAGTCGATGATTTTTTAATACATCTTCTATAATAGGAAAATAATCACCGAGACGCGCGACTCGAGGGGAGATGGGCCCGATATTTTACGAATGCATGTTTCATTTTATTTCACGAAAGAATGCGCGAGCGACGACGGAACGCGCCTCTATTTAGTTGCCCGTGATGAGGGCGAGGGTGAGAATGACCATCGCAACCTTGCCGTTGACGGCTTCCGCGGTGGCGGTCCACGTCGTCGGGAGGCGTTCATCCTTAAAAGACGCGTTCTCGTCCGGAATGGTGTCGCGGAGAGACTTGGCGCCAGTCACCGCCGGGGCTAAGGTGGCCGCCGTGACGGCGCCCATCATGAAGAGCATCGAACCGAAACCGCCCGGGGAAAACATTTGGTGCGCGACCGATCCGCCGCCACCAATCTTACCGAAAAGTGCCAAAACCGCACCCACCATGGCGGCGCGTCCGTTGACAACCTCCGGAATCTTGTACTTGGCGTTGAAACCGACGAGATCCGTCGGTTGAAGCGACGCGAAATCGACGTCGTCGCCAGCAGACGCGCCGCCAATCGACTTGCTCATATCCGCCTCGATAACGCCCGCCTTATTCACGCGCGCCTCGTATCGCGCACCAAACTTATCCGTCACCGTGAGTTCGTCACCGTTCGCCTCAATCGTGTAAACCTTGCCGTCAATGTTACGCGTCGTCTTACCGTCCAGGTTGTTCACCAAATTTGGCTTGGTCACCGCCATCGCCTTCCAGCCGCCATCGGCGCGAACCACGAGGGAAACCCCGCGTCGCGTCGCCCGCGTCGGCGTCGTAGACACGCGTCCAGAGAGCGCGCGGGAAGAAATCGTCGTCGTCATCGTCGCGACCATCTTTTAAGCTCGGATAAAAAAAAGAAGGAATAAAACCTGTAGACGACGTCGCGACGCCCGTTCATTCGTTCGTTTCATCGTCAGTCACCGCGTCCGCTCGACCGCACCGCGGGGCGAGATCACTACGACGCATCGCTCCATCGCGTGGATTCGTCGTCTCGCCGCCGTCGACGAGCCGTCGCGCGACGTCGCGCGCGTAAACTGAATCCGTCCGTCGACGCGTTTCGCATCCAGACATCGACGTCACGCATCTCTGCGCGCGTTCCATCGTCGTTTCATCGGTACGCGCGCGCGCGGATTTCGGGTGAACGCGCGCGAACAAAACGCGGGCGGGTTCGAGGCGTCGATGCGCGCGCGCTCGTCGTCGGGCGCACCTCTCGCGTATCGTCGGGTCGCGGCGTCGCGGTGTGCCGCGGTGCGCCCTGGATTATCCACTTTTTGCCTTCACCGCCATCGTCATATAATAACGATGGAACGACTGTCAGATAGAATTAGTAATAACCGTACATAGGTCAACGCGGTCTAAAGTATATGTAAGGCTCGTTCGAACGAATGCCGCCACACGCCGACGCGGGACGACGCCGACGCGGGACGACGAGGAAGTGGACGCGCGATGCAAAAGGTTGGACGAGGGGTCGCGCTCGCGCTCGCGCGCGCGCGGGCGACGACGGCGGGGCGGGCGACGCAGGCTTGTTCTTCGTCTTCGTCTTCGTCGTTCAAGGTTGATGGTTGTTGTTGGCGCCGCTCGAGTGCGCCGTTCGGACGACGCGGTTTGACGACGACGACGACGACGAAAGCGTCGGCTGGTGGCCCGAAAGAGAGCGGTGGCACGCCGGCGTCGTCGGGCGAGAGCGGTGGGCGACGAGGGTTCGGAACGCTGACGACGGCGGCGTTGACGGCGGGCGCCGCCGCCGCGGCGCTTCGGTTGGTGGACGCGCCGTGGGCGGAAGACGTCGAATTTGCGGCGTACGGCGCGATGACACCGATTTTGAGAATGTTGGATGCGGAAACATCGCATAATTTGGGCATCGCAGCGTTGGCGATGGGGTTGGCGCCGCGCGCGAGGCGGGAGGATGCCGAGGCGTTGAGCGTGCGGGCGTTTGGGATGCGGTTTTCCAATCCAGTCGGTCTCGCGGCGGGTTTCGATAAGGATGCCAAGGCGTTTAAGGCGCTTTTGGACATGGGGTTTGGGTTCGTGGAGATTGGGAGCGTGACGCCCAAACCGCAGCCGGGTAACCCGAAGCCTCGCGCGTTTAGACTGCAGGAACACGGCGCCGTCATAAACAGGTACGGCTTCAACAGCGAAGGCCACGACAGCGCTAAGAGTCGGTTATCGGCGTACCGATCCTCGGGCGAGGACGCGAAGAGAAAAGGTCTGCTCGGGGTGAATCTCGGAAAGAATAAGACGACTCCAGAGGAGAACGCGGCGGACGATTACGTCGTCGGCGTTGAGAATATTGGTGAGTACGGCGATTACATCGTCGTCAACATTTCGAGTCCAAACACGCCGGGATTGCGCAATTTACAAGGGCGCAAGCACCTCAGTGGACTCTTACGTAAAGTATTGACGGCGCGAAGCGCGACGCCCGCGACAAAGAACAAGCCAGTACTCGTAAAAATCGCCCCAGATCTCACGGATGCGGCGCTCAAGGATATCGCCTCCGTCATCAAGAGCGAAAAGGTGGATGGCGTCATTGTCAGTAACACGACCATCGCCCGCCCGGACGCGATCAAGGCGCACGCGCACGGTGAAGAGGCTGGTGGTCTGAGTGGTAGACCGCTGATGGAGCCGAGCACGAAAGTTTTGCACGACTTGTACAAATTGACAGGTGGGAAGATTACTCTCGTCGGTTGCGGCGGCGTCGCGAGCGGCGAGGATGTTTACAGGAAGATTCGCGCCGGCGCGTCGCTCGTACAGCTTTACACCGCCTTTGCGTACGAAGGTCCTCCGCTCATCCCGAGGATCAAGCGTGAGCTGGAGGAATGTCTAAAGCGAGATGGATTCGACAGCGTCGAGCAAGCCATCGGCGCGGCGCATCGGAAATGAAAGCAGTCTGACGACGCTGTAATGGAAAGAAATGGAAGAAAAAATCGTATAAGCACACATACTCGCTAGATCCTAACCGGCACTAATCGCGGCGAGCTGTTAGACAACACGACCACGGCGTGGTCGACGTCGCCGAAGCGCTTCTTCTGTTTTGCACCCAGAGTGCGAGGAGGAGAGAACGGACGTGTGACGCAAAGTGATTACAAAAATTGCGCCGTCATCTTACAACAATGAAATATGTACGAGTATCGCATGCGTGCGCGTCTTTAATTATGCAAGCTCGAGTACAAAGTTCGGGTTGTCGTTATTCCCAGGGAACGTGTACAGTTGCAGGTCGGGAACGCAGACAGATACGCCGCCGATATCGACGTCCGTCTTGAGCTTGACGTCGATTTCGGTCTTTGGGATTTGAAAGTACGCGCCAACAACGACGCTACATTCGATACCACCGAAATTTGCGCTCGAGCAACGTTTGGCTCTATAGGCATCGTCGTACTCGAAATGGTCGTTAAACTTGGCGCTCAGTGAAGAGCACGCTTGTGCTCCTTGATTGTTCACGGTCGCAGCCATATCCGCGCCTGCATAGATTCTTTGCTCTGCCGTCATCTTTGGACCGCTGCAAACCATACCAGGCATACACAATTGCGTGGTTATGTCGTTCACGGTCACGACTAGCCCGACTTGAGCGTGTGCCTCCAAGTTGGCGTCCAAGTAAGGTGTCAATTGTACCGTTGGATCCGGAAGCACGGCATTAAACGAGCCCCCAGCGACTCGGATGCCGACTTCCATTCCGCTGACATCAACGCTGTAAGAAAACTTACCGCTCGCCTCAGCTTGCATGAAATACGGCAGCGATAGCTCCGCACCAAAAGACATCTTCATTGTGAACGGAGTGAACGGAACTGGCATTTCTGCCTCAAAAGAGGCAGATGCTGGCAAGCCCTTCACAAGATCAAGCACATTTCCGGCTTTGAATGCCGACGCTTGCGCCTCGACTTCGAATTCAACATGCATCTCCGTGAATAAGACAGCTTTCATAGTGAAATCTTTGAGGGACTGCATCGCGCTGATGAGCTTCTGCTTGGCTGCGTCCGCACCTTGTTGTAGCGCGGAGTCGCCGAGTTGCGCATGCATGTGCGGGAACTGTGCGATCGTGTGCGGCTTTTCGAGCCAAGGATCTTCCAAAAGTGCGGTACGCACTTTTGCGACTTGGAGCAAAATGAGATGCTCTACTCTATCCAAAAACATGTCGTGCACATTCTCCGCATATTCAAGGTGGGCACGGGTCGCCGCGTGCACAGCGCGAAGATGTTCGGTGTGCGTCTCAAACTCGTCAGAAAGAAGCTTTCGACCACCAAGAGCCTGTGTAACAGCGTTTAGTTTACTCTTCACAGTATCAGCGGTGTTTTTGGCCTTATTCACGGAATCTTTCAGCGTGCTGATCGGAGTCATCATCGAATTTGTGACGGCCACTGAGGCATCCGTGACACCATCTCCTATCGATTGAAACAAGGGTGTGAAAAATGCCGTGAACGCAGCCAGTATGTCTGTCGCCACTTTTTTTGGGAAAGAAAACTCGTCTACTTTGAATCCCATGGTCCAAGATGGGTCCGGAAATCCAGCTTTGAGAGTTGTAGGTGAGAAAGGGCTGTCGCCGAGCTTCTTCGGCCACGGCATATCATATGATAGGTCAACCAAGGAATCTGGTAAATAGTCGTCAAGAGGTAAGGAGACGGAAAGCTCTGGCGCGCCGCACTTGCCACCGAGGTCCGCACTCTCCTTACTCGGGATGTGTGTCTGTTCCCGGCCAAGAACCTCACGGACCATCGCACGTACACGATCGTGAGCTAACACTGTTGAGAAATGGTCACTCTTACCATTCACAATGCGGGATCTCGCTTGGGTGCTGCTCACACCAAGAGAAGCGGTGTTGAGAACGCCAGTTATTTCACTGATGAACTTATCTGCATTGGCTGGAAAGGCTTCCTGGATGAGTTGCGATACAATATTATCCACCGCGTTTGGAATGGTCTGGGCAACGGACGCAATCTTGTTCGAAATCTCGTTCGCCTTTTTCGGGATAGCCGTGGTGAGGTCGGTGATTACCCCATTTATATCGTTCATCGTATCTGTGACGGCGGATTTTGCGTCGCCGATTGCACCGATGGTAGAATCATACGCGGCGGTGAGAGTTGGATCGACGATGCACTTGGTATTCGATTCACGCTTCACAAAAAACGGCGCACAGCTGGTACATTTACCATTTGTGACGATCGAAGCCTTTGTACACGTGACCTGCCACCTGCAGTCAACATTGACGCAATACTCAGGAACACAGTGGCAGTCGCTCCATCTACATCTCCACCTCCTACACTTCAAGCATCTTAAACAAAACCCAGGGGTGCACGTACGGCATTGTCCACACGCTCCCTTACCACCGGTTGGTACGTCTCCTGCTCCGCACGTGGGGATCGTGGCGCAACGTGAAGTGTATGAGCACGTTCGAGTCGCCATCTCGGGGAGGGCACAGTTCGCGGGGGCAGAACTACCACCGACGCTGCAGCTGCCGAGGGCTGCCGATTCATTTCCTGGCATATTTCCTAAATCGTTTAGGATCAGAGAGTCTTCAGAACCTGGCGTTCCTCCGAGGAAGCGATGCTTCGCCACCGCGTGGTGGTAGCGCACGTAAGCCATCCCGACGGTTCCCATCGACGACACCGCCTGAACGGCGCTGACATCCGTGAAAAGCTGACAGAACGCGAGAAATGCAACGCACGCCGATGCGACAACCAATCCAACCGTTCGCAACGAGCGCACACGCCGCCGAACGACGCGGTCACCTTCAGCCGAGAATTGTGACTCGGCTCGAATCGCCCCGTACCTCACCGCCCCACCGCGTCTGAGAGGGACGCCTTCATCGTCACCGCGCATGGCGAGACTCGATCGACGAGAGTATTCTTCGCGGGCGTCTTCGTCGAGGCGGAGCTCTCGCGCGCTCGCCAAAGTGGCGTCGCGCCGACGCGGCGTCGCGCCGACGACGATTCAACCGAAAAAAAGTTGTGTGCGCCGACGCGTCAATACTGTATGGGCATACAAAGAAAAAAATTGTGTACCCGCGCGCGGTAAAAGTTAGTGTTACGCGGTCCGACGCGTCAATACTGTATGGGCATATAAACGAAAAAAATTTTGTACTCGCGCGCGATAAAAGTTAGTGTTACGCGGTCGCCGCGTCAGCAACATTGATTGCGTCGTCGCCGTCGGTCGTGGAAGCGCGCGGCACTCGCCGACGCCGCGCGAGGTTAAAGAAGATGCGCGAGCCTAGACGGAGCCGTTTGCCGTCCCTCGGCGACCGTTCGCGTCGATGTGCGTGGGTTTCCCTCGCGCACGCGCTGCTCGCCAGCCTCGTCGTGTTGGCGACGATTGTTGGGGCCTCGGGTGCGACGACGGAACGCGCGGGGACGCCGAGCGCGACCGTCGATGGGCGGGAGTCG
>Ga0255762_10003067_pt1 | contig 13302 bp, 14 predicted proteins | sample 101ome_16_FD_179962 | JGI IMG/M metagenome (GOLD analysis project Ga0255762, IMG submission 179962) | Coastal salt marsh microbial communities from the Groves Creek Marsh, Skidaway Island, Georgia - 101401AT metaG (version 2) | ecosystem: Environmental > Aquatic > Marine > Intertidal zone >...
GATCGTGAATTTATTGGATATAGTTATGATGGTGCGGATGCATCCTTTGAACTATTAGCAAGAAGATTAATGGGTGATATACCAAGATATATCTCAGTTAATGAATATGACGTATCTGTTAAAAAAGATAACACGGGTGAAATTGTATCTTTTGCAAAAGCTCAATTAGAAGTAGATGGTAAAAAAATTCTTTGTGAAGGAAAAGGTAATGGACCAGTAAATGCCTTAGATAATGCTATAAGACAAAATGTTAATAAACTTGCAAAATACTCTGAATATTTAAAAGACTTAAAATTAGTTGATTACAAAGTTAGAATTTTAAATACAGGTACAGAAGCTGTAACAAGAGTTTCAATAGAAAGCACTGACTCGAATGGAAAAAATTGGTTTACCATAGGTGTCTCACCAAATATTATTGAAGCATCCTTTAAAGCATTAGTTGATAGCTTGGACTATAAACTTTATAAAGATAAGGCTCCTGCCAGTACTTGATGTCATTTAAAAATATTTCTTTTATTCTTCACAAACCACAATTGTCAGAAAATATAGGAGCATGCGCTAGAGCACTCAAGAATTTTAGTTTCAGTAAATTGCTAATTGTTGACCCAAAACCAGTTTTTCCAAATGATAAAATAAATGCAACGTCTGTTGGTGCAAAAGATATAATTAAAAATGCAAAAGTATTTGAAAATTTAGAGAAATCTTTGAGTAATATAGATATTCTCATTGCAACATCAGCAAGATTTAGGAACAAAAACATTAAACATATTTCTATTTCCGACTTAGCTGAGATAGATTATTCAAAAAAAATTGGTTTCCTTTTTGGTTCCGAGGCATCTGGCTTATCAAATAATGAAGTAAGTTATGCAGATTATACGTTACAAATACCTAGTAATAAAAATTTTCGGTCATTAAACCTGTCCCACAGTTTGATAATTGTTGCACAAATAGTTAGTAGTCTAGTTGCTAAAAAAAATTTCAAATTTGAGAAATCAAAAAAAATTAAACATGCTTCTAAGAAAGATATCCAAAACATGCTTTCGTTATGTATTAAAAATTTAGAAGACAGAGGCTTTTTTCGCCCTAAAGAAAAGAAACCAATAATGTTAGAAAATTTAAGAAGTATTTTTTATAAACTCAACCTTTCAGAAAAAGAAACACGCATATTATCAAGTGTATTTGCTGGATTGACCAAGAAAAGGTTGATTGACAAAACGTAAGTTCTGCTTATAAAGCCCATTATTCAATGACAAAAAGATTAAACTCTAAACATAAAGTAGATAGAAGGTTAAAGGTTAACCTTTGGGGAAGACCAAAAAGTCCATTTAATACTAGAGCATACCCTCCAGGACAACATGGACAGACTAAATCTGCAAAACCTTCTGATTACGGAATTCAGCTTCAAGCTAAACAAAAATTAAAATCTTATTATGGCAATATGAACGAAAGACAGTTCAGAAACATGTATAAAAAAGCTATCATGAAGAAAGGTGATACTGCTGAAAATTTAGTTGGATTGTTAGAGAGAAGATTGGATGCTGTAGTTTATAGATCAAAATTATCTAATACTATCTTTTCATCAAGACAATTAATTAACCATGGTCATGTAAGAGTTAATGGAAAAAAAGTAAATATTTCTAGCTATCAAGTTAAAGAAGAAGACACTATAGAAATTAGAGACAAATCAAAACAATTAGCATTAATTGATATTGCTTTAGCTAACAAAGAAAGAGAAGTTCCTGAATATCTTCAGTTAGATGAAAAAAACAAAAAAGTAAAATTTGTTAGAGTTCCTAAATTTGAAGAAGTTCCATATCCAGTTGTAATGGAACCAAATCTAGTTATTGAATATTATTCTAGATAATCCTTAAAATCTTAACTTTTTAAACTAAATAACCATTTTTTGATTATTTATTTATATTTAAAAAATTAGTATTTTTTTTTAATGAAAAAAAGAACTAGTTTTTATCATCTTACGCAGTTCTTAATTTTAATAATTTTACTTTATCCATCCAATTCTTTCTCCAGAGAAATTTTAGGAACAGGCACAAGTGCATTAATTGGAGGAGATCTAACTGATCCAGAAAATAACGGGGTTGATGGATCTAATACTAATTGGAATTGGACTTCAATTCAAGCAAGTGTAGAGAATTATTGGTCTAGTGAAGGGGCTTATAATGTCTTTGATAATAAAGTTGGATCTAATGATGCAAAATGGTGCTGTGCTGGTGCACCAGAATGGATATACGTGCAATTTTCACAAGCATATGTCCTTACTCATTTTACTATTACATCTGGTAACGATGTGTGGGGGAGAGACCCGGATATTTGGCGTATACAAGGATCTAACAATGGAACAGAATGGACAGATATTTTTGTATATAATAACGATGGAGTATCTCCTTTTGGTTTTACTAGACATCAAGTAATTAGATATAATGGTAATGGAGATGACTTTGCTACTCCAGCAGCATATTCTTATTTTAGATATTATGTAAATTCAACAATAGTTGATGGTGCACATCAAATCAATGAACTAGAATTTTTTGGTGACGCTGATAGTACAGCTCCCACTTTATCCTCTTCATCACCTTCTGATAATGCAACAGGTATTGCAAAAGATTCAAATATAGTTCTTAATTTCAGCGAAAATGTTGATGTTGAAAGTGGAAATATTACTATTAAAAAAACCTCAGACGATAGTACAGTTGAAACAATTGACGTAACAGGAGCTCAAGTTACTGGAACAGGAACAAGCCAAATAACTATTAATCCAACATCTGACCTAGATGAGCTGGTAGAATATTACGTGTTAATTGATGCAACTGCCTTTGATGATAGTTCTAGTAATTCCTATGCTGGTATCAGTTCAACAACTGCATTAAGTTTTACAACATCAGATACAGCTAATCCCACTTTATCCTCTTCATCACCTTCTGATAATGCAACAGGTATTGCAAAAGATTCAAATATAGTTCTTAATTTCAGCGAAAATGTTGATGTTGAAAGTGGAAATATTACTATTAAAAAAACCTCAGACGATAGTACAGTTGAAACAATTGACGTAACAGGAGCTCAAGTTACTGGAACAGGAACAAGCCAAATAACTATTAATCCATCTTCAGATTTTGACTATGGAATAGAATATTACGTGTTAATTGATGCAACTGCCTTTGATGATAGTTCTAGTAATTCCTATGCTGGTATCAGTTCAACAACTGCATTAAGTTTTACCGTTTCATCATTGACTGATCCAACAACACTTTCAAATGTTACAGGATCCATTGATGCTATGGGTAATTTATCCAATGTATTGATTAAACAATCAATTAGAAACATATCCAATAGGTTAACTTATGTAAGACAAAATCGTTCAAATGATAATTTATCAAATTTAAATGCAAAATTAGATTTTATGAATAATACAACACTTTCATCATTAATTAGTCATTATGGACAAGCAATTCCTATTTCAAATAATTTTACAGAAAAAATAATACCAAAAAATTGGCATCCTTGGAGCGAAGGTGTAATTAGTGTTACTAAAATTGGTGATGACAATAATAATCCATCAAGGGAAATTGATACTCAGAGCTTAGCTTTTGGTTTTGATAATAAAGTTAGTGCAAATAAAATATATGGATTTGCATTTCAATATGCAAAAAGTGATAGTGAAGTAGGTTCAAATGGAACCACAGCTGATAGTGAAAATTATAATTTTGCTTGGTATGGGACTAAACCTTTCAAAGATAAAAAATTTGTTGAAGGGTCATTAGGTTTTGGATTTATAGATACAGATCTAGTGAGAAAAAATGGAGCAAATACTTTAACAGGATCTAGAAGTGGAAATCAGGTATTTGGTTCAATTAATTTAGTTACACCAATTTTTGATAGATTTAAAAGAGACTATTATAAAATATCTTCACTAAAAAAACCCATATTAGATGAAAATATTAAAAGCTCTTATCAATCAAGAGGTTTAAAAAATTTTAATTTATCTTCATCTGTAAAAATTGATTTAGGGTATACAGAATTAAATGCATATTCAGAAACAGGTACAGATGCATTATCATACTCAAGACAATATATTAAAAGTGGAGTAGCTTGGTTGGGTTTAAATTTTAGCAACGTATCAGAATTTGATGATAAGACTTTCAAGCCTTTTGGAGCAATCGAATATGGCTTAGATTTTAGCGACAGTTCTGAAAGCAAACTTAATTACGTATCTGATACTAGTACTATTTATACTTATAAAGGTGCCAATAATTCTTCACATTATTTAACTGGAGAAATTGGTTTTGATTTTGAAGTAAAAAATAATCTTACAATAAATACCAGCTATAAGAGAATTCAAGGAAATGATGATGAAAAAACCGATATGCTAAAAATTGGTTTTAAAACTATTGGTAATAGACAGACTGATTATACTTTTGATTTAAATGGAAATGACGAATTGATAGCAAATCTTGGGATTGGAAAAAAAATTAAAGGCTTTGAATTTGATCTTACCGCAGATCAATCTTTAAATACTAATAAGCAGAATCTAAATCTACTTTTATCTAAAAAGTTTTAATTAATTCTTAGATTTAAAACTTATACCTTTTGTTTCAAAAAGTTTTGCAAGCTCACCGTTCTCATACATTTCTTTAACAATATCACAACCACCGATGAATTCATTTTTAACATAAAGTTGAGGAATAGTTGGCCAATCACTGTAAGATTTAATTCCTTCTCTTATATTTTGATTTTCTAAAACATTAACACCTTTAAAATTAACTTCTAAGATTTTTAAAATATTTGATACAGCCATTGAAAATCCACATTGTGGAGCATCTGGCGTTCCTTTCATAAATAAACACACTTCGTTAGACTCTATTTCACTTTTAATTTGATCATTTGTTTGTTGATCCATTTTAATTCTCCTTTGTTTTAATTGCTAATGCATGTAGTTCATTACCCATTTTTCCTTTTAATGAATTATAAACCATTTTGTGTTGTTCAATTTTACTTTTTCCTGAAAATTCTGAAGAAGTTACAGTTGCTGAATAATGATTACCATCACCTGCCAAATCTTGGATCTCAACAATTGCATCTGGCATTGCCTCTTTAATTAAACTCTCTATTTCTTTTAAATCCATTGCCATTAGTTTTCCATGTATCCCTTTAACCAGTATTTATGTGTCTTTGCTAAATCTTCAATAGGTAAATTTAGTTCACCATTAAAACTTAAGTTATTTTCATCAATTATTCCAAGATCATCGAAGTGAACTGAATTTTTCTTTAATAGATCATTAACTTTATTTACATTTGAGCTTTCTATCTCAATAATATATCGACCTTGATCTTCACCAAAAAAGTATTCAAATCTATTAACCAGTTCTTTAAATGAGTGTATTTTTATTCCCTTTTGTCCCTTGATACACATTTTTGCAACCGCAGTTAAAATTCCTCCTAAAGATACGTCATGACAACTTTGAACTAATTTATTTTCAATTAAATTTAACATTGTTTCTCCAATATTTTTTTCATTGAACAAATTAATGCTAGGAGGGGGTCCTTTTTTTTCAGATAAAATTTCTTTAGCAAAAACACTTTGATCCAAATGACCTTCTGTTTTTCCTATAACATAAACAATGTTACCAGCTTGTTTAAAGTCCATTGTAATCATTTTTTCATAGTCTTTAATTAAACCAACTCCACCTATAGCAGGAGTAGGCTTAATTCCTTTATCATTTGTTTCGTTGTAAAAAGAAACATTTCCAGAAACTACTGGAAAATCTAAATATTTACTTGCCTCTGTAATACCTTCGATGCATTCAACAAATTCACCCATATTTTTTTCTTTTTCAGGATTTCCAAAGTTAAGACAATTTGTAATAGCTATAGGTTTTGCACCAACAGAAATTAAGTTCCTCCAACTTTCACATACAATTTGTTTACCACCCGTTAATGGATGTGAATAACAATAGGAAGCAGAAGAATCTACAGAGGCTGCAACAGCTTTTTTTGTGCCGTGCACTCTAACTACTCCAGCATCACCACCTGGTTTTTGTATAGTATCTCCCATAACCGTATGATCATACTGATCCCATATCCATCTTTTGTCAGATATATTTGGATTAGATAAAATTTTATTTAGGCAATCACTTAACTTAAGAGCTTTAAATTCATCTTTTTTAAATTTAAGTTTTTGGGGTAACTTTGTTTTTTTCCATTTTCTATCGTAGATAGGAGCATTTTCTGCGAGTAGATCAATTGGAATTTCTGCAACTTTTTTATTATCAAATATTAATTCTATTTTTTTTGTATCTGTTGTTTTTCCAATTACAGCAAAATCTAAATTCCATTTATCAAATATTTTCTTTGCATGATCTTCTTTTCCTTTTTCTAAAACTATTAACATACGCTCTTGGCTCTCTGAGAGCATGATTTCATAGGGTGTCATTTTTTCTTCCCTACATGGCACTTTACTTAAATCTAATTCTATTCCTAATTTTCCTTTTGATGCCATTTCAACGCTTGATGAGGTTAATCCAGCTGCACCCATATCTTGAATAGCAATGATAGAATTATCTGCCATTAACTCCAAGCATGCTTCAAGTAATAATTTTTCTGTAAAAGGATCTCCAACTTGAACAGTGGGTTTTTTTTCTTCAATTTTATCATCAAATGTTGCAGATGCCATGCTAGCACCATGAATTCCATCTCTTCCAGTTTTAGAACCAACGTAAATTACTGGTTTATCAATTCCTGCTGCTTTTGAATAAAATATTTTATTTTTATTAACCAAACCCAGTGTCATTGCATTAACTAAAATATTTCCATTATAAGACTCATCAAATGAAGTTTGTCCTGCAATAGTTGGGACACCAATACAATTTCCATATCCACCTATTCCTTTAACAACACCTCTTAATAAGTTTTTTGTTTTTTTGTGCTGTGGTGATCCAAAATGAATTGAATTTAAATTAGCAATTGGTCTTGCACCCATTGTAAAAACATCTCTCATAATTCCTCCAACACCAGTTGCAGCACCTTGGTAGGGCTCAATAAAGGAGGGGTGATTGTGGCTTTCTATTTTAAATACTATTGCATCATCATCTCCAATATCAATTACACCAGCATTTTCACCAGGCCCTTGTATTACTTGCTTTCCTTTAGTGTGAAGTTTTTTTAGGTGTTTTCTAGATGATTTATATGAACAATGTTCGTTCCACATTGCTGAAAATATTGCAAGCTCTGTTAGATTTGGATTTCTTTTTAATAATTCACAGATTTTTTCATACTCATCTTTTTTTAATCCATGTTCTATTGCAATTTTTTCTGTTACTTCCATTATTTCAAATTTCCGATTAAATTTTCAAAGAATAAAGAACCATCTTCTCCTGATAGATATTTATCAATCATTCTTTCAGGGTGGGGCATCATACCCAAAACATTTTTCTTCTCGTTTAAAATTCCAGCAATATTTTTAATTGCACCATTTGGATTATTTTCATCATTATCATTGCCATTTTCATTGCAGTAAGTAACAGCTATCTGATTATTATCTTCTAATGATTTAATTTCATCTTCAGAGCAGAAATAGTTTCCCTCATTATGTGCTATATGAAGTTCAAGTATTTCTTTTTTTATATTCTTGAAATATTTATTCTGTTTGTCTTTAACTTTTACAAATACATTTTTACAAATAAAATTAAGATATTTGTTTTGTTGTAATATACCTGGCAATAATCCTGTTTCTGTTAATATTTGAAAACCATTACAAATACCAAGTACAAGACCTCCTGAATTTGCAAAATCAATTACAGATTTAATTATTTTTGATTTAGAGGCTATACTTCCACACCTTAAATAATCCCCATAAGAAAATCCGCCTGGAAGAACAATTAAATCGCTTTTTGGTATTGATTGATCATTATGCCATACCATTTGGTTTTTAAATCCAAATTTCTTTAAAGCAACATCCATGTCTCTATCACAATTTGAACCTGGAAAAATAATTACTGAAGACTTCATTAACGTTTAAAGAATTTTGTAATCCTCTATAACGAGATTTGCTAAAAGTTTTTTACACATTTCTTCAACTTGAGACTTTGCTTTAGCTTCATCATTTTCATTTACATTAATTTCAAAAAACTTTCCCTGTCTTACATCATCAACATTGCTAAAACTCATTCCATTTAGTGTTTGTTGAATTGCTTTACCTTGAGGATCTAGAACTCCATTTTTTAGAGTTACAACTACTTTAATTTTCATTATTTCTTTTTAAATTTAACTGCTTTTGGTTTACTATATTTTAATGGTCTAATGTTAGATTGTTCATGAAGTATATTTAATCTTCTAGCAACTTCCTGGTATGCTTCAACTAAATTTCCAAGATCTTTTCTAAATCTATCTTTATCTAATTTTTTATCTGTAGTTGCATCCCACAATCTGCAGGTGTCAGGACTAATTTCATCAGCTAAAATGATATCTTTTTTACCGTTTTTTTCTATTCTTCCAAATTCAACTTTGAAATCTACAAGTTTTATTCCAACACCTCTAAACATACCTTGTAAGAAATCATTAATTCTTCTTAGTTCATCTGAGATAAAGTCAATTTCAAAATCATCCATCCATTTAAATGCTAGAATATGCTCTTTACTTACTAATGGATCACCCAGTTCATCATTTTTGAGACAATATTCAATTAAAGGATATTCAAGAATTGTTCCATCTTCGATACCAAGTCTTTTTGTTAAAGATCCTGTTGCAACATTTCTAACTATAAATTCAATTGGAATTATTTCAACTAGCTGAACAAGCTGTTCTCTCATATTAAGACGCTTAACTAAGTGATTTTTTATTCCTACTTGGTTAAGTTGAGTTAAAATATGCTCTGAAATTCTATTGTTTAAAATTCCTTTACCATCGATGATATCTTTTTTTTGATTATTGTAGGCTGTCGCGTCATCTTTAAAATGTTGAATAACTAAATTTTTATCACTAGTTGCAAAAATAATTTTTGCTTTTCCTTCGTATAATTTTTTTCCTTTTTTCATTATTTGAATACTCTTTTAAATATATAATTTACGTTTTTAAAATGTTTAGTGTATGTAAATATTTTATCAATTTTCTTTTCAGAAATTCTATCTGTAATATTTTTATCTTTTTTAACTAATTCAATTAAATTGATATTTTTTGCAAAACTAGCTTTTGCATGACTTTGCACCAACCTATAAGCTTTTTCTCTTTGCATTCCTGATTTAGTCAGCTCTAACATCATTTCTTGAGAAAATACCAATCCTTTAGTTATGTTTAAATTTTCTAACATTTTCTTTGGATAAACAATCATCTTATCAAGAACATTCGAAAGTCTTACAAGCGCAAAATCCAAAGTTATATTTGCATCAGGACCAATATTTCTTTCAACACTTGAATGAGAAATGTCTCTTTCATGCCATAGAGCTATATTTTCTAAAGCTGGTATTACATGACTTCTAACCATTCTAGCAAGACCAGTTAAGTTTTCGCTTAAAATTGGATTTTTTTTATGAGGCATAGCTGAAGATCCTTTTTGATCTTTTGAAAAATATTCTTGAAGTTCATAAACTTCTGATCTTTGTAAATGTCTTATTTCAGTTGCAACTCTTTCAACTGAACCTGCTATTATTCCTAATATTGCAAAGTAATGAGCGTGCCTGTCTCTTGGTATAATTTGAGTAGATATTGGCTCTGGCTTTAATTTAAGTTTTTTTGCAACATAAACTTCAATTTTTGGATCAATGTTTGCAAATGTTCCAACAGCTCCCGAAATTGCACAGGTAGATATGTCTTCAATAGCATCTTTAAGTCTTTTTTTATTTCTTTTGAATTCTTCATAGAAAGAAGCAAGCTTTAATCCAAATGTAATAGGTTCAGCATGTATACCGTGACTTCTACCAATACATGGTGTCATTTTGTATTTTTTTGCCTGTCTTTTTAAAACAGATAAAATTTTATCAATATCATTTAGTAAAATTTTTCCAGATTGAACAAGTTGAATATTTAAACTTGTATCAAGCACATCAGAAGAGGTCATGCCTTGATGTAAGTATCTAGCTTTAATTCCAGCTTGTTCAGTAATTGAGGTTAAAAAAGCAATTACATCATGCTTTACTTTAGCTTCAATATCGTGAATTCTTTTTACTTTAATTTTACCCTTTTTTCTTACAATTGAGGCAACACCTCTTGGAATTATTTTATATTTTTCCATGGCCTCAGCTGCTGCAACTTCAACATCAAGCCATATCTTATATTTGTTTTCCTCCGACCAAATATCAACCAGTTCTTTTCTTGAGTATCGAGATATCATTAATTTTTATATGGGGGCCTCTTATAACCTTTAACAGATTCTGTAAATATTTCATAAGAATCCTCTGTAATTCCTATTGTATGTTCAAATTGTGCTGATAAAGATTTATCTTTTGTCACCGCTGTCCAACCATCATTTAAAACTTTAACATCATATTTTCCATCATTAATCATTGGCTCAATTGTAAAAGTCATTCCTGGTCTCAATTCAATACCAGTATTTTTTTTTCCATAATGAAGAATGTTTGGTGGTTCATGGAAGGTATCACTTATTCCGTGTCCACAAAAATCTCTTACTACAGAATAACCTTTCTCTTCGACGTAAGACTGAATTTCATAACCTATGTCACCTAATTGTTTTCCAGGTTTTAAAATTTCTATTCCTTTCATCATCGACTCGTATGTGGCGTTGATTAAATTATTTGCCTTTACGGATATTTCCCCAATAGAAAACATTCTACTTGTATCACCATAGTATTCATTAACTATTGCTGTTACATCTACATTGATAGCATCTCCTTCTTTAAGAACCCTGTCTGATGGGATACCATGGCAAACAACATGATTTAAAGAAGTGCATAGAGACTTTTTAAATCCTCTATAAAACTGTGGGGCAGAGTAACCTCCGTTATCTCTAATAAATTCATAACCTAATTGATCTATCTTATCTGTTGATACACCTTCTTTTATTTCATCAGTTAGCATATCAAGAGTTTTTGCAGCTAAATTTCCTGCTATTCTCATTTTTTCAAATTTTTCTGAATAATTATTTTGCATCAATAATTTTTATTTTCTTTTCAATTTTAATTTGTTTAGAATTTAATGAGCATCTATAAGCTAGGAATTTTACACCAGCTTTTTTTGCTATGATATAATCTTTAAAATAATTTGGATCAATATCTTTTGCTATTCTAAAATTATTTATACCCTGAATTTGAGTTAAAAATAAGACATAAGGTTTATATCCTTTTTTAATTGAATTAATTAACATTTTTAAATGTTTTGCACCTCTTTCTGTAACAGCATCAGGAAATTCTGCCACATCATCTTCTCTTATCAGGGTAACATTTTTTACTTCAATTAAATTTTTATCACATAAAAAATCAAATCTAGTATCGGATGAAAATTTAAATTCTGGTTTGATATTTTTAATATTTTTAAACTCTTCAATAAGTTTATTTTCTAGACCGTGTTGGACAATTCTGTTTGCTCTGTGGGTGTTAACACCAACTAATCTTTTTTTAACTTTTATTATTTCAAGGGTAAACTTTAATTTCCTAGAAGGATCATTTTGTGGAGAGATCCAGGCATCATTACCTTGATCCAAAAGTCCTTTCATTGAACCAGTATTTGGACAATGAGCAGTTACAATTTTATTATTTACTTCTATATCTGCAAAAAATCTTTTATACCTTTTGACTAATTTGCCTTTAACTAGTGTATTGGTAAAATTCATTACACATTATTTATATTTGTAAATGACTGATAAAAAAGAAATAAATGCTGGAATTTTAATAATTGGTAACGAGGTTCTTTCTGGAAGAACTAAAGATGTAAATACCAGCACACTTGCTACTTGGTTGAATTCACTAGGTATAAAAGTAAACGAAGTAAGGGTTATACCTGATGTTGAAAAAACTATTATTGATACCGTTAATGAATTGAGAAAAAAATATAGATATATTTTTACAACTGGAGGTATAGGACCAACTCATGATGATATTACAGCAGAATCAATCTCTAAAGCTTTTGGAATTGAATATAACTTTCACAAAGAAGCATTCAAAATATTAGAAAGTTATTACAAGCCAGGAGAATTTAATGAAGGAAGGCAAAAGATGGCGAAGATGCCGGTTACTTCAAATTTAATATTAAATCCAACCAGTGGCGCGCCTGGCTTTTATGTTGAAAATGTATTTTGTCTTCCTGGTGTTCCATCAATTTTAAAATCTATGATTGGTGGATTAGAAAATATTTTAGTTGGAGGGGATCCTATTTTAAGTTCAACTATTAATTTGAGAACAGTTGAAAGTGAAATTGCAAAATCCCTAACGGAGGTACAAAATAATAATATAGATGTAGATATTGGAAGTTATCCATTTTTTAAAGCGGGCAAACTAGGAGTTTCAATTGTATTGAGATCTACTGATCAAAATAAGATTGATAAATGTAATTCTGAAATATTAAAATTTGTTAGTGAAAAAAAAATAGAAATAGTTGAAAGAGACTAATGTTATATTTTGCTTACGGAAGTAACTTAAATCATTTTCAAATGAAAAGAAGATGTAAGGATAGTATTTTTTTAAAAAAATATGAATTAAAGGGATATAGACTTAATTTTAGAAGCAAATATAGAGCAGCAGATATTAAAAAAAAAAATAATTCAATAGTTCCCGGTGCTTTGTTTGAAATTTCAAAAAGCGATGAAAAAAAATTAGATGTCTATGAAGATTTTCCTATTCTATATAAAAAAATGTATTTTTCTTACTATAACAACAAAGTAATGACTTACATTATGCCTAATAAAACAGAATTTAGATATCCAACTGAAAGATACCTAAATGTAATTAAGCGTGGCTATAAAGATTGCAAACTCAACAAATCTTATTTGATTAAAGCTTTAAATCCTAACAAGTAAATGTCTAAAAGGTCTGAAAATTTGTTAAAAGGATTTTATGATGTTTTACCTTTGCTTTTGCCAGTTGTTCCTTTTGGAATAATATTTGGAGCTATTGGTGTAGAGCTAGGATTTGGACCCTATGTAACTTATGCAACTTCTATAATTATTTTTAGTGGCGCAAGCCAGATTGTATTTTTTCAATTATTATCTAATGGAGCATCATCACTTGTAGCAATTACCTCTTCCTCTGTAATCAGTACTAGACATTTGTTATATGGGGCGGTTGTTGCACAATATTTATCAAAATTATCAATTACGTGGAAAATATTTATTTCATATTTGCTAAC
>Ga0255762_10003074_pt1 | contig 13288 bp, 12 predicted proteins | sample 101ome_16_FD_179962 | JGI IMG/M metagenome (GOLD analysis project Ga0255762, IMG submission 179962) | Coastal salt marsh microbial communities from the Groves Creek Marsh, Skidaway Island, Georgia - 101401AT metaG (version 2) | ecosystem: Environmental > Aquatic > Marine > Intertidal zone >...
TCCTGGGCCCGGGCCGCAGCGGCCAGGGCGAGGGCATCGGCCCCCGGCAGTAGGCCTCGCCAGCGCAGGCGGCGCTCCGCGCTGTGGGGACGCGGGGGCGCGAAGGGATCGGCGCGGTGACTCATGGGGGCCTCACGAACTTGGGGCCGCTCAGTGTACACCCCGCGGGGTGGCCAAGGGGGGGGGAAGTATTGATAATGCCCGCCTTTCTGGTCTCAGTCCCCAGCCCCGGGGTTAGAAAATCTGTACAAGGAGCCTGCCGTGGCCTTACCGAGCCTTGAAGATTATTTCCCCGATTGGAAGCAGCGGGAGGCCCTCGCGGAGGCCATGATCCCGATTATCGGTAAGCTCTATCGCGGCAATGTGGTGACCTACTGCTACGGCCGGGCGCTCTACAACCAGAGCGTCACCAGCATTATGAAAGCCCATCGCTATGTGCGGCAGGTGGAGCGTAACGAGCTGTCGGAGTTCGAGACCTACCCCATCTTCGAAGCCATGGCGTCCCTCGATCTCGGTCCCTGCCACATCGACGTGGGCAAGCTGGCTACCCAGTTTATGGCGGAAGCGGCGGAGACCGGCATCGACGCAGAAGCCTTCGTGCGCCGGGCCTGCGCTGAGGTCATTGGCCGCCATACGCCGCCCATCAGCGAGCCCCAGGACGTGGTGCTCTACGGCTTCGGGCGCATTGGCCGCCTCGCGGCGCGGCTCCTCATCGAAAAGACCGGCGGTGGGCAACAGCTTCGCCTGCGCGCCATTGTGGTTCGCCCCTCCAAGGTGGAGAACGATCTCGAAAAGCGCGCAAGCCTGCTGCGCCGGGATTCGGTGCATGGTCGCTTCAACGGCACCATTCGGGTGGACGAAGAAAACCAGGCCATCATCGCTAACGGCAACGTGATCCGCATGATTTACGCCAGCGATCCGGCCACCGTGGACTACGAGGCCTATGGCATTCGCAATGCCATCGTCATCGACAACACCGGTGCCTGGCGCGACGAGGCGGGCCTTGGGCAGCACCTTAAGGCGAAGGGGGCTTCGAAGGTCATCGTGACGGCGCCGGGGAAGGGTGCGATCAAAAACATCGTTTCCGGGGTGAACAGTCACCTGGTGGAGCCCGGCGATACCATCTTGGCGGCAGCCTCCTGCACGACCAACGCCGTGGTGCCGGTGCTGAAGGCGATGCAGGATAAGTTCGGCATTGCCTATGGGCACCTCGAGACCGTCCACGCTTACACCAACGATCAAAACCTCATCGATAACTTCCACAAGAAGAATCGTCGGGGTCGGGGCGCCGCGCAGAACATGGTCATCACGGAGACCGGTGCTTCCTCCGCCGTGGTGAAGCTCATGCCCGAGCTCGCCGGTAAGCTCACGGGGAATGCGATCCGGGTGCCCACGCCGAACGTCTCCCTAGCCATTTGCAACTTGACCCTGGAAACGGAAACCACGGTGGAGGAGGTGAATGAGTACCTCCGCTGGGCGGCGCTTCATTCGTCCCTTCAGCGCCAGATCGACTTCACGACCTCCCCCGAGGTGGTGTCCACGGACTTCGTGGGGAATCGCCATGCGAGCATCGTGGATGGGGAAGCCTCCATCGTCGATGGCAAGCGCTGCGTCCTTTATGTCTGGTACGACAATGAGTTCGGCTACACCTGCCAGGTGGTGCGGATCGTTCAGCGCTGGGCGGGCATTCGCTATCCTTTGATTCCAAGCGACGTCGCAAAAACGGGCTTTTAAACCGTTTTATGCAGCCGTCCATGAAAGTTTCAGGGCCTGTATAGGCCCTGTTCACCCCTCTCCCGGCCCTGTCCAACTGGTAGGGCCGAAACACGATCTTTATAATTCCGCCGGCTCCAAAATGCTTCGGCAGCCCTAGGGCAGTCGTTGCTGCGTCGGGCGAGCGGCGGGAAACACACGATACGTCCCGCAGTTTTGGAGCCTGCCACCCCCACGCGTGTTCGTGGGCCGAGCCATCGACAAACTGCGTTTGTCGGCCTGAGCAAGGGTGCAGCAGCCAAAGCATGATCAGCCTTAAGCGTGGTCTCGACTTGCCCATTACGGGCACCCCCGAACCAACCATTGAAGACGCGCGGCCTTCGCGACAGGTCGCCGTCCTCGGCCCCGACTTCATCGGAATGAAACCCACCATGGCGGTCCAGGAAGGGGACCGGGTGGAGAAGGGTCAGGTTCTCTTCGACGATAAAAAGAATCCTGGAGTGGTCTTTACGGCGCCGGCGGCAGGCACGGTCAGTGCCATCCACCGCGGTGCCAAGCGGTCCCTCCAATCCGTGGTCATTGACGTGGACGAAGCGGGCGGCGCCGTCGCCTTCCCGGTGATCGGCCCCGAGGCCATCGCTGGGGTAGAGCGCAGCGTGCTGGTGGAGGCGCTGGTGGCCAGCGGCCTCTGGGTTGCCCTACGCACCCGGCCCTTCTCGCGCATCCCTGGAAAGGACAGTACGCCGGCGGCCATCTTCGTGACCGCTATGGATACCCAGCCCCTGGCGGCGGATCCCGTGCTGGCCGTTGCGGATCAGCACGACGCGCTAAGCCATGGCCTTGACGCTCTGGCCCGCCTCACGGAGGGCAAGGTCTATCTGTGCACGGCGCCTGGGGTCACCCTGCCCACCGGTAGCGACGCTCGGATCCAGCAGGAAAGCTTTGCCGGCCCCCATCCCGCGGGGCTCCCGGGCACGCACATCCACTATCTCGAGCCCGTATCTGCGCAAAAGTCCGTATGGCACATCGGTCTTCAGGACGTGGTGGCGCTCGGTCGGACCTTGCTCGACGGCGAGCTGTACACGCAGCGCGTGGTGGCCCTCGGTGGGCCGGCGGTGACCCGTCCTCGGCTCCTGCGGACCGTGCTCGGGGCGAGCATCGATGAGCTGACCGCGGGTGAACTCAGCGGCGGTGATCTGCGCGTGCTGTCCGGTTCGGTCTTCTCGGGCCGCAGCGCCCGGGGCGCGCTGGCGTTCCTTGGCCGCTACCACAGCCAGGTCTCCGTGCTTGCGGAAGACCGGAGCCGGCCGTTCCTTCATTACCTGCGCCCGGGGAGTGAGGCGTTCTCCGTGCTGCCCGTGTTCCTGTCCCGGCTGGCGCCGAAGAAGCGCTTCCCCTTCACCACGAGCGCGAATGGTTCGGCCCGAGCCATGGTGCCCGTGGGGTCCTACGAGGCGGTCATGCCCCTGGACATCCTGCCCACGCAGCTGCTGCGCAGCTTGCTGGTGGGGGATATCGAGACGTCCATCGCCCTTGGGGCCCTGGAGCTTGATGAGGAAGACCTGGCCCTGTGCACCTTCGCGTGCCCGGGTAAATACGAATACGGCCCCGTGCTTCGGGGTCTCCTCGACCGCATCGAGAAGGAGGGCTAGGTCGTGAGCTTACGCAGTGTGCTAGATCGTCTCGAGCCGGAATTCGAGAAGGGCGGCAAGTACGAAAAGTGGGCGGCGCTCTACGAGGCCGTTGACACGGCGCTCTACAAGCCCAGCCGGGTCACCGGGGGTGCCTCTCACGTTCGCGACAGTATCGACCTGAAGCGAATCATGATCACGGTATGGCTGTGCACCTTCCCAGCCATGTTCGCGGGCATGTACGCCATCGGTCACAACGCCAACGAGGCCCTGGCGACCCTGGGCCTCGCCGCGGCGGATGGCTGGCGCGGCGCCGTCATTGGCACCTTCGCAGGCTTTGATCCTGCGAGCCCCTGGGACTGCCTGGTCCACGGTGCGCTCTACTTCCTGCCGGCCTACGCCGTGACCTTCCTCGTGGGGGGCTTCTGGGAAGTGCTCTTTGCCTCAAAGCGGGGCCATGAGGTGAACGAAGGCTTCTTCGTTACCAGCGTGCTCTTCGCTTTGACCCTGCCTCCGACCATTCCCCTATGGCTCGTGGCCCTCGGGATCAGCTTCGGCGTGATCATCGGCAAGGAAGTCTTCGGTGGCACGGGGAAGAACTTCCTGAACCCGGCCCTCACCGGGCGCGCCTTCCTCTACTTCGCCTACCCGGCGTCCATGTCCGGGGACGCGGTGTGGACCGCGGTGGACGGTTACACCTCCGCCACGCCCCTGGGCCGCGCGGCCCTTGGGGAAGAGTACGGCGTGAGCTGGATGGAGGCCTTCCTCGGCACCATGCCCGGGTCCATGGGCGAAGTCTCGACCCTCGCGATCCTCCTTGGGGGCGCGGCCCTGGTGCTCATGCGCATTGCCAACTGGCGGATCATGGCCGGCGTGGTGCTGGGCGGCTTACTGATGACCCTGCTCTTCAATGCCCTAGGGTCCGAGACCAACCCGCTCTTCGCCATGCCCTTTAGCTGGCACTTCGTGCTTGGGGGCTTCGCCTTCGGCGCCGTGTTTATGGCCACGGACCCGGTCTCCGCGTCCATGACCAACACGGGTCGCTACTTCTACGGCGCGCTCATTGGGGCCATGTGCATCCTGATCCGGGTGGTGAACCCGGCCTTCCCGGAAGGGATGATGCTCGCCATTTTGTTCGGAAATCTTTTCGCACCGCTGATCGACAACATGGTGGTGCAGGCCAACATCAAGCGGAGGATCGCGCGCAATGTCGCAGCCTAAGCGAGATGGCATCGGCAACATTCTGCTGGTCGCCGTATCCGTATGCCTTGTCTGTTCCATTCTGGTGTCCGGGGCCGCTGTTGCCCTGAAACCGGTGCAGAAGGCGAATCGCGTCCTCGATCAGAAAAAGAACGTGCTCATTGCGGCGGGCGTGCTCGCCGAGGGCGCGACGGAAGATGAGGCAGGGCGCGGGGTGGAAGCGCTCTTCGCGGACTTTGAAACCCGGGTGGTGGATCTGCGCACCGGTCGCTATGCGGACGACGTCGATGCCCAAAGCTTCGATCAGCTGCGCACCGCAGCCGATCCGAGCCGCTCCACGGCCCTCGCTACGGGGGAAGACCCGGCCACGATCAAGCGTCTTGAGCATTACGGCCTGGTGTACCTAAAGCGCGATGCGAGCGGGGCGATCGAGACCGCCGTGCTGCCGATCCGGGGCTACGGCCTCTGGGGTACGCTCTATGGCTACCTGGCCCTCGACAGGGATCTTGAAACGGTCGCCGGCATTGGCTTTTACCAGCACCAGGAAACCCCGGGGCTGGGAGGTGAGGTGGAAAACCCCCGGTGGAAGGCCCAGTGGGCCGGCGTCAGCCTCTTTGGCAACGACGGTGCTCCGGCGGTGGCCCTGGTGAAGGGCAAGGCCCCGGAGGGTAGCGACGCCCGAAGCCATCAGGTGGACGCGCTGTCCGGCGCAACCATGACGAGCCGAGGCGTGCAGAACTTGGTGAATTTCTGGGTCGGGGAGCGGGGCTACGGCACCTGGCTTGAGAACCTACGGGGAGGTCGCGTCTAACCATGGCCAGCTCAAAGGAAGTCCTGTTTAACCCCATCCTGGACAACAACCCCATTGCCCTTCAGGTGCTTGGCATCTGCTCAGCGCTGGCGGTGACGGTCAGCATGGCGAATACGCTGGTGATGTGCGCAGCGGTGACCGCCGTTACCGCCTTCTCTAGCCTCTTTATCTCCATGCTGCGCAACCACATGCCCTCGAGCATTCGGATCATTGTGCAGATGACGATTATCGCGTCCCTCGTGATCGTGGTGGACCAGCTGCTTCAGGCCTACGCCTTCGCCATCTCCAAGACCCTCTCGGTCTTCGTGGGGTTGATCATCACCAACTGCATCGTGCTGGGGCGGGCGGAAGGCTTTGCCATGCAGAACCCGCCGGGGCTTTCCTTCCTCGACGGCATTGGCAACGGGCTGGGCTATAGCGCGCTGCTGGTCACCGTCGCGCTCATCCGCGAGCCCCTAGGCGCCGGCACGCTCATGGGCTACGAGATCCTGCCCACGGTGAATAACGGCGGCTGGTACGTCCCCAACGGCCTCATGCTGCTGGCGCCGAGCGCCTTCTTCATCATCGGCCTTCTGATCTGGGCCCTCCGGTCCTGGAAGCGGGAGCAGGTGGAAAGCGCTGACTTTGAGATCGCGGACAATATCCAGTACCGGGAGGCCCTCTAAATGGAGTACTACCTGAGCCTCTTCGTTCGGGCCGTCTTTATCGACAACATGGCCCTGACCTTCTTCCTGGGGATGTGCACTTTCATCGCCATCTCGAAGAAAATCAGCACCGCCGTGGGCCTGGGCATTGCCGTGGTGGTGGTGCTCGGGATCACCGTCCCCGTCAACAACCTCATCTATCAGCACCTGCTGCGGGAGGGCGCCCTCAGCTGGGCCGGCTACCCGGAGGCAGACCTCTCCTTCCTGGGCTATCTCTCCTACATCGGCGTGATTGCGGCCCTGGTGCAGATTCTAGAAATGTTTCTCGATAAGTATGTGCCCGCGCTCTACAACGCCCTGGGGGTATTCCTGCCCCTGATCACGGTGAACTGCGCCATCCTCGGGGCTTCCCTGTTCATGGTGGAGCGGGACTACACCTTTGCGGAATCGGCGGTCTTCGGCCTCGGGGCAGGGGTGGGCTGGATGCTTGCGATTACGGCGCTCGCTGGCGTGCGGGAAAAGCTGAAGTACAGTGACGTCCCGGAAGGGCTGCGAGGCCTGGGTATTACCTTTATCAGCGTGGGGCTTATCTCCCTGTGCTTTATGTCCTTTGGCGGGATTGACCTCTAGTCCCAAGGGCCTCAAACACCGGGCGCAGTGCGGTAGGCGCCGGCCCTAGGCCGGCAAAACGGAGAGAAAGATGGATTCAACGATCGTCCTGGGCGTGGTGATGTTTACCGGCACGGTGCTGGCGTTGGTCGGGGTGATTCTCATGGCCCGGGCCAAGCTCGTGAGCGCCGGCGACGTCACCCTCAATATTAACGGTGAAAAATCGGTCACCGTTCCGGCGGGGGGCAAGCTCCTTGGAACGCTGGCGGAGCAGGGCATTTACCTGTCCTCTGCCTGTGGGGGCGGTGGCTCCTGCGGCCAGTGCCGGTGCCAGGTGCTCGACGGGGGCGGCTCCATGCTGTCCACGGAGGAGGGGCACTTCACCCGCTCCGAAGCCCGGGAAGACTGGCGTCTCTCCTGCCAGGTGGCGGTCAAGCAGGACATGACCATCAAGGTGCCGGAAGATGCCTTCGGGGTGCAGCGCTGGGAGTGCACCGTGGAGTCGAACGAAAACGTGGCCACCTTTATCAAGGAGCTGGTGCTGAAGCTTCCCGAAGGCGCTAACGTGGACTTCCGCGCCGGGGGCTTCGTTCAGCTTGAGATTCCCCCCTATGCCATGAGCTACGAGACGGACATCGACGTCCAGCCCAAATTCCGGGAGGACTGGGACAAGTTCAAGATCTGGCGCTACACCTCCAAGGTGACCGAGCCGACGATCCGTGCCTATTCCATGGCGAACTATCCCGAAGAAAAGGGCGTATTGAAGTTCAACATTCGGGTGGCCACGCCGCCCCCGGGGCGCGACGACGTGCCCGCGGGGAAAATGTCGTCCTACGTCTTCTCCCTGAAGCCGGGCGACAAGGTGACGGTGTTTGGTCCCTACGGTGACTTCTTCGTGAAGGAGACCCCGGCAGAGAAGATCTGGATCGGCGGTGGGGCCGGCATGGCGCCCCTGCGCTCGCAGATTTTCGATGAGCTTAAGCGCAAGGAAAACGAGAACACCAAGATGAGCTTCTGGTACGGCGCCCGAAGCCTGAAGGAGATGTTCTACGTCGAGGACTTCGATTCCCTAGGCGAGCGCTTTGATAACTTCGATTGGCACGTGGCCCTCTCGGACCCCATGCCCGAGGACAACTGGGAAGGGCTCACGGGCTTCATCCACAATGTCGTCTTCGATCAGTACCTGAAGGATCATCCGGCTCCGGAAGACTGCGAGTACTACCTGTGCGGCCCGCCGCCCATGGTGGCTGCGGTGCTGAAAATGCTCGATGACCTGGGCGTCGAACCCGAGAACATCCTTCTCGACGACTTCGGCGGCTAACCTCCGGGGGGAGGTGCGGCGCCGGCGCCCTGGCGAATTGGGGCGCTGGCGTTTCTTTTTCCCCCTGGCCCTTCTCTGCTTTAATGCGGGCAGAGGAGGGAACACCATGACCACAACGCAAGCTCCGCAGGACTTTCTCACGACCCTAGCCGCCACCCATCCCGACAAGCTCGCGGTGGTGGAGGATCTCCCCGACGGCACCGTCCGCCATTGGTCCTACGCTGAATTCGAAGCCAACGCCTGTCGCCTGGCGCGCGTGCTCACGGCCGAGGGGATCGGCGCCAAGGATCGGGTGATCTGGTGTGGCCAGAACTCCCCCTGGGTGGTGGCGCTCATGGCGGCTGCTCGCAAGCTCGGGGCCGTGGCGGTCCCCCTGAACTACCGCCTCACCGCGGAGGAAGCGGCCTACGTGGTGGATAACTCCGATGCCACGGTGGCGTTTATTGATGCGGAGCTTCAGCCGCTTTTTGAGGGGCTTCGGAGCGAAGCGCCAAAGCTCAAAACCGTTTTGGTCTTCGATGCGGCCCGCCAGGGCATCGCCGTTTCCGCGGCCCACGTGGACGCCGAGCCCCTGCTCGCCGCGGCCGACAGCGCCTCCCTGCCCCCGGCGGGGGCTGCCGGGGGCACCATGATCTACACCTCCGGCACCACGGGGAAACCCAAGGGCGCGGTGCGCTTTGGGGGCGCCGATCCGGCGCAAACCCAGCGCATGATTGCCTTCTATGGGGTGCGCAGTGACGACGTCTACCTCACCACCGGCCCCCTCTATCACTCCGGGCCCAGCGGCTTTATGGCGACGGGGCAGCTCCTAGGGCAAACGGTGGTGCTGCAGAAGAAATTCGATGCGGAGGACTGGCTGCGCCTGCTCGATAAGTATCGGTGCACCAGCACCTTCTCCGCTCCGGCGCCCATTCGCCTGGTCTGCAATCTGCCCGATGACGTGGTGGCCCGCTACGACCGCAGCAGCATGCGGGTGATGATCGCGAACGCCGCCCCCTGGTCCTACGCCCTCAAGCTCATGTACCTCGATCGTTTTCCCGAAGATTCGCTCTTTGAGGTCTACGGCTCCACGGAGCTGGGGGTCAATGCCATCCTTCGTCCCGAATACCAGCGCAGCAAGAAGGGCTCCTGTGGCCAGCCGGCCCCAGGCTGCGAAATTCGTCTCTACGACGAGGAGGGGAAGGTGGTTACGGCGCCGCACACGGAAGGGGAGCTGTTCGTGCGCAGCGCGAGCGTCTTCGACACCTACCACAAGGCCGAGGACAAGTTTCAGGAGGATCGGCGCGACGGGGAATGGCAGACCGTCGGCGATATCGCCTACTTCGACGAAGAGGGCTTCTATTACATCTGCGACCGTAAGAAGGACATGATCATCTCCGGGGGGGTGAACATCTATCCCGCGGAGATTGAAGGGGCTCTGGAGCAGCATCCCGATGTGGTGGACGTTGCCGTCTTCGGGATTCCCAGCGAGGAGTGGGGGGAGATGGTTCACGCCGAGGTGGTACAGCGCCCGGGTGCGAGCCTCACGGCGGAGGCCCTTATGGCTTACGCCCGGGAGCACCTAGCAGGCTACAAGGTGCCTCGGTCCATCAAGTTCATCGCTGAGATTCCCCGTACGGGGACGGGGAAGATCCTGAAGCGGGAACTGCGCAAGCCCTACTGGGAGGGCCGCGCGTCCCGGGTGGGCTAGGCTCGCCGCAGGCTCTCCAAGGGCTCAGGGGGCGCTTAGCGCCCCTTGAAGTCCGCCGGGCGCCGCTCCATGAAGCTGGCGATTCCTTCCTTGAAGTCTTCCGTTTTAAACAGCGGCAGGAGCTGCAAGAACACGTGGTGAACGTGATCATTGAAGGTCTCGTTCATACCCATGCGCATCATGCGCTTAGACGCCTGCACGGCCAGGGGCGCATTGGCGCAGATTTCCTTGGCCAGGGCCCGGGCCCGCTCCGCAACCTCGGCCGCCGGCACCACGGTGGAGACCAGGCCAAGCTCCAGGGATTCCGCCGCCGTAAGGGTGCGCCCCGTGAAGATGAGCTCCGCGGCCTTGGACCAGCCCAGGAGGCGGGGGAGGATCCAGGTGCCCCCGGATTCGGGAACGATGCCCCGGGCCGTGAAGGCCGCCGCCATTTTGGCTTCCTCGGCCATGATGCGGATATCGCAGCCCAGGGCCATGTCCATGCCGTAGCCCGCAGCGGAGCCGTTTAGGGCGCAGATCACCGGCGTGTCGAGGTTGTGCATGACCGTCGGGGGTGTCGAGCGAAGATCGAGGTTCGTGCTGTTCCCCGCATCGGATTCGCCCACCTTGCCGCTGCGCAGATCAAGCCCCGCGCAGAAAAAGCGCCCCGTGCCCGTGAAGATGATGCAGCGCACGTCCCGGTCCCGGTCGGCCTTTAGGAAGAGCTCCGTCACCCGGTCGAGCATGGCGCCGGAGATGGTGTTCTGCACCGCTTCCCGGTTAATGGTGATGGTGGCGATGTGTTCGCTGACCTCGTAGAGGACTTCCTCGGCTGGGCTGTCCTGCAGTTGTGCTTGAGACATCTGTGCGCTCCTTCTTGCCCCTAGGGCATGCTGGTCATTTTTTCTTCGGAGAGTTTGTAGCCCGCCTCCGGCGGAATGCAAAGCCAGGTGCCGTCGTCCCGTTTTTCTGTCCAGGGGATGACGGTGACGATGGGCTTACGGGCAAAGGCGTCGATGAGCCCCTGGCAGTTGGCGAAGCCCTCAAGAATTTCAATATTCCGTAGGGTCGGGAAGATCACCGTGCGGGATCCGGCCTCCGCATCGGCCAGGGCCTGGGCAGGGGTGAGCCATACCGAGTCCACGGACTCATGACCGTCGTGAGCCAAGATTTGATCTCCCGGGGCCACGGCGAGGAAGAAATGGGTATCAAAGCGCTTCGGCATCATGGTGGGCGTGACCCAGTGAGCGAAGCGGGTGAGGGCGTCGCAGGCGAGGCGCAGCTTGTGCTGGCGCAGGAAGTCCTTCAGGGGAAGGTCGCCCTTGTGCAGCGCGTCCCGCAGGGGATCGAGCGCCGCCACCCGGGCGCCATCCAGGAGTTCGCTTTCCCCTTCGGCCCGAGCGAGAAGCACGCCGGCTTCTTCGAAAGCCTCCCGGATTGAGCCGATCTCGATCGCTCGAAGCACCGGATCGTCCGAGGCGCCGTCGCAAAGGGCGGCCAGTTCGGGATCATCATCCTGCGCATCCACCTTGCCGCCGGGGAAGACCAGGGCGCCGGAGGCAAAGTCAATCTGATGGTGGCGCACCACCATGAACATCTCCGGACCCGCGGGGCTTTCCCGAAGCAGCACGATGGTGCCGGCGGGAACGGGGGGCTTGGGTTGAGCTTCAGTCACGGTGTTGTCCTTCTGTAGGGCAGATAGTGGGCCTTAGCGGCCAGCGACCCGCTTGAGAAAAGTGTCCAGGGCCCGTTCCCGCCCTTCCCCCTGGCCCAGGGTGAAGTCGGGCACGATGAATTCATCCACGCCGGCCTCCGCGTAGGCGGCGAGCCGATCCCGGAGGGCCTCCGGCGTGCCCACGAGCTTGGGCATGGCGCTCGGAGCGGCGTTCCAGCGTTCGAGGGTGGCAGGGTCATCGCTCATGAAGATCAGGGCTTGGGCGGAGCGGTGGATTGCCCTTGGGTCCCGGCCGAGGTCCCGGCAGTGGGCCTCGAGCACCGCCCCTTTGTGGGCGAGGATCTCCGGCGTGCCCCAGACGTTCCATTCATCGGCCCAGCGGGCGGCGATGCGCAGGGTGACCTTTTCTCCCCCGCCCCCAATGAGGAGGGGTAGGGGATCTTGCACGGGCTTGGGTTCGAGGCTGGCCTTCGTCAGGGTGTAATAGGTGCCGGAAAAGTCGCTTTGAGCCTGGGTAAACAGGCTTTTGATCACGGCGCAGGCCTCATCGAGGCGCGCCAGGCGCTCGCCTACGGTGTAGAAGGGAATGCCGTATTGCTGATGTTCGTTTTCCTGCCAGCCGGCGCCCAGGCCCAGCACCATGCGGCCGCCGCTGATGTGATCTAGCGTGGCGGCCATCTTCGCGAGCACCGCCGGGTGCCGGTAGGTGTTCCCGCAAACCAGCGTACCGAGGCGAAGGCGGGGCACGGCGGTGGCCAGAGCGCTAAGCGTCGTCCAGCACTCGGGCCAGGGAACCGAAGTATCTTCGGCGTTGGGCATGAAGTGATCGGCGTACCAGAGGCCATCGAAGCCCGCGGCTTCCGCATAGCGGGCAAGGCCGAGCACCGCCTGGAACGGTTGGGCCGGATTCGGCCACAGGCTGATTTTCATCTTTTTCCCCCTCTCCTCACCCCCTAAGCTACCAGAAACCTGGAAAAAGCACCCCCTAGGGAGACGCCCATGGCTGCCCTGGCCTATGTCGAGGTGACCTACCATCTGTCCGGCTGCCGGTCTCTGAAGGAGCGGCGAAGCCGGCTTCTGCCCCTGCTCGATCGCTTGGGTCGGCAGCGCCACCTGGCCCTATGCCAAGCGCCGGGGGATGCGCTGAAGGAAGCGACCCTGGCCATCGCCGTGGTGGCCTCGGACCGGGCGACCCTCCAGCAGCGTCTTGATGCGGTGCTGCGGAGCCTAGAGGACGATGTGGATGCAGTCGTCGTGAGCCTGGAGCACGAGGTGTTATGAGGGCGCACCGGTGCACACACGGGATGGGCGCAGGGTTCTTGCTGCTCCTCGGCCTTTTTCTAGGCGGCTGCGACCCAGCGCCACCCGAGGCCTACGTGCGGCGCCTGGCCGACGCCCTCGAGCTTCCGTCGCCGAGCCTTCCCACGCCTACGGCCTGGCCCCGGCCCCGGGCGCGCCAGGCCCCTGTGCCCGAGGAAAAGGGGGATCTCCTGGATTTTCTGGCCCTCCAGCGCTGTGGCCTGGGCGCCGTGCTGGGCGCGCGGAACGGGCCCCTGGGGCGGGTGATGGATGGGCCCGAACGCCTTCGTTACGAGCTGCGTTTTCGAGCGGGCGCCGAGCGCTGTCTTTCCGTGCTCGACGGGGAGGCGCGGGAACGGCTGGACGCCCTTCTGGCCCGGAAGCGGAACAGCTGGCCCGCGGTGCTTTGGAATGGAACGCTGGGCAGCGCGGCCTGGGCGCAGCTCTATGGCGCGCACGGCGAAGCCTGGGCGCCCCCGCCGGCCAGGGAAGGGGCGGCGGCGCTGGCCGCCCTAGGCCCCCTTCGCGCGCGCGTGGCGGCGCTTGGGCCGTCGGCCCTGGACGTCAGTTCTGAGGCCCTTGCAGCGGCGGAGAACCCCGGGGCGTGGCATGGGCCCTGGGAGGCCTTGGCTCACCAACGCTATCCGGGGGTGGCGCTCCATCAGCTACAGCGCCTCACCGGCGCCCTAGAGGGTGCCACCCGGCTGCTTGAGGAG
>Ga0255762_10003094_pt1 | contig 13238 bp, 10 predicted proteins | sample 101ome_16_FD_179962 | JGI IMG/M metagenome (GOLD analysis project Ga0255762, IMG submission 179962) | Coastal salt marsh microbial communities from the Groves Creek Marsh, Skidaway Island, Georgia - 101401AT metaG (version 2) | ecosystem: Environmental > Aquatic > Marine > Intertidal zone >...
GCTGTCACCAGCTTACAGGACTATTTTGATCAAGGGTATCTTGAGTCATCTATGATTAACATGCTTGCTCGCTTGGGTTGGTCTAAGGGAGATAAAGAAATTTTTTATATAGAGGATTTAATATCAGATTTTAGGATCCAAGAGGTTCAAAAGGCAGGAGCTATTTTTGATTCTGTTAAACTTGATTGGATTAATAACCATCATTTAGCAGCTCTATCTTTTGATGATTTTGAGAAAAGATTGATGCCATTTCTCAAGGTTGTTGGTATTGATTGCTCTCAAAAAAGTAATGGCAAAGATATCATCGCAGCCATGAGAAGTTCTCAGCCAACTCTCCTAGGCGTGGCAAAAGACCTTGTACCATATTTTTCTTCATTGAGCTCCTATGATGAAAAAGCTGCAAATAAATTTTTAAGAGGCTCAGAATCAGTCCTGGAATTTGTTCAAAGAAAGCTTAATGGCCTTGAGACTTGGAATGAAGAATCCATAGATAAAGTATTAAAAGATGCTCAAACTTCATTAAGTCTACCCACTCCTAAACTCAATCAACCAATAAGAATAGCAATGACAGGCTCCACTCAGTCACCATCACTAGGCCTCACTCTATCTTTATTTGATGTGGCTGAAGTGAATCACAGGATAAATGCAGCTTTAGAATACTTAGCCAATAACTCTAGCTAACACAAGCTGTGATTATGGCTTTGGGATGATTCGTTGATAGTTTTTCTAGGACTTCCAAAGACATTGCCTGTGTGATCCCATATTCAGAAATACCAATTATCTCACTTGGTTCGGTAAGAAGATTATCAGAAATTTTTTCTAAACCATCGTAAGCATCTAACAAATTTAAATTTTTATCATCCTCAAAAGGGTAAAAAATTTTCTTGTTAAATTTACTCATTGTTAATTGATTTGACTCTGTGAAAACATGATAGTTTTTTGGCACATCCATGAATTTACACTCATCATCTCGCAGAATATCACCAGCGCTTGAAGCCATTTCACTACCAACAATTTCCAAAGACTGAATTGATTGATATTGAAAAATACTGATTGAACCAAGCGATGCATACAGAGGATTGAGTTCTGAATTTACATAGTTTCTTTCATATTTCTCTAGTGTAAGAAGAGAGGAGGCTAATGGAGCATGCTTGTTTTCATAATAATCTCTAAAATCTACATCAGAGAGATTAGTCATTTTATGAATAAAGGCTATAGCTTTAATCAATTTGAATTGCTACCCCTGCATTAGGTCGCCTTAGATCTGCAAATCCTTCTTTGCCTTTTGAAGATATTAAAATGCTCTGTGTTGAACCCATGGTCTTGGATTCTTCCAACTCATGTCCATAGGATTGAAGAATCTTCAGAGTATCATTGCTAAAGCCTTTCTCTAACCTCAAATTTTTGTAAGGCCAATCTTTATGAAGTCTTGGTAGCATCGTTGCCTCGCCAAGATTCAAATTAAAGTCGATGACGCCAGTTACAACTCTAAGCACAGCAGCTGGGATCAAAGCGCCTCCAGGTGATCCAGTGATGAGTTTTAACTGATTATTTTTATCAAAGACTATAATTGGTGTCATGGTGCTCATGGGTCTCTTACCCGGTTCAAATTTATTGCCTATGCTTGCAGATCGACCTATGACCTCAGGATTTCCATGCTGATAAGCAAAATTATTCATTTGATTATCAAGAAGAATTCCAGTGCCAGGAATCGTAACACCTGAACCAAAAGAGTAACCTAGAGTGTAGGTATTAGATACAACATTACCATCTTTATCAATTATTGAGTAATGGGTTGTATTTTCACCTTCTTGAAATAATGAATCTGGGTTTAATCTTTCGGGAGGTGTAGCTTTTTCATAGTCAATTTTTTTAGCTAGAGAGCTTCCTCTTTCCTTTGAAATTATTTTCTCAATAGGTACATCGTAGAACTCAGGATCACCCATATATCTTGATCTGTCCATATGCCCGCGCTGCAATGCCTCCGCAAATAGATGCAAAAAACTTGCTGAGTTTGGACCCATTTCATCAGTTTCAAAATTTTCAAGAATATTTAATCCTTCAAGCAATACTGCAGCTCCACCGGCTGGAGGAGGGTGAGCTAGGACTTTATGATTTCTATAGGTTGTTTCAATAGGTTCTGCGAATCTAGGCTTGTAACCCTCAAGGTCTTCCTTTGAAATATAGCCTCCATTTTGTTGCATGGCTTTGACAATTTTTTTTGCAATCGAGCCTTTGTAAAAAGCATCTTCACCTTTTCTAGCTATTTCACCTAAAGTCCATGCTAAATCAGGTCGCTTCATCAAAGTATGCTCTGTAACTGGGTTTTCATTTTGCAAGTAGATTTTTTTAGATTCTTCATCAAGACTTATTTGATGAGCACTTCCTATTGCTTGATTTAGATCATAGCTAACTCGTATTCCCTTTGATGCTTGCAAAATAACAGGCTGCAATATTTTTTTTAACGGCAATTTTCCATAGCGATCATGTGTTTGCAATAACCCAGCCACCGTTCCAGGAACTCCGGATGCTTTGTAACCATATCTCCTTTGATCATAATTATCTTTTAAAAAGAGGAAGTCATCCTCTGAAATATTTTGGGGCGCAGAGCTCCTAAAATCTACGGCTATTGTTTTTTGCTCATCACTTAAATAGACAAGCATAAAGCCTCCGCCTCCAATATTGCCTGCCCTAGGAAGAGTGATTGCTAAAGAAAAACCAACTGCTACCGCTGCATCGACTGCATTACCACCCATATTTAAAATCTTAACTCCCAAGTCCGAGGAAGCTTGATTTTGTGAAACTACCATGCCTGCAGTTCCAATGGTTGGATGAAAAGGTGAGGGGTAATCAATGTATCTAACTTGTCCTAGGGCATTGAAAGAGATAAATAACAATGAGAAAAGAATATGTCTTAGATTCATAATTTTTTAAAATATCAACGGAGCTAAATAAAATGCAAAGATGGTAACTAGAAAAACCCCAATAATGTTTAAAGCAAACCCTGCCTTTATCATGTCCGGGATGGTGAGTTTTCCTGAGCCAAAAACAATTGCATTAGGTGGTGTTGCTACCGGGAGCATAAATGCACAACTTGCAGCTAAAACAACTGGGATTGTTAATGCCACTGGCGCTATACCAAGCGCAACCGCAACTGCGCCAACCACAGGTAAGAATGTTGAGGTAGTTGCAACGTTTGATGTGATTTCAGTTAAAAATATAATTAAAGTTGCCACAGCCAGTATGAGAACAATGGGCGGAACATTTCCCAGAATTGTTAAGCCTTGTCCAATCCAATCACCCAGACCTGATGATCCAATAGATGAAGCCAAGGATAAACCACCTCCAAATAAGACCAGCAATCCCCATGGAAGTTTATTGGCTTGTTCCCATGTTAATAAATCAGTTTTGTTATTTTCTGAGGGTATAAAAAAGAAGCTAAGGGCGGCTAATATTGCTATTCCGGCATCAGTTAAGCCTGAAAAAGGATAAAAATTATCAAGCAGCGTTCTGAACATCCAGGCACTAGCAGCAAGAGAGAAAATAATTAAAACTTTTTTTTCATCTCTGCCAAGTTGCCCAAGATCATCTAACATATTTTGCAACTTAAGCTTGGTTTCAATATTTGCAACAAAATTAACTGGATAAACAATTTTTGTTATTGCATACCATGAGGCAGCAAGCATCAAGAATGCTAAAGGCACTCCGAGTTTCATCCAATCCACAAAAGAAATCTCAATGCCATATGTTTCTTGAATGAATCCAACAAAAATAATATTTGGCGCTGTGCCAACTAGAGTAGACATGCCTCCAATGGAAGCAGCATAAGCAATTCCAAGCAGCAGTGAGGTTTCAAAACACTTTCTTTCTTTTGCAGAAAAATCAGGAATGGTTTCAGCGACGCTTGCACATACAGCTAAACCAATTGGAAGCAGCATCAATGTGGTTGATGTATTCATCACCCACATGCTTATAGATGCAGAGACGAGCATAAATCCCCCCACCAGTTTTGCTCCACTATTCCCAACGGCTATTAACATCTTTAGGGCCAGTCTTTTATGCAAACCTGAGGATTCAATTCCCAAAGCTAAAATAAAACCACCCATGAATAAGTAGATGTTTGGATTTGCATACGGCAGGGCAGCAGTTTTAAAGTCTGTGACTTGTAACAGTGGGAATAGAGCTAGCGGTAATAGCGCGGTGACCGCTACAGGCACTGCTTCTGTAGCCCACCAAATTGCCATGAGGAGGGTAACACCAGCAACCAACCAACCAATGGGTGATAATGATTCGGGGTTTGGGCTTAATACAACAACAAAGAAAGCAGCTAACCCAATCCAAAAACCTCTTTTTTTATAAGCTTGCATTACTTAAGTCTGGCATAAAACATTTCAGCAGCGTAGGGAACCATTTGCTCGGTATTACTATGACCTTTAGTAGTGGGAACTTCAACCATGCCCCATTTAAAAAATTGATCTAACTCTTTAGATTTGTTTATTGCAGATCTAAAAAAGTTTCTTCCTCTAGCTAATCGATGAGGTCCTTGCAGGGTAATAGTCTCCCAATTTTCTTTCACGTAGGCTGAATTAGGTTTTGTAGAGGTATCTGCTCTTCCTAACATAAGAAGAAAATATCTGCTAAATGCTTTTTTAAGTTGCTGATCATCGATATTTGAATTTGTTAACCCAAAAGGCCACTCTTGATCTGTCATCGATAGGTACCATCCTAAGTTAGCAGCTATTGCTAAAGTATGACTTGCTTCTGGGTGATTAAGAACATAGCGATGAACAAAGTGAGCACCTGCACCATGGCCATAGATACCCCAATTTGAAGATCGAATTTTAAATTTTGAAATTGCAGTTTGCACAAGAGGCTCTATATGTTCATATATTGAATTATTTGTAGGCTGATTTGACTCATTGAAAACATTTCCATAATTAAAGCCATACACCCCAGGAAATTTTTCTTCAGAAAACTCTGGCACAATGATTGCTAAATTTAAATCATTGGCTTTTTGTGCCCATTGATTTCTATATTCTTCTCCATTTCTTTTTCTGCCATGCATGACCACAACCAATCTGGTTTTTTTATTGATTAATTTTGGAAGAGAGTAAAAAACTTTGATGTTTGTATTATCATTTAATTCAAAATCAAAACTTCCAAGACCTTGAGCATTCAATATTGCAAATGGAAAAAAAAGAAAAAAATAAATAAAAAAATTCTTCATAAATAAAAAGAGGAGCTAAATGCTCCTCTTTATATTACAGGATTTATTAGAAATTTAGTGTAAGGTCAATGTAATAATTTTTCCCCAAATCACTGTGAACATCTGAGAAATAACCATTATATCCATCAGCAATTGGAGCTCTCTCATTATCAAGATTTTTTACAGCAAATTTAATTCTGCCTTTTGCATCTCTCCAATTAAATCTGTAGTAAACAGATGCATCAGTGGTAGTCATTGAGGGAACAACATATTTAGTTCCGTCTGCCAATCTCATGCCTGCATCAGTGAAACTTCCAATTTTAAGTGTTTTGATGGTCGCACCATATTTTCCATAGGACCAATTTAGCTTTATAGATTCTTTTTCTGTAAAAAAGCCATCTCCATTCTCAGTTAAATCACCATAGCCTTCTAATGAGATATATGGTGGTAATTCACCAGAATCAATCGCTGCTTGGAGTTGATTAAATTGACCAGTTGGAACCTGATTGAATTCAGTTGTCTCAGAATTTGAATAAGTGAATCTGAAGTCACCCATTGATGACTCAATATCATAATAAACAACAAGATCTCTTCCTTCAATTGTTCTGGTTGCAAGGTTTAGATATTCGTCGGCCACAACATCTGTTCTGCCTACTGGGCATAAGCCTACATTAGCAAAGTATTGTGCCTCTTGCTCATCTATATTCGAAGTATCATCTCTTAAAACTTGGGGTATTCCAGTGCATCCATCAGAGCTTCTAAGCCTAGCTAATAAATCAGCAACACCTTGGTTATTCCTTCCAAACAATCCAATGGTATTTTCTTTTTCAATTTCCCACACATCAAAGGTTAGGGTTAGCCCTTCAATGGATTTGGGTTGAAGAACAAAACCATAAGAGGAGTTTGTTGATTCTTCTGGTTTAAGTCCTGAGGCACCTTCTGCATACCTAATAACACTGAAGTCATAGTCACCAATGGTTCCAGATTTTGGTAAGTTATTTTCAAAAGCAACATATTTCATTACTGCATCAACTCTAGTTCCAGTTCTTGCAACCCTTTCTTGGTTGACTTGAACAAGGTTAGGCGGTCTAAATGAAGTTGATTGAGAAGCCCTTAAAAGCATCCAGTCTGTAACATCCCAGCCAAGAGCTAGTTTGTAGACAGTTGCAGAATCTGAGTCTGAGAAGTCTTCATGTCTGCCAGCTACCTGCGCATTGATGCTCTCTGTTAAAGGTAATTGGAACTCAACAAAAAGCGATTTGACAGTCTTATCTCCTTGAACATCTTCAGTTGCCGACGACCCCATAATGGCTGATCTATAAGGGTGAGTATTAGTGGGTGAGGAGGTAGAAAAGATAACTGTTCCATCTAAGAGCGGATCTCGATTATCCTCATATTCCTCTTTTCTCCATTCAAGACCAACCACGGCTCCAACATCTCCAGCAGGAAGCGTTGCAATGCTGGGATTGCTCATTTTAAAATCCCAAGATCTTAAAGTTGAAGTATCTTTTCGATACACATCCACTAATATCCTGTCTATGTTATTGGTTTCATTGTTGGGATCAAAAATGTTAAAAGCGGCTGGGGTAGTGTCCGCCAACGCAGCTTTAAGAGCAGGGTAGCTAATTCTACCGCTGGTGACATCATTGGTGTTTGATTCAGAATCAATAAAAGCAGATTCCCAATCCCAACCAGATTCAAAGCTTCCTCTCAATCCAACCAAGAACCGGTAGTCTTCTTTTTTAACATTTAAGCTGCGGCCTTGGTGGAAGGGTCTCCAACCATCTATTCGAACAGATTTAGTGTTTGTATTAAATCCTGGTACTTGAGAGAACCAATAATAATTTGCAGGAATATTACCAGTGATTCCAGCCGTATAGCCACCTTGTTCATTGGTTCGGTTAGTTTCAGAACCATACGCACCAATTTCTGCAAACATTTCCATGCCGTTGTCCATTTCATGATTTACAAATATAAAAAGATTTTTTCTTTCTAATTCAGATCGATAGTTTCTAAGTGCTTGAGGAGCATAGTAGTAGTTTGTATCTACTGCCATACAAGAACCAAACCCAGTTTCTACAGATGTTGATTTTTGACATTCAGGTCTGTTGAGCGGAAACAGTTGCGTTTCCCCAGCACTATCAGTAAAGCTTCTTCTTCCGGAAATATCCAATTGAGCCATACCATAGGTATAAAGGTTTCTTAAGTCAGTTATACCTCTCCAAGGGGAGTCAGCCGGAAGAAGCTCTCTATAATCTCCAATAACCCATTTTGGATCTTCGTTCATCTTGATAGGATCTCTGTCCCGATAATTGAAGTAGGTAGATACATTAGTTTTGCCACCATTAAATGTGATCCCAAATTTCATGTTTAAATCATGATCTTCAGCTGCAGCTAAATGATATTCAGACCTCTTAACTTGTAATTGAAATCCCTCATAATCATCATCTAAAACATTGTTTATAACTCCAGCAACAGCATCTGCTCCATAAATAGCCGAAGCACCATCTTTCAGAACTTCTACTCTGTCTAGAGCATTAACAGGAATACCATTAGTATTTGCAGTCATGGTGGGAACAAAATCTCCACCAATGAATTCAGTTTGATAGCCAGCATTATTAACCATCCTTCTCCCATTCAAAAGTGAGAGGGTATTTCCTACTCCCATGTTTCTGAGGTTATAAGCACCGGTATCACCCCTAGCTGCATTCACTCCACCAGAAGTTTGCTCGCCCTCGTTGAAGTAGTTCATACCTTGCTCAACTAAATTATTAACCAGATCCTCTCCATCACTGATTCCGAGAATATCAATATCATCAGATGTAAGTACAGATACTGGAAGGGCGCCAGTAATTTTTGCGCCTTTAATTTGTGACCCAACAACAACCACTTCCTCGACATTGTTAAGCTGTGCGGCGTCTTCCTGAGCAATTGCAAAAAAAGAAAGTGAAAGACCTATTAGGCCAAAAGCATATTTAAAATAATTTGATTTCATAATTTCCCCCAAAAAAATTTTCAAATCTAAAAATTAATAATACTATATATTTTTTACAAAAATAAAAAAAATAAAAGAGCTGATTGATTGCTAATTTCTATAATCTAAAGGAGGCTCTCTTTCCCCCAATAAGGGATAGTATTCAAAGTCATCACCTACTTTTTCTTGGTATTCTTTTTTTGCTAGATCAAGAATTTCAGGATTCTTAAAAAGGTCTTGAGCTGTATCAGCTAAAACTTGAGCTGCTAACTTAGTCCCTTTTAAACCAATGCTTGTTCCTCCAGCAGCAACTCCTTGCCAGGAGTGGCCTGCGGTTCCTGGAACCCAGGTGGCAGTTCTTAAACCTGCCTGAGGCACAACCCAACTAACATCCCCCACATCTGTAGAGCCATAAGTGTGACTTGTGGCGTAGGGCCTAACCTTTTCTTGGTCACCGATGACGTTGCTTGGAGAAACCATGGTTTTATATATTTGTTCCGCGTATTCATTTTCTTTGTTTGAGTACTGAATTCCACCTCGTGAAACAAGATTTTTATGCATGATTTTTTGAAGTGTCTGATTGGGAAGCTTGGAGTAATTGCCATGCATCACTTCGTGAGTAACTGTTGTTTCAGTACCAATGGCCGCTCCCTCAGAAGCTTTAACCACCCAATTAAAAATTTCATTAACTTTCTCTCTTTTGGGATGCCTAACATAATAATAAACCTCAGCCACGTCTGGGATTACATTTGGAGCTAGGCCACCTTTGGTAATAACGTAATGAATTCGTGATTCTTGCGGTATGTGTTCCCTCATCATATTGACCATCATATTCATGGCCTCAACTCCATCCAGGGCAGATCTGCCTTTGTGAGGTGAGCCAGCAGCGTGCGCTGAAATTCCAGAAAATCTAAATTTTGCTGACTTATTTGCATTGGATGATTCGGCATTTGCAGCATTGGAGCTGCTTGGATGCCAGTGTAAAACTGAGTCTACATCATCGAATAATCCGGCTCTTACCATATAGACTTTTCCTGAGCCTCCTTCTTCTGCTGGGGTGCCATAAAATCTGATAGTTCCTTTGGTACCAGTTTTTACCAACCACTCCTTGATGGTTACTGCAGCCCATGCGGATGCCGCACCAAACATATGGTGCCCGCATGCATGACCAGCTATCACATCATCTCTTGGTTCCTTGAAAGGGGAGGCTGTTTGCATCAATCCCGGTAAGGCATCATATTCACCTAAAATTCCAATCACAGGCCCTCCATTGGAGAATTCAGCAATAAAGGCAGTTGGGATATCAGCAACACCGGATTGAATGGTGAAACCATTTGCCTTCAATTCATCTTTAAGCAGCTTAGCACTCTTGTATTCTTGATAACCCACTTCTGCCCAATTCCATATTTTCATGGCAGCATTTTCAAATGTTTCTTGGTGTTTATTAAGACTCGAATTCAGACTTGAATCTGCCTCAATTGAAATAGCAGTAATTAATCCAATGATACAAAACGATTGTTTGAGTAGTTTATTTTTTTTCCCACGCATTCTTCTTCCTCCACTTGTTTAATAATTTCACTGTTGGTGGATGTTAATACCAATCTATGGCTTTGTGAATCCTCGGCATAAAAAACAGCTTTTAATGGTTGATTTTTTTCATAAAGAGTTGTGCAGCCAATCACTTTACCTTCACCGCTAGCAAGAGTAGACATAGGGACCGGCAGCTCTAACTTTTCTGCTTCTTTGGTTACATCCTTAGATACAAAGTTCATCGTAGGATTTTTACCCCATATGGCCAACGCTTGTTTGGTCATCATTCCTGAAACACCAGTGATTAAAGCTACTTCAGAGTTACTCTCTCTTATTTTCATCAGCGCTTGAGCTGTGGCATGCAACATATAATTGTTTAAAGGTCCACCAGCAAATGGCATTCCACCCGTGATGGTTTTATCAATGTTGTCCGGAATGCTTAATGCCTTGGCAAACAATTGAACAGCAATAGGAAAGCAGCTATAAAGTTCATAAAAAGTAGGCTTGATATTATTTTTTGCAGCCTCATCTAATAAATAATCTGTGGCAAGCTTTAATCCAATTGGGGCTGTAAGATCCGGTCTTTGGATCACACCAATCATGTGGTTTGTTTCGCTTGATATTAAGGGGTAGACTCTTTTATCAGCTGGAATTTTTAACTTATCTGCAATCTCATCGCTGGTTAGAATTAGGGCAGAGGCTTGATTAACATTCCAACTTGAGTTGTGCAGTTTGTTGTATGGATAGGCAATCCTTTGATTTTTACTTGAAGGTGTTTTAATTTCCTCGGCAGTAAAAATTTTATGATTCCATGCGTGAGGATTTTTCGAAGCAATTTGAGAAAATCTTTCGTAGTAGTTTCCAAGAAAGTCTTCATGTTCTCTCAGGCTTTTTTTATCTTTGTATCGCATTGCGCTTTCAATAATTGCATAGTAGCCAACAGCCATCATTCCAAGAGCATCAATTTCTTCGGCCACATACAAGTCTTCTTTTGCTTTGACATAATCATCTGGATTTTCAGTTAATCTCATTTCCTCATAGGTCAGACCTTCTTTGAGAGCTTGGATCATTTTGTGTCTTGCTTCACCGCCTACAATTAAGCTGGCTCTAATCTCACCATCAATAATTTTTTTGCAAGCAGCATTAATTAGACTTTGTTGCAAGATCCCAATTTTAGCTATGCTTGTCGTGGGCTTGCTAAAACCATGCTTTTCAGCAATCCATTTTCCTGGATTTCGGTAATCCCAAAAACCCTTAGGTATCTGTATTTCATCGATATAATTTTTGATTTCTGGTGCGTTACTATCTTCGATCGCTTCAAGCGTAGCTTGCTCCATTAAAATTAAAGCTTCATCAAGTTGCTCAAATGAACCTTTTTGTTGCAAAGAGCCTATGCCTACAAGAACGGGTCTATTTTTCATCAGCAATTATCCACGATTACTCTGTTTGATTTCCTGCAATTGTAATTCTGTGAAGCAACCTCTCATGACCATCCTAACCACCTTCCGTCAAGTGCATAACTGTTCTGTTATCCCATATGATCAACATATTTGACTCAATGGCTTCTTATATTTTTTCATTCAGATTTAGGCAGAATTCTCGATAGATTAATTTGTTCAATTCTTCTTCCTAAATTTGAGGATTTATTTGGAATTTGAAAATTCATTAGATTAATATAACAAAATATTACTTTTTATTTATTAAAGTAAAGAGCAAATTTAATATATACATATGCATTATTATGTTATATAAAACAATTACTAATATAATTTACTCATATAATATGAAAAAATATCTTATAACTTTATCCTTTTTAATTATTGCCTCTTGTGGTTCAACATCTGGTAATAGAGTGCTATTAGCTGAATCCGAACTATCTGTAGATTCAAAAATTATAGAAGGGGTTACAACTCAATCTGAAATCAAAGCTATGTTTGGTTCACCATTTGAAACAACTTTTACTGATGGCGGCATGGAAATATGGAAATATAGATTTGATAACTTAGATGCTGATGCAGTTAACTACATTCCAATAGTAAACTTTTTTACTCAAAGCTACTCTGGTGACAGAAAGGAGCTTGTAATATTATTCAATGATAATGGTACAGTTAAAAGATCATCGATGGCTGAATCTGATGTAACAACCAAAGCTGGATTGTTCAACTGATAAGAATATACCTAACATTATTTTTATTAATAGCCTCATGTGCAGGAGCTCCTCCCGCACCTGTTTCTGTTACAAAGGCATCTGATAAGTTCTTAGATTGCGAACAAATATCAACACAGATTCAAATAATTACCAGTAAAGTCAATGAGCTTTCGAGAGAAGAAAATAGTAAGCAAAAAACAAACTATGGGCTGGCAGCAGCTGGAACTTTTTTAATAGTACCATTTTTTTTTATGAACCTGACAGAGTCAGAAAAAGTTGAATTAAATGCAGCTAGAGGCAGATATTTTGCTCTTGAGAGGATGGCTAAACAAAGGAATTGCTCTGGTTTTGAAAATTCAAATCCTGAGATTGCGCTTAAAGATTCATTAAGAGCTCTCTCAAGGTTATATGAAGAGGGGATTATTTCAAAAGAGGAATACTTAGCTAAGAGGAATGAAATAATTCAAAACTTTGAACTATAACCGCAAACAATTTTTAATTTTTTCTTTTATATTTTTTTCTGCTAATGCAAATTGCAATGTAGATATAGAGATTTCTAGAGATTCATATCTTTTTATTGAATCAAAAAACTCAAACCTATTAAGGTTAAATGTCATTCTTGAAGATGAAAAAGGAATTATTTTTAAAGAAAAACTTAATAGAAATAAAAAGATCTTTTATAAGAATTTGGAAGAAAAGCAATATGGTCTGATCATTGAGTTCCAATCATATTTAAAAGGGAAGATTAAGAATAAATATAATCTCAATTTATTAGAATCGGGTTTGTATAAAGTCTCTCTTGGTAAAAAAAATAAGAATTTTTCTTCCTCTTTAGTTCAATCTGAAGGAAAAATTTATGCTTATAGAATCAATAATTTAAGTTTTACACCTTCAAATATAGTTAATAAGTCGAATAATATTCGAGATCACTCTGAAACTTTAAAAACTGCTTTAAGAAATCTTACGTTGCTCTATGAACAAGAAGTTATCACCAAGAAAGAATATCTAGAGAGGAGGGAATTAATCATCTCAAAATTTTCTAAATAGTTACTTTTTTGATCTCTGACCACTATAATCTAGCCAAATGAATATTGGGGCTATAGCTCAGCTGGGAGAGCGCTTGCGTGGCACGCAAGAGGTCGGCGGTTCGATCCCGCCTAGCTCCACCATTATTTAATTTTTGATAACCCCAAACGTTTTTCGATGTAGTCGATGATCAAAGATGCAACATTGATATTATTTACCGTCTCAATCCCTTGAAGTCCAGGTGAACTATTGACCTCTAAAACTTTGGGCCCCTCATTAGATCTCAAAAGATCGACGCCTGCTATGTTTAATCCCATAGCTTTAGCTGCTTGTTTAGCAATCTTTCTTTCATC
>Ga0255762_10003095_pt1 | contig 13229 bp, 15 predicted proteins | sample 101ome_16_FD_179962 | JGI IMG/M metagenome (GOLD analysis project Ga0255762, IMG submission 179962) | Coastal salt marsh microbial communities from the Groves Creek Marsh, Skidaway Island, Georgia - 101401AT metaG (version 2) | ecosystem: Environmental > Aquatic > Marine > Intertidal zone >...
AGTGTTTCTTTATTTCTTCAATTTTTTTCCAGTTTAATTCTTGATCCAACATTTTTGTGAAATAGTCACCTATTGACATAGCAATTTTTGTGCCTTCATTTAAATGAGAGTCCAATTGAGGAAGAGAAAACTTTTCCCTTCCTAAATAATTCATAGTCCACTTTGGAGACATTGCGAAGCTAATTAGACTGGATAGTGTTAATTTTGGCGGTGATGTGAAGCCGGTTCTCAAATCTCTCTCCCTATTTCCGCCTACGATTGTATCAACCGTAATAGCAAGAGCGTCAAAATCATGCTCAATACATTTTTGTAACATGTCTTCATTTAGTACTTTATCTTTATGCACATATAACTGGAACATCTTAGGACATGTGAATTTTTTACCTACCTCCTCAATACTTACAGTTGCTAGTGATGAAATACCAAAATAAGTATTGAAAGTTTGTGCAGCTTCCCCCACCGCTCTTTCACCATCATGGTGAAATAATCTTTGTAGTGCTGTTGGAGATAGAAATATAGGTATATCAATTTTTTTACCTAAAATCTCAACTGAAGTGTCGATATTACTTACAGAATTAAGCACACTTGGAACCAAATCACATCTATCGAATGCTTGAGTATTTTGAACATATGTTTTTTCATCATCTGCAGCACCATCAATATAATGAAAAATAGGTGAAGGAAGATTTTGTTTGGCTAACAATCTAAAGTCATTTGTATTATGACAATTTTTCAATTTTTTGAACATATCAAACCATATATTTACTTTAATGAAAGTATATCAAAATCAACTAATTTAAAACAAAAACTCATATAAAACTTGTAGCTTTTATCATCGCGAATGAAATGATAAACAGAATCCCTCCTGTAATCAAATCAACAACTTTCAAAACGAAAACATTGTAAGAGAATGATGAAAACATCTTTGAGAATAATGCAACACCATAGAAAAATATTACACTCGCAAACGTTGCTCCAATTATATAGTAAATTTTATCATGGGCAGTATATTGTAATGATGCGCTCCCTATAAGAATAACTGTATCCAAGTAAACATGTGGATTTAATAATGTGAATGCAGCCATTGCTAATAAGCTTTTCTTCAAATTCTTCTCAAGAAAATCTTCCTTGCTAATCCCATAAGATAGTGAAATTACTTTCTTGACCCGAATAAATCCGTAAAAAATCAAACATAAAGCAGATAATACTAAAAATAGATCTACATAGAATTGATTCACTATCAGAGACATCCCGTATACACCAGCAAGTATTAGAATAAAGTCAGAAACTGTGCAGAATGTTGCTAGTGTATAAACATATTCATTTCTAATACCCTGTCTAAATAAATATGTGTTTTGAGCACCAATAACACAGTTAAGTGAAAAGCAGAGCATAAAACCTGTAAAGAGAGCACTCAGCATGTACTAGAGCCATTTAATTTTTTTTAATTTAAAAAATCTAAGGGTTATTAATAACAAAATAACAATCAATGTCTTTACCGCATCAAATTGGATGGTTTTTGCCATTAACAAATAATGCAAACCACCAATAATTACAGCTGGATAAACTAAAAAATGCACTCTTTTCCAATAACTACTTAGTTTTCTTATTGAATAATTATTTGAAGTTATTGCCAGTGGGACTAATAACACCAGACTAACCATTCCGAGAACTATAAATGGTTTTTTTGTCAAAGAGATTATAATTTCATCCCATCGCAGCTGCATATCTAGCAAGAGCCAAGTTAAAAAATGGAGTGTGATGTAGAAAAAACTCATAAGCCCAAATGCACGCTTATATCTTATAAGGTTAAAGGAAGTTAATTTTGTTATTGGGGTCAATGCGAGGGTAAAAATTAAAAGATTGAGACCAGTCTCACCAAGTTCTTTCTCAATTTTTCTCATGGGATCAACTCCTAACCCTCCTGACATTAACTCAATTATTATTGCTAGTAGCGGCACTAAGAGAATTATGTAAAAGTAGCTAGGTTTTATTTTTTTTAATAGGAGATTGATAGGTTTAATAATATCAATATTTTTATTTATATTGGGCATATCAAGTTAATTTTTATTTGGGTAGTTCTCTAATAATACTTTGATAAATCCATACCTTCATATAGATATGCCACTTCATCATAACCATTAAAGAGTTTAGTATCATAACGTCTGGTAAATAAATTACCAAGGTATCCCTCACCTTCACCACCAATATATCTCTCACTTGCTTGTGACCATCTTGGATGATGTACATTTGGATTAACGTTTGAGTAAAAACCATACTCACGAGGATTTTGCATACTCCATGAAGAGATAGGCTGATCTTCTGTAAGTGTAATCTTTACAATGGATTTTATAGATTTAAAACCATATTTCCATGGAACCACAAGACGAAATGGTGCGCCGTTTTGTTTCGGTAGAGGTTGATTATATAATCCAGTCGCTAGAATTGTTAATGGATGCATAGCTTCATCGAGTCTCAAACCCTCTCTGTATGGCCAATACATAACTTGGGTTTTTTGCATATGCATTTCTTCTGGTCTTAACAATGTTTCAAATGCAACATATTTTGCCTCTTTCTTAATCCCTACCTTATCTAATAGATGATTAAGCTGGATTCCATTCCAAGGTATCAACATTGACCAACCTTCAACGCATCTTAATCTGTATGTCCTATCAACTGAGTTAATACCAGCTAATAACTCATTCAAATCATATTTACCTGGATTTTCAACAAGACCTGCAATTTCAACTTGCCATGGCGAAGTTGTTAATTTATGTGCATATTTTGCGGGATCTGTTTTATCAATTCCAAATTCATAAAAATTATTGTAGTTAGTGATTTCTTCAAATGTATTGATTTTTCTTTCAAGGGTTTCATCTGCCTGAGCAGGCGTTATTTTATTCAATGCAACGAGCGATGATAATGCCATACCTAACTGAAGAATTTTTCTTCTATTCACATATATATGCTTAGGCGTAAAGGCATCTTTTATTTTATCGTTTTTTATATCCATACCTTAATATAGTCATTATTGCAGATAAAATTCAATATTCTAAACTAGATTATTGTGATAATTTATTACTGCATAAATTAATTATATAAAATAGGGATTTAAAAATGATTAAAGGTCTAATTTCTCCAATTCTCAGTCCATTTGATGACAATCTTAACTTTAATCAAGAGATGTATAACGAGCTCGCAAAAGATCTTCTCTCAACCGGATGTTCTGGGTTAGCACCATTCGGCACAACTGGTGAAGCTTTATCAGTAAGTAATGATGAAAGGATGCAAGCACTTGAAAATTTAATTAAATCAGGGATTTCACCAAATAAACTAATCCCAGGAACTGGTCTGTGTAATTTCCCAGATACAGTAAAAATTTCTCGTCATGCAATAGAATTGGGTTGCAAAGGTGTTATGACTTTACCGGCATTCTACTTCAAAGATGTCACTGATGAAGGTCTTTTCCAATATTATGAAAGATTAATAGATGAAATTAACCATCCAAATCTAAAAATATATCTATATCATATACCTCAAGTATCTGGAGTAGGGTTGTCTATTCCACTTGTAAAAAAATTAAGATCCACATACCCAGATATTATTGTTGGGATCAAAGATAGTTCTGGCGTTTGGGAAAACACAGAACAATTACTATCTATTGATGGTCTTATTGTATACCCAGGCGCAGAATTACCAGTAATTGATGCTATAAAATTGGGTGGACCAGGTTGCATATCTGCTACCGCTAATTTCAATCCGACTAACATTGCTAGAGTAATTGAGTTATCCCATGATGGAAAGTGGGATCAAGCAGAAGAAGCTCACAAAGATGTGAAAGAAGTCAGATATCTCTTTCAAGATTATTCTGCTATTCCAGCCCAAAAAGCAATGCTGGCAATTAAGTATAAGGATGATAGATGGAAAAATATTAGACCACCTCTAGTTCAAATTTCAGAGCAGAGATCATCCGAACTAGCAGATAAATTAAGAAATCATGGATTTAATTTCTAACTTATTTTATTCGTATTGTGTCAAAAGCATCTAGCGCAAGATCTCGTGACTCTTGCATATTGACTATTGGATAGGGATAATCTTTTCCGAGTGTAACGCCCGACTCATCAAGAATTGATTTTGGAGCATCCCATGGATTGAATAGGTATTTCAAGGGTACATTAGCAAGCTCGGGTATATATTTCTTTGTGTAACTTCCATCTGGATCGAATTTCTGACCCTGCATAATAGGATTAAATATCCTAAAATATGGAGCTGCATCTGCGCCAGAACCAGCTACCCATTGCCAACTTGCACTATTGCTAGCCATATCTGCATCAATAAGACAATCCCAAAACCATCTCTCACCATGATTCCAATGAATGAGAAGATTTTTAACTAAAAAAGACCCTACAACCATACGCAATCTATTATGCATATAGCCTGTTTCCCATAATTCTCGCATTCCTGCATCAACAATAGGGTAACCCGTAAGACCGCGCTTCCAATTTTGGATATTACTTATATCTTTTTTCCATGGAAACTTGTCAAATTTTTTGTATAAATTTTCGGTTTGAAGCTGCTGGTTATAATAAAGAAGACTGTATGAGAATTCTCTCCAACCGATCTCACTTTTAAAGTGATAAACATCCCTTTCTGGATATATTGAACTATCTAATTCATCAACCAGATACCATATTTGATTCGGAGAAATTTCCCCGAAGTGAAGATGTGGAGATAATCTTGAAACATTATTTTGTGATGGAAAATTTCTTCCATCTTTATAATTGACTAGACCATCTTCAATAAAATCTTCTAATTTTTTATATGCCGCATGTTCTCCAATATTCCACATACCATCAAATTTTTTGTGCCAATTATTTTTTGGTAAAATATAAATTTCATCTAAATCTTTTGCATTATTTGCCTTTACGACCTTTGATATATCCGCAGAACCTAATGGATAACGAGGAGGACTGGCATTTAGACAGCCCTTTTTGAAGAATGGTGTAAATACTAGATAAGGTGTTTTATCATCTTTGTGAATCTCCCAAGGCTCCCATAAAAGAGACGCGTTATGAGACTCACAATTAATTCCGTTTGATGTGAGCGAGTCTTTTATCTTGCTGTCTCGATCTATTCGCCATGGTTCATAGCATCTATTCCAAAAAACATTTTTGATATCATATGATTCACATAACTCTTTTAAAATTGTGATCGCATCTCCTCTAAAAAAAGAAATATTACTATTGAAATTAGAGTTATGTTTATCAAGAGAATTATATAACCACCAAGCGCTTGCTTCACCAATCATAGTTTCAGTATTACTATTCACATCATCAAATATATATACTGCTAAAAAATACTCCGATGAGGCACGGTTTAATGCTGGATTATCAGCTATTCTTAAATCCTGTCTCATCCAATAGATTGCAGTAGGTTTATTACTCATCATCATCTCCGTTGATGTATATAGTACAATTTAAATTTTGATATAATTCAGAAATACTAAAAATCCATTGACCTACTTTTGTAAATTCAAGCATCCTATTTCTTTCAAGTGCATCTATTTGTTTTTGGGATGACTTTTCAATTTCCCCTACTAATACTAAACAATAATTTGTAAGAAATTGATTAGCTTCTTCTAAAGAGTTCACTGCAGCTTTTCCATGCAAAGGGCTAAAACAAGCTATTATAAACCCAATGATTATAAGTTTTGCAAATCTTATTTTATTTATATTTAACAATTATTTATATTATTTTCTTAATTTTAGTTTCTGTATTTATTTATGGGTTCAAAACTGGAGTGTTCTACTGAACGGGGACTGCTAACCCATAAATTACGGTTTGGATGCATTCCCGCACCATAAACAGCAGAGACAGCATTACACCTCATATTGTTCAACAATCTTGTATCTATCTCACCAACTGAAGGGTGATTTCCACCGTTTTGATCTACTTCTTTTTGCCAGCTCTTCATTCTTTCAGAAAAAATAAGCTCATCTTCTAATTCAGTGCACGTAAGTGTATTTTGATTTAAATCTACGATGATACTATCACCATCATTAATCAACCCTATTGGACCGCCAAGTGCAGCTTCTGGACCAACATGACCAATTACAAGACCTACAGAGCCTCCTGAAAACCTCCCATCTGTCATTAGCGCAACAACGATCCCTTTTTCTCTGCATAGCGCTGTAATCCTCGATGTAGAATCAAGCATTTCAGGCATCCCAGGACCACCTACCGGACCTTCATACCTAACAACAATCATATCCCTATCTTCAAATGTATCTGGATTTGTCTCCAAAGTATCAAGAAGTGATTGCTCTCCATCAAAAGTTCTAGCCTTTCCATGGAAAACATTATCCTCAAGCCCACCTTCAACACCTGCTAGTTTTAATATTGCACTGTTTTCTGGAGAGAGATTGCCACCAAGTAATCTAAGACCTCCGGTTGGCTTGAATGGAGTTTCGATTGAATAAATAACATCACCATCAGGTTTATTTGGTTTTAATCTGTCAATCTGTTGGCTCAGCGTTTCTGAGGTACAAGTCATTGTATTACCGTTAAGGAGCCCCGCATCTAACATATCCTTTACAATAACCTGAACCCCGCCCATTCTATCAATATCCACCATTGAATACTTGCCAAATGGTCTTGCATTTACAACAACTGGAACAACATTTTGAGAAAGGTGATTAAACTCTTCGTGGCTCATGATATCTTTGTAAAAGTCATCATACCCAGCCGCACGAGCTAGTTCTGGAGCATGCAACATAATGTTTGTTGACCCCCCTACTGCCATGGCTACTATAATTCCATTTCTTATAGAGTCTCTTGTCACGATATCTCGAGGAGTAATATTATTTTCAATTAGCTTTGATAGATAATCTATTAACTCATCAGGATATTGGTTGGTTCTGCGTTCATCTTGTGATGCTGGGGATACCATGTGCAAAGGTTGCATACCAACAACAGCTATAAATGTTTGCATAGTATTATAGGTGAACATACCACCGCAACTTCCATGCCCAGGACATGCCTCTAATGCAATTCTCTTTTTGAGTTTTTCATCATTACTTCCAGCTATTTGGTAACTAGAAATTATATCAATTGCCTCTCCTGTAGCACTGTCTACTCCAGGTCTAATAGATCCATCTGACATTATTATCGCAGGCCTATTATGCTCTAAAATTGCCGCGAGAGTTCCTACTGGAGGTTTATCACATGCAACGACTGCAATAGTACCTTCTAACCCAGAAGCACTCAGATGTTCGCATACCGACTCATTAGTAACTTCTCTACCGATGAGTGAGTATCTCATCTCTTTTGTTCCATTTCGAATGCCATCAGAAGTTGCAATTGTAAATTCAGGTTGAACCAGCCTCATCTTCAGTTTTTTATCTTCTTTTCCAACACGAGATGTCAATTGTTCATGAATTGCAAAAACCTTCTCACTCACACCCACATAACATTGAGAGTCACCTTTGTTTCCCACAACACCAACAGACGGTTCGTGTATTAATTCAACATCAGTATTTAACTCTCTCGCTATCCCATATGTCTGAGAATTTCTTCCTGGATTTCTATCAATAAGAACAATTTTTGAATTTTTCATTTTTAAAACAACCCCAAATAAATAGTACTTTGAAAATAACTCAATTAGAGTCTTTTAGCAAACCCAAAGGGCATTATTTCTTGCTAGATTAGTCATTTTGAATGTATTCACATTCACCACCACAACAGGGGTCTGTTACTTGTTTACAATTAAGACACTGGTAATGTGATTGGACGTATACAAAACCCAAATTTGAATTACAAAATGGGCACAGTTCGTGCTTATCATTTGCAGGTTGCTGTAATTTTTCTTCAATATTATTCAAATATAAATTTTGTTTCACTTCCATTATCAGATATCCAGTTCCACACTATCTCTTGTGGAGATATTATTGTATTCCCAAGCGGTTCTGCAAAATCATACAAGACATGATTAAACTTCTTATTTGGTAAAAGTGGTTCATCAGTTAAAAAAGCAAATCCTCCTCCAGCATTATTTATTTCGTCTCTGATTTCATCATTAAACAAGCCTTTATTTTTATTATTTCTTGGCATATGCATTGTAGTAAATACAAAAATTTCAGATGACATATCATTCCAGTGTTGCTCTATGAAATAATCATCAATATCAAAATTTGATATATTGATAGCTGTTGGTCCACACTTAACAAATAAATCTGGACAATTTTTTGGCAAATTACCATTTACAAATCTCAGGGCATTGTCAGGAACTATCTTATTTGTTGAGGCTTGCCTTTCTTCAATATATTTAAGCTGTGATGGCGTTATCCAAATGGTAAACAGCGCCCTAAGTTTTTTCACTTGCAATTTTTCAATAACATCTAGATTTGCAGAAATGCCAAAATCCCCTGCACTGCCTCCAATCAATAACAATTCAGTTTCAGAATTAATGACGCTTTTTTCGATAAGAGATTCAAATAATTCATTAACAATCCTTCTTCCTCTAACTTGATATGTTTTCCCAGAGAGTTTGATTTCATGATCCCCCATGTACAGATCAGAACTACAATATGGAAGGAAGATTACTCCCCAATCACTAAGTACCCCCTTCTGCAGTATTGTGTTGGAGATTCCCTTCATTTGCTTATCTTGAACAGCTACATGTGAAGACATTAATTCTGTGGGTCTTTTATCATAGGCTTCAGCAAATTTAGTCATTGATGACTTAACTGAGAGGGCTGCACCGCCACCTTCAAATTTTATCATAATTTTGTCTGGAAAATTTTCATTAAGTTTATGACTAGAATAAAATGAAGCCGGGCTTCCATCATTACAAACCGCAAATTCATTGTTGTCCATAGTATGAGCGAAAAATAGCTTATCGCTCTTTAAAGCCAGTTGGCCACTGATGTTAATCTTATCAAAAGTTAATGCTGCATCGCTAAGATCCATATCCTTTTCAATGGGTCTAAAAATACCTAATTTAATATTTGATTCATTACAATGTGGCGCAAATGTTTTGGAATTGAATAACTCAGTTTCATTAAGAAAAATTTTAACACTCAACCAATCACCTTCAATTGGCATAATATTAATTGTGACAAATTTTTTATCGGAAGCTTGATGGTCGAATAATTTTTCTAACGAGATGTTATTTAAACTTTTATCTTTAAGAGTCAAATAATAGCCGCTATCCATATACCCCAGCCTAATATAAGAAACTTTATCCCCTTCACAACTTTCAGTAGATTGTTGGTCAATTCTGAATATATTAGCCCATGGAAGTTCCATAGACGTGTTCAGTTCAAAATTTATTTCTATGGGTTCCTGTGTTTTGTAATTGATTGATGTTTTATAAACATCAGAAATAAAATAATCACCATAACCTTCAGAATTTTTATGCCAATCACACGGTCCGGGCGTGTTCTCAATAATCTTTGACACAAATTGATTTTCAATATCGAGGTTAATCTTTGAATCTATAACTCCGCATTCAGGAACTAAGTCAGTTGCAGAAGAACTAGAAATTATTGGCAGCGCAAAAGTTAGCAGAAATAAAAAGTAGATTACAGTAGATTTAAAATATGACATATTTAGATTATCTCATTCAATTATCTGAATAACTCACTTTATACATAGCTTCATTTCTTCTCATAAACCCTGGTGTGAATGGACCATTATATGTTGCCTTGATGGGCTTACTTAGAATGTTGATACCATTAGTTAGCAATTCGTTTTGTAGGATATTGGAATGTAATAAAAAATTACTATTTGATGATCTTCCTGAGTATCTAATAACTGCATAGTATCCCTCATCTACTGTGGATAATTCAACATTTTGATCAAGGGGTATTGGGGTGTTGGTTATGTCAAAATTAGATGGCAAATAAAATTGCATTATGTCATTAGATTGTGTAACAGGTGCAGTCATTGCAATCTTTTGTGAGCCATTATTTTGTCCAGATATATAATTGAATAATCTTCTAAAACCGCTATTCTGGTTTGTGTTCTTTGTTTGAACGACTATACGCTCATCGTAGTAGCGAATTTCATATTTATCATTCTGCTCAACTAATTTATATGATGGTTCTTCGATAGCCATGGCAAAACCCAAAGGAAAAATAAATACTAATATTAATGCTATGATGATTGATTTCATATTATAACAACGAATAATTCTTACAAACAGATTATTTTGATTAATGAGTAGCAACTTTAATTTTTTCTATAGATTAAATATTAATTTAAAACTAGCAATTAGCAACACAAACCCAAGTATTCGTTTTATACCAACATGTTGAAAGTAATGTATCCCTATTCTCGAACCAACTATTCCTCCAAGGAGAGCAAATAGTGCATATAATGGTAACTCAACTGGAATACTTTTTATAGATGTAATATTTCCCATTAGTCCAAATACTGAATTAGCTAATATAAATAATGCTGCTGTTCCGCTAGCACCCTTTGTTGTTGTCCATCCAGCAAATATGATTAGTGGCGATAGAAATATACCACCTCCCGTGCCAGTTAACCCAGCCAGAAAACCTATAATACCACCAGTTAAAACAGCATAGTAAAACTTATATTTTTTGGGCTCTTTTTCTTCGTGCTGCTTTACAGATATAAATCTATAAGATGAATATAAAAGCATTAGCCCAATTATAGGCTTATAAATATCACCGGGAACATTTATGTACCCACCAATAAATGCCAATGGTATGGCACCAATTAGAAGCGGAATTACAAGCTTCAAATCATAAAGCTTAGCTTTTACATACTGGTAGCTGGTATATGAGGAAACGATAATATTTAGTGATAATGCCGTTGGCTTGATTGTCGTTACAGGCAAACCAAATATAGACATGATAGCAATATATACAGATGCACCTGCATGTCCAACGGATGTATACAACACAGCACCAAAAAAGAGACAAATTGCAATAACAAAATCTATCAACTCAAACATATAAACGATCTAGAAATTTATACCTATCACTGGAGAAGAATGGTGGACAATAATTTTAAGTTTTTCAGCAAATTCCTTCAAAACAAAAGTAAATGCAACAATAGAACTTTCTTCAGTATCAAAATGATAAAAATCTAAAGCCCCCATTACAATAACAACGTCCCCTTCTCTAATTAGATTTGGCTTTTCATGTAATTCAATTCTCTTCCAAGGTCTGATAGCAAAACCTCTATCTTCTGTTATAGGAGCCCCAACAAAGTATGATAGAGCTCCATCAAAATCATGTCTAAAAATTTTATCTTTTGTAAAAGTTGGTTTCCAGAGAATATCTTGTTCTTCGAAAGCGTAATGTGAATGTAAAAACTTTTCAGATTGCGAGATAAATTCCCCACCTTCTTGATATATTCTACCTATTTCTATTACACCATCTGTCCATGACTTCAGAAATTCTAATACCTTTGCTTGTTTATCCATCCAATCAATTAATTTACAATCTGGGTTAATATGTAATTATCTTATAAAGATATGATACAGTAATAAACCAATTACGATACCTTTAAAGAAGGCTATCCATAACATTCCATAAGTTGAGATACCTAATTTATTTTCCCAATATGCAACCATTTTCTTATGCCAATACAACATATAATATACCTTATAAATTATTGTTTCATATACTTTTATTTGAATTAGTTCTTATTTTCTATTATCAAACATTTTTTTTCTCTCGTTCATCCATTCATCAAGATTTTTAGAGTCTCCCATTAACTCTCCCATTTTTTCCATAGCATTTATATGATCTTTATCACCAAGATTAATCATTTCAATACCATGCTCTTTACTTTGCTTGGCAATCTCTTCAAATGTATCACCAAAGAACTCTTTATCACATGCACCACCAAGTTCGTTACATCTCATCATTTTCATATTTTATTCCCCACTTACTTCTCCACCAGATAAGTTTCTGACAATGGTTAAACCAACTGAAACAGATGGCCCTATTAATAACGCAAATATGACTGTACCAAGACCTACAGTCCCACCAAGCAACCAACCAAGAATTACAACTGTAATTTCAATTGAAGTTCTAATAAGTGCAACTGGACGTCCAGTAATACGTTGGAGTCCCGTCATTAATCCATCTCTAGGCCCTGGGCCCAAGTTCCCGGTGAGATAGATACCACTACCTAATCCACAAATGAATATCCCCACGATTACTTGTAGTACCTGTAATAGATAATTTGATGGCTTTGGCAACCATGGAAAAGCCAAATCTATAACTGTTGCGACTACTACTGTATTAATAATTGTTCCCATTCCTGGTATTTGACGAAGTGGAATCCATAATAGTAGGACCGATACACTAACAATAAAGGTTGCCATCCCAATGGATACATCAAATAACAATGCCAACCCTTCAGCTAAAATTGTCCATGGATCAAGACCTGCTCCAGCAGCCACAATAGTTGCAACACCAGTTCCAAAAACAATATTTCCCAATAGAACCATCAATAAAGTAAAAAATTTGGGCTTAAAGTTTAATGGGTGCGTTGAGCTCCAGCTAGTTTTTGGGACTGCCCTAATAGAGAAAAATTTTAAAAATGACACTTTGTTTCCTAAAAAAAATTATGACTGGAACCTTATTATCACTTTGATAGTTAAGTGTATATAGAAAGAATAGTGAGTTCTTAAAAAATAAAAATATGTATTTAATATTTCTTAATGATTAAGTATCTGACTTAAAAATAATTTCGTTCTATCTGACTCAGGATTATTAAAAAATGACTCAGGATCATTCTGCTCTACAATCTGTCCCTCATCCATAAAAATAATCCTATCAGCTACTTTATTTGCAAAACCCATCTCATGTGTAACAACAATCATAGTCATACCAGAATCAGCAAGCTCTATCATTGTTTCAAGAACTTCTTTAATCATCTCAGGGTCGAGGGCAGAAGTTGGTTCATCAAAGAGCATCACACGTGGCTGCATGCATAAAGCCCTGGCTATTGCAACCCTCTGTTGCTGACCACCTGATAGTTGACCTGGATACTTATCAGCTTGATCAGGAATGCGAACCTTTTCTAGAAGCTCCATAGCCATTTGATTGGCCTCGTTTCTTGATTTCTTTCGAACCCAAATTGGAGCAAGTGTACAATTTTCAAGAACGGTCAAATGTGGGAACAAATTAAAATGTTGGAAAACCATCCCCACTTCACTTCTAATTTCATTTATGTGTCTTAAATCA
>Ga0255762_10003104_pt1 | contig 13207 bp, 10 predicted proteins | sample 101ome_16_FD_179962 | JGI IMG/M metagenome (GOLD analysis project Ga0255762, IMG submission 179962) | Coastal salt marsh microbial communities from the Groves Creek Marsh, Skidaway Island, Georgia - 101401AT metaG (version 2) | ecosystem: Environmental > Aquatic > Marine > Intertidal zone >...
GATTATCCGGTCAGCTTGGAAGCGGAGCAGGAGAAGTCTTAGCTTCAATTGCTGGTGCTCTTAAGTCGCGCTCTGGATCTCTATTGTTAAACAGTGAAACATTTTTACCCAAGTCTCCTAGCCATGCCATTAAGAAAAAAATCGCATATTGTTCCTCTGATAGAAAAAAAGATGGTTTATTTTTGGGAAGACCCATATTTGAAAATCTTACTTCTCCAGCTTTGAATGCTATCTCTCAATACGGTTTTAATTTTGGAAGCACAGAGCAAGATTATTCTAAGAATTTAGCAAAAGAATTTCTAATTGATGTAAAAAGAATGTTTGATGAGTCAGGCCTATTAAGTGGGGGAAATCAACAAAAAGTAGCTCTTGGTAAGTGGCTATCAATTCAACCAGATGTTCTATTAGTTAATGAACCAACTCGAGGTGTTGATGTTGGGGCGAAGTCTGAAATATATCAAAGAATGAGAGATCTAGCCGCAAGAGGAATTACGATTATTTTTGCTTCAACTGACATACAGGAAATTACATATCTGCCTGACCGTGTAATTACTTTTTATAGAGGGATGATGATTGATGAACATCGTTTAGAAAATATACAAACACCCACTATCTTGAAAGAAATTACTGACCCATTTAATGAGACAAACCTATGAACACAGTTATTCAAGAAAACCAACAACCATTTTCTGCTAAATTTTTACAATTTTATAAAGATCGAACACTTCTAGCTATATTGCTATCTCTTTTTGCTGTGATGTTTGTTTACGGAATTTTTTTTACAGATAACTACTTAACTATTACAAATTTTAAAGCAATCATCAGAGATGCAGCTCTATATGGTATCATGGCGATTGGCTTAACATTTGTAACACTCTCAGGAAACTTTTTTTTACTATCACTCAAAGAGACAGCTTCCATTTGTGGTGTTACCTTTGCAATGGGAATGGCTACCGGATTTGGTTCACCAGACTTAGCAGGAAATTTTATGGTCTCTCTTCTAGCAGCTCTAGCTGTGGGAGTTGTGAGTGGAGTAATTCAAGGATATTTTGTGGGTATGGGAGGTAATCCCATCGTCGTTACTCTTGGTGGTGCAGGGATACTTTATGGTATAGGCGCTTGGTGGAGTGATAACCTTGTTATCAATTTTACAAGACCTCATGACGCCGAGTGGCTTGGAACTGGTTCATTTTTAGGTCTGCCGAGTATTACATGGTCATTTATCCTTATAGCAATTGCTGCAGAAATAGTCTTACGACATACAAACTTTGGAAGAAAAGTTTATTTAGTTGGAGCGAATAAGGCCGCAGGAAAAGCTACTGGTCATGAAAATTTCTCAATGGCAATAATTGTATTCACTATTTGTTCGGTTTGCTGTGCCTTTGTGGCTGTAGCATTTGTTGCCCAAATGGATAGCGCGCAATCAAATTACTTCTCCGCAGAATTTGGATCTTCTGGCGATATGACAATTTTAGTTATTGCAACTGTAATGGTAGGGGGAAATTCAATTATGGGAGGCTATGGATCCTCTTTGAGAACAAGCTTGGGAGCTATATTCATTGCTATGGTTGATAATATGATGGTTTTACAAGGTTTTAACAGTGGGCCTAGAATTGTTGGAGTAGGTTTGATGATTGTATTTAGTATTATTGTATTTGGTTTATTTGCTAAAGGAAGTAGGGCGCAAGAATGATGGAAAACTTTATGAAAAGAATAACCAAAGACGTGGATTTATCTTTTGCAATCTTATTGTCTTTTTGTGTATATGTTTTTTTTGCTATGAACATTGAAATATTTTTTAGTCATAATATTTCATTTGCGATTTTAGAGAGATTTGCTGTTTTAGGCTTAGTAGGATTGGCATTAACTATTTGCATTATTGCAGGAGAAATTGATTTATCTATTGGATCTAATGCTGCTCTTTGTGCCGTAATAGTTGTAAAGCTAACTGACCCTTTGGGAGCTCCTTTGGCAATGTTAATTGGATTATCGGTATCAACTCTTATTGGTGCCACTCAAGGTTTCGTCATAGCTTTTATAAGAATAAGAGCAATCGTTATTACTGTAGGAACATTAATGCTCCTGAGGGGTGTCGCTCTTTTGATAGCAGAGGAAAAAACAGTAATGCTTACTGATTTTAGAGTTCCTGACTTTATTACAACAAAAGTTTTAATGTATTTTTCTCCAGCAAGTCTTACTGTTATTTTCATTTTTATATGTGTGGGTATCTTTATGCGTTACACAAAATATGGTAGAGAAATTTATGCCATTGGCGGTGCCCGTAAAGAGGCTTTAACAGCCGGTATTCCGTTAAGACGTCCAATGGTTATAGCATTCGCACTTTCTGGCTTCTGTGCAGGTTTTGCAGGTACGGTTATTGGTTTGAAATCTGGAACTGCTCAAGGCTTGGGCTTGCAGTATTTGCTTTTGGCTGGAACTGTAGCCGCTTTTGTAGGCGGCGTTAGTATTTTGGGAGGAAAGGGCGGTGTATTAGGAGCTGCAATAGGAGCTTTGACGGTAAACTTTTTAAATACAGGGCTTGTTTTCTATGCACTTCAAGTCCATTTTGTTCAATTATTCACTTCAGTTTTATTGGTTATTGTCATTGTCTTCCAAACAATGTCTCGAATATTTGACTCAAGGCAAGCACGAAAAAACCTACTGCATGTCATAGATGAAAGAAAAATTGAACTTTTAAAAAAGAAAAAAACATTGCTAAATCAAAAAGCTCAACTGTAGCTCTCTAAAATTAGGTCAGAACCTTTCTAACCAATTATTTTAGCAGCAGCCTGTGTGTTCAGAAACTATTGTTGTTATAAACGTTTAATTTATCGCTGTTAATTAGAGATTGCTAATTAATTCTTTGAGTCTTTAATAATATACTCGCTACCTTTTTCTGCAATCATAATGGTTGCGGCCTGAGTATTACCAGATACAATTTTAGGCATAATTGAAGCATCAATAACTCTTAAATTATCAATACCTTTAACTCTTAAGCGTGTATCAACTACATTTTCTTTGTTGATTCCCATTGAACAAGTTCCCACACAGTGTAATAATGATCCTCCTACTTCTTGACAATAACTTTCAATTTCTTGATCTGTTTGTATAGATGGACCTGGACTAATTTCATTTATTACATAATCATTCAGAGGTTTTGTTTGAGCAATTTTCCTAGCATATTTAACTCCCTCTACAATCGCTCGTCGATCATTTACTGACTCAAAAAAATTAAATTGTATCGATGGGTGATCTGTAGGATTAGGGGATTTTAATTTAATTTCTCCTCTAGACTCAGGTCTGCTATGTTCTGCAAGAACTGTAAAGGCTGAAAAGGGTCTCGGTTCTCCTAAATCCTCCCCTGTACACCAAGCCATGAAAGAAATCATCATGTCAGGAGTGGTAAAATTTTCAGATGTTTTGATAAAAGTGTTGGCATAATTTCCATTGCTTGCTAGAGGCCCAGATTTAAAGAAAAAATATCTCAACGCAGCCATAACTCTCCTAGTATTGCTGTGATATAAGTCATTGACAGTAATAGGTTTGTTGCATTTATATTCTGTTACTACCCCAAAATGATCCTGCAATTTTTTCCCAACTCCAGGTAAATCTAGTTGAACTGGAACATTACGATCAGTTAAATGCCCACCATCCCCAATACCTGACAACATCAATAACTGAGGACTATTAATTGTTCCTCCACTTAAAATAATCTCTTTATTGGCATAAAAAGAGATTGTTTGATTGCCTACTAGACACTCCACACCTTTGGCAACTTTATTTTCGATAATAATCTTAGTTACAAGTGTGTCTTTTTGTATTTTTAAGTAATTATTCTTATTGTGATTTCTTAAAAAAGCTTGAGCAGGACTCCATCTCTTATTATTTTTTGTAGTAACTTGATAATATCCTGTTCCTTCTTGGGACTCCCCATTAAAATCATCATTATAGGGTGAGCCTAAGTTATGTGATGACTCGATAAATGCATCTGCTAATTCATCTCTAGATGGAAGGTCTGACACCCATAAAGGACCATTAATACCATGATAGAAACTTTTTCCCCTTACCTGATGTTCGCTTTTTTTAAAATACGGAAGCACATCTTGATAACCCCAATCCTCACATCCCATTTCTTTCCACGCGTCAAAGTCCTCTGCTTGACCCCTTACATAGATCATTCCATTTATTGACCCAGTACCTCCTAAAACTTTCCCTCGGGGCTGATAGGACTTTCTATTATTAAGAAAAGGTTCGGGCTCTCCTTCATAACACCAATTTAACTTTTTATTTTTAAAAAGCTTCCCATATCCCATTGGTATATGAATATAAGGACTGAAATCGCTTCCGCCAGCTTCGATAATTAAAACTCTATAGTTTTGCTCTATAAGTCTTCGAGCTACAACACATCCTGCTGAACCAGCTCCAATTACTATGTAGTCAAATTTAGCTTCACTAGACACTTAAGATTAATCCTCAAGTGATGGGAGATCTTTTCCTCCAGCCATAAGATTTTGTAGTTTATCAGGAGAAACATCTTTTCTATCAGCAGTAGCAATTGTTTTCCCTCTGTCTAATACTGTAAATCGATCTCCTGCAGCGTACGCATGGCGAACATTATGTGTAATAAAAACTACCGCAATGCCTTTATCTCTCATTTTATTTATCGTATCAAGAACATTAGCAGTTTGTTTAACTCCTAAAGCAGAAGTTGGTTCGTCTAAAATTAATACTTTTGCTCCAAAATATACGGCTCGAGCTATTGCAACAGTTTGTCTTTCGCCACCAGAAAGAGTTCCAACTGCTTGTTCAGGAGATCTGAGTTGTATTTGAAATTTCGACATTTCTTCTTCGGTAATACGATTAGCCTTTTCGTGATCAAAAAGTTTTAATGCTCCACCTTTTGTAGGTTCATTGCCTAGAAAAAAGTTTCTGCTTACAGACATTAAGGGTATCATCCCTAAATCTTGATAAACAGTAGCTATGCCCCTTGTAATAGCATCGTGAGGAGAGTTGAATGTAGTTTTTTCTCCTTGAAAGAAAATGTCCCCAGAGCTAGGTGGATGAACTCCAGACATAGTTTTGATAAAAGTGGATTTACCTGCGCCGTTATCACCTAAAAGACAATGGCATTCTCCAGGTTTAACATCAAATGAAACTCCATCTAGTGCAATCACGCTACCAAAATTTTTTTTAATATCTCTTAACTCAAGAATTTCAGATGTCATAATTTTTAATCTCCAGATCCTACAATAAGTCTTCTAATATAAGTATTCGTAATCACAGCTATTAATAATAACCCGCCAAGAAAAACTCTAAATAATGATGCTTCTGCTCCAGAGAAAAATAGACCTTGTTGCACTACCCCAAACATTATTGCCCCAAGACCAGCGCCGATCACTGAACCGTAGCCACCAGTTAGTAAAGCACCTCCGATTACAACACATATAATCGCTTCAAATTCTTTTAAAAGACCTCTATCCGCTCCTGCAGAGCCAAATTCAGTAACTTGACACATCGCAAAAGTACAGGCACAAAAGGCGGTGAACATGAATAAAAGAATTTTAACTTTATTCACTGGCACACCAGCGTACTTTGCTGCATTAGCGTCGCCTCCTGACGCATAAATCCAGTTTCCAAATCTTGTTCGAGTAAGAAGCCAGTGTCCAAAAATAACCAAACCAATTGCCCAAAGAATCAAATTTGGAATACCGCTTACGACAGGCATTCCTTCAAATACCCCTCTGCTAAAAGTCTCAATCCATCCTTTGTTACCCATCCATTGAAAAAAACCTTTGAAAACCTCTCCTCCAAAAATTGGTGCAATAGGATCAGCATCCGCTAAAGGTTTCATACCACTCAGGATGGTTTTACTTGTTGTGGTAACCGACATAAAAATAGTTAGGCCACGGAGTATGTACAAAAAAGCAAGAGTAACAATAAAACTAGGGAGTTTTGTTTTTATTACAATAATTCCATTAACTGCTCCTAAAGCTAATGATAAAATATAAGCAAGAATAATAGATTGCCATACAGGAAGTCCAAAGTGAATAGATCCTATTGCAAGGACCATTCCAGAAAAACCAATCATGGAGCCAATTGATAGATCAAACTCTCCAGCAATCATGAGAAGACATGCCCCGACTGCTATTATTGCAAATTGAGCCGAAACAACAGACCAGTTTCTTATACCGTCTGGATTAAACATCCCGTTATCTGTAGCGATCAAGAGAAAGAAAATTATGACTAAAACAACACCACAAATTGATCCAAACTCTGGCCTCATGAGAGTTTTTTGAAAAAAACTAATATTTCTTATTCTTTCATCATTATTATTATTTTGGTGTTCCATTGGTTTGGTCATCTCGATTCTAGTTTTATTAATTTATGAAGATTAACCCAGGAAATAATTTTTCCTGGGTTAATAAAATTATAATTATCTAAATGTTCCAGCTAAGGACTCAACTAAACCAATATTGTCTTTAGTTGTAAAGCCAGGTCCTGAATTGATATGGTGAGGTACCTGGACACCATATCTAATATAGCTAGTCATTAAGTTTGCAGCCAAATAACCTTGGAAGAACTGCTGTTGATCGATTGACCATTGAAGCACGCCACTTTTTAAAGCAGCAATCATTTCATCAGAAAGCTCGAACGATCCATAATAGATATCTCCAGCAAGACCCAATTCTTCGAGGGCCTGAAGGGTAGGGTTACCACCATTAGGTCCTAAAGTTAAAATAGATTGGGTATCAGGATTTGCTTTCATATAAGCAAAAACTCTATTTTTTGCCTCAACTGGATCACCACCGATGTCAACCATTCTGTCACCTAATTCGATACCAAGACCAGCAGCGTAACCCGCACATCTGTCAGTTAAAGGAATATTACCCATCTGGTGGTTAAAACAAACAAAGTCAGTAATTCCATCTTTTTTGGCAATCTCACCAGCTTGTCTTCCTGCCTCAAACTCTGGCTGACCAATGTGAAGCATTGCCCCCATAGACTCTGATTGTTCTTGAGTACCAGAATTCACAGTTATAACCGGCATGCCTGAATCTACAGCTCCAGTAATAGCAGCTCTAAGGGCGTCATAGTCACCTATAGTAACAATCATACCATCGTAATCAGCCGCCGCAGCCTGTTCAACAATTCTTGCCATGTCTGCAGAGTCACCGGTTGGTGGGTTTCTGACGTCAACAGTAATTCCTAATTCACTTTCTGCCTGTTTAAGAGTATTTTTAATGGTATTCCACCAAAAATCTTCATCACCTGAGTGATAAATAAATACTAACTTTTCACCTTCTGCTTTTGCTATTGAAGTCAGTGAAAATACGGCAGAGAAAGCAATGAAAAAGATCGATAAATATCTTGTAATAAGTATCATTATATTCCTCCTAATTAATTTAATAATTTAGATAAATTTATCAGTTAAATACAAATTGATTAAAATTAAAAAATATCATAATGAGATTTTTTCAATCTACTTTTATCCACTTTTTTTCTTTACAGGACTTGTGAATAGCATCTAAGGTTTTTTGAATTTCAAAAGCCTCTTCAAATCCAGGAGAAGCGTCTATTTTTTTTTCATAACATTCCAATAAATGTGCAACTTCAATAATTTTAAGATCATTAAAGCCTAATTGGTGACCAGCAGCAGGACAAAAGTTTCCATAGGGATAATGTTCAGGTCCTGCTTCGATTTTAGAGTAACCGTGAAATTTTTTTTTATATTTACTAGAATAAAAATGAAGTTCGTTTAACCTTTCATAAGAAAACTTAATTGATCCTTTGGAGCCTATGATCTCATAGCTCAAATTCATTTTTTGACCTGTTGAGGCCCAACATGCTTCAAAACTTCCTAACAAACCTGAAGAAAATTTTCCAAGGAAAATAGTTCTATCATCAATCTTAACTTTTTTACTTACAGTCTTATCTTTCCTATTTTTTATAAATGTCTCGCTTTGACCAATAACTTCCCTTAATGGTCCTAATAAATATCTTGCGATAGAGAGTATATGACTCCCTATATCATTTAGAGCGCCTCCACCTTTAATATCGGTTCTAAATGAATGAGGTATCTTTGGGTCAGTCATATAATTTTCAGCATGAATTCCTCTAAATCCCCAAATTTCTCCTATCTCTCCGGAGTCAATAATTTCTTTAGCAAGATTTATCATTGGACTTCTTAAATAGTTGTAGCCAACAAGTGTAAGAGTGTTATTTTTTTTAGCAGCTAGAAGCATTTTTTTTGCAGACTTAAGATCGTGAGAAAGAGGCTTTTCACAGTATACTATTTTGTTTTTTTGGATTGCTCTTAAAGCCATTGGTTCATGTAATGTGTTAGGTGAGGTAATGGAAACTAAATCAATGTCCGGATTATCAATTAATTCTCTCCAATCTCCTGTGGAATTTTGAAAACCAAGATTCATTTTAGCTCTCTCACCTAATTTTTTATTAGCATCAGCTATGGTATGTAAAACAGGTTCAAATTTAAGATCGTTAAAAAAACTTGACACATTTCTAAAAGCATTTGCATGGGCTTTGCCCATAAAACCTGAACCAATTAATCCAATGTTCAATATTTTTTTCATAACTAAATTAATCTAAAAAAACAAACCAAAGCAAGTTATAACTTTAAAAAAAATCATTATGAAATTTTTTTTAATTTTGATTTTATATAATTGAAAACTTTTAGCCAAAATAATATAGAAAATTTTTGAATAGAATTTATTAAAATTTTCCCCTTGTCACAGTGATAACACTAGGCTTAGGAGTCGTCTTTACAAATATCTTTGCTGAAAAAATCAAACTATATAAAAATCAATACTATCCAATATAAATTACCTTGCCAGTTTCTGCTGACTTCTTTGCAGCTTCGGCAATTTTCATAGCTTTAAGACCATCATCAAAAGATGGAGATGGTTTAACTTTTTTCTTAATACCTTGAGCAAAATTATCAATTTCGTTTATGAAGGCTTGAGAATAGCGTTCCAGAAAAAAATATTGAAAATTATCTTTAGCGTTTGTTGAATTCTTTAGTGTAATTTCTAAGTTCGTATCACGCAAATTTGTTGTACTAATCATCCCTTTCGAGCCAAAAACCTCAACTCTTTGATCATATCCATAGCTACAATGACGTGAGTTATTGATTTGACATAAAATTCCAGATTTCATTTTTAAAATTGTGTTAACTGTATCGTAATCACCAACTTGTCCAATTTTTTTATCAATTAAACAACTTCCTCTTGATATCACCTCATTTGGTTCCTCATGTGTTAACCATCTGGCGATATCTATATCGTGAATTTGACTATCAATGAAGATACCACCAGAGACTTTTACATAATCTAGAGGAGGAGGTGAAGGATCACGGGATGTTATTGAAACCATTCTTATATTTCCAATTTTACCTGATTTTAAAAGTTTATTTAGTTTAATTAAAGATGGATCAAATCTCCGCATAAAACCTATATAAAATTTTGTTTTATTTTTTTTTAATATTTTTTGGCAATGCAAAACTTTCTTGATATCTAAATCTATGGGCTTTTCACAAAAAATATTTTTTTTATGGTAAGAGAATTTTTCGATATAATCTACATGAGTATTTGTAGAAGATCCTATTAATACAGAGTCAAAGTCATTCTTTTTGAGAACTTCTTCAATAGATGAGAGTGCTATAGAATTATATTTATTAGCTATAGCCTTTGCAGCTTTTAAGTTTTTATCAACTATATATTTTAAGTTAATATTTTGATTATCATAGATATTTTTAGCATGTACCTTTCCAATTCTACCGGCGCCTATTAAGCAGATTTTCATAAAAAAACTATGAAGAATTTTAAAAAATTTTTAAAACATAAATAATCTCATAATGATATTTTTAAATTATTTTACGAAAAGACTCTTTGATTTCTCTGACAACTTCATAACACTTTTGTCTAGATATATTTGTTTCAGAATTTTGCAAAAAGTTATGAAGTTGCTTACCTGCAGAATTTGCTAATTCAGAAAATTGCGGAACTGGTAGCCGAGACCAACTATTTAATTTTCCCGTTTTTTGTAGCTCATCTATATTTGACATAGAAGGGTTTGAGTTTAAAACTTCAGGATCATTGGAGACACTAAAAAGAGGTGAGGTTGAAACCCCCCTTTTGACATAATACTTGATCATAGCGGGGGAAACTAAAAACTTAACTACTGAGTAAATCAAATTTTGTTTTTTTTTATTAATTTTCTTTGCAATACCTAGCGAATACCCTCCAATACTAGATGTTTCATATCCTTCTTTCCCACCTGGTCTAGCCCTAATTATTGTGTTTTTATATGCTGGTGAATTTGGGTCATTTTCATATACTCCAATTCTTCCTGACCATAAATTTGCCATTGCGACTTCTCCTTTAGCATAACTATCTGCTACATCATCCCACGACATGTCTAATACATTAGGATGAGAATACTTAAGGAGCTTTGAGATTAGATAAACACTCTCTTGCCCAGCTTGATTTGCAATATTGACGTTATCAATAGTTAAATCCAACTTTGAAGTATCATATATACTATCTGATATTTTACGAAGCTTAATTAAAGGATTTCCTAAATTAGACATCATTTCCATAAAAAAGCAGCCCAAAGTAAAACCTGATTTACCAGGCCATGCAAAAGGATGTATTTTTGGTAGATAGGATTTTATGCTTTTTAATGATGAAAACATTTCGTTAATTCTTTTTGGAATTTTTAAATTTAAATTAGTGAAAATATCATTTCTATAAGCCATTATTGAGGCAACTTGCTCAATTGGCAATCCATATAGGCGATTAGCATAAGAGGAGCCATAAATACCTTCAGGATGAAAGTCTTTAATGTTTAAATTATCATTTGTTATTAGTTCATTTAGTGGAATTAAAAAATTATTTATATGCATTTCACCTATCCAAGGTAAGTCAAAACAAATTATTTCATAGTTTGATTTTTTTCTTTTTGAGTTATCTATAATTTCTTTTCTAAGTAATTCATTATTCTTTAGTGTTATATTAAGTTTTACTCCAATTAGTCCTTCGATTTCTTTTTTATTTTCTTTAATTATTTTGAATGTTTTATTGTCATTAAGTAAGATAGATATTTCTTCATCGGCTTTGCAGTTTAAATTAATTGCGAATGGTTCAGAAATAATATTTGCTGATAAAAGAGACGTACCAAAAAAAAAACTATTAACATTATTTGTATCATAGCCAAGACTGTGAGCAATATGTCCTTTGGTTTTATATAAATAATCTTTTAGAGAAATAGTAGCCTTTTTACTAAGATGGAGAGAATATGTTTTGCCAGTTTTGGTTCTTGGTCTTTGGATAATAATTTCTTTCTTAATAAGATTTTTTATTTTTCTTATAGCGGTGGCTCTAGGTATTCCGCAAGAAGCAGCCAAACTAGTTAGAGTAACTAATTTATTATCCAACTCGCTTTCAAGTAAATGCGAGTATAATCTCCAAATATAATTTTTAAATTTTGCCTCTTCATCAAAATTAAAAAGTTCATTAGATTTGTTGATAAAAGATATTAGGTATTTCTGTTCATCTCGTAGCATAAAAAAATCTCATTATGAGATATTTTATTATATGTAATAATCTTATACATCTATAATTTATTCATTATGGATATTATTTAAATAGCTATAATTAAAAAAAACTTTTTAATTAATATTATTCTATTGGAGGAAATTATGGACAAGGAAAGATTAAAAGGAAAAAATGTCCTTATTACTGGAGCAGCTCAGGGTATGGGAGCCGCAGTTGGAGAGCATTTTGCCTCCCAGGGTGCCAAAATATGTCTTACTGATATAAATTTAGACGGTTGTAAAGAAGTAGAAGAGAGAATTCGCTCAGCTGGTGGTGAGGCTATCTCATGTAAAGTAGATGTGAGAAATAGACAAGACCATGTTGATGCAGTTCAAGCTACAGTTGAAGCTTTTGGCAGTTTAAATGTCTCAATTAATAATGCGGGTGTAAACAAACCCTTATTTTTTATGGATATAACTGAGGAAAATTATGATTTTATTATGGATATTAATGTTCGTGGAGCATTGTTGGGGATGCAAGAGCAGGCTCGCCAAATGATTAAACAAGGAAAACAAAAAGAGCCTTATAAAATAATTCATGTTGCATCGATTCTCTCTAGAGAAACCTTTGATGATGTCGTTGTTTATGGTATGAGCAAACATGCTATTGCAGGTCTCATAAAAGGAGGTGCGAAAAGTTTAGTTGATCACGGTATTACTGTAAATGGCTACGGTCCTGGAGTTGTTCGAACTGAACTTTGGGAACAATTAGATAAAGATTTAGTAGCAATCGGTAAATTCTCTAAACCGGGTGAGTCGATGGACTCCATTGCAGAAAATATGATCCTAATGAAGAGATATTCTTATCCAGAGGATGTAGTAGGTACTGCTTCCTTCTTGGCGTCCAGTGAGTCAGATTACATGACTGGACAAATTTTGATGATCGATGGTGGAATGGTAATCCAATAAATGTCAGAACCAACTATTATTAAACCAGAAGATATAAACCCTAATTATCAATGGCACCGTCGAGTTCCATCTCATGGTCGCATGAATGTTGATTATGAAGAAAGAATTAACTTTCAACGTTTACATAAATATAGACTAGGCAGAGCCAAACAGGCTTTAAACAATTCCCAAGCAGGTTCCCTCCTTTGCTTTGATAATAACAACATCCGATATCTCACAAGCACAGTTATAGGTGAATGGTCTAGAGATAAAATTGCTCGATACTCTCTTTTACCTCAAGGCCATGACCCTGTCTTGTGGGATTTTGGGTCGGCGGCAAAACATCATCAATTTTTTTCACCTTGGCTTCCAGAGGATAATTGGAAAGCAGGAATGGTAGGCTTACGAGGTACTGTCCATCCGGATGCTGGGCTAATGAAACGTGCTGCTCAAGAAATTAAGTCAATGCTTGAAGAAAAAGGTCTAGCCAACGAGCCGGTTGGTGTAGATTTAGTTGAACCTTCAATGATGTTTGCCCTTCAAGCCGAAGGACTAAATATAATTGATGGTCAACAAATTTTGTTAGAGGCAAGAGAAATTAAATCTCAAGACGAATTAATGCTTTTAAATCAGGCAGCTTCAATGGTTGATGCAACCTATCACCAAATTTATGAAACTATGAAACCGGGTGTAAGCGAGGCTCAAATT
>Ga0255762_10003111_pt1 | contig 13199 bp, 6 predicted proteins | sample 101ome_16_FD_179962 | JGI IMG/M metagenome (GOLD analysis project Ga0255762, IMG submission 179962) | Coastal salt marsh microbial communities from the Groves Creek Marsh, Skidaway Island, Georgia - 101401AT metaG (version 2) | ecosystem: Environmental > Aquatic > Marine > Intertidal zone > Salt...
GACGACGAGAGCGCGACGCGCGTCTCGCACGCACGCACGTTCGCACGTCTCGACGGTCGCGCGCGCGGTCGTTCGTTCGCGCACTCTCGCGTCGATCGGTGATCCGCGGGCGGGCGTCGTCGCGCGTCGTCGTCCCGTTCCTCGGTCGTCGCGTGCACCCGCGCGGAGGGTTGCATCTCGTGTGCGGTGACATTCGAGGCGCGCGATGACGACGGAGGACGGCGACGGGGTGGAGACGACGACGGCGACGATGGAGACGGACGCGGAGACGGGCGCGGAGACGACTGTGACGACGGCGACGACGGTGGACGACGGGACGACGGGGACGGATGCGGAATGCGCGGGATCGCGTCATCTTCCGGGGAAGCGCGCGCGCGAGGCTGAGGCGCGAGAGACGTTCGAGCGAGAGATACCGGCGGACGTGCTCGCGGAGGCGTTGGGGGCGAGACGGTCGGGGAGGAAGACCAAGGCGAGGGTGATCATGGTGGACGGGGAACCGGTGTTGCGGTCGAATAATTACTCGTTGACGGAGGGCGAGCCGAGCGTGTTTGAAAAGGAGCTGGGCGGCGGAGGAGGCGAGGGCGAGGGTGAGGAGAACGCGGGGCGGACGCAGTACGTGTTTGAACCGCAGAAGGAGAAGAGACAGTACGTGCGGAAGAAGCCGAGAGTGCCCAAGGTGGCGACGGATGAGGAGGTGGCGTGCGCGAAGAATAATAAACACATCGCCAAAGCCATCGAGGACGCGCACACGAGACGGTCAAAGTACTTGCAGGCGCAGTTGAGGGTGCTCGAGCCGTTCATCACGCCGCAGGTGAAGAATGCAATCTTGGAACGGGCGGAACAGTACGAGGCGTCGCTCAAGGGGCCGCAAAAGGTGCTCATGCCGGTGGAGAATCAACCGGCGATGATCAAGGCGGTGTTGCGCGAGTACCAGCTCGAAGGTTTGCGATGGAACGTCGGCATGTTCGATCAAGGGTGCTCGTGCATCTTGGCCGATGAGATGGGTTTGGGTAAAACGCTTCAGTCGATTTCATTCTTGGCGTGCATCAAGGAAATGCGTCATGCGAACGGTCCGCACTTGATCGTGTGTCCGCTCTCCGTGCTCTCTTCGTGGATGGACGAGTTACAAAAGTGGGCGCCCTCGTTCCGCGTCGTGCGTTTGCACTCTGGCGACGAGAACGAACGCACGCGCTTACGTAAGGAGGTGGTGCCGAACACGGAGTCGTACGACGTGGCGGTGACGACGTACGAGATGGCGTGTAATCCGGCGTTCAACGTCACGTTGACTCAAAAGGTGTACTGGCGTTGTTTGGTGCTCGATGAAGGTCATCGCGTGAAGAACGAAGAGACCGCGGCGCACCAAGTGTTGAAGCGCATCAAGCGTCAACACACGTTACTTCTCACGGGTACGCCCATCCAGAACAACTTGCACGAGTTGTACGCCATTCTTTCCTTTTTACACCCAGACATTTTTACGTCTAGCGAACCGTTCGACAAAGCCTTCAATCTCAACACGTCCGAGCACAAGGTTGATTCCGACTTACTCGAAAAGGCTCACTTTTTGATGCGTCCGTTTATTTTACGTCGCGTCAAGGGTGAAGTCGAAGTGTCTCTTCCGCCGAAGACGGAGACGAAGATTATGTGTCCTCTGTCCGAAGCGCAAACGTTCTGGTACAGAAGACTCTTGTTGCGCGAAGCGACGGCGCTCCAATCGCTCGAGAAGGCGACGAAGGGTCAAGGCGGCGCAGATAACTTCCAAAAGCTCAATTCTCTGTTGATGCAACTGCGTAAATGTTGCAACCACCCGTTTCTCTTTAGCGGCACGGACGTGCCCGAGGACGGCGTTCCGGTCGAAGAGCTCATCAACGCTTCCGGTAAGCTCGCGGTGCTCGATCGCATGATGCAAAAGTTGAAGGAGGGCGGTCACAGAGTCGTGCTTTTCTCGCAGTTTACGTCTATGCTCGACATTTTACAAGACTTCTTAACCTTGAGAGGATACACGTACGCTCGCTTGGACGGATCGACCAACCGCGTGCAGCGTTCCATCGACATTGCGGCGTTCAACCGCCCGGATTCTCCGATGTTTGCCTTCTTACTTTCCACTCGCGCCGGTGGTCTAGGTGTCAACTTGCAGACGGCGGACACGTGCATCTTGTTCGATAGCGATTGGAACCCGCAAGTGGATCTTCAAGCCATGGCGCGCGTGCACCGCATCGGTCAAAAGAAGATGGTGCACATTTATCGTCTCGTCACCGCCGGCACCGTGGAAGAGCGCATGACGCAACGCGCTGAGAAAAAGCTCTTTTTGGAGCAAATGGTGTCGCGCGGCTCGACCAAGGCTGCGGAGCAGTCGGACAATCTCGATAGAAACGACTTGTACGCGATGTTGCGATTCGGCGTCGACGCCGTCTTTAGCAAGGCGAGTGGTGATCCGCCCACGGATGAGGAGTTAGACATTCTCATGGATCGCTCGGCGAAGGGCGACGAACGTCGCAAGAAGATGGCTGATCTCCAAGCCGACGTCATGACCGCGGAGGATTACATCGAGGGCAAAGCCGAAGCCGCGCCAATCTCCACCTTTTTGTTGCCGTCTCAGATTGCGAACGAAATGGGCGTCAAGGAGGATGCGGTGAGCGAGGCCAAGGCGAACAAGTACAAATCCGTCAAGGACATCGCCGCGGAATACAACGCCAACGTCTTGCACGGCAAGCGTTCCAGAACGAAGACGACGATTGAGATCGACGGTCACACCGTCTTGAAGGCGAACAATTACGACATGGAAGACGGGGAACCGTCCGTGCACGTGCGCGAAGCTCGCAACGCCAAGCTCAAGACTGGACCGGAATCCAAGAAACCGCGCTCGCAAATCGCTGGTCGCGACTACGGTCACAGCTCGGTGTGCCAATCGTGCTGGGATGGCGGCGAAATCGTGTGTTGCGATCTCTGTCCAGTCTCGGTTCACCCGGAGTGCATCGGTATCACCATGAAGGACATCACTCGTTACCACAGATGGTCGTGCCCGCATCACTCGTGCCACGAATGCGGCCGTAAAGCCGCCGCCGTCGGTGGTATTCTTTTCCGTTGCGAGGCTTGCCCGCGCGCTTTCTGCGAAGACCACTTACCGGGCACCGCGGAAATCGTCGGCAAGTGCAAGCGTTTCCAAGATCTCGGTCAGAATCACCCGGCCCAGGCGTGTTTCATTCACTGCGACGGCGAGTGTGCGAAGTGGGCGGCCACGCACATCGCGGAGGAGTACGGTAAAACCGCGGAAGGTTGGGCGATCAGTAAGAAGGTTGCCATCACCGACCACTGGATTGAAGAGCGCGACGCGGAACTCGAACTGCCGGTGGAGAACGGCACTCGAACCAAACCGTTGGCGCACGCGACTTTTACCGATCTCGTGCAGTTCTTACTTCGCAACGAAGGACCGAAGAAGGGTGGCAAGAAGAAGAAAAAGACCAAATCTGTCGAAGAAGAGGTTGAGCCGCAACCGGGCGAATTGCTCGAGATGCGAGGCGTTCTGTGTTACTTTACGCGATCCGGAGAAAACGTCGCCAACGTGGCCGAGATGCACAAGGTTGACTGGCGCGACATCATCGAGTGGAACACCGGTTGGGTCCCGGGTGCGTTTTACGGTAAGGGCACGTACTTACTCGAGGGCACTCGACTCTGGTTGGCGCCTCCTCCGCGCAAGACGCTCGACGAGATGACGGAGGAGGAACGCATCAAGCGCATTCAAGAGGATCGTGAGGCCACCTTAGCCGCCGTCGCGATGGGTCTACCCGGTGCATCGCAGATGCTCAACGAAGGCGCGGTGTCCGTGCTCGGTCGAGATCTGAAGAGCTTGCGTCAAAAGGATTTACTTCCGTCAGAGCGCGACGAAATCGTCACGGAGATGTTCAAGCGCGTGCGTCCGCTTCTCGAAAAGAAAATCGCGGCGACGCGCAAGGCGGAAGAAGAGAAAGCCAAGCAAGAAGCGAAAGACGCCGAGCAAGAACGTTTCCGCGCCGCCGAACGCAATGCTCGTTCAGCGCGTCGCGGCGATGGTATGCCGTCTGATTCCTTCCTCGCCACCGACTTGACGACTGGCGACCGCGCACCGTCTCGTCGAGGCGCGCCGCCGCCCATCGCGGCCATTCACGGTGGTAAGATTGCAAGCGCCGCGCTCGACGCGATGAAGAAAGCGATGTTGCGAAGCTTACACTTGGCCGGAGCGACCAAGGATGGCGAGTACTGTCCGGCGATGATGTTAAAGGTGAGATTGGCTCGCGGTCACCCCGGATCGCAACTTCTCATGGACATGCGCACGCGATGGACGTCTGACATGCGCGAAGACATGGGTTTTGCACTCGCTGTGATCGCTCTCGAGCGCGACGGCGCGGTCGAGCTCGAGCTTCATCACAAGTTTCCCGAAAACATCGAGCTCGCGTCGATTCGATTGACGGCGAAAGCTACGATTCCGCCCAAGGCGAAGGGCGAGCTCTCGCAGGAGGCCCCCAAGCAGTCTCGAGCGAACTCCTCGCAAACCGTCTTGAACGAGCAAGAAGTCAAGGTGCAGTGCGGCGATCTCGACGGCATTCTTCGACCCGGCGTCAAGCGCGGCGACGAGAGCATTGAGTTTACCGATCGCGACGGCAAGTCGCGCGTCGTGCAAGCGGTCGAGTTTGAACGCATGGGTGGTCGCGGCTCGACGCGCAAGTGGCGTCAATCCATCCGTCTCGCCGTCGACATTCCTGCGGCCGAGATTGACGACGACAGCAAGCGCGGCATCCCGATCGGGAAGTTTTTGCGCGACGAGGGTCAGGTGTACCGCGAGAGCGTCATCGGTCGGTGCCTCGAGATGTGGTTTCCAGAGGTGGAGCAATTCTACCCCGGTGAAGTCATCGATTACAAGGCTGATTCGGGCGAGCACGAAATTCTTTACAACGACGGTAACCGCGAGTGGATCTACTTGTGCTTACAACGCACTCGCTGGCCCGACGGTTTGCCGACTCGACTCGAGCTCATCAAGGCGCAACCAGGGAGAAAGGCGACGGAAAAGTCTGAAAAGGAGGGCAAGCGCGGACGCGCCACCACCGTATCCGCGGAGACGATGCAGAACGGCTACCGAGTCTTCGTCACGAACGAAGATAAGATGACACTCGAGCAAGTGTCGTCGCAGATGGGCATCGCGGTGGACGATTTACTCGAATACAACGTCCCGTACTACGCCAAGTTGTCGGCGACGACAAAATTGCCCGAGGAATCTAAGATTTACCTCCAACTCGGTCCGGATCCCGAAGAGCTCGAGGCTATGCAGATGGTCGAAGCCGCGCTCGACGAGGCGGCCAAGATTGAAAAGGATGTGAAACCCAAGGTGACCAAGGTGGCGAAACCCGAGCCCAAGTCGGCGTCAACGGCGAAGGCCAAGGCGAAGGCCAAGGCGAAGAAGGGCAAGGCGGCGTCCAAGGGGAAGCCTCCGAAGCGCGCCGCTGCGAAGAAGGCGAAAAAGTACACCGACGAGGATGACGACGGCGATGACGACGACGATTACGATTCCGATGAGCCTGAGTCTGATTCTGAGTCTGAAGAGTACGATTCGTCCGACTTTGACGACGAGGACGACGACGACGAAGAGTTCAAGGTGCGCAAGCCGAGTCGCTCCAAGTACACCGAAGAGGAGATGGCCGCCATGGCCGCGGCTGAGTTCCAACTCGAACTTCAGGCGCAGTGTGTCGTGCGCGGTCTCGCCGTTCCGATCGAGTGCGGTGGACTTAAGGCTGTCTTGAACGGAGGGAACCTCACGGTGCTCTACGCCAAGCTGCCAAAGCGTACGACGACGGAGATGGACCTCGACGCCTTCATGAAGCTCGCCAAGCGCAAGGGCCACTGGCAAGAGGAGGTCAAGTTCAACGGTTCGGGCGAGATGAAGGGTGAACCGATCATTCACTACCTCGCCGCGCGCGGACTCGAGATTGGACGCGGCGTCATCGGTAACAACGTCGACATCTTGCCGCCGGGTCTCAACTGCGGCATGCAATTCTTCCCGGCGAAAATCGTCAGCTTCGACGAGGTCACGGGTTCGCACGAGATTCGATACTTTGGAAAGGGTGAACACGAGTTGGAGAAGATCCACCTTCCTCTGGCGACCATTAGATGGTTGCCGAAGATGTGGGAGCCGTACTCTGGACCGGAGTGCGTCAAGAAGCCCGACGCCGACGGCGGACTCATCTTTGCCCTCAAGCCTATCCCGATCGGGTGCGGCGGCATGCGCGGCGTGTTGCTTCCAGGCGGTAAGCGAGGTGAAGAGATGGTGCGTTACTGTCTCATGCGACGCGAGCGCGAGCGATGCATCGTCGACGAGCTCACCATTCCGGCGACGGAGTTTGAGCGTTTGAGCGGCAAGGGCACGGCGAAGAAATGGCGTCAATCCGTGCGCGTTGTCGATCCCGATCACAGTCTCGGCGAGTCCGTGAGCAAGGTTCTCAAACAAGTCGGAGAAGCGCTCGGTAAGGATGTCGTGAAGCGCGAGATTGAAGTCTTCTGGCCGGGCGACGAGTGCTTCTACTACGGCACCGTCATGGGTTTCCGACCGGAATCTGGCGAACACGAGGTTGCGTACGACGATGGAAACAAGGAGATTCTCCAGATCCCGATGCAAACCGTGCGATGGGGTCCGGCACCGACTGTGCGCAAGGGCTCCGCCGCGCCTCGCCCGGTGTCCAAGGCGTCGAAGCCCGCGTCGAAGCCCGCGGCGCCGCCGCCCCAAAAGGCGAAGACGTCTTGGATTCAGTGCGACGACTGTCAAAAATGGCGCATCGTGCCGCAAGCGGTCACCGATGCGCTCGGCGACGACGATCCGTGGCGTTGTAACATGAACCCGGACGCGGCGAAGCGCGCGGCTGCGTGCGAAGCGCCCGAGGATCAAGAGGATAGTTAGAATGAAAGAAATTTGTCACTGGCGCGCCGCGCGCCAACTTCCACCTTCATGTTTGATGTGTTTTGTGTAATTAAAAACAAATTCTTCAGTTGACTCGGTCGTTTTAACCCGTCGCTTGTCGCGCTTTTCTTCTTTCCCCCTTTCCTAAAGCGGCGAAACCTCGCTGAATGGCGCCGACGGATCGAGACGCGCCGCACGCTTGGCATCGGCAATACGACAAACGCGAAGATTGCTCCTTCACCAACTGCGTATCGGACGACTTGCACATGTTGCAAATGACGTAATCGATGAAATAGTGCCGCAACACACCCTCGAAAACCTTTGGCAAGAATCTCCCCTTGAGAACGAGACGCTGTTGCCCGTCGAGCGTCCCGCTCGTACCCAACTCGGCCAACAAGTACTGCGTGACGTGTTCGCTCGGTCGATGCATAGCGTTACAGATTTCCATCAAGTTGGCGAACACCGTCTTCTTCGTGCCTTCTCGCAACACTTGCGGCGGTTTGATGATCGTCTTCGCCTTTTCACCCAACGCCGGGTTCTTTTCTCTCAAAATACCAAACACTCTGCCCAAGAGCTCGTCGTAGTGGTAGTCGCGCGTCGTCCCGTCCCACGACGTTCCGCTCCCCGTGTGCGTCCCATCGCGCCCTTCGTCCGCGTTCGCGCCCGCACCGGCCTCATCATCGACACCATCCTCAGCCTCGATCGCCTTCTTCTTCTTACTGCTCTTCTTCTTCTTTTTCGATCCAAACTCGGCGTCTAAATCAACCTCCGCCGAATCCTCCCCGTCGCCCTCCTCCTCCAACACCAACGCCTTGTCCTTTTTCTTCTTCTTCTTCTTCCCGAACGCCTCGTCCCCGGCATCGAGCGTCATCTCATCCACGCCATCCGTCGCCGCGCGCACGCCGCCCTCGTCGTCCGACACATCGAGCGCCACCTTTTTCTTCGACTTTTTCTTCTTCAACGTAGGGTCAAAATCCATCGACCCATCTTCATTCGCACCGACCGCGCGCGCGTCGTCGTCCGCCATGTCGTCGCTCGAGTCGTTCGTTCGTTCGTTCGCGCCGTCTCGTTCGCGCGGATCGATCGATCGATCGGTCGTCGCGCGTCGGCGTGTGTCGACGCGCGCGTTGGCGCGCAATCGTGCACGCATCATCTCGAGGGTTTTGTTTTGAATTGAAGGGTTTTCGATTTCGAGAGCGCGTCTCGCAAAGTACGTACTACGCGTGGTGCGTACGTGTGGTACGTATGATTCGTATCGTATCGCATCGCATCGATGAATGAAACGTGCGCCGCGCGAGATCGTCGTCGTCGTCGTCGGCGGCGTCGTCTCGGCGAAGCGGCGAAGAGAGGCGCGTTAATCGACGCCGGGTCGGCGAGTCTTCTTCTTCGTCGTCGGAGGCGTGTTTGCGGACTCGGATTCGTGTTCGTCGTCGGCGTGTTCTTCGACGTCTTCTTCTTCTTCTTCTTCTTCTTCAGATTCCTCCGTCTTGCGTTTCTTCGTCGTCCGTTTTGAAGACGCGGCGGCGGCTTTCGCCCCGCGCTTCTTCGTCGTCGTCGATTTCGATTTCGCCGCGGCGGACTTTTTCGTCGCGGGCTTCGCCGATTTGGGTTTCGCCTTGGACGTCCCCGCGGGAGCGCTCTTCTTCTTCCCCTTCGTCGTCGATTCGTCGCGCACCCCCTCCAAAAACGCGCGCTGCTCGTCGTTCAATCCATCCGATCCTTTTCCCGAACCGAGCGTCGTCTCGAGCGCGTCTCGCGTCGACTCGACGAAGGCGTCATCCTCGAGATGTTCCGGTCGTAATCCTTCGAGCAGCGTCTCCACCGCGCGATCGAGCGCGTCGTCGTCATCCTTCTCTCCACCGCCGAGCGCGTTCAGACAATCGGCCGCCGTCGTCGCGGAGACGCATCCGAGATGATAACTCGCCGTGAATTTCTTCTCCGTCGCGTCGAGTCGAAGCTGCCCGAGGGTGATTTTACCCGGTGATCGTTCGTCGACGCATCCACCGCCGCGTTTGCACGCGGCACCGGTGATGGTTTTCCCGTACGTGAGCTTGTAATTCGCGGACGCGGTCATCGCGCGCGCGATCGAGGCGTCGAGGTGTGACGACGTCGATTCGGCGTCCGAGAGAGACGTCGACGGCGCGTCGATTCGATCGAATCGAGTGGATGTTCGACGCGATTCGGTGGATGCGCGCGGTGAAGTGCGCGAGAAACATGCACCGACGCGATGTCCGCGCGGGGATCGCGATCGTCGCGATGACGCGCGCGATCGGTGTCTCGGCGTCTCGGCGCGGCGATGGATGGATGGATCGGCGCCGACGCCTCGATCAAACATCCATCCATTCATCTCTCGATGAAACGCGTCACGACACCGTCGCCGGATCCCAACAAAATTTCACGCGATCGCGTTCGAACGCGCGCTCGAGCTCGTCGATGGCGGATTCGACCGACGCCTCGATGGCGTCATTCTTCGATTCGTCGTCGAAGGCGGCGAGGACTCGAAAATTTTCCTCGGCGCGGTCGCGCGTCGACGATTTCACGACGACGGCGGCGGCGCGCGAGAGCGACCATCGCACGAGCGCCGGTGCGGGAGGTAACCCGATGTCACGGGCGAAAGAAATCACCCTGGGATCGTTCAACAGCGCGCCGACGCCGAGCGGAGAGTACCCGACGACGCGCACGCCTCGATCGGCGCACGCGCGACGCAAGTCCCGCTGCGGAAATCGAGGGTGCAATTCAATCTGATTCACCGCCGGTGGAATCTCCGCGACGGCGAGTAATTCCTCGAGGTGCGAGATTTCGTAATTCGACACCCCGATGGCGCGACATTGGCCGTTTTTCACCGCGCGCTCCAACGCGCGCCACGTGCGTAGCCGCGCCTCGCGATGCGCCTCGCTCGACGGCGCGGTTTTGCTCTGTCCGGGCCAGTGCACCAATAACAACGACGGCGGTCTGCCAAGACGCTCCACCACGCCCTCGATGGCGAGCGTCGTGTCCGCTTCGCTGTGCATCTCGTTCGGCGCAATCTTACTCGTCACGAACGTGTCGGCGGAGACCGAGAGCGGTGCCGCCGCGAGCGCCTCGGCGACGGCCCGTTCATTTCTGTAACACGTCGCCGTGTCCACGTGACGGAATCCGACCGCCAGGGCGTCGCGCACGGCGTCTCGACACTCGTCGCCGCGAAGTCTGTACGTGCCGAACGCCAGGATGGGCATGCGAACACCGCGCGCGATGACGACGTCGCGGTGCATGTCGGTGGACGCGCGGGACCGGTGATGGTGCGCGAGACGCGCGTTCGAGGTGTGAGTCGAGCGCGCGCGCGCGTGCGCGTCGATACGCGCGCGAGACGTCGACTGGAGCTCGCCGCTCGCCGCTACGCGGTGATAGTATTACAAGACGAGCCCGGCGCGCGTCGGTCGCGTCGTCGACGAGATTATATTCACGCCTCCTTGGCGTCTTTTCCCGGTTTCGGCGGGCCTCTGATGGCTTTTCGGATCATTATGCCGAACCAATAGGCGTTCAAGCCCGCGCCCGCGCCGACGAGGACGTTGAGCGGAACGGCGACGGAGGAGGGCACGGCGTCGATGAGACCTTTGCTTCGGACCCAGAGCATGTGACTGTATCCGATGCAGTACGCGACCACTCTGACGAGAAAGAAGGTGACGACGAGGACGAGGCCGGCGAAGAATTCTATTTGCTTACCGGCGTTTTGCGGCGAACTCACCTTGTCGCCGGTGAAACCCAGCGCCCTGGCTATTTTTACCACCTTTTGACTCTTAATCGTAAAGCTCGCGCTCTGAATGGTCCACCGCAGCGTCAAGAGCGGCGTGGACGCTTCACCCAGGAGCAACCACGCGAACGGTAGCATCATCGTCTGCGAGACGCCCGAGAGGATGGACGCCACCGTGAAGACGCAGTGGTGCGCCAACATATCCGCCTTGCCCAAACGCGGGAATTGCGCCACGATCTGCGCGGTGTCGTGCACGAGATACCCCAAAAATAACCAATTGGTGCGCTCGATCGCATCTCTGGTCGCGTCGCTCAACCCACCGGCGACGCCTCGATTATAATACATATCCACCGGGTTCGGAGCTCGGAGCACGTCGAGCAAAATCAGAAACGCCAGCACGCTCACCAACAGCGCGTGCACCATGCCCGTGTACTGCTTCGGCGCCTCGAAACGCACGCGTTTCGTCCCTTCGTCGTCGTCATCGCGCGCCGGAAGCACGCGCGAGACGACGAACACGACGCTGACTCGGACGATTTCCCAAACGACCGTGCAGACGAGCAGTTTGCGCAAAAAGTCCGCGGGCGCGCCGAGAGGGTCCATCTCGTACGGGCCGTGGTACCGCACGCGTGGAAACACTTTCGGTTTTCCTCGGAACATGGTGACGGAGCGACGCGCGTGCGCGCGCGCGGCGGCGCGGTTTTCTGAGGAGGATTTAAAATGTTGGTTGGGGACAGTTTGAGCCGGGCAGGCACCGCGCGCCGAATCGAGCGTTTCGGGCGCACCGACGAGGGTGCTTTCGCGCGGAGAGTGATGAAACGGTGCGTCGACGGCGTTCGTCCGCTTTTCAGACGCGCTATGGTACTATGGATCGCGCGGGCGAGACGACGGCGGACGATATCCCGCGGCGCGAAGTGGTCTAAAAAGCAAAATCTTGATCCGTCTAATCCTCCTTCTTCGCGTCGGGCTTGGGCGGACCGCGCAAGGCCTTTTTCACCATGAGAGAGAACCAGTACCAGTTCAAGCCCGCGCCGCAGGAGACGAGCACGAGCAGGGTGTTCGTGACGGATTTCGGAATCGGATCCAAAACGCCCTTGTGCCAGTTGTACAGCATGTTAAAGAAACCAGACGTGTAGCACAAGATGCGAACGATGAAGAACACAGCCATGAAACTTACGCTAGTGGCAAACTCCAACTGCTTGCCCGCGTTCTTTACCGAACTCACGGCTTCGCCCTTGTACCCGAGCGCTCGAGCCCAACGCACGACGCGCTCAGACTTCAACTCGTACGTCATCTGTTGAATTAACCATCTCAGGCAGAGAAGAGGCGTCGAGAACTCGCCGATGACTAACCACGAGAACGGCAACATCATCGTCTGCGAGTGACCCGCGAGCAAAGAGCACGCGATGAAGCACGCGTGGTGCGCCACCATGTCCACCTTTCCCAAACGCGGATACTCCCACAACAGGTGCAATAAATCTCCGAACATGTATCCACAAAACAACCAGTTCCCAATCTCCGTGAAATGCGTGTCCGACAGCGTGAACAGCGTCGACGCGTTGTGGTAATACCTATCTCTCGGCAATCGAAGGTTGAGCGTCACCCAGCCCACGCGCAACCCGGCGGTCGCCACCGCCAATGCGTGCACCGTGGACATCACGTACGCCGGCGCCACATCGACGAAATCCTTCTCTTTCTTTGTCTCCGCCTTCCCGTACGTCTTACGCACGATGAAACTCGTCAACGCGCGCGGGATTTCCCAAAACAAGACAGCCTTTGCGAGTTTGGTGGTAAAGTCGAGCGGATCGTCGAGGTTCATGCTGTACGGCGTGAGCAGACGCGCGTACGGCGGAACGCGTACGTTTTGTATCTTCATCTTTCTTCCGCGGTGCGTCCCGGCGCGTCCCGGCGCGTCCCGGCGCGTCACCGGGCGCGCGCGCGGGTCGCCGAGTGAAGATGCGCCGGGGGCTAACGGTTTGATTGTTTCGCCGGAGCTCGACGCCGCGTCTCGGTGACGAACGCGCGCGCGTTGGACATCGTGCGTGCGGCGCTAAATGAATGTTAATGAATACAGTCTAATGCAGTCGCTGTCTAATGCGTCTGGCAGCGCGATTGGTGGATGGCGGATCGGCGGAGACGGAGGCGTCGGCGGCGAAATCGGCGACGTCGAGGAGCTCGCCGGCGAGAATGGATTCGACGAGCCATTCGTGTCGAATGCACGGCACGCCCAGGCGTTTTGCCGCTCGAATCCACGCCGAGTGTGGCTTTGCGCTCGTCTGCGTGATGAGATAATCGAAACGTCGATCGGTTTGCGGATTCGACTCGAGCGCGGCGCCGGCGTGCGCGAGGAGCGAGGTGAAATCCTTGACGAATCCCTCGTTCCCGGTGATGGCGGTCGTGACGTCGCGGAAGAGTTTACCAGAACACGCGCGGTGCCGTTCGCGAGGTTTACCCTCTGCGTCGAGCGGTTCGTCCGCTTCGAGGATTCGACGCTCATCCGCGCACGCGTCGATCCAAGAGGGTTTGGCGAAGCGTGCTCCTGCGGCGACGCCG
>Ga0255762_10003130_pt1 | contig 13153 bp, 12 predicted proteins | sample 101ome_16_FD_179962 | JGI IMG/M metagenome (GOLD analysis project Ga0255762, IMG submission 179962) | Coastal salt marsh microbial communities from the Groves Creek Marsh, Skidaway Island, Georgia - 101401AT metaG (version 2) | ecosystem: Environmental > Aquatic > Marine > Intertidal zone >...
GAATTACAATTAATAGTAAATCCGTCTGCTTTTATTTCAAATGGCTCGTCACAACTATTACCTACGCCTTCTGAAACACCGCCACCTCCTCCTCCGCCGCCGACAACAGCTGCTATTTGAGTATCATATAGTGACTGTAAATTATTAGCAAGAGCATTTGCTTTCGCTTCTAAAACTTGACAATATTCGATAAAACCAATTTCATTATTTGCATCTAAACTGCCAGCTGGAAAAACAGCCGTGTTAGAAACGGGTACTGTCAAATAAGGTCGTGTTGGTAAAACAAATCCTCGGCCTGAGACAGATGGTCCAGCATCAATAATAATATCAGTAGTCGTAGTTACTCTTTCGCCATTATTATTGATGCTAATCGTAGTTTTAGTGCCGTCTTGAGGACCGCCACTCTGTAAATTGACATTTTCTACGGTATATGTAAATGGCCCGGTTTCTGTATTTCCGCCAGGACTCACTGAACATGAACATCTGCATGAGCTCATTTTTTACGCATCTCCTGGAATTGTTACATTCGATAATGTATCAACACTATCTTGAATAGATGTGACCGAAGTTTCAATATCATCTACAGTGGCCATCAAACCATCAACTTGACCTAATACATCATTTTGTAATTCTAATAACTCATTATAACCAAGATCTTCTAGAACTTGATTCTTCAATGACTCGTATATACCAAAGGCTTGACCATATAATTTTGTCGCGTTTTCTAATAATGTATTTTTTAAAGTATTCATAGTATCGAAAACTAAGTTAGTAATACAATCAGCTAATCGAGTGACTGCCGATGCTGCAGCACCTGCGAGACCGGCAAGAGCGCCGGCAAGTTGAGCAATATCAATTGCTAATTCGATAGCTGCTGCGATTGCTGGGCCAGCGATTCCTGTTACTACTTTTTTGGCCCAAGAAATAATTTTTAAAGGATTAGATGGCACAGATAATATCGGTGCATAATTTGACATGAGAGCAGCAATTTCTTGTGCTTTTGCCGTTATAATATCAGTAACTACTTTAACATGTTCTTCGACAATTAATTCTAATCTTTCACAACTAAATTCACCAAGAACAGTCGCGGTCGTTCCTTCAGGCGGGCCAGGAATTTCAACCTCAGTCGTACCTGTCGCGGCCTCTAATTCCGCTTGCATTTCTTTTAATCGTGCTACTGTTGCTTCTACTGACATTTTTTATTACCTATTGTGGATCGCCAATATCTGTGATAATACCATTTGTGACTGTAATTATTCGGCCGTTATAACCAGTAAATGTTCCTGATGCAGCTACTTCGACCGGTTGACCTACACCCTTTTGAGCATATAACGGTCCTAAAACTACAACTGAAGGAGCATTCAGTGTAATACCGACTGGTGAATTTAAAACAAATTCATTGCGCGCATTAAATGTTGCTAAACCGTGGAAATCCCATAAAGTATTTCCGATGGTTTGGAAGTTAGCATTACCTCTAATATCTATTGCATAATCGTTACCGACTCGATCAACCCTATCAGCATATGAACTGATAAACAAACTTCTACCTTTGTCTGTTCTCGGTATATCATCTTTTGGTAAATTACCAGCATTAATATAGAAATTATTATATGTAGAAAACGAAGTTGAATTTTTGACATCTACATAATAATTAAATACATCATCAGTTGTTAATTTTCTTGTATCACCATCTGCAGGCTCATAACCTATATTTAACATATAGTTGTTTTTGACATCGATAGTATAATTGGCAATACTATCATAATTAATTTGGCGTGCTTCGTCGATCGGATGCCAACCGATATTTGTTAAACTATTGTTTTTAATATCAACAACATTATTATTAATATCTTTATCAGTGAGTAGTCGTGCTTCGTCTTTTGGTTTCCATCCGATATTAGTAACGCTATTACCTTTGATATCAAAATATTGATTCGTTTTCTCGAAGTCAGATAATTGACGGCTCTCTCCATCCTTATCGTAGTTGTTTCGTGGTATCCAGCCGAGAGAAGTGTATTGATTATTGGCTATCTCAACATAATTGTTTTTCTCTGAATGTGTATCAAGCTCTCGAGATTTTTTCCATGACCAACCTACTGATAGTTGTACGTTATTAGCTACGTCAGTAATAAAATCATATTTGTGTGTATCTGGTAAAATCTGTGTTTTCTTATCTGCATTCTCACGGTATGTTGTTTCATTAATCCATGAATCATTTAACTGATAACGCGCAGATTCTCCTGCTAGTTGATTATTTGCGGTACGCGGATAATATCCAACCGCAATAAACATATTATTAGCAATTGTTTCTACATGATTATTGCCGATACCTGATGTAGTACTATTAACAACTTCAAGTTTTACTGATGCACCAACATATGTCTCTTTATTTTCAAGTGAAATAGTATAATCATTGCCGACTGTTTTCTTTACTCGTCTGCCTTCCCATGGCGGATGAAGTCCAGGCTCATGATTCTTGTTTGGTTCTAACCATCCACGCATTGTGTCAGGATATGCACCAGGCAGCGCATCGCGCCAATTGGGCAAACCTTGTTTATTATTAGATACCTCTTCGTAGCTACCTGACCGATGCCACCACTGCATCCTCTCATGTCCAGGCGTATCATCTAATTCAATAGCATGTCCTGATTTAGTCGTATGTACAAAATTATATGGATATTCAGTATCGTAGTCAGAGGCTGGTTGCCATACAATATTCATCAAGCCTTTATTATATGGATGTTTAGGTAACATCTGACCGCCTTGACCTGGTTCGGTCGCAAGCGGATAGTCTTGACCTAATGGATGATTAAGCTCTCTTTGTGTATCTTCGTGCCAACCTTTCGCTAAAGCAGAAACATCCATATAAGGATAATCTTGTTCAGGCGGTTTTATTTGTAAGAATTTACCAGTGGGTTCATCTGTAGGTGGTTCAGGATATATCGATGATTTATGGTACGTTCCAAAAATAACCGGAATATTTTTCTCATGGCCGTCGAGATAAAATCCAAATACGTATGTACCAACAGCGATACCAGTGGGAGATGTACCAACAGCATCAATCCAAAACGGTGTTTGAAACTCTTCGAGTTCTACGATCTTACGATAGCTCAGAGATGCGGATTGAATAGAAGAGAGAGGCCACGCCCACAATAAATCGTCATCAACAATACCAAATGTCTTTTTCTTTTTACCTAACTCACCAGTTTGCTCGTGCAAAGTTCGTACTTTAACACGTCCAAGATATCGCTTATCTTTCGGATCTTCGGTGGGATCAAGCTCAACGACTCGACCCATAAACCATTTAAAAGTATCACCCAGATTATAATACGCCATCTATCTCTCCATCAACCTAACGATTTGCCGTACTGATTCGGCTTCGCTATATCCATTACTAAGAAGTGTTCGAACACATTATTACGAGTCTGATCACACCGATGTTTTAAATTTGTTACGATATAATTCTCTGAGAATATTTTATTCTGTTGTGGCTCACGCGTTAAACCAGAAATCTCAGGAAAATTCACTTTAATGACATCACCAACACGCATATTCGTATCGCCGTAGGTTCTAATGCGTACAGTATATTGCGTGATTCTCTCATGGAATGGCCGTTGATAATGTAGATTCTTATTGTGTTCCATCTCGGGACGAGTACCATCTTTCACTGCCATGCGTGTTACACCTGGCATCTCCATCGTAAAACCGTTATATTCCGCACTGTTAAAATCAAACGAATCATCTGTCTTCTTAAAGATAGTATGATCGCCAAGATTATTATATTCGTTCATTAAATAATACGAACCACGATGAATGTCAAACTCTCTGAACTGATTGCGCATTGCACCAGCAACTACTTTCTTAATTGACGAACCTTGGCCTGTAGTTTCGTATGATAAGATATTTCGATAGTTAACTACTTTCTCTAAAGGTGAATTTCTATTCGATGTATCATAGAAGAATTCTTTTTCTGATGCACCTGGTTTACGATCAGTAATTAGTTTTTCAATTGTTTGAAAATGATAGCCTTCGTAATCTTGATAGAAAACAAATACCGATGATTTATTTCCTTCGGCAGATACTGCCCTTTCTTTAATCAGATTAACTACCTGAAATGGTCGAACCATGTTACAGGCATAATCAAACTTACCCTTCGTAGATTCTTTTGTAATGAGCGGGATTTCTGCGCCAAGATCTTGAGTAATTACTTCATTGAGTGCATCATGATATAGCATATCTCGATAACGACGTGTCATTACCATGTAGCTATTTTTAAGATAGTCTTTCGTCACACAACGTAATTTGTATTGTCGTAGATTTGACATATCATTTGTTGTCAAACCCTGAATACTTTCTACGAAGAACTTATATGTCAGAGCTTTACGTGTTGGTGTCTGAATAGTTAACTCGATAGTTTCTTCACCACCCAATGGGAATTCATTCATTAGTTCTATACCTTCAGCGATATAGAAATCAGCTGTAATCGTATAATTGTCTAATGATTCGTAAATATCGAAGCTTTTGACGAGGTTCTTAATATTCAGCTTTTTACCGCCACTGAATGTTTTAAGAGTGATTTCGTCTCCGACTATATCAACATGAGAAGCATCTTTCTGCATCTTTCACCTATTTCAGCAAGTCGTCTAACTGCTTATTTACTCGATTTGCATAGTCGCTATCTACAAGATAGACATTGCGGTTTTGTTCGTTTAATTCAAATTCGAAATCATAATAATAATACGGAGAAAAATAAACTTGTTCAACTGATGGAATTACATCTTTGATTAATGTATATGTTTCGTAATTAAAATTAATAGTGACTCCAGAAGTGTCACCAGTGACGTCAAAGTTTGATGTCATCTCGCTCCAATCACCTGTAATATGTTGTAAAGTAACATACGTAGTATCAGATGTTGCAACAGTTGCACTACCACTCGATGAACCAGAAGTAAATCTAACGATTTCTCCTTTCGTAAATGGTGTAGTTGCTGTAGAACTATAGCTATAAGAAATGATTCGATTTGTAGACGCATACATTTCTGTCTTAGTTCGTTGATAACCAATAATACCTAATTGATTAAAGATTGGCTCCCAATATTTTTTACGTTCGCCAACTAATGAATCATAGGCTCCTTGTGAAATAATCTGATCATCGCCTCTATAATTATTTCTATAAACAAATATTTTCTTTCGAGCGTTTTCTTCTGATCCGTATTTTTTCTTAATGTTCAATTGAAAATCATCTTGATTCAAAGGCATATCAAAATATGGATCTACGACATCATTTGTCATATAGATCAACCAATCAAGATCTACATCATCATAATAATCAAATGCTAATGTCTCTGGTCTCGTTCCTTCTGGCATTTCAAATGTATAAAACGCAGACAAGAAATTTTTAACATTTTTATTGAAATCCACACGACGCATAATATTGAGCGAAGGAATATCATTATAAATTGTAATAGGAAATTTACGGAAGTATTGAGTTCTATCTGACATTTTAATCCCTCTTATACGTCCATAGCCGTCATATTCTCCATTTCTTGGAATGTAAGAATAAGATTGATTGCTACAGGTGCGCCATCTACAAAGAAAGCAGATGTGCCTTCAGCTGTATAATTAACCGAAAATGTTTTAACAGCAGATTTCATAAATTTACCATAAACACTTTCATTCGGTTTTACTGATGGTTGTAATACATGCGGATATTTCAAGAAACTTCCAGCTTTTTCCGGAAGTATGCGTTTTTTCATTTGAATAATTATATCTTTTAACGTAGCTGCTTCATCAGCTGATCGTGGTACTAATTTCCAAGTCCAAGTAAATTGACGTAATTCCAAACCTTTGAAGAATACTGTTGGGTGTGGGTTTGGAATCTCGCCTGTCACTCTACCCGCTAGACCGCCAAATACTTCGTCAGTTGAGTTTAATGCTGCAAAAGCTGCACGTTTTGCAACTTCAGCTGTCGCATTAGCAGCTTCTTCTCCAGTCATTTGTGAAACTTTTTCTGAAAACTCTTTTCCTAAACCTTGTAGGCCACCTAATCCAGCTCCTCTATAACCTGCATTTTGAGCTGAATCAGATTGCAATACATCTCCGAGAATTCCAGTGTCTCGTTCTTGATATTTGACTTCATGATTGATAGTAAAGTTTTCAGGTATAGGTAACCATACTTTAATCGATGGCGCAACCAATCCGGGCGCTGTAGGTGACTCTCTATCATACGTCCAAAACCACAATTCAATAAATGACGCAGCATTTTCTTTAAGATCTGGCGGGAATGAATATCCTCCATAATTTAAATCACTTTCGCCGACTAAAAGATTCTTTTTGTTTTGAATTTTTTCATAAGGACTTTGTTTCTTAAAACTCGGCAATCGATTATCTAATCTACCCATATCAATTGGATTTTTAGGAAACTTTTGAGGAAGAGTAATTTTATCAGTGACAGTTGATGATACAGCCGTCGTCAATATCTTTTCTGCACCTTTACTAAATGCTCCTGCTCTTTCGAGTTTAGCAGCAACGTTCGCACCCAATTCCATGGCAGATTTTTGATGGTTATTTAGATTAGTAATAGAGTTAGCTACACTACCATTCAATACTCCTGGTCGTGTACTAATACTACCTAAATTTTTAATTCCTGCGATCTGTGTCTTTTCGAGAGAAGATAGCTCGTTTTTCAATTGAGCTGCTATCGGACCAACTGAATCTATTGTTGTTTTTTCTGCCATGATTATTCCTATAAATATGTATATGGCGAAGACTTATAAAGGTGTCTTTAAACCTAAAAATCCGAGTAAGTATCGTGGAGATCCTACCAACATTATTTATCGAAGTAGATGGGAACTATATTTCATGCGCTACCTCGATGATAATAGCGGAATAAAGGAATGGGCGAGTGAAGAGCTAATCATTCCGTATCGTTCACCTATCGATGGAAGAGTACATCGTTACTTTCCGGATTTTTGGATTAAGAAGATTAATCGCGAGGGGAAACTAGATACGGTCGTAGTGGAGATTAAACCATTTAAGGAAACCGTAGAGCCAACTCCGCAAAAAAATCTTACTAAGAGGTATTTATACGAGGTGAAGACATGGGGTGTAAATTCTTCTAAATGGAAAGCAGCACGAAGTTATTGTGCTGATAGAGGATGGGAATTCACGATCATCACCGAAAAAGAATTAGGACTTAAATTTTAATGGCTACGTATATATTTCAAAAAATTGCTGACGAAGGCAAAGTACAACTTGGATCAGATATAGACGCAGAAGAGTCACGTGATTGGTATCGTGATAAAGCGCAATCAATAAAATCTGTCAATATGAAACGGGAGCTGCGCAATCGTGACCGTACATATAATAAAATGGTTGAAACTGATATCGGTCGCATGTATATGTTTCAATACGATCCGAAGGGCAAAGCTACATTACCATATTACGACATATTTCCGTTGATATTTGTATTAGAAAAATATAGCGATGGTTTTCTTGGCATGAATCTGCATTATCTGCCTCCAGTTTTTCGAGCTCGACTGATGGATAGACTATATCAGATAGAAAGAAATGATGCTTTACGTGAGTCTAAGAAGCTACGTTTAAATTATGGTTTATTGAATTCTCTGGCGAGATATAAATACTTTAGGCCTACCGTTAAACGCTATCTAAATTCACAAGTTAGATCACGATTTCTTTGGGTACCATACGAAGAATGGGATATAGCATTAATGTTACCTACACAAAGATTCAGAAAGAAACAAGCTAGCGTAGTCTGGCGAGATTCTAAACAATTTATTCAGAGAAATTAAAAATGCCATTTTCAATACCCGCATGGAAAGGAAGAGTAAAAGATAGTCTACCGGCTAATCGTTACGAAGTACTTGTCAATCCGCCGGGGGGCGATGGACAAGAAATATTAGTGCGTGCTGAAACTGTCAGCGCGCCAGGTATTTCTTTCTTATCAGTTGATAATTATTCTCCCTACGGTAATGGATTGATGTATAACATTCCGTATCGCTACAATCCACAAGAAGTATCAATGACACATACGGTTGATGAGAAAGCAGAGATTTATAAAACGTTTAGAGAATGGGCAAACAAGATTGTTGACCTCGACGGTGATGCAAAATATGGTGCAAAGTATTTAAAAGATTATGTTGTTGATATGAATCTCACAATATATAATCAACAGAATAAACTAGCAAAGATGGTGCAATTTATCGAAGCATTTCCCATCGTAGTTGAACCAATGCAATTGGGTTGGGGTCAACACGACGAGATCGCAAGATTTTCAGTGAATTATAGATTTACAAGATTTAAAATATTAGGATGAGGATAAATCATGGCTTTACCAAAAATTAGTACGCCAACATTTGAATTAACACAGCCTTCAACTGGCGAAAAATTAATATATCGACCCTTTTTGGTCAAAGAAGAAAAGATTCTACTCGTAGCGAAAGAATCAGGAGAGAAGATAGACATTTATAATGCTATCAAATCGATCGTTAATAACTGCATCTTAAAAGAAGATTTTGATGTTAATGATATTCCTATTTTTGATATGGAATATATGTTCATTAAAATTAGATCTGCGTCAGTTGGTAACATTGTAAAATTTCAAGTCATTGATAGTGATGATGGTATCACATATGATTTAGAAGCGGATCTTAATGAAGTTGAAGTACAATTTCCCGATGATCATGATAAAAAAATCATGATTACTGATGAAGTTGGTTTAGTTTTAAAACATCCGACTCCTAAAGTCTCAGATGAATTGTTAGATAAAAAAACATTAGTAGAAGTTACTGATACCATGATCAATGCATCAATTGATCAGATTTTTGATGGAGATGATGTCTTCTCATGGAAACAAGAATCTAAAAAAGATAAGGAACAATTTTTAGATTCATTGCCTATAGAAGCATATAATAAAATTCAAGGATTTTTCGAAACCGCTCCAAAAATCGAGCATGTCATTACATATACAAATAGTGATAATAAAGAAAAAAGAGTAGTATTTAGGGATCTAGATGATTTTTTTCAATTGGGCTGAGTTATATGGACCTTTACAGTCACTATAAGTTAAACTTTGACGTAACTCAGTATCACAAGTTCACATTGACTGAAATTAACGAAATGATTCCATTCGAGCGTGAAGTATATGTAGACATGATACTAGAAAAAATACAAAAAGAAAAGAGTAACAATGGGCCGAATATCTGGGATAGCTAAAGCAATAGCTAAAATAACAGCTCAGTCTACATCAAGACAAGCTGGCAGAGCTGGTAAAGTCGCTGGAAAATTTTCTCGGGCGATGAGTCGTGCAGGTGGTACTCTTACTAAACTAGCAACGTCAGCTGCCGTAGGCGCAGCTGCTGGAGCTAAAGCCGGCGCAGCAATAGCAAAAGAGAATTTAGCTCAAACCGGCAAAGATATTATGGCAGTCGGTAAAGCCGCTCAAACCTCTACAAATACTAATGACCCTATAATTAATCTACCAGCTCTTGCCGATTGGTCATCAATAGCTGATGCTATGTTTGATCTCGGGTCAATGCCTTCGCATGTAGATATTAAAACCACCTCTGATACAAAATTTGCTAGTCAAGCAGATTTCGACTCGTTTGTCGAAGGAATGGAAAATTACTTCGATGATCAGCCTTCTCGACCCATAGTTATCGAATCTGTTATTCCTGCCGGCACTGAGATCGAAGCTGTTTCGAAATCTTTAGGTTCTCTAGAAGAAAAAATAACAGAAGTTCAAGGAAGTACACTCGCTTTACAAAGTCGTATGGATAGAGTGTACAAAAAACTTGGTTTTGCCATAGAACAAAATAAACGAATTGCTGCAGCTAACGAAAGACGAAGAGACGAAGAAGACGTTGAAAAGAAAGATTCAGTTGTTCCGTCGCAAGCAGGAAGAATAGCTGAAAATGTTGGAACTATGACAGCTGGAGTATTATCAAAATATGTGATACCAGCTTTGGCACTTTTAGGTTGGGGTATGGCTGACGCCCTAGCTGATAGTGCTGAAGGAGATGATGAAACACTTGCAGAAAAATTAGCATTTTTAGATGGCATAGAAGAAACATATTTACAAATGTACGCAGCATTTAGAGGAGCTTCAGGGTCATTATCATCTGGTTTTTCTAAAATTTCAGCGGCTTTTGCTGAAGGAAAACTTAAAACTATATCAAATCTTTCTACTAAATTTACTGTAGTCGCTAATCAAGTATCGATGGCTAGAAAAAATGTCGCGATATTTATGACCGGATTAAAAGTGGCCGGGACTTCTTCTCCGATGGGAATGAGATTTGCGCAAACATTACAAACTTTTAGATCAATAATAAGTGGATTTGCGCGCGGTTTAAAAAATATTACTGCTCCGATCATGCGAATTGTTAATAGTTTGCCATCGTTTGTAATAAAACTTTTAAAAGGCTTCGCTAGCAAGGCAATAAAATGGACTGCAATCTTTTTAGCTATCGACACTATGATCGATGCCGCTTTAGCATTTGGTTTTGGGCAAATTTCTGAAGAAGAATTTCATAAAAGAACAAAAGATAATATTAATTTTATTTTGGGTATTATGAGTGGTATCTATGTAACAACATTTATATGTACATTATTGGGTACTGCTATAGGCACATATTTTCCAATTTTTGGAAATCTTGTCGGTGCAGCCGTTGGTTTTGTAGTCGGTATTGTTATCGGTGACGACTTATATAAAATGATAGGTATGAATGTTTTAGTTGACGCAGTCTATGATTGGTTAGTGTCAGGATTTGAAAATACTTCTGGATTTAAGAGTTTAGTACCAAAAATGATTGACGCTGGTAAAAAAGCATTAGAAGAAGTCATTCAAAAATACAAAGATTTCTTCAAAGATATGGGGAGAGACGAGATTGCATCTGCTGAAGACATTAAGGCTGATTATGGTGAAGATGCAACTCTTATAAAAATTGCTGAACAAGCAAAAGGTGGAATACTTTCAGACGATGAAAACGCTATGCTTTATGTTGCAGACAATATTAATAGTTATGAAGAACTAGAAGCTTTCAACGAAGAGTTTAAACAAAGAAATGGTGTCACACTACAAGACCATGCTAGATCGTTTATGAATGACGACGAATTTGCGCAGTTTATTGATACTCTTGATGCAAGTGTACAAGAAGGCGGAATGCCGGTTGAAGAAAAACCATCTGTAGCATATAACGTAACTGACTATGATAATAATATTATTGGATCATTCGATACTCCAGAAGAAGCTGCTCAGTTTGCAATGACAAATCAGGGCATAGTACAAAATGCACTTGCGGTTGCAGATACACCTGAATTAGATTATGATGAAGTAGCCATTGCAGGTGTACAAGCGTTACAAACAGTTTTGACAGGAGAAAAAACTGACGCTGATAAACTTAAGCAAATGTATGGTGCTGCTAAACAAATATCTGAAGATGGCAATTATGAATCAGTTAAAAAAGCATATTCTGATATTGTAGGCAGACCTCTAGAAAAAGATATGGGCGATGTATTTGGTGAACACGCTACTGCATTAGATCAAATAATGAGTTCATCAACACTAGCAGACGCAGTAGAAGTTGTTGCCGATGAAACTCTAGCAAGTGTACTAGAAACTGCAATGCCTGATGTTTCTTCGGATATAAAAAATAAAGTCAACGAAGTAATAGCTATTACTAATCAAATCGCTTCAAGAGGTGGTAGAGAAAGAGGTAGTGTTGCAGGTAATCAATCGAAGAGTCAAGTAGATTCTGCTACACCATCATTCCATACTACAGACCACTTTGTAAACGCTGGTTTCCAGACATAAAAAAGGGCCGTAGACCCGCGCGCTTTTCAAGACATCTGCAGAATGCCCGCGCGCTTTTGAAGATCTACGACCCTAAGCTTCCCAAGCTTATTCGTTAGCAAGCTTCCTAAAGAAATCCAGTGACTCATCATCGTCATCAAATGACGTAGTTGTAGTTGTCTCTGGTTCTGCTGTTGCTGCTGGAGGTGTCCATGCAGGAGCAACCTCAGGAGCTGCTGGTGAGGCAGATGGTACATTTTCTGCTACACTATCAGGCTGCAGACCACCAAGTACCCGCATCAACTTTTGCTGAAGCTCTTCGTACGACTTAAAGTTCTTCTGATCGAGGAACTCGGCAAGACCATGTTCCTGTTTCCAAATGGTTTCAAGCTCGCTATCATCGTTAGACAGAGCAGACGGAGAGTCGAATGCAGACTTGTCATAATTACGATAACCTTCTACCTTACGAATGCGTAGGCGGAAGTTGGCACCTTCCCAAAAATCAAATGGGTTGACTGCGTCCTCGTCTTCAAAAGCGGGGTGCATGAGGTCATTAATCTTATCGAAGATCTTTTTGCCATACTCATAGAGGAAGACTTTGCCTTCGTTCTGAGGATTGGCAGGATCAGAGACGACCATGATATTAGACACATAGTGAAGACGTCGCTTCTGCTTACGTGCAATCTCTTTGTCTGATTCAAGACCAGAGTTCCACAACTTAGAGTTGTATTCACCGACAGGATCGTCGAGGCCGATAGAAGTCAGTGACTTCTCGATGTACCAACCACCAGGACCTTGAAAACCATGGTCCCAATATCGAACGAAGGGCACATCTTCACCTGATGGTGCAGGCAAGAATCGGATAATGGCAGAACCATTACCTGCTGTGTCGACTGTGGGTTTCCAAAAGCGCTCGTCGGGGCCTTGACTTTGTGATTGATTGCCCGCTACTTTTTCTGCGGCTGCTGTAAGCTTGTCGAATGACGACTTACGGTTTGATTTTAATGTTGCAAAATCCATATGTTTTTCCTTGTATGCGAATGTATAACAGTTTATTCACAGTATTCATAATATAACAAGTATATCCTACCATAAAACTTCATGATAGTACATCTATTTATATAGCTGCCCGACGAGTTCGACATAATCTTCTACATCAAACTTGACAAATGGCTGATACTTCAGCAGCTTATTCATAATCTTCGGCCATATAATAGTATCAGAAATATTTTCTTTCCAATACCAGAATACTTTACATGTAGCATTCAAAATGATCATGGTTTCTGGCATGATCTCTTTTCTATTATACATGTTGAGTACTTTGGGGTAATCACCGTTCTTCAC
>Ga0255762_10003155_pt1 | contig 13076 bp, 14 predicted proteins | sample 101ome_16_FD_179962 | JGI IMG/M metagenome (GOLD analysis project Ga0255762, IMG submission 179962) | Coastal salt marsh microbial communities from the Groves Creek Marsh, Skidaway Island, Georgia - 101401AT metaG (version 2) | ecosystem: Environmental > Aquatic > Marine > Intertidal zone >...
AGAAAAGAATGTTGGGCAGGGGCCAAGCCTATCTGATGCAGTGGCATTATACCTCCGCTTAAAAGGGCAGAATAAGCCACCCGCTTTTGAAGCCACATTAAAGCGAGGCTGCGGCTACTTAATCGATAGTTGCGGGATGAAGAATCTTGAAGGGTACACCCGCTCAGATGCTACCCAATTCCGTGATTATTTGTTTGCCAAAGGGCTGAATGGAGCATCTGTGGCAAGGATATTTGGCACTGTGAGAGCCGTTATAAACTTGGCCCTGAGTGAGTTTGGGCTATCAATCGTCAATCCATTCTCAAACGTCTATTTTGATCAAAGCCAAGGGATTAAGAAACGCATTCCCGTAAAGCCTGAAGACATCGAGAAGGTTCAACAGGAGTGTTATCAAGCTGATGATGAAAAGCGGTGGCTTATTGCTCTGATAGGGGACACGGGCATACGCTTGAGTGAAGGCGCTGGGCTGTTAAGGTCAGACTTCGTGGAAAATGATGGTATTTTGTGCGTCAACATCAGGCCGCATCCTTGGAGATCATTGAAAACTTTAAGCAGTGAAAGGCTACTTCCACTTGTTGGCTCGTCTAAATGGGCCGCAGAACGGATATTAGCCCAATCGACAGAAAGTCGGTTTGCTTTCCCCAACTACAAGGATGGTCAACGCACCAATGCCAACTCAGCCAGTGCTGCCCTGAATAAATGGCTCAAGTCAAAGATTGGGCAAGGTTACACAATTCACAGCTTTAGGCCTTCAATGTTTGATAGGTTGAGAGCGGTAGAATGCCCCAGCGAGATTATCGACCAGATTGGTGGCTGGTTAACGCACGGCGTTGGTAATAGCTATGGCAACGGATATCCGGAATCCATTTTGTTACAATGGCTTCGAAAACTCTGTTGATGGCAGCGTGTTAAATTTGGTTTGAAATCTCTATGAGGCAACCGTCTGGATCTCGAACAATGATCACGCCATCTATTCACCGTGATGGAAACCGTCTGGACTACTCTGACTTTGATCTGTCCGTCGTCAGTTTTTTAGACCCAAGAACGATAAATCCTGTTGAAAAAATCTGGCCCGCCACAGCGGCGGGCCAAATCCTAGTTTATTAGGCGCTGCGATACAATTTGGTCATCGAGAATTCACGATGTCCAAGCGCTTCCGCTGCAGTATTGCGCCCATTCGCGGTGCGACGGATCATTTCGATCAACGCATCACCCGCTTGATCAATCGTCATATCGCGACGCAAAATACCCGATACATCCACATCCACATGCTCGCTCATCGTGCGAATTGTACGCGGGTTGGCGGTAATTTTGATCACAGGAACAATCGGGTTCCCAATCACATTACCCTGACCCGTTGGGAATGTATGCAACACATAGCCACCGGCGGCCATCAAGGTCACACATTCGGCCGCGGCTGACGAACTGTCCATGAAATAGAGCCCTTTGCCAGCTTTTGGCGCTTCGGCGGGCTCCAAAATATCAATGAATTTTGAAGTCCGGCCGATTTTCTCTAGATTGCCCAGCGCTTTTTCTTCGATGGTGGTTAGGCCGCCCTCAATATTGCCTTTGGTCGGCTGGCTGTCTGAAAGGTCATCGGTTTGATGCGCAAAAATCACATCATCCTGATAGGCTTTCCACATTTTATACCAACGTTCGCCAACCTCTTCATTGATGGCGCGTTTTTGGCAAATATGTTCGGCACCGGTGATTTCCGACGTTTCGCCGAAGCACCCGTAAATGCCTTCTGGCAACAATTTATCGTACATATTCCCGACGGTTGGGCATGATCCCAAACCAGTAGTGGTGTCAGATTCGCCGCATTTCGTCGAAATCCACAGATCCGAGATCGAGCATTCTTCTCGCTGCAATTCAGAAGCAAAATGCACCATGTCTTTCGCGGCGCGCGAGGCATCCATGATTGTTTTCAAATCGCCATTTTGCTCAATTGAAAATCCGAGAACCGGTTTGCCAGTTGCGGCAATGCCATCCACAACGCGCTTGGTCCAACCCGGTTCAATCCCGATAACCACAACAGCGGCCACATTCGGATTGGCGCCCGTGCCAATAATGGTGCGGAAATGCAATTCAAGATCTTCGCCAAATTGCAACCGGCCATAGGCATGTGGGATGGCCAAAGTGCCTTTGATGTTATTCGCAACGGCTTCACACGCCGCGTTTGAAATGTCATCCAGTGGCAAAATCAACACGTGGTTTCGCACGCCAACACGCCCGTTTTCGCGGCGATACCCTTGGATGGTGATGTTTGAAAGTTCGCTCATGATAGGGGCTCCTTACCAGCGTTTCGTTTTACAATTATGCGTGTGCAGATGATGGCCTTTTTTAACATCATCGATCATCACGCCGATATCTTCGCCATATTTGAAGACGGTATCGCCTTTGGTCATATCTTGCAGCGCAATTTTATGGCCAATCGGGGCCGCTTGCTCTGAGGTCAAGCGAAAGGTTGAATTATCATGCGTAACACAGACCAACATATCGGTGCCGGCTTCCAAACCTTCAACAACAACGACCCCGACGCTATCGCCTTGCTCGTGAACCAAAAGATGAGGGATTTCTGACATTGTGGTTTCCTTTTATCAGGGTTTCAAAACTATTTTCGGGGCCCTTATGGCACCTTTGCGGATATCGTGAAAAGCTTGTGCGCCCGCAGAAAGCGCACGGGTTTCAAACCAATCTAACGGGCCCAATTGGCCTGCAAACATGGCTGCAGCAGTGGCTCTGAAATCCGCCGCCGTGTAGGTATATGTTCCGATGAATGAAAGCTCTTGCAAGGTGGCGCGGCGGATATCCAAGCCACCTTCGCTGGATCCAAGGCCGATATGCATAATCACCCCGCCAGGGCGTACCACTTGCGAAGCGCTCGCGCGGGTTTGGGCAAAGCCGACACCGTCAATCACCAGCTCAAACGGCTCTGTTTCTGCCAATCTATCAGGGTGCAGCACGGTAACCGGCAGCTTGTCAGCCAAATATGTGCGGCGCAAATCATTGGGTTCCACCAGAGTAACGTTTGAAATGCCTTGCGCTTGCAAACACAGCGCGGACCCTACGCCAATTGCGCCGCCCCCAAGAACAAGCGCGCGCGCCTCCTCTGGCGCCGTATGCAGGGCTTTGCGCGCCAATCGAACGGCGTGCCAGCCGCAGGCGATCGGCTCGGCGAGGCTGGCCGCCAACAGAGAAAACCCGTCGGGCACGGTGACCAAATTTTCAAGCGGCATTGAAATATAGTCGGCAAACCCGCCCTGCCGCGGTGGCATGGAAATAATCTGGCGATCCGGGCACAGATTATCGCGGCCCTCTTGGCAGGCGCGGCACGTCCCACAAGAGACCAAAGGGTTCACCGTGACGCGGCGCCCTGCCTCGGGCCCTTGGGCGATCGTGCCAGCCACTTCATGCCCCAAAATTAGCGGCGCCGGGCGCCGTTCATCATGGCCCAAAAACGCATGCATGTCCGAGCCACAAATACCAACGCCTGCAACTTTAATCAAAACCTCTCCGCGTTTGGGCTGCGGATCCGGCATATCCTGAAACGACAAAACCTCCGGGCCCATATAGACAAGTGCCTTCATGATGCGTTCCTCCCATTGGCCGCGTATTATACGCTTTTGCCATTTAGCGCCGCGATTTATCCGCTGGCTTACACTTTTCCGATCTAAGCCTTTGAGTGACAATGGGCGCAATGAAGCGCAGCTGCAACGACTCATTCGGTCTTGATTTGCTCCGTATGTAAGCGCTTACATTTTGGTTTACAATCCTTAATTTGGAATTTATCACGGAAATAAGAAAATTCGTTAAGATGAGACAAATCCGTCAACAAGGCGCGTTTCGATGAGCCTATTTAACAAAATGCCCAAAGCTCAGAAAGACAGGCTTGTGTCGCACACCCCTCTTCCCACCCTTCAAGATGTTGCAGATTTGGCTGCCGTTTCAACGGCCACCGTCTCGCGGTGTTTGAACAATTCCGGGCATGTCACGGAAAAGACCCGCCTGAAAGTGCAGCAGGCTATACAAACGCTTGGCTATTCGCCCAATTTTGGCGCGCAGGCCTTGGCCGCCAAACGCACCAATACCATCGGGGCAATCATTCCCACGATGGAAAATGCGATTTTTGCCAGGGGCATACAGGCTTTTCAGGAAACTTTGGCCGAAAATGGCATTACGCTGATTATCGCCAGCTGCTCGTATCGCCCTGAGTTAGAGGAAGAGCAAATCCGATCTCTCGTGGCGCGCGGTGCCGATGCTTTATTATTGATCGGCCAGTCGCGGCCCGCTGCAACCTATCAATTCTTAGCGCGGCGCAACATTCCCTATGTCTTGGCATGGGCCCATAAAAAAGATAGCCAGCATTGCTATATCGGCTTTGACAATCAGGCCGCTGCGCAAACAATCACGCGTCAAGTCTTAGAGCTTGGGCATCGCAACTTGGGGGTGATCGTCGGTTTAACGCGAAATAATGACCGCGCGCGCGATCGCATCACCGGCATCGAGCACGCCATCGCAGATTATGGCGCCCAAACCGCCCCGCTGCAGGTGATCGAGGCCGAATATACCTTTCAAGAAGGGGCAAAAGCCTTAGACCAATTGCTGGCCACCCCCACCCCCCCAACTGCGGTTATTTGCGGAAATGATGTTTTGGCGGTGGGCGCGGTAAAACGCGCCAAACAATTAGGGCTCGCGGTTCCAGAGGATTTATCCATTACGGGGTTTGCCGATATTGAAGTGTCTGAACTGATTGATCCTGAACTGACAACCGTGCATGTCCCGCACCGCGAAATGGGCATTGCCGCCGCAAAATCGCTGATTGCCATGTTGAAAACCCAAACCCCCGTGGAAAGCCATTTGCTGGAAACCCGGATCGTCAACCGGCAATCTCTTGGCCCGGCAAAACCGCATTAGCCCCCCAGAAATCCAGCATGAAAGCCTCAAATATCCTCCCGTGCGCTCCCTCTACTATGGCCATGACCGCAGCGCTCGGATAGGGTTTGAGGATGCAAATCTTTAATGCAATTCTCACCGATCGCGGATCAAAATATTCCGTATCCGGCGCACCGGTTAAAACCAAGCAAGAGATTGTTTTGGTAATCAAAACGCTGAAAAAAAATAAAAAATACGCCAAAGCCAGCCATAATAGTTGGGCCGCAGTGTTGCACGAGGATGGGCCGATAAAGCATGATGATGGAGAAGCCGGCGCGGGCATGGTGATCTTGCGCATGCTCGAGCGCGCCGAACTGGTTGATCATGTCATTGTGGTAACGCGCTGGTTCGGGGGCACGCCTTTGGGCGGCGATCGCTTCCGCCGGATACAAGATTGCGTGGCTCATTATCTTAACCACCGCAGCACAACCTGACGATATAAAGCCGCATGAAAAGCAAAACTGACCGCTGCAGCTCTGCGCGATCCGACAATCTGCTGTGCCGCGCCAATGGCCCTTCAATTTGCGAAGGTTCTTTATTTCGGATGACGCGCCATCTGTTTTTTACAGGCAGCTATTTAAAAACAGCTGGGTTGTCGCGCATTCTGAATCAACGTGCAAATCAAAAAAGGCTAGGGTAAACACTGGATATGCGACTTTATTTGGACACGGCAAACACGCAAGATTGGGTACAGCTGCTGCCGCTTGGGGTGTTTTACGGCATCACAACCAACCCCCTCTTGGCGCAACGTGCAGGGCTGGATTATGCGCGCTCAGATTGGCGTGGGTTGCTGGCGCATGCCAAGGCGCTGGGCGCAAAAGAATTGCATCTGCAAGCGTTTGGGGATCCCAGCACCTATGTAAAATGGGCCAGAGAAATTTACGGCATCGCCCATCAAGAAGAAATCACCGCCGTGATCAAAATTCCACTTGTGCGGCCCGCCATTGCGCAAGTACCAGATCTCAAAGCCTTAGGTGGGAAAATCCTGATGACCGCCTGCTATGATGCGGTTCAATGCCTCACCGCAATCGCGCTTGAGGCAGATTATCTGGCCCCTTATCTTGGACGTATGCAGGCCAAAGGCATCGATGCTTTGGCGCATCTTAACGCAATGAACATGATCAGCCGTGGCAGCGGCTGTGAGGTGCTCGCGGCCTCGATCAAATCGCTGGAAATGCTGCGCCAGATTGCGCAGGCCGGCACCCCCTGCGCAACGCTATCGCCCGATTTGGCCCGCGCGCTGTTCGACAATAGCAACTCAACCGAGGCGCATCACGCCTTCGAGGCCGCCTGCCAATCGAAAAAATAAAGGCCAACAGCCTTTTCCTTTGAACAGGATCGCCCTCCAATAGCTTGCAACCGCAATCATCTACGCTGCACAGTCTTTACGTGGTAAAGCCGGATGTCACACTGTTCAAAGCCGGCTGAGCCGCCAGCGTAAAACTGTTTCAGAGGTGAAATTTTTCGCAAGATCATACCAAACTATACATCGCATTTGCCAAAAATAATTCACAGATGTCAGGTTCATGTCAGGTTAACACGAAATACTCCGCGCGTTCGGGCAACGAGGCCCAAAAGAACATGGGAGGAAATATCAATGACTATTAAACTGGGCCGCCGGGCCCTGATCGCAGCGGCGTCGGCCGCTTTATTGGCTGGCCCTGTAACGGCAGGCGGACATCAAGTTGTAGACAGCATTCACTTTTTGATACCTGGTGGCGCAGGTGGCGGCTGGATGGTACAGCACGCGGCACAGGTGAAGCACTGACCAATGCCGGCCTTGTTGGCTCTGCATCATTTGAAAATATGTCAGGTGGCGGTGGCGGAAAAGCCATTGGTTATCTGATTGAGAATGCCGATTCAAACCACGGCACGTTGATGGTCAATTCGACACCAATCGTGATCCGTTCTTTGACGGGCGTTTTCCCGCATAACTTCCGTGATCTGACATTGGTCGCAGGCACAATTGGTGATTATGCAGCAATGGTTGTGGGCAAAGACAGCCCGCTGAACAATATGAATGATCTGCTGGCCGCATACAAAGCGAACCCGCGCGATACAGCCATCGGGGGCGGCTCTGTGCCCGGCGGTATGGACCACCTCGTTGCGGCGATGGTCATGCAAGCGGCCGGCGAAGATCCAACAGCTGTGAAATATATTCCATATGATGCAGGCGGTGATGCGATGGCGGCTTTGCTATCAGGGGAAATTAACGCACTGTCGACTGGGTTTTCCGAAGCCGTGGCCTTGGCCGAAGCTGGCGAAGTTAAAATTCTTGGTGTGACATCTGATGCACGGGTGGATGCCTATGCAGACGCACCCACTATGAAAGAGCAGGGCATCGATACAGCCTTTGTCAATTGGCGGGGATTCTTCGCGGCCCCTGGTTTGCCGGCTGATAAGCTTGCAGCCTATCAGGATGCGCTGAGTAAAATGTATGACACGCCCGAATGGGAAGCCGTGCGTGCGCGCAACGGTTGGGTCAACATTCACAACAATGGCGATGACTTCCGCAGCTTTTTGGAAGGCCAGGAAACCGTCATTGGGGATCTAATGCGCAAACTGGGCTTCCTGTAAGTCAGGTTTCGACCCCGTAATTGGCCCCTTTACCGGGGCCAATTTTTTTCTTGTTACAACCGATACAAACGAGGGAAGCTGATGGCTTTAGATCGCTGGATCGCCTTAGTAATTTTGGGGGTTGCTTTGGCCTATGGCTATGCGGCTTTTTTCTTGATGGACCACCTCTTGCCGCCATTCATGCAGCGCAACCCAGTCTGGCCATCAACTTTTCCCAAAATCCTATCGGTTCTGGCAATATTGATTGCTCTGAGTATTTTATTAGGTGTGGAAAAGCCCGCCAAAGAAGCGACAAAACTCGATATCGATTACCGAAGATTGCAAGATTACAATTCAGGACAGGCTTTTTTAATGCTGGTGATGATGGTGCTTTATGCTTTCACGCTGCGCCCTTTGGGGTTCTTTATATCAACAATTGGATTTTTAAGCCTGTCTTCGATCATACTTGGCGAACGCGGTTTTATAAAATTACTTCTAATCACGGGCAGCGCCACGTTTGTCATTTGGTACCTGGTCGAGCAAATATTGGGCATATTCTTGCGGCCACTGCCCGCATTTTTAATGGGAATTTAGTATGTTAGAAGGTTTACTGATTGGTTTAGAAACCGCTTTTTCCATCAAAAATCTTTTGATGGTGATTGGCGGCTGTCTGATAGGCACCTTTATTGGCATGCTGCCAGGATTGGGGCCGATGTCGATCATCGCAATCATGATTCCCGTTGCCGTTACTTTAGGCGATCCCTCCGCTGCCCTGATTTTGCTGGCCGGGGTGTATTACGGCGCAATTTTCGGCGGCTCAACGTCGTCTATTCTGCTGAATGCGCCAGGCGTTGCTGGCACCGTCGCCACCAGTTTTGACGGCTATCCTATGGCCCGGGCCGGTATGGCGGGTAAAGCGTTGACAATTGCAGCCATTGCTTCTTTTGCCGGCGGCACGCTCGGCGCCATTTTGCTGATGATTTTCGCGCCAGCCCTGTCCTCAGTGGCCCTATTGTTTCACTCCGCTGAATATTTTGCGCTAATGGTGGTCGGCCTGGGAGCGATTGCCGCTTTTGCAGGCTCCGGGCAAGTGTCAAAGGCGCTTTTAATGACCATATTGGGGCTCATCATGTCAACCGTGGGCGAAGGAGCGCTGTTCAACATGCCGCGCTTCACCATGGGGCTGATGGATTTACAATCGGGCTTTAGCTTCATCACGCTTGCAATGGCTATTTTTGCCCTGCCAGAAGCTTTGTTTCTGGTCATGAATCCCAGCCGCGCGGCGCAAGGCGACAGCGCCAAAATTGAAAATCTGCGCATCAACAAGTCGGAGGCCCGCGCCATTGCCCCTGTGATCGGCCGGCAATCCTTACAAGGCTTTTTCATCGGCGTTCTGCCTGGCGCAGGGGCTACAATTGCCTCTTTTCTGGGGTATTCGGTCGAGCGTAATTTGGCCTCGGAGGCAGAACGCCGCGAATTTGGGCAAGGTTCCATAAAAGGTCTGGCAGCGCCCGAAGCGGCGAATAATGCCGCCTGCACAGGCTCTTTTGTGCCCCTTTTAACGCTTGGTATTCCCGGTTCGGGCACAACCGCAATCTTGCTTGGGGCCCTTTTGGCTTTAAACGTTAATCCCGGCCCGCGCCTGATGACGGATGAACCGCAAATTTTCTGGGCGGTGATCATTTCTATGTATATTGGCAATCTGGTGCTGCTCGTTTTGAACTTGCCACTCATTCCCTATATCGCCAAGGTCCTTGCGATACCGCGCAATTATCTGATCCCGTTCATTTTGTTTTTCACCCTAATGGGCAGCTATATTGGGCAGAATAACGCAACCGAACTGTTAATCCTTGTCGGGTTAGGACTCTGCGCCACAGTTCTACGCTTTGCCAATTATCCGCTGGCGCCGTTGCTGATCGGGTTTATTCTCGGCCGGATGCTGGAAGATAATTTCAGCAGGTCTATGCAGCTTTATGACGGGATGGCTTTTATTTTGGAGCGCCCGATGACGCTGGGATTATTGGTCTTGGCGGCGATTTTGATTATTATTCCTAGCTATCGAGCTCGGCGCGCGCGCATGGCAAAAGCAGGCATTGCGGATGGAGATTGAGCCCCGAGGCTATTTCGCTCATCTCGCATATCAAGCGCGGATGCTTTCTGTAACCGGGCAGCGCGCATATTTTGCCAGCTTATTTGATTTTGACAAATGCCCACAGCTGTTTAACGTTTAATCCAGCGCCAGACACCAACCCGAGGCGATGCGAATAGAATGAAAGTCTTGATTGTCGAGGACACGCAAAAACTAGCAGAATCGCTGGCAGAGCATTTTATCTTAGGTGGGCATGGAAGCGATATTGCAGGCTCTTTAGAAATCGCAGAAGAGCTGTTGGCGGTCACACATTACGATATCGCCCTCTTGGATATTATGCTGCCAGATGGCAATGGCGGCGACTTTCTCCGCCGATTGCGACGACGCAAAATCATGATGCCAGTCATCGTGATGACGGCACGCTCCGAAGTGTCGAACAGGGTCGATTTACTCGATATTGGAGCGGATGATTATATTATAAAACCATTTGATTTTGTGGAATTAGAAGCCCGGTGCCGCGCGGTGTTGCGCCGTCATATAGGTGCTCAACAAACAGAAATAACCGTTGGTGACATCACCTTAAACCCGCTCACGGCCGAATTGCGCACTCCGCTCGGGCAGCATATGCTGCGCAATCGGGAATTGCGTTTGCTGGAAATATTTATGAATGCCCCGCAGATTATTTTCACCAAAGATCAACTCACCGACCGGTTGCTCACAATTTCTGAGGCGGTAACCGAAAATGCGATCGAAGTGTATATTGGGCGTATTCGCAAAAAACTGACCGGGTGCGAAGCGAGTATAGAAACAATTCGCGGCCTTGGGTATAAATTGGTTATCGCATGAACGCACGCTTGCGATACCCTTTATCCTTGCGATGGCGGCTTTTATTGCCGCTTGTGGTCACCGCCGTGATCATTTCTATCCTCTTATTCGTCACCATGCGCCAAGTCACCAAACAGGCGGTACAAGCCACCCAAGATGCCTTGCTCTCCACAGCCGTTAGCTCAATCTTGCAGCAAACCAGATCCCGTGACAGCAATGTTGATATTGATCTTCCTTATGATATTTTCACCATGCTCGGCGCGATCAGCCAAGACAAAGTCTATTATCGCGTTGATCTGGATGGCGTGTTTTTAACCGGATATGAGGATTTAGCGCCTTTGATGGATGGCCCGCTTTCGGATCGCCCCCTGCTAACCTCGCAAAGCTTCAAGGGCGAACACGTGCGCCAAGCCACCATCATGCAAAGCTTTTTGATCGATGGTCAGGCAAAAATGCTGCGCGTTACCGTGGCCCAAACACAATTGTTTCAAGAAGCTATTCTGCGCGAAATATCGCGCAACGCCTCGATCATTGGGCTCAGCTTCTTTGGCTTTGCGATTTTCATGGCGCTTTTGGTGACCACGTCTTTTTTGCGTCCGATCAACCTTTTGGCCGGAGCTGTCAGCCGCCGGGGACCGCATGACTTGCGCGATGTGAAACACCCGACTCCCCCAGAATTGGCGCCTTTGCTCACCTCTTTAAATGGCTTTATTGGACGCCTTCGCAGCACGTTGGGGCAAACCGAGACCTTTATCGCAGAGGCCGCACATCATATTCGCACGCCCCTCTCCTTGGTGAAATCAGAAAGCCAATTGGTGTTGCGCAAATCGGTTGATCCAGACACTCGCAAACATTTGCACAACGTCATCACCTCGGTTGATGAAAGTATCCGATCGGCCAGCCAATTGCTGGATCATGCGCTGGTGCTGTACCGCAATGAGCAAGCCCAAAAAGACCGCCTAGATCTGCCACTCATTTTAACCCATGTGCTCTCTAGCATGGCCCCCACCGCCGATCTTAAAGATATCACGTTGAATATCGATATTGATGACAGCCAACCGCTTTGGGTGATGGGCGATCGCGTCTTGATAGAGGTGGCGCTGCGCAATCTGTTGGATAACGCAATCAAATATTCAGATCCTGATATGCAGGTCACTATAAGCGCCGAGCGGCGCAAAGAGTTTGCAACCATCGCCATCACAGATCAGGGCCGCGGGATAAAGGGGCTTGATATGTGCAGCTTGAATAACCGCTTTCGCCGCGGCAGCAACGTCGATGATGTGATTGGATCAGGCTTGGGCTTGGCAATCACATCGGAAATTTGCACCGCGATGGGCGGGGAATTGGCGCTCACAAACAACAAAGGAGCTGGCGCATGCGCCGTTTTACGATTGCCTGCCTGTTAGGCCTATGCGCGCTTGCATCCAGCGCTTTCAGCTTTGAAATCGAACTGAGCACGCGCTTTGGAGATGCCCAAAGCCCCACCCAATTGCGCATCTTATCTTCAACCGATCTGGACCGGTTTCAACCCGTGATTTCAGAATTTCTTAACCGGAACCCAAAATTCTCAATCACCTATGTCACCGCGTCAACCAGCGAAATTTACAAAGCGATCGCAGAGGAAAAACAAAAATTTGATCTGGTGATCTCTTCCGCCATGGACCTACAAATCAAATTGGCCAATGACGGGTTCACCCAAACGGTGCCAAATGTAGAAACCAAAAATGTTCCGGCCTGGGCCCGCTGGCGGCATGAGGTGTTCGGCTTTGCGCTTGAACCGGTGGTTTTGCTTGTGTCGCGCCGCGACTTTGCCGATTTAGAGCCACCAAAAACCCGGCGCGATCTATTAACCCTAATCCGCAATAACCCAACAGTTTTTCAAAACCGCATCGGTGCCTATGACCCACATATTTCGGGGGCTGGGTATTTGTTTTCCACCCAAGATGCCCGCCAGTCAGATACGTTTTGGCGTTTGGCCGAAGTGATGGGCCGCGTGGGCACAAAACTCTATTGCTGTACCAGCCATATGATCCGTGCGGTAAATACAGGAGAGTTGGCGCTGGCCTATAACGTATTGGGCAGCTATGCCAACGCCACGCTGCCTGCGGGCAGCAATGCAAAAGTTATAACCTTGCAGGATTATACGCATATCTTGTTGCGCACCGCCGTGATCCCAAATACGGCGCAAAACTTTAGCAGCGGGCAAGCTTTTTTGAATTTTCTGATCAGTGATGACGGGCAAAGCATTTTGGACCAAAAAGCCAAATTACCCGCTTTGAACAATTCGGATATCGCCCAGCTTGCCAATCGCAAACCGATCCGGCTTGATTCTGGGTTACTGGTTTTTCTAGACCGTTTGAAAAAGCAAAGTTTCCTAAGCGAATGGGATGCGGCATTGATCCAAAATTAACCCATATTTTGCGCAGGCACGACAACCCTATTCAAAAAACAGGCTTCCTTTTCCGCGATCCAGCGCGCCGCATTCAAATCAAACCCACATCCGACTCATTTTCTGAAAGCAGCCCTTATTTTGCAAAACGCATCGCATATTTATAGAACGCTCTTAACCTTGCTCATTGGCCTTGTCGGCGCTGTTATCTTTCACGTCATCGGCTTTCCAGTGCCCATGCTGACAGGGCCGGCGGTGCTGGTCAGCTGCGCCGGTTTGCTG
>Ga0255762_10003172_pt1 | contig 13043 bp, 17 predicted proteins | sample 101ome_16_FD_179962 | JGI IMG/M metagenome (GOLD analysis project Ga0255762, IMG submission 179962) | Coastal salt marsh microbial communities from the Groves Creek Marsh, Skidaway Island, Georgia - 101401AT metaG (version 2) | ecosystem: Environmental > Aquatic > Marine > Intertidal zone >...
GTAAAGAAATTAAAACTAGAGGTGATAGAGCATATACTATTACTGATGAAGATATTACAGAAATACTAGGCTTTGCTACAAAGAATCAAAAAACAACAACAATTAAAAAGAAGCGTCCGCCAGAAGAAGATAGTGTAAAAGACAAACTTGCCAAGCGTAGAGCAATGGCTGCTAAAGGCAATCCAGACGCATACAAATCAGGCGCAGTTAAGTAATGGATGAACTCGATTACATTAAAAAGCTCGCTGGCGTAAACGAATTTAAAGGGTATACAGAATATACTCTAGAAAATATGTCGCAAACTGCTACTGCATTAAAGCAGAAAGAACGTGACAATAATATTAAACCCGGCGATAAGGAATGGTTTGATCTTTGGTTTAGTCTTCCTTATATGACAGGACATACGTTTAGAGGACGTAAAAAAGGATGAGATTAAGACAAGTTTACGAAGATGGAAGAATAGTAAAAGGTGTTAATACTACTCCAGATGTCGACGTGAATTCTATTTCTAAAGAAGCGGCAAAATTTGGATTTAAGGTAGACAAAGACGGACGTCCACAAAATCATCCTAGCAAAGTAAAAGGTTCAAAAACAAATGTATTGTTTAACTTAGGGCTGACAGAAAGTAAAAGTTTTGTAGAAGCACTAGGTGAAATTGCAAGTGCTACAGAAATTTATGTAGACATGGATGGTGTGCTTGCAGACTTCTTCGGCGACTGGGCTAAACTAATGGGTGTAGATAGCTTCCGTGATATTAAAGACGTAGAAGCAGGTTTACAAAAAATTAAAGATACAGAAGACTTTTGGCTTAACTTACCATTAACAGATAATGCAAAAGGTTTATTAGGATTAATTAAAAAAGTAAAAGGTGAATATAAAATATTAAGTTCACCGTTACCAGGTGATCCTAATTCAGAACCACATAAGCACGAATGGATTAAAAAACACTTAGGTTTCTTCCCTCCGGCAGATGTAATCATTACACATGATAAAGCAAAGTATGCTACACAAGCAGACGGTACACCTAACATACTAATTGACGATTACGGTGTTAACATTGGCAAATGGGAAGCAGCAGGTGGTATTGGATTTAAGCACAAAGATCATAAGTTTGAGCGCACAGCAAAAGCAATTAAACAGCATATGCAAGAACCTGTAGAAGAAGGTAATCTATTTAAAAATCCTGAAAATTCTTTTGTTGTTAAAGCCGATGGTGAATACGATTTTATAAAATTAGGCACTAATATGGCTAACCTAAAAGCAATGCCAGCAGATTCTAATGTAGACGAACCAGATATAGTTGTTGCTCCGTATGCAGGCAAAAAAGAAATGAAATATCTTATGAAGCAGTTAAAGCGCATAGGATATAAAGTACAAGATGCTGGTGGTTATAAAGATTTTCACTATGATGAAAAACCTACAGGCGGTAAAGCACCTCCACAATTAAAGCAGTTTGGACCAATTGGTAAGATTAAATTAGACAAACTTAAAAGTGTACAAAGCGAACGTCAATGGAACAAACTAGGTAAACAATTAGTTAAAGTATTAAATGATGACTATGAGCCAATACAGATTGATCGAAAAGGACGTATTGTAAATGGACATCACAGATACGATGCACTACGTTTAACAGGTGCAGAGTATGCTCGTGTGCATATGGCAGATGATGTGCTTGAAAATATGCTAGACGAAGGTTGGAGTAAAAAGTACAAAGATAGTATTAACTGCTCAAACCCAAAAGGTTTCAGTCAAAAGGCGCATTGCGCTGGCAAAAAGAAAAACGAAAATTTTGCCGACGGTAAGGAAAAGGGTAAAAGCCGACCTGGTAGAGTCAAAAAGGCTGGTGCTAGTTGTAGCGGAAGTGTAACTAGTTTACGTAAGAAAGCAAAAAAGTATAGTGGTGAGAAAGGTAAAATGTATCACTGGTGTGCTAACATGAAGGCAGGTAGAAAATGAAACTATTAGACTTAATCAACGAAGCAGAAACAGACCAAGAAAAAAATCGTAGACATCAAAAAGATCTAGACGATTTAGAGCGTGATATACGCAAGTCTGGACAAATGGATAAAGAAACAGAAAAAGCAATTAATACAAAGCGTTTACAACTTGCGGCACAACGAGCAAAGTTTGATGAAGATGCTACTGCCGGTGCTACTAGTGCTGGAAATATTGCAAGTGTAGCAAATCCTCCATCTGCACATTTTAAACCTAAAAAGCGTGGTAAATATGGTGCTCCAGAAGCGCCACAAAAGAAAAATTCAGACGGTACAGCAAAAAACGCATTAGATATAGATAATAATTTAATGGGCGGCAAAACAATAAAGCGATAAATACATTATGCGTATTAGAAACATCATAAGCGAAAAAGAAAGAACTAGATTTGGTAGATCTCTTGCAAAAGGATTTAATGCTACACAAAAAGGTGGAGCGATAGGTCCTGATTCTGCTGAACAGTTTATTAAAAACTTTTTTACTAAACCAGGTGACGATCCTAAAAAGGACAAGCCTAAGCCTGATGTTAAAAAGACAAAAAACACAGTAGTTACAAAAAAACCTGCAGATGCTACTAAACCTACAGAAAAAGGCAAGCCTGCTCCAGAACCTAAAGCAGTCGAGCCAAAAGCAGTCGAGCCGAAAGCAGCAGAGCCGAAAGCAAAAGACGACTTTCCGTCAGGCATTTCAGGAGGTAACTACGTAAAAGTTAAACCTGGTGATGCTATAGTTTATAAAAATGCTGCTGGGAAAACTAAAGACGGTGAAGTAACTAAGTTACTAGATACTAGAGATAAACAAGGCGATTTGCAAATACAACTTAAAAAGAAAGGTGCTGTATTTGCAATTGATAGAGATAATATAACGCAAGTTAACGGTCAGGATTGGAAATACTTTCCAGAGAAAGGATCCGATGCTGGAAAGACAAAGGAAAACATTATGAGCAAAGCAATGAAAGAAGGATTAGCTGATCTAGCTGGCAGAGCAGAAGCTGATCACGAAGTACAAATGGCTAGAGCTGATCTTTACAAGATTGCTAAGTATGCTATTAAATTACATGATATGCTAAAAGGTGTATCAGAAGAGCAAGGACTAGAAGGTTGGCAGCAAGCAAAGATTACTAAAGCAGCTGACTACATTGGTTCAGTATATCACAACCTAGACTACGATATGAAGTTTGGTGAAGGCATGAACGAAGGCGTTGAAATGTGTCCAGAAGAGTGCTGTGGTAAACCAGTAACTGAGTGTTCATGTGGTCCAGACTGTCCTCATTGCGATTGCTACGAAAAGAACAAAGCAATGAAAGAAGGCAAGTACAAAAACGATGCACAACGTAAAGCAGTACATGCTGCTAAATCAAAAAAAGAAAGTACAGACGCTTACAAAAAAAGTATTGCTGAAAAACTTGCAAAAAAACTAGAAGGTACAGTAACTCCTCCTACATCACCATCAAAAATAGATGCAAAAAATATTAAAGCAAAAAGTATTAAACCAGTTAAAAGCACTAGCGGCGGTGGCGGCAAGTAATATGGATTTTCACGCATTACAGAAAAAACTTTTTAATATTGAACCAACTGACCCTGCTGAAGATAAAGCTAAAATGGTGGCGGCTTTACAAGGTAATACTCCTGCACCAGAAGTTACGCAACCAATAGCAGAAAGTTACGAAGTTGCAGAAGGTTCGTTACAATTAGATAAAAATTATTCTGTAAGCGACTTTGCTGCACTAGCAGGTGTTATTACAGAAGGTAAACAAAAAACTGGCAGTGCAGGACAGGCAAAAGGTAAAGACCCTATGCCTAAAATGTCTAAACCAAGTCATACAGGTGAGCAACCACACCCATTAAAAGATAAACTAGTTGGCGAAAGTTCAGAAGATCGAATTGCTGCGCTAGAAGCAAGAGTAGCACAACTAGAAGAATTACTAGCCGAACGTTCACTTACTAAAGGCGAAGAAAAGAAACGTGAAAAGTATGTCAAAGGCATGAAAAAGAACAAAGACGACTTTAAGAAACGTTACGGCAAAGATGCCGAAGCAGTTATGTATGCAACTGCAACTAAAAATGCCAAAAAAGATGAGTCTATTAAAGGTAGACTTTATGCAGAACTAGCCAAATATCAGCTTAAAAATTAATTTTTTAGGTTGACTTCTAGACAAAATTCCACTATAATATAAATTAAACTAACATAGGAGTTTAATATGAGTAGCAGAACCTACGGGGCTGACGAAAAAGCCAAACTAGAACGCCTTGTCCGTGAGGGCGTAACTGTATTACAAGAAGTTGAAGATTTACAAACAGGCTTAAAAGAAACTGTAAAGGCTGTTGCAGAAGAAATGGATATTAAGCCAAGTCTTATCAACAAGGCAATCAAAATTGCACAAAAACGTGATTGGGCACAACATGCTGATGCCTATGACGATCTTGAAACATTAATTACTACACTTGGTTACGACAAATAATGGATCCTATAAGGAAATTTTTTAAAAGCTCATATGACAGTGACAAGATAGCATTTGCATTTGAAATGATTAGCACAGTCTTTACGATTGCTGCTAGTCTAACACTTGCACTAAATGCAGACAGTCCTGATATGAGATACGTGTACCCGGGATTTTTTATAGGTTCGTGTACAGCAGTATATGCTTACTATAGACGCACACTTGCCTGGCCATTAGTGTTAACATCATATTTTGCATGTGTTAACGTGCTCGGATTTAGTCGAGCAATGGGTTGGATCTAGTAAATATTAATAACGCTCAATGACAATAGTCGAGCAAGAAGAAGGTTAAGTTGGCCATAAGCAACGAGAGGAAAAATGATAGAAAAAATAATCGTCTTTGGTGGCGGAACCAGTGGTTGGTTGACTGCCGCATATCTAACTAATAATCTCCCTGAACAAGTAAAAATTTGCTTAATTGAAGATAGCAAAAAAGGTCCAATTGGCGTAGGTGAAGGAACTCAACCTGCAACTGCTAGTTTCCTTTATGAATGTGGACTACAGCCGCATGAATGGATGCCTGCTAGTAATGCAACATTTAAGCACGGAGTTAAACTAGAAGGCTGGAATGACGAGCCTTATTTTGTAGATAACGATGATCCAATAAACTATCTTGCTACTCCTGATTTATTTGCTAACAAGCATTTTGCAGACAAATCCTATAAAGAGTTTTTAGATTGGTATCCTGCTTATCAACTAGCAGAAAACAATATTAGCCCAAAACTTACAAAAGATTTAGATTGTAACTTTAATACTGGACCTGAAGGATTTGGTGCTGTACATTTTGATGCATATAAAATTATTGATTGTATTAAAAAACTTATCCTTAATAGAATTACATATGTAGATACAGAAATTGTAGATATTAGAAGTGACGTTAATGGTATTTCATTCCTCAAAGACAAAGAAGGTACTATTTACGAAGCAGACTTGTATATTGACTGTACAGGTTTTGAAAGTCTTCTATTAGAAAATGAACTAAAAGAAGAATTTATTTCTTTTAAAACTTGGTTGCCAAACGATAGTGCTGTTGCACTACAAACTCAATACACAGATCCTAAAACAGAATGTCACCCTTATACAAAAGCAACTGCTATGAATGCAGGATGGAGATGGACTATCCCTGTCTATGACCGTATTGGTAACGGCTATGTATACAGTTCAAACTTTATTACACCAGAAGAAGCAGAAAAAGAATTACGTGATGCTTTAGGCGAATACGATGCTCCAGCAAAACATTTAAAAATGAAATGTGGAACCCATCAAAGAGTTGCAGTTAAAAATGTCCTTGCTGTAGGACTAAGTGCAGGATTTGTGGAACCTTTAGAAGCAACAGGTATTACATTTACTACAAGTATTGTTAGAGCATTTGTACACTTTATACAGATGTCTCAAGGTAATTGGAGCGACGAAGTTAAAGATGCAATCAATCAATCATATTACGGGTTGAATATTGAAATACTTTCTTTTATCTTTGCACACTATTTCTTTAGTAATAAGAAAGATACAATGTACTGGCAGGCAATAAGAAATAAAACTCTTAAAGATCTACCTGATGATTGTATTAATATTATTAGTACCTATTATCCATATCCAAAACCTATCATGTTTTTAACTAGACAAAGTATGTTTTCGAGTGTACAATGGTGGAGTATGATACATGCTGGTGGCGGCTACATTGATGCTGAAAAAAATACTCCTGAGGAAGATATGTATTTGAAATATTTTATTGAAAGCAAACAAAAACAAACTGATTTGTGTAAAGCAACATTTCCAAATCATTATGAATTTTTACAATCTTGGTACGAGGGAAAATAAATGCCTTATGTAGATGCAATGTTTGATCGAGACCAAGACATTATTCGTGTCGTAGAGCGTCGCGACGGCAAAAGACATTACACAGAGTATCCTGCAAAATACACATTCTATTACAAAGATCCTCGTGGAAAATATAAAAGTGTTTACGGTGATCCACTTAATAGAATTGTTTGTAAAAACACAAAAGATTTTCGTAAAGAAGTTGCTATTAACAAAGGCAAGGACTTGTTTGAAAGCGACATTAATCCAATCTTCCAATGTCTAAGTGAAAACTATCTCAACCAAGACGCACCTAAACTAAACATTGCGTTTTGGGATATTGAGACAGACTTTGATCCAGAACGAGGCTTTGCTGATCCTAGTGATCCGTTTATGCCAATTACTGCTATTACTGTATGTTTGCAATGGCTAGACAGTGCGTTGATTACACTAGCAGTTCCGCCTAAAGGTATGAAACATGAAGATGCTGTTGCTATGTGTAAACAGCGTTGGGGTGACGAAGTTATTCTGTTTACCAATGACGAAGAAGGTAACGGTGAAAAACAAATGTTACTTGCTTTTCTTGATTTGATTGAAGATGCAGATGTACAAAGTGGTTGGAACTCAGAAGGGTACGATGTTCCTTACACTGTAAACCGTATCCAGCGTGTACTAAGCAAAGATGACACAAGACGTTTCTGCTTGTGGGGACAACTACCTAAGAAACGTGAATATGAAAAATATGGAAAAACTGCCGAAACTTATGATTTTGTGGGTCGTGTGCATTTAGACTCGCTTGAACTGTATCGCAAATATACATATGAAGAAAGGCATACATATCGATTAGATGCTATCGGTGAATTAGAAGTAGGCGAAAATAAAACTGTTTATGAAGGTACACTTGATCAATTATATAACAATGACTTTGAAACGTTTATTGAATATAACAGACAAGACGTTGCACTACTTGACAAACTAGACAAGAAACTACGATTTATTGATTTGAGCAACGAACTTGCTCACGCAAACACTGTATTGTTACAAACAACAATGGGTGCTGTTGCTGTTACTGAGCAAGCAATCATTAACGAGGCACATCACAGAGGCTTACAAGTTCCTAATCGTCCAAAACGTGATGACGAAAACACACAAGCCGCAGGTGCTTATGTTGCGTTTCCTAAGAAAGGTTTGCACAAGTACATCGGCTCAATGGACTTGAACTCACTGTATCCGTCAGTAATTCGTGCGTTGAATATGGCTCCGGAAACTATTATTGGACAACTACGTCCAGAGATAACAGATTCTCGTGTACATGAAGATATGACTCTTAAAAAGAAATCATTTGCAGGTAGCTGGGAAGGACGTTTTGCAACAGAAGAATACGAAGCAGTTATGGAGAAACGCAAAGATATTGCACTAACGGTTGACTGGGAAGATGGACGTTCAGATGTACTAAGTGGTGCAGAAATTCATCAACTTATATTTGATTCACATATGCCGTGGATGCTAAGTGCTAACGGTACAATATTTACTACAGAATTTGAAGGAGTGATACCTGGTATCTTAAAACGCTGGTATGCAGAACGTAAGGATCTACAAAAACAACTTAAGAAAGCAAAAGAAGCAGGCAATGCTATTGAAACTGCATTTTGGGACAAACGTCAACTTGTTAAGAAAATTAATCTTAACTCTCTTTATGGGGCCATTCTTAATCCTGGTTGCAGATTTTTTGACAAACGTATAGGACAATCTACAACACTAACAGGTAGACAAATTGTTAAGCACATGAGTGCTGAGGTTAACAAAGTTATTACAGGCGAATATGATCACGTAGGTAAAGCAGTCATTTACGGTGATACAGACTCCGTTTATTTTAGTGCGTATCCTGTGTTAAAAGATGATATTGAAAGTGGTAACCTTGAGTGGAGCATTGAAAAGTGCATTACATTATACGATCAAGTTGCAGAGCAAGCAAATACAACGTTCGGCGACTTTATGGCAAAGGCATTTCACTGTCCAAAGACACGTTCAGATGTTATTGCCGCAGGTAGAGAAATTGTAGCACAAAGCGGTTTGTATATTACTAAGAAGCGTTATGCGGCTTTAGTAATTGACAACGAAGGTTTCCGTACAGACGTAGACGGAAAACCTGGTAAAGTAAAAGCAATGGGATTAGACCTTAGACGTTCTGATACTCCTGTGTTTATGCAAGAGTTTTTGAGCGAAGTATTGCTTATGGTACTTACAGATGCAACAGAAAAAGAAGTACTCGAGCGTATTACACAATTCCGTAAGGACTTTAAAGAACGTCCGGGATTTGAAAAAGGTTCTCCCAAACGTGCAAATAAAATCGGGCATTATGAGCGACTTGAAAAGAAACAAGGTAAAGCAAATATGCCCGGACATGTAAGAGCAAGTATTAATTGGAATACACTAAAACGTATGAATGGCGACAAGTATTCGCAAGAAATCGTTGACGGTATGAAAGTTATTGTTTGTAAGTTAAAACAAAACCCTTTAGGATATACGAGTGTTGCTTATCCAACAGATGAGCTAAGACTACCTGAATGGTTTAAGGAACTTCCATTTGACGGAGACGCAATGGAAAGTACCATTATTGATAATAAGTTAGATAACCTAATTGGTGTACTAGATTATGACTTAGAAGATACTAAGCAAAACACTACATTCAACAGTTTGTTTGACTTTGGAGACTAAAATGAAAATAAAAATGGAAATAGAAATTGATACCGAGAGAGATCAAGACCTAAATACCATACAAGAATTAATTGAAATATTAAAAGCATTAGCAGAAAATTATAACTTTGAAGGATAAAAACATGAAACTTACTACATCAAATATTGAAGGCGAGTTAGTTAAAGACAATGATCAATATCAATTGTTTGATAATAAGACTTTAAAAAACTTAGTTGTTAGTAAAACTAGATTACGTTCTAATCAATCCACTAATGGACATAGACACGCTGGACAAGAAGAAGTTTATTTCTTTGTATCAGGCACAGGAAAAATGGAACTAGATCATAAAATTTTTGATGTTAAAGAAGGTGATGTTGTTCTTGTTGAAGATAATGTATTTCATAAAGTTCATAATACAGGACCTTACTGGTTAGAGTTTATTTGTGTGTTTGACGGAAAGAGGTACGAATGATTTGCGTAATATGTAAAAAGAAATACGATGTTAACTGTAAGTGGAGCTCTTGTAAACTAATGAATCATAAGGTAAAAAAACAATGAAGGTGGGATTTACTTGTTCAACATTTGACTTATTACATGCCGGACATGTAATAATGTTACGTGAAGCAAAAGAACAATGCGATTATCTTATATGCGGATTACAAGTTGATCCAAGTATAGATAGAGCAGAAAAAAATAGTCCTATTCAAACTGTTGTAGAGCGTTATACACAACTTAAAGCAGTTGGGTATGTTGACGAAATTATTCCTTATGGAACTGAAAAAGACCTTGAAGATATCTTGACAATGTATCATATTGATGTTAGAATATTAGGAGAGGAATACAGAGATAAGGATTTCACCGGAAAGGATATCTGCCGTCAAAGAGATATTGATTTATACTTCAACAAACGCGACCATAGATTTTCATCTAGTGATTTAAGGTCGCGAGTAACAGAGAGAACAAAACTATGACCGACAATGAAATGATTATCAAATTACACGATATTGCTCGTACTGCAGAATCATATGGTACTTCTAATGTAAATGCAAAAGAAATGCGAGAAATTGCAGACAGATTTTCAGAATATGTAAAAGCAGCAAGCGAAGCAAGACATAAGGCACTACAAGGATGAAGCAGTTCTTACTTATACTTGTATTAATGGCGGCTGCATTTGGATTAGGTATAGAGTTTGCATATCAAATACATCCATATGAAAGATGCACTGTAGACAAAGGATTTACAGATCCAGGTGACATTGGAGAATGCATTTGGCTACTAGATAATCAATCGAGCCTAAGATGAATAAGTTTATTTTTGATGTAGATGGTACACTTACTCCTAGTAGAGGTATTATTGACTTAGACTTTAAAGCGTTCTTTAATTCTTTTTGTCTAATGAATGATGTATATCTAGTTACAGGTAGCGACAAGCCTAAGACTATTGAACAAATTAGTGAGCCTACCTACAACTTATGTAAACGTGTTTACAACTGTAATGGCAATGATGTTTGGGAAGGTACAACTCACATTCGCACAAACGAATGGATACTACCTGAAGATGCACACGACTGGTTAAGCGAAGAACTAACTGCAAGCGCATTTCCGCTACGCACAGGATTACACTTTGAACATCGCCCCGGTATGGTAAACTTTAGTATAGTAGGACGTAATGCTACGCTTGGAGAACGCAAACTGTATGTAAAATGGGACAGTGAACAAAAAGAACGTGAAAAGATTGCTTACAAGTTTAATAGATTGTTTACCAATCTTGAAGCAAAGGTAGGCGGTGAAACTGGAATTGACATTGCACCAAAAGGTGCTGACAAAAGTCAAGTTGTAAAAGATTTTGATATGGAAAAAGATACAATTTGGTTTTTTGGTGATGCAATGCACAAAGACGGTAATGACTATCCGTTAGCACAATTAGCACATCATACTAGAACAATACAAAATTGGAGACAAACTTGGGAGTATCTAAGTTGGTTCAAAGAACGAAAAATTGCAAATTAATGCTTGACAAACAAGCACTTAGGCACTATAATAAACTTAACATCAATGGAGAATCATAAATGAAAGACATTTTACAAGACGTAGTAGCACATACTCACGCACTAGGTTTTTTATCGTTAGTCAAAGTTACTAATGACGAAAGCACATCAATTGACTCGATGGCGGAAGATCGTTCTGTTATTTTAACAGCAGAAACACACAATCCAGTTAACGAGTTTGTAGGAACTTTTGGTATGCCTAACTTAGACAAACTAAGTTTGCATCTTAAGAATCCTGAGTACAAAGACAATGCTAAAATTGAAGTTGTACAAGCAGAACGCAACGGAGAAGTTGTTCCAACACATATTCACTTTGAAAACACAACAGGTGATTTCCAAAATGATTATCGCTTTATGAACAAAGCAATCATTGAAGAAAAACTTAAAAGTGTAAAATTTAAAGGCGCAACATGGGATGTCGAAGTAAAGCCAAGTGTTTCAAGCATTGGACGTTTAAAACTAATGGCAGCGGCACATGCTGAAGAACCTACATTTAATGTAAGAACTGAAGTTACAGGCGGTGTTACAGACTTAGTGTTTAGTTTTGGCGATGCAAGCACACACGCAGGTAAATTTGTTTTCCAGAATGCAATTTCAGGTTCATTACAACATACATGGAGTTGGCCTGTAGCACAAGTACAAGCAATACTAAATCTAAGTGGCGACATTACAATGAGCATTTCAGATCAAGGTGCAATGAAGATTAGTGTTAACTCAGGTATGGCAACATACGATTATATCTTACCAGCACAGAGCAAGTAATGATTACTGAAAAACAGGCTAGACAAGAATATAGACAACATAGAAAAGAAGATTCTGTGTTTGCTGATTGTTGGCCTGATACAGATAAACATTTTTACGAGTGGTGTTCTAGTTACTTAGATTACGAACACATAAAGGAAAAAGATGAATAAAGACTTAACTACTGAACAAAAAGACTACGCAAGATTTTTGCCAGCATTAAGTGGCTTTTATGCAACTTATGTAGGCAAACAGCGTTTTGATGAATATGTAGATAAGTCACGAATTCCTAGCAACTTTGCTAACGGTGTTGAAAGTCTAAACTATTTAAACAAACAAGAAGGTCAGTTCCAATACCAATGGACACTGTACTCTGCAGGACATGCAGAGCTTGATGTGAACAAGCACTCACCCAAAGAAGATATGGTGCGTAATAGAGATAGACAGAACTCGTGGATACTAGGCGACTCAGGTGGTTTCCAGATTGGTAAAGGCGTATGGGAAGGTGACTGGAAAAATCCTAACTGTCCTAAAGCACAAAAGAAAAGAGATGGTGTTCTCCGTTGGATGGATGCTTATATGGACTACGGGATGGTGCTTGATATTCCGGCTTGGGTGGCACGTTCGCCTCGTGGACAAGAAGCAACAGGTATTACAAGTTATCAAGAGGCTGTAGATGGTACAAGAATTAACAATGACTATTGGATTGCTAATCGTACTGGTGCTTGCAAGTTCTTAAACGTACTACAAGGCGAAAATCACGCAGAAGCAGATGATTGGTACAACCAAATGAAGGACTACTGTGATCCCAAACAGTATCCGGACAATCACTTTAACGGTTGGGCAATGGGTGGACAGAATATGTGTGATGTTCATCTAGTGTTGAAAAGAATTGTTACACTGCATTTTGATGGATTACTTGAAAAAGGCATCCACGATGTAATGCACTTCCTAGGCACAAGTAAACTAGAGTGGGCATTACTACTAACAGATATTCAAAGAGCAGTAAGGAAGAATTATAATGAAAACTTCACTATCACTTTTGACTGTGCTAGTCCTTTCCTTGCAACCGCAAACGGACAGATATACATACAGAACGAGACAGAGGATCGGTCGAAATGGACATATCGAATGGTGCCGTCAGTTGACGATAAAAAGTATGCTACAGACAACCGTTTGTTTAGAGATGCTGTTATATCAGATGGGATATTTAAAAACTTTGAAGACAGTCCAATTACCGCTGAACTTAAAGTATCAGACGTTTGTACA
>Ga0255762_10003199_pt1 | contig 12982 bp, 7 predicted proteins | sample 101ome_16_FD_179962 | JGI IMG/M metagenome (GOLD analysis project Ga0255762, IMG submission 179962) | Coastal salt marsh microbial communities from the Groves Creek Marsh, Skidaway Island, Georgia - 101401AT metaG (version 2) | ecosystem: Environmental > Aquatic > Marine > Intertidal zone > Salt...
CGCAAGCGCATTGCACAACGTCTTGAAGCGGAGCCCGGTGAAATCTTCTTTACTTCTGGAGGAACGGAGGCTGATAACATGGCTTTGTTCTGCAGTGTTCGGGATTTAGGCGTGAAGCGCATCATCACCACTACCATTGAACACCATGCCGTAGGTCATCCTGTGGAGTTTATGGTGGAGCGCGGGGAAGTGGAAGCTGCCTATTTGAGCGTAAACGAATTTGGAGATATTGATTTAGCGGAGCTTGAAGCGCTCCTAAAGGATGGACCTAAGACGTTGGTGAGCTTGATGTTCGCCAACAATGAAATAGGCAACTTGAATCCTGTCAAGGAAATTAGTGCCTTGTGCAAGGCACATGGCGCCTTATTTCATTCCGATACCGTTCAGGCGATGGGGCATTTGCCCATCAGCGTGAAAGAGGTAGGGTATGACTTTTTAACCTGCTCAGCACATAAGATTCATGGTCCAAAGGGTGTAGGCTTTGCCTATGTCCGCAGTGGATTGAAGATAAAACCACTGATCCAAGGAGGTGCTCAGGAGCGAAATATGCGTGCAGGAACAGAAAATACCATCGGTATTGTTGCGTTGGGTAAGGCTTTTGAGATTGCCACTACGGAGATGGCAGAGGACCAGAAGAAAGTGGAGGCGTTGAAGCAGCGTGTGATTGACGGTGTGAAACGAATCGTGCCTGATGCGAAGTTCTTTGGCCGCAGTGGAGAATTAGACAAGAGTCTTTATACGGTATTGAATATTGCGTTTCCGAAATCTGCGAACGATATGCTCACGTTCTCTTTTGATATGAAAGGCATCAATGTCAGCGGTGGCTCGGCCTGTACGAGCGGTTCTAACCAAGGCAGCCATGTCATACGTGCGTTGGGAGATTGGACGTCAAAATACCAACCGGTTCGCGTCTCTTTCAGCAAATTCAATACGGAAGATTGCGTTGATGCTTTCCTCAATGTCTTGGAGGAAATCTACGTACCCGCTTAATTGATGATAGTCACGGTGCCCATGCGCACCTCCTTGCCACCGGTAAACCTGTAGGTATATACATCCTGTGGTACGGGATTCCCATTAATGGTTCCGTCCCAGAACTCGTGGAACGGATCTTCAGAGCGGAAGATTTCATTACCCCAGCTGTCGAAGATTGTAAAAGTCGGGTTTTCTAAACAACTATTACCGAAGATTTTAAATGAGTCATTCTTACCATCGCCATTCGGCGTGAATGAAGAAGGAATAAAAACCCTTCCATCAATCCTAGTGACGGCTGTGGTAAAATCAAATGTGTAATCCCTGTTGCAATTGGTATCAATGATTGTTAGAACTATGTTTTCAGTTCCACTCTCTGGATATCTGAAATTTGGTATCATTCCAGTGTCCATGTTCCCGCTAAAGTTCCAATAGAATAGCATAGTAGAATCAATGTTTGTATACACAACATCAACCCCGCCGTATCGGCAGCTATCTGGGTACACACGAACGGTTGGAATTTCTACATCATCATCAAATGTGATATTGAAGGATTCCTGAAATTCAGCGCTGCAGAAGCTGTCGCGCGCGGTAACAGTTGCAGTGTAGGTTGCAAACGCTGGGTAATTGTGAGAAATAACAGAATCCACAGTTGTTAAGCTGGTCCCATCGCCAAAATTCCAGATGTAATAATCGGCGTCATTTAAGGAGTTATCCCAGGTTACCGATCTAAACAAATCGCAATCAGAGTATTTTTGTTGCCAATTAGATTTTGGGTAATCCGCGCTGTCGTGCTCAACATCAAAATAAAGGGTATCATAGGTATCACAAATAGTATCAATTGCAACGAACATTACATTATAAGTTCCTAAGGATGGGAATGTGGCAATAGGGTCCTTTAGGTTCGATGTCGTTCCTTGGCCGAAATCCCAATAATATGAGTTTGCATTTATACTTGACGCTCCAGTTAATTGGAGTGTAAGCGTTTCGCATGTTGTATCAGGTAACACACCATTGAAAGTAGTGTTGTAACCTGTAAAAGTATTCCAATTAGCTTCGATTCCAGTTTCAAAATCTAGCTTGATTACTCCTAAGTTGCAGTTGCTACTATTGTTGGTTTCAGAAAAAGCTCCTGGCGTAGTAGGGAGGTCGTCGTTTCCACCGCATCCAGCACAAACAGCTTGATAAATACGACCCCGATCATCAAATCTACTCGTACCTCCATCAACATGTTCTGAAGAGGTTGAACCACCAAAGAAACTCCCGTATTTGAAAGAAGTAAAATTTTTGGTTAATACCAGAAAGTAAAAATCAGAGCCATTTGTCGAAGATTGTAAAGCATCAGCGGAGATAGGAAGTTGTTGAACGGAAGTAGTCGCATAACTATTGTTTGTTACACCCCCCCATCCGGATAGCAGAATATTTAGACAATCGTCTACGTTGAAAGCAGTAGGAACGATATTTCTAGTTCCAGAAGGAGATCCAAAGGCAGTTGAAGCTAGACTAGATGTCAATGAATTATTCAATTTATGAATGAATTGCTTTCTATATTGAGGTGTGCCCCAGGAACCTGTTGAAATTGGGTATGTGCCTTCTGACTGGCCAAATACATAGACATTACCGAATTTATCAACGTCTAAAATGAATGATTGGTCATATGATGATGTTCCGATATAAGTACTTTGAATCAATGAGCCATTGGAAGCATTGAATTTGGCTATATATCCATCTATGTTGCCTCCAATGCTTGATTTGTAACCTCCGGCCCGAGATGGAAGATTCCCACCTTTTGTCCCGCCTGTAATAAAGACTTCTCCATTGTAAACTTTGAGGCTGTAGCCTGCATCATCGCTTGTCGAACCATAATAATTCGACCAAAGTAATGTGTTTCCAAGAGGATTTATTTTGAAAACTACAGCATCCTGGCCACCTACTTTCGAACAGCTTGAACAATTTGATGAAGGAAAATTCGTGCTATTTGTCGACGCAGTGACGTAGATGTTATCTGCCCCATCAACAACTATTTCGCCTCTCGAGGCATCACCATAATTTTCAATTATCGATACATTTAAGCCATCATTTCCGCTGCCTCCTAGATAAGTTGAACTGAGTACGGAGGTTCCTGAAGTATTAAATCGTGTGATAAAAATATCAGACTTGTTAAAGCTGTACCCATTGATATTGACTGTATTACCTCCGGCATTGCTGTTTTGAATTGCATTTAAAGTTGGGAAATTAGTACTTCCTGTAGTCCCCATTACAATAAGCTCACCATTGCCATTTACCACCATGCTGTGTGGATGATCGGACGCAGTCCCGCCTAGATAAGTAGCGTACAACATTGTTGTGCCAAGGGGTTCAAAAACAGTTATGGTCACATCAGGGATGTAATTTCCAATATTTACACCTGGAGGGTCATTATATGTGGTTTGAAATGCACCAGTTGACGCCACGTATCCCGTTTCAAAAGCAATCCCCGCTCCATAAAGTCTACCGACTTCATCATAAGTTGCTGAGAATCCCCAGTTATCGGTCAACGAACCGCTAAAGGAAGTAAATATGAGTTGCGGATCTATGACCAAGGAATCCAAATCCATGGCTTCATTTTCTGCAGCAAAGCTGATTGTATGACCGTCTAAGGTGTACCAACAGCCGATATCTATGCGCTCTCCGTCTTTCCAACCCCAGGCGACAGGTGTGCTTTCCATGAATTCACCGACTGAGGTTTGGATTTGTAGGCTCCCTTCAGGGTTTAATTGGACCCCCGTCGCACCGTCATACTTCCATTTAATCTTAGTAAGGATCTCAGGATCGCTCAAGTGCCAATCATACTTCAGATGACTATCTTTTGCGTAAAATTTAAGTGTAGTGGAAGGGTAGAGGTCTTCGTATACTAATACATCGTGCGGTCGAACCCCACCTTTCCATCGGTTTTGATCTTCTCCTAAGAAGTAATTATGGTAGTACCCTGTTTCATGCGCACCTCGACTTTCGGCAGGTCTGGCATCAATGAAGGACATTCGAACCACGTGAGTACGCAGCGGATCCACCGGTAGGCTCAAACCTGCCTCGTGCAGGTGGTGTCCTCGCAGGTCTTCAATTTGCCCCGCATCGCGTAGCACCATTTGTACTGATCCAGGCTCGAAGAAAAGAGCACCGTATTTCAATGGAAGCTTGTATTGAAATTCACCGTCCCATTGCCCCTCGTTCGGGACAAAAATCGCCTCTTGTCCGTGCAGTGTGCCTGCGCAGAGCAAAAGAAGAGCCCAAAGGGTTTGACGGAGTTTCATACTACGAAGTTACAAATCAAAAAGCATGCCTCAATCAAGGCGTCGCGCAAGAATCATTTGTTTCTGAGTGCCCAATTTCATTGCGAAAATCTTCAATTCTCGCCCTTCTTTAATGTTGAGCTTTTTCCGAATCAAATCCGGGTGCTCAGGGAACCCGATGCGCTCAATGGCGGCTTGGTCCACAGGGGTTCGAATCTTGTACGGCTTCGCTGTTTCTATAACCTCATAACGTTCATACAGTTCGTTTGGTGCGGGCATGTGTTCAGAAGTATACATATTGCCGGTAACCAATTTTTTTGCGCCCATCCCGCCAAGGAGCTCCTTATGTCCACCGCTTTTCGATAGCGCCGGACCGGGTTGGACGAGATAAGTATGTATTTGGTCAGTATAGGAGATAGGGGGTGCCGTGGTATTGCTAGTGAAGAGGCGTACATCTTCTTCTTGCAAAATGACCACAGTATGTATGTCGGGCGCCTCGTCACAATATTTTTGTTGTACGCACAACAATTCTTTGCACTCTCCATGAAATTCCACCACATAAATGGCCGCACAATCTTGTAGTTGTTTCAGCTCTTCTAAGGAAGCCATTGGGCTGTGTTTGGAAACCAAGGTATGTGCACATTCCAGCCACTGTCCTTGTAAGGACGGGAGATGCGGTACAGTATATTCGAGGCTATGGGCTTTGTTGCCACTGGCGCGGCGGTCTGGGTCAACGTATAGCGTGAGCTCTGAGGGCGATATACCTTGGGTCTGTTTCCAAGTTTCAATAGCTGTGAAAAGTTCTTCCGCAGGTGCACTGGTCACCTTTGTGGTAGGAAGGTTGTGCTGGAGTAATTGGGCGAGGTCCGGATTTAATTCATTGGCCCAATGCTTCAGGAGCTCGGGGCGTAGGGAAAGCGCACGGCTGTCTATACCCATGCCTGCACAGAGGTCTATGGAATAAGGGGTGGTAACCAATGTTGCTTTGAACCACGCCGTCGCAAAACTGCTGCTTTGCTCTAGCGGTAAGCCTGTGGGGAATAACCATTGCCGTTCGAATAACGGCCCGAATTTGCGGGCATATTTACGTTTGGCCTCTAGCTGGCTGATCCAACTGAAGTATGGCCGCTCAAGCCCGTATTTTAGACGTAAATCAGCGATCGAATTTCCTTCATGTTCAGCCATCCATACCCAGGCAGCGGAATCTTTGAAATCTTCGGGATGTACCTGTTGCTGGGGTTGTGCCATAGCTAGGACCCTTGATTCAACTCGTCGCGAACCGTATTGATGACGACACGAATAATGCTGTAGGCGGGAACGGCGAAGATCATTCCTGCAATTCCGAGCAGGGTGCCAGCAATGGATATGACGATGAAAATCTCGAGCGGATGTGCTCCAACGCTGTTGCTGAAGATGAACGGTTGAAATACGATGTTATCTAATAATTGGACCACCGCAAACAAACCCACCAAGAGGTAGAGACTTTGCACTAAATCTGGATTTACAGCCGGATCTGCCGCTCCAACCGCATAAATTTGTCCCATGCTGAGTAAAATGCCGAGTGTCGCTCCAATGATAGGTCCGACATACGGCACTAGATTGAAAATGGCTGCTGTCAGTGCCAACACGATAGCACCTTCCACGCCGATGAGGGTCATACCGATGGAAAGCAAGGTAAATATGGCTGTGATTTGAAACAAGATCCCAAAACTGTAACGGGTCACAATTCGCTTGCTCTGAGGGACGATAATATCAACTTTATTGTGGTGCTTCTTAGGGATGATATAATCAATAAAAGTATGGGCCAATTCTTGCTCGCGGATCAAAAAGAAGCTGATAAAGGCGATAGAAAACAGCCCGATGATAACGTTTCCTACTGAGCCGAGTACTCCTTGTACCGCTCCTGATATTGCTTCGACACTGGCAAAGTTTTGCAAGCTCTGGTTGATTTTTTGTAATTCAGCTTGGCTATCAATGCCTAAGTTGGCGAGGAGGTTTGAGAACTGGGTCATTTCTTGTTCTAAACTCGCGATCACTTTGTCGTATTGCATGCTTCGCAGGAAGGAGAACTCCTCCAAAACCATTGGAACAAACCACGAAATAAGAACGGAGAACACGGCCCCTATGGCAAGCATGGTTAAGGTGGCGCTACCCGTTGGCCCTACGTATTTGCCTATCGGACTTTTGTCTTGAATAAGTTTGAATAATGGGCGTCCTAAAACACTGATGTATAGCGCAATAAGTGCGTATGCTATTACGCCTTGAATCAGGAATAATGCGTAAATGCCCAAGGCGACACCAAGCAATTGCAAGGCCGCTTTTGCGATGGGTTGAAGTTGGAATAAATTCATGGCTCAGTGTTTCGTGTTAAGGCCCAATGTAACAAGTTTGCGCCCATTTTTAGTGCTTTTTCACGAGTCTCTTGATCGTCATTGTGAACTTCCGGGTCTTCCCATCCATCTCCTAAATCTGATTCTAATGTGAGTACTGCGACTAATTCCCCTTCGAGGAAGTAGCCAAGGGCTTCTGGAGGCTTTGCATCGTGTTCGTGAATTTTTGGGAGGCCTTCAGGAAATACATATGGTCCTTTGAAAATAAAGTGTTCGGCAGGAAGGAGTTGGCCCTGCTGGTCAGGGAAAATCTTGTGCATTTCAGTGCGGGCAAACTCGCCCATGCCGTAGTTGTCGTCAATATGCAGAAATCCACCGCGTTCTACGAAGGCTCTGAGATTTTGAACATCCATCTCGTCAAAAAAGATACGGCCGTGGCCCGTGGCATGAAGAAACGAGATGCCTGAGATCAGCACATTTGCAGGGGTAGTATGACCCTGCACTTGGCAAACGCCGTTCAACTTTTCATTATAGAAAGATGCTAGGTTTTCTAAGGCAGTTGGATTCGCGTACCAATCCCCACCGCCGTTATATTTCATAACAGCCAATACTTGTCCGGAGCCCGAGTGCTGAAGTCCTATGATCGCTAGTAAAATGAGCAGTTTCTTCACAAGGATAAATTTACGGATAATTCTCAAGCTCGTTGAACACTTACGCTAACTCATTGTTGATATTTTGGTACGAAAGTTGTGATATCATTGTTATATGAAAAACTCACGGTTATACGCGGTCGTTTTGACCTTGTTTTTTGTCGCTAACGCAGCATTTGCACAGTGTGTTCAGAGCACGCCTTACTCGCAAGATTTTGAAGGATCGAACTGGGTCCCTCAATCGAACTGGAACAATAGTGGTTCCATCCCTGCATGTTGGTCTCGACTGCAAACCAGCAACAACTACCTGTGGATGGCTGGACCGCCGTCTTTAGGGTCTCTGAATTCAGGACCTGCAGACGATCATACGCCCGGTAATGGCGGAGGATATGCCGTTGCCGAAGGGTGGTTTACCGGATCTACGAGCACTAATGCTATAGTAACCCATCTCATTACACCACCTATTGACTTGTCAAACGATACGTTGCCAAGGTTGATTTTCTATTACCACATGTACGGTTCTGATATCGATTTGTTGGATGTGCGAGTGCGTAAGGTTGGCACTAACACCTGGACCCAGATTCACCTGATAAATTCAACCACTGCGTCTAACCAGTTCTCTTCGTCGAATTCGGCATGGCGCAAGCAAGCGGAGAGTTTGAGCAACTGGGCAGGGGATACCATTCAAATCCGTTTCTCAGCGAAGCGAGACGTTAGCTTTTCTTGGTGGACCAATTCTCGTGTTTGTATCGACGATATCCTCGTAGAAGAAACACCTTCCTGTGATTTGCCTTTTTCGACGACCACTTCCAACGTTTTGGCAACGTCGGCACAAATCAATTGGTCTTCGCTCAATACCTCGCCATTGGCCTATCAAGTACAGTATAAGCAGGGAAATACAACACCTTCCGGGGGAACTATCGTTACCTCTTCTACAAAACCTACGACACTTTCCGGGCTGAGCGCCAATACCACGTATGCCGCCCGTGCCAGGGAAGTTTGTTCGGCTGGAGATACTTCGGGTTGGTCAAACTTCACTGTTTTCACTACACAATGTTCGTATTATACGGCGCCTTTTGAAGAAGATTTTGAGGCCAATTCTTGGGATCCAGCTGGTACTTGGAACGTTCAAGGGGATCTAGACCAGTGTTGGTTGGATCAGGGGTCTGCGACGCAGTTCTGGACGCCGGGGCCTCCAGCATTTAATTGGACCCAAACAGGTCCCTCAGGCGATCATACCACAGGGAATGGGCAGTACTTGTACAATCAGGTGACCTCGACCTTCGTTTCTGGAACGAATCCTCGATTAATTTCACCGTGGATTGATCTTGATACCCTTTCAAGTCCTGAGCTTTCTTTCTGGTACCATGGTTATGGTATTAGCATGGGCGACTTTGATGTCTATCTCCAGTCCTTAGGTGGATCTTGGACAGCACTTTGGGATACCAGCGGCTCTACTCATGGAGGAGCCAGTGCGGCGTGGTTAGAAAAAATTATCTCCTTGTCCTCCTATGCGGGGGATACGGTTCGTATTCGATTTGATTACACGAATAACAGCAACTCCTTCTACACCCAGTTTGCTATTGATGATTTTAAAATAGACAACACCCCAAGTTGCCCGAAACCATACAATACTGCCGTAACAGCAGTAGGCGTTCAGGTAGCCCAATTAGATTGGAGTAGTGGCGGCGCATCGAATTACCAGATTCGATACCGCGAGGTGGGAACTTCAAGTTGGAACTGGACCACTGCAAATACGAGCAGCAAAGGGATATCTATGCTTTCTCCCCAATCGACCTACGAATGGTTCGTTCGCGATTCTTGTGGAACGGGTGATGTTAGTGAATGGGTATCCGGTCCTCGTTTTACCACGAACTGTACGTATTACACCGCTCCGTTTACCGAGACCTTCTCGAATTCTAATAAATGGGTAGGACCGGGTTGGCCAGACCAAAATGGTGAAATAGACCAATGTTGGTTGAGAAATGATTCCACAGATTATTTCTGGACCGGGGGAGGAACGGTGAATCATTATTTCAATACAGGTCCTTCGGGGGACCATACATCTGGGAGTGGTGGTTACGTCTTTGCTCGCAGTGGAACACCTTTCACGGCCTCTGCGGATACGGAATTGCGTACCCCATTGATTGATCTGGATACATTGCAAAGCCCGCAGTTAACGTTCTGGTACCACATGTTTGGTGACCATATTGATAAACTGCGCATTTTTATAAAGCCATTGGGTACTAACGCTTCCACGTTATTGACGCTTAGTGGGCAGCAACAAACCGCGAGTAATTCGAGTTGGCAGAAAGCGACTATTAACCTCAGTGCTTATGCAGGGGATACGATTCAAATCATTTTTAAGGCATTTAAAACTGGAACGTCGTCGACTTTCCGTGCGGCCATCTCATTAGATGATATCAAGATTGACGAGCCGTCCAATTGTCCTACACCAACATTAGCGGTGAATAACATCTCTTATAACAGTGCAGATATTTCTTGGAATGGCTATGCGGCGACCTCTGCTTTGGAATATGGAGTCACAGGATATACGCTAGGAAATGGAACGCGTGTCAAAGCTACGAATAGGGCCTATGGCTTAACGAGCTTGCAGCCGAATACCTCGTATACAGTTTGGGTGAAAGATACCTGTACGAGTACCCTCACAAGTATTTGGGAGGATATCACTTTCACGACACTTCCATGTTCATCGATTACTGCCTCTGGAGGCACCAGTGTGAATGGTACGAGCGTTACCGCCACTAACATGACTACCGCGGCTGATTCTGTGCTGTGGTATTGGGGAGATGGCTCCTCTGATACAGGGAATGTAGTAAGCCATGCTTATTCTTCGCCTTTTGGTACGTTTAATATCTACCAGGTGGTGTTCAATGCCTGTGGTAGTTCAGATTCTGTCCTACACGCTGTAGATGTATGTGATACCATGCAGATCATCACCGGGTATACCGTAAATGGGCTCTCGACGACCTTTACCACCACAGGTTCACAGGGAACGGGATTGTCCTACATTTGGGATTTCGGCGATGGGAATTCAGGCACGGGAAGCAGCGCTACACATACCTATACCTCTGCGGGTAGTTATACGGTCATTTGTACGGCGACCTCTTACTGTGGCGAGACTAAGACAGATACTATTCTGCTTGAGCTTTGTACTCCTGTCAATTTGAGCTTTACTGAGACGGCCAATGGCAACAACTTTAGTTTTGTGGCGACCCCATCAAATTTAGTGAGCTATGGTTGGGACTTCGGCGATAGTTTCTACGGTTCCGGTGCTTCTGTCAACCACACGTATCTATCGAATGGATCCTACACGGTGGTGTTAATCGCCACAGATTCTTGTGGAAATCAGCATACGTATTCTAAAGATGTGGCTACTTGTGAAGTGCCTCAAGGTGATTTCAGTTTCAATATCGTAACTACGGGCGGTAATGGTATGGTCGTGAATTTCTTCGCAACAGCGACAGATGCCACACAATACCACTGGTACTGGGGCGATGGAACGAACGATAAAGGCACAACCCCGAATGCGCAGCATACCTATGGGGTCATCACATTGAACTACACCATTAATTTATTACTGATTAATGATTGTGGTGATTCCACCATTGTGACGCACAGTCTTACTGAGGCTGGAATTACGGATGCAGAGCGCCGTGCGAGCCTTTATCCAAACCCTGCACAGGGCGAACTTAATGTAGTGTTTAAGCAGCCTGTTGTCGGGACCTTATACTATTATACTGCCACTGGCGCCATGTTGGGTCAAATAGAGGTGAATTACGAGAGTTCTATTTTGCTCGATCTGAGTGCTTGGCCGAGCGGGACCTATTGGTTGCGTTGGCAAGGGGAGGAAGCGCAGTGGAATCAAAGTATAGTTAAGCCGTAATCCGAAAGAGTCGGTGCTTATATTTGTGGTCTATCACTCATTTGGGTAGCCCCCACGAATATGAAACAATTGACCAAAATCTTAGTCGCTAACCGAGGTGAGATCGCCTTGCGTGTGATGCGTAGTGCCCGTGAAATGGGCATTAAAACAGTAGCTGTTTATTCTGAAGTTGACCGTCGCGCTCCGCATGTGCTGTTTGCGGATGAAGCAGTTTGCTTGGGTCCAGCACCGTCATCGGAGAGTTATTTAAGAGGTTCGGAGATCGTGCGCGTTGCAAAGGAATTGGGGGTGGATGGTATCCATCCCGGTTATGGTTTCTTAAGTGAAAATGCTGCTTTTGCTGCTGAGGTAGAGGCTGCAGGGATAAGCTTTATTGGTCCGCGTACGCATGCTATAGAAGTTATGGGCGACAAGCTTAGTGCAAAGGATGCGGTCAAGGATTTTGAGGTGCCGTTGGTTCCGGGTTCGGAAGGTGAGGTACAAGATGCACAAGAAGCGTTGGCCATTGCAGAGTCCATCGGTTTTCCTGTGATGATCAAAGCCAGTGCAGGTGGTGGTGGTAAGGGAATGCGTATTGTACATGAGGAAGCCGAATTTGAGTCGCAAATGAAGCGCGCCATCAGCGAGGCCACCAATAGCTTCGGCAATGGCGCGGTCTTCGTAGAGAAGTATATACAGAATCCTCGTCATATTGAAATACAGGTCTTGGCGGATGAGCACGGTAATGTGGTCCATCTTTTTGAGCGTGAATGTTCCATTCAACGTCGCCATCAGAAGGTCATTGAGGAGTCGCCATCTATGGTGTTGACGCCGGAATTGAGAGAGGCCATGGGAACAGCTGCGGTAAATGTGGCTAAGGCCTGTGATTACCGCGGTGCGGGAACTGTAGAGTTTATTTTCGAGCCGGGTGGAACGTTCTATTTTTTGGAGATGAACACACGATTGCAGGTGGAGCACCCGGTGACGGAACAGATCACTGGTGTGGATCTAGTCAAGGCCCAAATCCGTGTGGCACAAGGTGAAAAATTATGGTTCTCCCAGGAGGATTTGAAGATACAAGGACATGCGCTCGAGGTGCGTGTATATGCGGAGAACGCTGCAGAGAACTTTATGCCGGCCACCGGTACGTTGCGTGAATACAAGCGCCCACAAGGGCTCGGTATTAGGGTGGATGACGGACTTGAGGAAGGCATGGAGGTCAGCATTTATTACGATCCTATGATTGCAAAGCTCATCACCTTCGGAGCAGATCGTTCTGAAGCCATTGCCCGAATGAAGCGCGCCATCAGCGAATACAGAATTTCTGGCGTGCAAACGACCTTGGATTTTGCGGATTTTGTGATGGATCATGACGCCTTTATCAGTGGAGATTTTGATACACATTTCGTAGAAAAATACTTCACGCCAGAGGTGTTGCAAGGCGATGATGCAGCTGTGGAATCCATAGGAGCTATTGCCTTGGCAAGTTTGTTGCAAGAGCAAAAGGGGCATCAAAAGATTCAAAAGAATGGAACGACCAGTCGCTGGAAGGCGAATCGTACTTAGTCTTCTTCTATGGGCGATGGGGTGGAGCCTGCAGGCGCAGGTCGATACCTTGTCTCGTGTGGAGGATGCCAGTAGTCCTTTGGTGGGCCAATTAGTCATTGACGGCGATACCATTCCTTGGACCGTACTGGACGAAATCTTGTTCGTTCCAGCGCCGACACTCAACGATTTTCAGGCGCGTCGCCAGTATTACATGCTGATGAAGAAGGTGAAGCGCGTGTACCCGTACGTGCGGGAGGCCGCGTTGCGCATGGACAGCGTGAATATGAAGCTCGAAGGGATTGAGGGACGTCGCAAGCGCAAGAAGTACGT
>Ga0255762_10003207_pt1 | contig 12962 bp, 8 predicted proteins | sample 101ome_16_FD_179962 | JGI IMG/M metagenome (GOLD analysis project Ga0255762, IMG submission 179962) | Coastal salt marsh microbial communities from the Groves Creek Marsh, Skidaway Island, Georgia - 101401AT metaG (version 2) | ecosystem: Environmental > Aquatic > Marine > Intertidal zone > Salt...
GTGTGTTCATTTTATATGCACAAACAGTATGAAACTGGACCGCCCGCGTGGGATCCGCACGAAAATCGCGCCTCTTCGTCGCGGCGACGCCTCTCCGGCCCGCCATTGATCGCCCGCCCGTCGGTTCGAGAAGCGAAGCATGGGGTACGTTCCGCCGCACTTGCGAGGCGGAGGATCGTCCGACGGCGGTGCCGGCGCGGCGCCGCCGCCGGAGAGGAGCAGAGGAGGAAACGACCAACAATCAGACCGACACCGATCCTTCGGCGGCGGACCCGGTGGGTCGTCGTACGGACCCGGTGACCGCGCGCCGCCGGTGATGAGCGGACGGGGACAGGGCGGTGGGAGAGATTCTGGCGCGGCGGTTTTTGCGAATTGGCGGCCGAGCGCGCGGGTGGAGGCGCTGACGGAGGAACAAAAGACGGAGATTCGTGACCGGCTCGGGGTGACGGTGGAGGTTCCGGAGAACGAAGCCGAGGCACCGTCGGCGATCGAATCGTTCGAGGATATGAATCTGAGTAAGGATATCATGATGGATATTCGACACAGAGAGTACGATAAACCGTCGCCGATTCAGGCGCAGGCGATTCCGGTGATTTTGAGCGGAAGGGATGTGCTCGGGTGTGCCGAGACGGGGAGCGGGAAGACGGCGGCGTTTTCCATTCCAATGGTGCAGCACTGTTTGAACCAACCGCCGTTGCGTCAGGGTGATGGGCCGTTTGCGATTGTTATGGCGCCGACGAGAGAGTTGGCGCAACAGATTGAAGCGGAGGGGAAGACGTTTTCGAGAAGCTCAAAGGGGTTTAGAACAGCCATCATTGTCGGCGGTACGAATATGTACGAACAGCGTTCCATGTTGCGCGGTGGCGTGCAAATCATCGTCGCCACGCCCGGTCGATTGCTCGATCACTTGCAACAGGGTAACACCAACCTCGCTCGCGTTTCGTTCGTAGTCTTGGATGAAGCGGACAGAATGTTGGACATGGGTTTCGAGCCGCAAATTCGAGAAGTGTTGATGAACTTGCCCAAGCGTCATCAAACGCTCCTCTTTTCCGCGACAATGCCGAGCGAGGTTGAAGCTTTGGCGAGCGAGTACCTCAACAAGCCGGTCAAGGTGAAGGTTGGTCAAACGAGCGCTCCGACGGCGAACGTGTCGCAACACTTAGAAAAGGTCGTTGATGGTGAAAAGGTTAATAGATTGGTTGCCATGTTGATTGGGGAGAAGAATGAAGCCACCAAGCTCGGCTCGGACATGCCCATGACGGTGGTTTTCGTCGAGCGCAAGAACCGTGCGGATGAGATTGCCGAGTTATTAAACGCGGAAGGCGTTCCGGCTGCCGCGTTGCATGGTGGACGATCTCAGGCGGAGCGTGAGGCGGCTCTCCAGGATTACAAGGAGGGACGTTGCTCTGTGTTGGTTGCCACGGATGTCGCCGCGCGTGGTTTGGATGTCAAGGGTGTCGCGCACGTCGTCAACATGGACTTGCCTCGCAACTTTGAGGATTACGTCCACCGCATCGGTCGTACCGGTCGCGCCGGTATGTCTGGTCGCTCCACGTCCTTTTACACGGATCGCGACTCGTTCATCGTGGCGCAAATCAAGCGCGCGCTCATGGAACTCGAGGCGGGTAACGCGTTTGCCTTTGCGACGGGCAAGGAGGCACGCGCCAAGGAGCGCGAAGAAGCCAAAGCCTGGCGTGAGGGTCGTCAACACCAAGCCGCCGTCCTCGAAACGGACAGTGGGGTTACCATTGCCGTCGAAGACAAGTTTAAGCACATGATGGTGAGCGCGCCCGCCGCCGCCGGCAGCGCCGCTCCAACGGCGGGCGTCGCCGACGCTGCGTGGTCTGACGACGACGAAGACGAAGACGGGTGGTAATCATCCATCACGATGACGACCATCGCAACAAAAAGAAGAAGAGAGCATCGACCACCGTCGCTCGACGCGTCGGTTCAATGAGGAAAGAGGTCGCCTCGCTTTGTTTGCTTTGTTTTTTTTCCTAGGTTCCATCCAGTCCAACGTCCATCCATCCGCGAGACGATTGACGACGACGAGCGCACCGTACTCAATCCTTCTTTGTTTCCCTTCTTTAATACAATCTCACGACTCATTACTCACTCCTCGTGACCGACGTGATCGAATCCAAACCGCCCAACCAATATCGCGTTCAAGGGGCTACGTGCCTGGAAGAAAAGTCCAAAGATTGGAAAGCCAACTTTGCTCGTGATCCGTCACTCGACGACGACGCGAACGCGAGAAACGTCACGGAACGCGACTGGGATCCATACGCGGAAATCTTTCTCGCGCGCGCGCTCGTGTGTCTTTGTGTTCGTGAAGCAAGCGGCGTCGTCTTGAAAGATGAGTGGGAAGACGAGCCTCGTCGACGTCGCCTTTCGAGCGACGACGCTCGGGTTGTTCGCGACGACGGTGGTCTCCGGCGCGTGGTTCGCGGCGACGACGGCGAAAGGGTTCATGCATTACAACGCGGCGAGCGAAGAGGCGCGGAAAGCGGCGGGAACGGGGAGCGAAAGCGGGGGTAAGGATGGAAGAAAGTCTTAGCGAAGCGTTGGAGCGCGCGTAGGAGCTCTCAAGCGAATTTGTATTAAACACATTTTAGTTAGTAGTTTCATTCATCGAACGATGGCGTCTCTCGTCGAGTGGTGAGAAATTAACGAATTGGATCCTCGTCTCTGACGTAGGAGAGGAGCTTGGAGACGATTCTCGCGCCGTCTTCGCGAATGCCAGAGTGCATGTATTCCGACGTGCTCCAGACGCGAGCGCCGGCGATTCGGCTGGCGGTTTCTGCGGCAAGATCAAAGTCGACAAACATGTCCTCGACGTAACTGGCGCAAGCGACCGGAATGTCATCATTCGCAGAGAGCGCTTGGGCATCGTACAACCGGCGAAACTGACCGGTGTCGCCGGATTTGAGACAGTCGAGGACGCCTTTGTACGGCGCAAGGGCAGGAATGTCGTCAAAAAAGAAATCGAAAACCATCTCTCCGGTGAAGTAAATCTTTTGCCCAGGCGTCGTGAGCGCGGCGTCGACGTCGAATGACGTTCCGGAAAGTTTGGCTTTCGCCTTCTCGGCGCCGCCGTAGGCGTTACCACCATTGCAATAAATTGATTCGTGAAGAATGCCGTACAATGGGTTCGTCTCAAAGTGTCTGAACGCATTCTCAATCTCTATGAGAAGCTTGTGCGCCAGCGGCACAGCAAAAGTTGGTTCCACATCGACGTTTTCTAAGATATAGTGCAGCCTTTCCATCCCGGACGCCGTGCCTAGGTTGGAAAATCCGAGCGCCTGCACGACTTCAGCGCTCAACCTTCCTCCGCCAGGCAGCGACGCCTCATTCTTGCGAGCGTACTCGCACAGATACCTCACACGCTCGACGTCTCCCGGAAAGCGCGCGTAAAACTTTTCGTTTTGAACGCGTACTCTCTCGAAGAGCTTGACGTACGCGTCGAAAGCCGCGGCTTCCTTCTCCACGTACGGCGGTAGACCACCCGTGTAGAGCGCCTCCTTCACGCCTTCGGGGTGCATCGAGAGATACGTCGTGATGCAAAACCCACCGAACGACTGTCCGAGAAGCGTAAACTTTTGCTCTTTACCGAGAACCGTCTTGCGAAACAGTTCCGCATCCTCGACAATCGAATCCGCTCTGAAACATTGCGCCAACATTCGGCCCATGTGTACGTCAGCGGTCGCCCCCTGGCCTTCCTCAAAGGCCACCTTACACGAACCATCCTCGTTAAACCTAACAATCTCCGCGCTCGACCTCCCCGTACCGCGCTGATCGAGTAAAAACACGCGATGCTCCTTGACCATCTCTCCCACCCATCCTCCATCCGCGTCTGGTCGGCCGCACTCAAACCCGGGGCCGCCCTGCAGAAACAGCACACACGGCAACGCCGCCCGCTCCTCAGCGCTCATCTTCCCCCGCGCCGCGCTCACGACTTCCCGAACGTACACCTTGATCAGATTTGGTGCGACATTCTCACCGGTGATGTTCGCCTTTGACGCGGAATAATAATCCAAAGGCGCCTGCAGTTGCGCGCGAAGTACAGTTTGCGTCAGTCAGTCACTTTTTAATCACTCAACCAGCCACGTCGCCGTTATCAGTCGTCGCGAACCGCACGCACCGCGATAAAGTGATCCGTCAAGTGAAGCCCTTTCACCCGATGACTCTCACCGACGACGTGGTGTCCGACGGGGGTGTCTCGCGGCCACGACCAAGAGTTCCCAGCGACGACGGTTTGAGCGCTCGCAGCTTGCGCAGTCGTTCCAGTCTTTTGACGCTTCTGCGTCGGTGCCGGTGTCATCCTTCTTTGCGGGACGCGCGGACGATTGTGTGAATACAGAGCGTTCGCGCGTGCGTGGGTTCCTTGCGCGACGCGCATTCGCGCGCAACGTCGAGTGAGGAGGATGTCCGCAGGTTGTCGAGTAGTTATGATTTTCACTGCACGCTGCTCGCGTTTTCTGTTTAAAAAAGCACGTTCGTCTATCTTTCGCGCGTTTGGGCTACTTTCTATACCGCCGGGCTCTAATCGTTCTTATCATCCTTCTCCTCGTCGTCATCGTCGTCCGAACCGGCTAGTCGAGCGCTTGTTTGATCAATCTCCGTGCGAAGCGCTTCCAGACGCTGCTGTTCTTTGGCGCCGTCAACGGCGGCGACTTGCTCGCTCGCAGACTCCAGTCGCTCAGTGACGTCGCTCACGGCGCCACTAATCATGCTCTTGACTGAACTCACCGCTGCGACGGCCCGACGCAGGGCTTCGCTCTCGTTGGCGGCGTCAGCGGCTTCTTCCGCCACAGCGAGCTGTTCCTTGAGCTCTTCGTACTTTTGCATGAGCTCTTGTCGTCTCGAGGTAAATTGAGACGGGAAAAGCTGCGGAAAGTAACGCTGAATGAAACCAAAGACCAAAACATGACCAACGGGAGTGATGGGAGTGATCAGAATGATCATAAAAGGGACAAAGGTGAAAACATCGAGAAAGGTGCGGCGGACAACTTGCACTTCGCGAGGTCGCAGAGTGGTGCCGAACGCGGCGCGCATGAAGAGGCGCAACGACGTGCCAATGTCTGATCCGAGGAGCTTGACGCCTCGGAACAAAAAGGTACCACCCTCTCTTATGGTAGCGCCAGACTCTTGCATGGTTAAAACGAAACGCTCACGCATGAGATCCATGGACATGGCGGCGTTGTTGTCGTCTCTGATGGCTAAGCGGAGCTTCATGTCTGGAATTTCCATTGCCAACTTGGACAAATCCTCGTCGTCGATGAGCTGAGATTCTTGACGATCGACGAGAGAAATCAATCGACGCAAGGAGAGATCCATCACTCCAAACTCCGCCACCATGAGCTGCATGTCGTTAAGTTCCGCCTTGGACAAGCGATCCGGAGGCGTGGCCAACTCTTCCTCGAGCGCCAAGATGATGCGCTCCATCTCCATTTGAAGCGTTCGAACGGCGAAAACCCGTCTAAGCGTCGAAACTTTTTCGTCGCACTCACGAATCTTGTCCCCCAGGGCGACGCGAGAGAGAAGCGAGCTCCTTCCCTGGGCCATGATGCCGTCTCTCGTCTTTTGCGCCTCGGTCAACGCCTTGTCTCTATCCTGCACCTCGATAAGCAAGCGCAAGATGCGCGCGTCGCGCTTGTCTTTGCTCACGCGCGGCACAGGGAATGACTTTAACACTTCTACCACCCCAGTCTCGCCCACGCTGAGACCGTTGATACGCGCCCACACCCCTTGCGAGTACTCAGCCACGTTTGCGATGGACTCGCGAGGTTTTGCTCTGAGTTGCGTGAGACCCTCTCCTAAAACACCCGCGCTTCGAACGCCTCTCGAAGTGATTCTACCAACCTTACGACCGAGCGGACGAAGTCGAGCCCCAACCTGGGACTCTCCGGCGTCTTCCTGCGCAGCCTCGAGGGCGCTCTGCGCCTCTTGGAGTGCCCGCTCCGCACGTTCGCACGACTCGTACGGCAGGTAGTTGCTCATCTCTCTGCAACGATCCTCCACACGATCGGCGCAATCGGAAAACTTTTGCGTCAAAAGATCTCTCACCGCATCGGCGTCTTCAAAGAGAATCTCCCACTTGCCATCCATCATCGTCGCCGCCGAACGCAACTTGTCCTTCTCCGCTTCGAGCTCCTTCATCGATTCTAACATCTCCTCCAGCGCGCTGATAGCCTCTTCCAACTCTGGACTCGGCACCGCAAACTCACTGAGTTTCTTCCCATCGAGCAGCTTTGAAGACTCCTCCCCTGACTCATCATCGGCGTGACGAATAAAGTAATCATCAGCGAGGTTCGCCTCGCAGTCCACCACCGTGCTGTACAGCTCCCTCAAAACCGTCAACGACTCCAATTTCGCCAACCGTGCCGCCGCATCCTCCTTTGCGTCTTGATCCGTAAATAACGGTTTCGCCCCAGCCGAAGTGACGTCAGAAAACCCGCTCGAATCCGGGTTCCCAAACGTTCCTTCCGTCGAGCCGCGAAGCGACTCGTCTGAAGAAGAGGAAGAATCCTCACCGCTCGTCGATGACGAAATCGCCGCCGTCCGCACCCGCAGCGTTCGCCCCGAACGATCGCGCGCGACGACAACGCACGCGTTGACTCGTCGACCGCTCAACGATAACCCCTCCCCTCCGCGCGTCGACGTCGTCCGCGCAACCATTTCGACGGCATTTCCGTTGTGCGCACCAGTCGCCTCGTGGACACGTCGACATCTCTGCGTCGTCCGCGTCGTCCGCCGTCCACACAGCGGGGTCTCTCGCCGTCGTCCGGCGGACCCGACGACGGGGCGGTTCTGCGTCGTCAGAGACATGTCCGTCAGCCCGTCCTACGCGCGCGCGATTGCGGTGCGCGTCGTCGTCGACGTCGCGAAAAAGTAAACGCGGTTTGCGATTGATTATTTACCCCTTTTATCTTTTGTGGGATTTCTAAACCCTATTTACATGTGATAGATTTAAAAGTATGTTCTATACGTGACCTCTGGTGGTTTGGGCTTATATGTTTCGAGTAACTTACTTATCTACCGTATCTAGTGGTTTGTATATGTTTACTTTTAGTGTTAGGGTTTTGACTGCTTTTGAATCGGCTGTGATTTCGAAAGTTCGACGCGGCAGAGTCCGCGGCGCGCGAAGAAGATGTCCAACGCGATGACGACGAATACCACGGCGATGAATACCTCGACGACGACGACGACGACGAATACCACCTCCTCGAAGACGACGAAAGCGGAAGTGTTGGCGACGGCGACGTGGAACTCGATGGAAAAAGTATCCTCGGAACTGTTTGCGTTGACGCACGGAGCCTTTGTGAGACAAATCCTGCGGGATCACGAGGACGACGTCGAGGCGGTGAACGGGAAACTGGACCAACTCGGGCGAAATATTGGAACGAGAATCATCGAGGAGTATCTGGCGCGAACGAACGCGTCGAGCGGGGCGTGTGCGTCGTTCGAGGCGGCGATGGAGATGACGGCAAAGGTTGGTTTGAAGATGTTTCTAAACGCGACGGCGAGAACGAGAGATTGGAGCGAGGAACGGGACGAGTGCGTGATTGAGATGGATAATAATCCGTTGGCGGATTTTGTGGAGCTTCCAACGCGGTACCGGGAGTTGGCATACTGTAACATGCTGTGCGGGGCGATTCGAGGCGCGCTCGAGACGGTGCGCATGCGAACGACGTGTAGCTTTGAGGGCGATCCGTTACGCGGGATGGGGAATAAGTTTGCCATCAGGGTCAAACTTGTCGAGCTCGTGCCTGAGGAGTATCCGTACGACGAATGAGTGAGTAAGCAAGCGAATGAATGAATGCATAAATGGCTAAACATAGATTTGTAGTATTAATGGTGGTGGTACCGTAAAATAAATCGTCGCAAACAAACTAAATGACCCCGAGACGTCGCTTGAGCCACGCCGGGAAGAACATGCGCGCGAAACCTTCACCTTTGACGATTGGGAAGATTATTTTGCACGCGCCAGTGAGAATGTTACCACCCTTGAAGATGCGCTCGGGCGTCGGGAGCGGCACCAACAGCCTCCCGATGCCAAAGAGCGCGACGCTGAAAAAGTGGTTCACTAAATTGAGCGGGTTGGAATCGAGGCCGGAAAGCAACGCGATCGGGCCTCGAGCGTAGGATCCACCGAGCTTGAGGTACTCGAAGCACGCTTGGCGCATCTCCTCCATGCTCGTGTCGCCGCTCGAGCAAAACACGGCGTACAGCGCATTGGCGAGTGTGTTAATCGTCAGCGCCGGTTGCGTACGGTGACGGTAAAACTCATCCAGCTTGGCGCCCGTCCTTTCGCCGTCTGAAAAGTCCGGAAGCGGGTCGAGCATCGACTTGAAGGTGTGAATGTCGTTGAGCGCCACCGTCATACCGCCGCCGGTGAGCGGGTGACGCATGTTAAAGGCGTCACCCAAGAGCACCGCCCCGGGGGTTCTCGACGGCTTGGCCGCCATCGTCTTGTTAGGCATCGATCTAAATTGTCCATCGTTGACCGCCTTGATGAGATGCGGCCTGAGTTGTTCCGGAATTTGCGGCACAATCTTCTCGAGCACGTACTTGGCCATTTCACCCTTGGCGACACTCGGCATCTTGACCGAGGACGGAATGTCCACCAAACAGCGCACCTCTTCGCTCGAGATGGGGTAAAAGAGAATTGGAGACGGATTTCCCAAAACCACGTGCCCGTGGTTTCCGTTTGGCAACAAATCGCTCGGTTTTCCCTTGAGAATCAAGCCAACGAAGTGACTCGGGTGATCCGGAGCCGCTTGGCTCAACTTTGATCTCAAACTACTAAAGTGCCCATCGCACACCACCGTGAGCGGCGCGAACACCGTCTTGGTTTCACTCGATCCCTCGATCACTTTTTGTCTCTTCTCGTCCCACTTATCCCCCGTGGTGTACGACACCCCCGCGACGACTTCGCCCTCCTTCCACTCGTTACCCTCAGCGTTGAGCAGCTTCTTCACCGTCCCTTGGCGCACCTCAACCTTGTCGACGGCCATCGCCGCCTCGCGAAGCTTTTGCACAAACCTACCGTTGTGAAAACTTCGCCCCGCCACGTCATCCGAACGCCCTTCGAGCGGGTACGTCATCGTCGCCACTTCGCCGTCTTTAAACATTGTGTACCCGTACACCTTCTGCGCGTCGATGCCCTCCACGCACGACTCCAACCCGAGATCCTTCAGCTTCAGGTATCCCCCAGGTTGCAACAACTCGCCAACAATCCGGTCCGGTTGCGACAAATCCCGTTCAATGCACAAAACCCGTCGTCCTTCTTTACCGAGCGCGTACGCCAGGCTCGCCCCGGCGACGCCCGCGCCGACGACGACGACGTCGAACGGTCCGGACGTGGTTGGTGAAGTGGCCAACGCGGTGGTTCCATGAGCGGCAGCAGCGGCATCGTCGCCACCGCCGTTCTTCCTCTTCTTCTTCATGCTAAACGCCGATCGGAAGCTCCCCATGTCGCGACGATCAACCGAGTCGAAATCAATAAAACGTTCCTCTGGAAGAAACACGCGCGAAGAACACACGAACGACACGCCGCTTCGTCCGTCCGTCCGCCCGCGCGCGCGTCGAGTTCTCGCGCGAGAGTCACCGTTCCTCCCTTCTTCCGTTCGTTCGTTCGTCCGTCGACGCGCGTCTCTGTCGTCGCCGTCGTCGTCGAAGACGCAACGTTCGACCCGTCAAGGCGCCAGGCAGACGAATTTGGATAACATGCACACTGTTTACACATAGTAATGTGGTCGGCACCCGCGATCGATCGATCGATGGACCATCGCGCGGTTTTCAAGGTGCGACCGTCGATGGTGAACGGTGAAAAGTACCGATCGGTTTCTTCGTCATCGATCGAGCCGAGCCGGGCCGAGCCGAGCCGAGCCGGGGCGGTTGGGGAAGAGCGCGGGAGCGCGACGTCGACCGAACGGATCGATGACGCGAGGCGGTGGGAAGAAGAAGACGGCGATGTTTGACGACGAGGATGGATCGGATTCGTCGTCCTGGACGTCGTCGTCGTCGTCGTCGTCGAGCGAAGAAGACGACGATGATGATGTTCGCGGTGCGTCCAGCAGAGGCGGCGGCGGCTCGAGCGATGATGATTCGTCGTCGTCGTCGTCGTCGTCGTCGGAACGAAACAAGAAATCTAAGACGAAGAGCGGTAAAAACAACAGCAAGGATAAACTTCGAATCAACGAGGCGTTCGCGGCGAGGTTTGAACACAACGAGCGGAGGAAGGAGATGCACAGACTGCAAGCGAAGCTCGAGCGCGAGTACGCGGTTTCGGCGCTCGGGGCATCCGGCGCGGAAGGCGGTGATGGCGGTGAGGGTGAAGATGATGAGGATGATGATTCGAGCGCGACGGAGAGCGATGAGGAGGAGGTTTTGGAACGCGCGTTCGATGGGGCGTTTGCAGAGGCTTTGACGAAGATTCGCGAGCGAGACCCGTCGATTTACGACGCCGAAACGAAACTCTTTCAGGACGAAGACGACGCGGATGATGATGATGCGGGTAAAAAGTCAGAACAACCGAAACGTAAAAAGGCGACGCTTCGCGAGGTGACGGCGACGCAGTTGTTGGAAGGAGGCGCCACGGCGTTGGAGGACGCCGAAGCCGAAGCCGAAGCGCGATCGATGAAGACGGGCGACGGTCCGTCGTACGTAGAGGAGCAAGCCGCGCTCAAGGAGGCGTTCAAGAGCGCGGCGGCGGCGTTTGGTAACGATAGTGATGGCGAAAATGGAGGCTCGGGCGACGAAGTCGAGGAAGATGGTGGGTTGGTGGTGAAGAGACGCGCCGAAAAGATGGAGGCTTTTCGTGAGGACGATCAAAAGGCGGCGAATGAAAAGTTGTCCAAGTATTTCGACGCGCGAGGCGAACGAGGGGAACTGAGCGCTGAGGATAAGTTTTTGCGCGAATATCTCTTGGAAAAACAGTGGATGAAGACGGACGAGGGTACGGCGAAGAAAAAGAGGGAGAGAAACAGAAGCAGAGAAATGGACGACGACGGCGACAGCGACGGCGACGGGAGCTCTTCGTCGTCCTCCTCTTCTTCTTCATCCTCCTCTTCTTCATCCTCACTCTTAGAACGCGCCGAGGAATTCGAGCACAAGTACAACTTTAGATTTGAAGAGCCCGGGTCGGACCGCTTACAGTCGCACTCGAGACACATCGAGGGATTGGTTCGCCGAGAGGATACCAAGCGCCGCGATAAGCGGAAAAAGGTCAAGGAGCGCAAAGAGTCGGAGCGCGCTAAACTCCTCGCGGAAGTTCGTCGATTGAAGAATCTCAAGCGCGAAGAGATTGAGAGTAAGATGCGTCAAATCTCTGCGGTCGGCGGCGTGCGAGACGATGTCGTCCACGGCGCCACCGATTTGACGACAGAGTTTGATCCAGAAGCGCACGACGCCGTCATGGCAAAGATGTACGGTGACGACTACTACGGAGACGAGGAGGGCGATGGAGGATCACTACAAAAACCTGAATTTGGTGATTTGGAGGATGAATTGGCGACGCTGCTCAAGGGAGGGGATGTTGGCGGCGAGGAGGACGACGACTTTGAGGGCGACGACTTTCCTGACGCGGAGGACAAAGAAGAGGACTTGAGCGACGACGACGAAGAAGAAGAAGAAGAAGAAGAAGAAGAAGAAGAAGAAGAAGCCGCAGAGCAAGAAGAATTTCCTCTCGAGGAAAACAAATATAGCAAGAGAGCGGCGAAAAAGTGGCGCAAGGAGCTCATGGCAAAGATGGATGAGTATTACAAGTTGGACGCCGAAGATTTCATCGGCGATACCCCCACGCGGTTCGCGTACAAAGAGGTTGCTCCGAAGATGTTCGGTCTCACGACGCGCGATATTTTGACCATGGATGACAAGTCTCTCAATCAAATCGTCGGTCTGAAGAAGCTCGCACCGTATAGAGACGACGCGAACGACGCGACCATCGACGCTAACCAGCGCGCGAGAGCGCGACGCATGGCTAGAGAGTTCCTGTCTTCGTCTGCGCGCGGCGGCGACAAAAAGAAGAAGAAGAGATTGCGTGACTCATCCAAAGTCGTCGATAAAAATGACGACGACGACGACGACGAGCTCGAGATTGAGACTCGCGCCGCGTCCTACGCCGACGCAGCCTTTGGTAAGAAGAAGACGTCTTCGACGACGACGACGACGACGACACCGGGCGGCGGCGTCGGTAAAAACGCGCGAAAGAACGCTAAAAAGCGCGCCAAGCGTAAAGCCAAGGAGGAGCACGCTGAAGCCGCGTGATGATGGGGCGTTTCCCGAATTCCCTAACCCACAGAGAGTCCCTCTCGAGAGACAGAGCCTTGTAAAAACAACCTCTTTATTTCATGCATCGTTCATAAATCGTCATTTCATACACCAATGTGGTAAAATACATTTACAGTCCCCAACGGGCACTCAAAATACACCCGTGAATCTTTACGCATCACTCACCTAGCTCGTGGGTCGAAATATTTTACGATTCTACCCACACGTCAAATGCGTGTTTAAGCACCGCTTAAACCCATCAATCTACGGGGATGTGGTCTAGTGGTATGATTCTCCCTTCGGGTCTCGTCGAACGACCCAGCGCTGAAGAGCGCTAGAATGAACATGGGAGAGGCCCCGCGTTCGATTCGCGGCATCCCCCTGGATTTTTTATAGGCCTATTTCCTCTTAAGTACGTGTCAAATGTCCGACTTTTATAGAAAATGTTTAGTTCCGGTATCCCCCTGGATTTACGGCGGAATAATTTATAATACGGTTCAACTGTCCGAATTGTTTTCCATGCACTTTTACCAAGCAGAAATACGTACTTATAATATGACTCAGATGTCCGAATTCTAATACGTTAACTAAGAAAATTGCGACCAGAAAAAAGACACCGGTAGCCGCGTAAAGTGCAAATTCTGGTGCACACCAACCGGCACGCTCGCGATGATGGAAAATACCCGGCG